>Ga0209048_10000904_pt1 | contig 31424 bp, 24 predicted proteins | sample FrelakmetCRP12CR_FD_187146 | JGI IMG/M metagenome (GOLD analysis project Ga0209048, IMG submission 187146) | Freshwater lake sediment microbial communities from the University of Notre Dame, USA, for methane emissions studies - CRP12 CR (SPAdes)... | ecosystem: Environmental > Aquatic >...
GTGCATTTCCGCGTCGGCAACGTTGCCCGCCTTCTGCAGCCAGTCGAAGATCGCGGGCCGCGGCCAGCTTGCGCGCTCGATGCGTGCGCCGAGGCCGTCGGGAAACATCCGGTGCGTGTTCTCGAGCAGACCGCCGCCCGTGATGTGCGCCATGCCCTTGACGTCGATCGCGCGCATCAGCGAAAGGAGCGGCTTGACATAGATCCGGGTCGGCTCGAGCAGCGTTGCTCCCAGCGTACGCGCCCCGTCGCCGCCGGAAAACGGCCGCGCGAGATCGGCGCCCGACACCTCGAGGATCCGGCGGATGAGCGAGAAGCCGTTGGAATGCGGTCCGCTGGACGCGAGGCCCAGCAGCACGTCGCCCGCGCGGATGCGCGTCCCGTCGACGACTTCCGACTTCTCGACGACTCCCACCGCGAACCCGGCGAGGTCGTATTCCCCGGGAACGAAGGCGTTGGGGTGTTCGGCCGTCTCTCCCCCGATCAGCGCGCAGCCCGCCTGCTCGCAGCCGGCGGCGATGCCCTTGACGACGTCGGCCGCGACGTCGACGTCGAGCCGCTCGCAGACGTAGTAATCGAGGAAGAACAGCGGCTCGGCGCCCTGGACGAGTATGTCATTGACGCTCATGGCGACGAGGTCGATGCCGATGGTGTCGTGCCTCGCCAGCGCGAATGCGAGCTTCAGCTTCGTGCCGACGCCGTCGGTGCCTGAAACGAGCACGGGTTCCCGGAAGCGCGTCGGCAGCCCGACCAGCGCGCCGAAGCCGCCGATGCCGGCCAGCACCTCCGGACGCATCGTCCGCTTGGCGAACGGCTTGATCCGCTCGACGAGCGCATCACCCGCGTCGATGTCGACGCCGGCATCGCGATACGAGAGCGGGGGCGTCGGCGAGGGTTCGGGACGTGTCATCGTAGGGACGGCGCGCGGCCGCATGTTCGATGCCGGTCGGGACACCCGGGATTGAGTGATTCGCCGCCGACGCGGTAAAGTGCGACGCTTGGCCAATTTTACCGGAATCGTACCGGCGCCGGCCCTCCCCGGGCACGCCGCGCCCCGCGCGCGGTGCCCCTCAAAGTGACCGAACAGCTCGTTTTCGAACTCGCGGCGCCCGAGCCGCCGTCCTTCGGCAATTTCCTCCCCGGCGGAAACGCCGAGGCGCTCGCCGCCGTGACGGCACTCGCGACCGGCACCGCCACCGAGACCTGCATCGTTGTCTGGGGCGCGCCGGGCGCAGGGAAGACGCACCTGCTGCGCGCGGCAGCGAGCGCGGTGGAAGCCCGCGGCGCGATTGCCGCGTTCCTCGCGGAGCCCGGTGCGCTGCTCGCGCAGGACCCGGCGTTCCTCGCGACGCGCAATCTGGTCGCCGTCGACGCCGTCGACGATGCCACGCCGCAGGCGCAGGCGCGGCTCTTCACGGTCTTCAACGGGCTGCGGGAGCGGGGAGGCCGCCTGTTGGTGGCAAGCCGGCTACCCCTGGCGGCGCTTCCGCTGCGGGAAGATCTGCGCACGCGCCTTGGCTGGGGGCTCGTCTACGAAATCGTGCCGCTCGCCGATGGCGACAAGCCGGCAGCGCTCGCGGCCTATGCGCGGCAGCGCGGCTTCCGCTTGGCGGACGACGTGATTGCCTACTTGCTGGCGCACGGCCGGCGCGACATGGCGGCGCTTCTCGGCACGCTCGCCGCGCTGGATCGGGATTCGCTGGCCGCCAAGCGCCCGATCACCGTCCCGATGCTGCGCGATTGGCTCCAGCGGGAGATCCGGCTCGATCGTTGAGCGTGCCGCGGCGGGCGGAGTGCCGCGCCACCCGGCCGGCGACCCGATCCGGCGTCGGGCGCCGGCGCCTTTGTCCTTGACGGTCAACGGGTTGCTCGATCGATGTCGCGTGCGGAATTTGTAACAACCGTTGTCAACCGCACGGCGAGAGGGGGCGTTAATCGCTTCAATGCGTGGAGGTTGTGCACCCCGCGCCAAAGGGAAACGCGAACGAACGAATGACCAGGCCCCTGACCGCCCCCTCCCCGGAAGTACGTCAGCGCGTGCGGCCCCCGCCGGAACCCAGGGTTCCGCCGTCCCTGCAGCCCCGAAGCCGGCGACCGACGCGCCGCGCGCCTGATGTGAGGATGGGGCCGAAAATTCCCAAGATTTTGCGGTTTTGTCAATCTAAACCGTAACTTGCAGCGCCAGACCGAAACGTCAATCACTGAGGAACCGAAAATGAACAAGCTTGTTGCCGCATTGATCGCCGGCGTCTTCGCCGCCACTGCCGTCGCCCAGACCACCGCGCCCGCGACCCCGCCGGCCAAGGCTCCGGCGCCTGCCGCCGCTCCCGCCCCGGCGCCCGCACCGGCCATGGCCCCTGCCGCGCCCGCCGCCGCCCCCGCGATGGCAGCGCCGGCCGACGCCAAGAAGGCCGCCGCCGACAAGGCCGCCGCGGACAAGAAAGCCGCCGCGGACAAGAAGGCCGCGGACAAGAAGGCCGCCGCCGACAAGAAGGCCGCCGACAAGAAAGCCAAGGCGGACAAGGCCGCTGCCGACAAGAAGGCCAAGGCGGACAAGGCGGCTGCCGACAAGGCTGCCGCCGACAAGGCCGCTGCCGACAAGAAGGCCGCCGCACCGAAGCAATAGGCGACCTGAAAGGTGCCGGGCAGAAGTGCCCGGTGCTCTCCGGTTCGGCCAAAGAAGGCAGGGTTCCGTCCCTGCCTTTTTTGCTGACCGGGCGGCAATCTGCCATCCTCCACGCCCATGCGCGAGATTGAGCTTTCCCGCCCCGCGGCGACCGTCGCGACGATCGTCGTCCGTGATGGTGCCTATCTGCTGGTCGAGGAGGAAACCCGCGTGGGCGTCCGCCTGAACCAGCCCGCCGGCCATCTGGAAGCGGGTGAAACGCTGGTCGACGCCGCCGTGCGCGAAACGCTCGAGGAAACCGGCTATCGGGTGACACCCACCGCGCTCGTCGGCATCTACCGCTGGCAGGCACCGGAAACGGGGGCCGCATTCCTGCGCTTCGCATTCGCCGGCGAGGTTGTCGGACACGATGCCGGGCGCGCGCTGGACGACGGCATCGTCCGCGCGCTGTGGCTGACCTATGACGATCTGGTCGGACACCGGGCGATGCACCGCAGTCCGCTCGTGCTGCGGTGCGTGGACGATTACCGCGCCGGGACGCGCCATCCGCTCCGACTCATCACGGAATTGTGATGGCGCGCAGGCAACGCGTGGTCGTCGGCATGTCGGGTGGCGTGGACTCGTCGGTCGCCGCGTGGCTGCTGAAGCAGCAGGGATTCGATGTCGTCGGCCTGTTCATGAAGAACTGGGAGGACGACGACACGGACGAGTACTGCACGTCGCGCGCGGACCTGGTCGACGCGGCGTCCGTCGCGGATGTCGTGGGCATCGATCTCGAGGCCGTCAATTTCGCCGCGGAGTACCGCGAACGCGTGTTCGCGCATTTCCTGCGCGAGTACGCGGCGGGCCGCACGCCGAACCCCGACGTGCTCTGCAACAGCGAGATCAAGTTCCGTGCCTTCCTCGACCATGCGCGCTCGCTCGGCGCCGACCACGTCGCGACCGGCCATTACGCGCGCGTGCGCACCGTCGACGGGCGTGTCCTGCTGGTCAAGGCCGCGGACGCGTCCAAGGACCAGAGCTACTTCCTTCACCAGCTGACGCAGGAGCAGCTTGCCCCGGTGCTGTTTCCGCTCGGCGGGTTGGCGAAGCGCGAGGTGCGCGCAATCGCGCGGCGCGAAGGCATCCCGACGTGGGCGAAGAAGGACTCCACGGGCATCTGCTTCATCGGCGAGCGGCCGTTCCGTGACTTCCTCGCGAAGTATCTGCCGAAGGCGCCGGGACCGATCGAGACGCCCGCCGGCACGGTCGTCGGCCGCCATTGCGGGCTCGCGTACTACACGCTCGGGCAGCGACAGGGCCTGGGTATCGGCGGGACGAAGAGCGGGTCCGACCTCCCGTGGTTCGTCGCCGGGAAGGACCGGGCACGCAATGCGCTCGTCGTCGTGCAGGGCCACGACCATCCGCTGCTCTTTCGGCGCGCGGTGGACGCGCAGGAGCTGCACTGGATCGCCGGCACGCGGCCGGACGCGGCCGTGCTGTCGCGCCTCGGCGCCAAGACGCGCTACCGGATGCCCGACGCAGCGTGCAGCATCGAGATGCAGGACGACGATCGCTGCCGGGCGAGCTTCGACGCTCCGCAGTGGGCGCCGACGCCGGGGCAGTATCTCGTGCTCTACGATGGGGATGTGTGCCTCGGCGGGGGCGTGATCACGGCGCCGCCGGCGACCGCCGCGACCCTCGACGCCGCGGCGCCCGCTCTGCGGCCCGACCGAACTCAGGCGGCCGACCGACGTCCCCCGAACGGGCCGCGGGCGCTATCGCGGCCATGACCGGCCCGGTGCCGCGCTGCTAACATCGGGGACCCGCGTCGTCGGCGCAAAGCGATGGACTGGACGCAACTGCTGCAGATGAGCCTGCACCTCGAGCAGCATCTCGGAGGCGCCATCTCGCATTTCGGCGCGGCCGTCTACGTCATGCTGTTCGCGATCGTGTTCTGCGAGATCGGCATCGTCCCGCTTTTCTTCCTGCCGGGCGATCCGTTGTTGTTCATCTGCGGCGCGTTCTGCGCGACGGGCGCGATCGACATCCGGATCGTCGTTCCGGTGCTCTTCGTCGCGACGGTCGCCGGCAGCGTCGTCAGCTACCGGATCGGAGGCGCGCTCGGGCACAGCGTGTTCGCGCGCGATTACCGATGCCTCGACAAGGCGGCGCTGCTCCGGACGCACGCGTTCTACGAAGAGCACGGCGGCGTCACCTTCCTGCTGTCGCCGTTCATTGCCGTCGTCCGCACGTTCGCTCCGTTCGTCGGCGGCGTGGCGCAGATGACGTTCGCGAAGTTTCTGCTGTTCGTCGTCGCCGGCGCCGCGGTCTGGGTCCTGTCGCTGGTCGCAGGGGGCTATTTCTTCGGCAACGTACCGCTCGTGCGGGACCACATGATTTCGATCGTCCTGCTGGGCATGGCGGTGGGCCTCGGCTCGCTCGCATTGAGCGGGCTGTGGCGGCTGATCAGGACGCGCGCGGCGAAGTAGCGGCGCGACCGGCCCGTCGCCCCGGACCGGGACGACCGTTCAGAACGGAATGTCGTCGTCGAGATCGTCGGGATTCGTCTTCTTGGGCGCACCGCCGGTTTTCGCGGCGCCGCCTTCGCCGGAGCGCGAGCCGGCGCCTCCACCGGCGAAGTCGACGTCGCCGCCGCCCCCGCCGCCGCCTTCGCGACTGCCGAGCAGCTGCATGCGGTCGCCCACGACTTCGGTCGAGTACTTCTCGACACCCTCCTTGTCGGTGTACTTGCGCGTCTGCAGTCGGCCCTCGATGTACACGGAGCGGCCCTTCTTCAGGTACTCGCCGGCGATCTCGGCCTGCCGTCCGAAGAGCACGACCGTGTGCCACTCGGTCTTCTCCTGCTTCTCGCCGCTCTTGTCCTTCCAGGTTTCCGTCGTCGCGATGCGCAGGTTCGTCACGGCATCGCCGCCCGTCGTGTAGCGCGTTTCCGGGTCGCGGCCGAGGTTGCCGATCAGGATCACTTTGTTTACCGAGGCCATTTCAGGTTTCCCCCATCGAATAGTTGCCGTGATTGTAAGCCGGGGTTGCCGACATCGTGGCGCTGACCGCGAGCCAGAACGCCGTCAGCACGAGGCAGAAGCCGAAGACCGCGGCGGCGCCGTGCCACTGCGACAGCCAGCCGCCCGCAGCGGCGCCCACGAAGGTACCCAGGAACTGCACGCTCGAGTACACGCCGGCGGCCGTGCCCTTGACCGCGGGCGGCGCGAACTTGGAGACGAGCGACGGCAGTGTCGCCTCGAGCAGATTGAACGCCGTGAAGAACACGACGAGCGCCGCGATGGTCAGCGGCAACGACGTGCCGGCGGTGGCGAGCAGCGCCTGGCCCGCGAACAGCACGGCGACGGCGCCGACGAATACCCGCTTGCCGCGCCCGGGGCGGTCGGCCTGCCACAACGCGGGCAGCATCAGCACGACGGAGGCTGCCAGCACCGGCAGGTAGACGAGCCAGTGCCGCGACGCGGCGATGCCGTTGTCGCGCAGCATGAACGGGACCTGCACGAACAGCGCCATCAGCGCCGCATGCAGGGCGAAGATGCCGTAGTTGAGCCGCAGCAGGTCGCGATCGGCGAGCACGCTCTTCCATTGCGCGGCGGTGTCCGCGCGCGCGGGCCGGACGTCGGCGTCGGGCACGGCGAATTCGAGCAGCGCGATCGCTCCAAGCGCGAGCACGCCCGTCATGACGAAGATGCCCGGCACGCCGATGAGCGGGGTGAGCGCGGGAGCGACCACCAGGGACAGCGCGAACGTCGCGCCGATCGTCATGCCGATTGCCGCCATCGCGCGGGAGCGGACGACGTCGCGGGTGAGGTCGGCGGTCAGCGCGATCACCGCCGCCGAGATCGCCCCGGCCCCCTGCACGGTGCGGCCGACGATCGTCCACACGATCGTCGGAGCCCACGCGGCGATGAAGCTCCCGAGCGCGAAGATGACGAGCCCGGCGACGATGACCGGCTTCCTTCCCCAGCGGTCGGACGCCCAGCCGAACGGAATCTGGAGCAGCGCCTGCGTGAGTCCGTACGCGCCGAGCGCCAGCCCCACGAGCGTGTGGTCGCGGCCGCCGGGGAGGGTCTCGGCGTACAGCGCGAGCACCGGCAGCACGATGAACATGCCGAGCATCCGCAGGCCGAAGATGCCGGCGAGGCCCATGGTCGCCCGGCGCTCGGGCGGCGTCATGCGGACGCTCGCGCGGCGCGGGACGCTTGCGGCAGCGGGGGGCTCGCGGTCGTGCGGCATCTTGCTGGCTGGGCGTGGCTGACGGAGGCGCGCGTGCGACGAGGGCGTGACGAACGGCTGACGAAGGTGCGGAAGGCGATGCCGATTGCCCGGCTTAGAAATGCCGGCAGAATGACGGTATAGTATCAGGTTGCCCCTTCGCCCGGCATGCGCCGGACGGCCTAGGACGGACGGTATGGAATACATTCGCATTCGCGGTGCGCGCACGCACAACCTCAAGAACGTCAACCTCGACCTGCCGCGCCACCGGCTGATCGTGGTCACCGGGCTGTCCGGCTCGGGCAAGAGCTCGCTCGCGTTCGACACGCTCTATGCGGAAGGGCAACGGCGCTACGTCGAGTCGCTTTCCGCGTACGCGCGGCAGTTCCTGCAGCTGATGGAAAAGCCCGACGTCGACCTGATCGAGGGATTGTCGCCGGCGATCTCGATCGAGCAGAAGGCGACGTCGCACAACCCGCGCTCGACGGTGGGCACCGTCACCGAGATCCACGATTACCTGCGGCTGCTCTACGCACGCGTCGGCGATCCCTACTGCCCCGACCACCCGGAGCAGAAGCTCGCGGCGATGACGATCTCGCAGATGGTCGACGCGACGCTCGCATTTCCCGAGGAGACGAAGCTCATGATCCTCGCGCCGGTCGTCGTCGACCGGAAGGGCGAGCAGCTCGATCTCTTCGTCGAACTGCGCGCGAAGGGCTTCGTCCGAGTCCGCGTCGACGGGGCCGTCCACGAGATCGACGCGGTGCCGCGGCTCGCGAAGACGACCAAGCACACGATCGAGGTCGTGGTCGACCGGCTCCGCGTGCGCGCGGACCTGAAGCAGCGCCTCGCCGAGTCCTACGAGACGGCACTGCGCAACGGCGACGGGCGCGCGATCGCGGTCGAGATGGATACCGGGCGCGAGCACCTGTTCTCCGCGAAATTCGCCTGCCCGGTGTGCAACTACTCGCTCGCCGAGCTCGAGCCGCGGCTGTTTTCGTTCAACAACCCGATGGGCGCGTGTCCGCGCTGCGACGGCCTGGGCGTCATCAGCTTCTTCGATCCGAAGCGGGTCGTCGCGTTCCCGCAGCTCTCGCTCGCGTCCGGCGCGATCAAGGGCTGGGACCGCCGCAACCAGTTCTACTTCCAGATGCTGGGGAGCCTCGCCAAGCACGCCGGCTTCGACCTCGAGCGGCCGTTCGCGCGGCTCCCCGAGCGCGTGCAGCAGCTGATCCTGTACGGCACCGGCGACGACAAGGTCCCGTTCGCCTACCTGTCCGACCGCGGCCGGCCGATGGTGCGCGAGCACGCGTTCGAGGGGATCATCCCCAATCTCGAGCGCCGCTACCGCGAGACCGATTCGCTGATGGTGCGCGAGGAGCTCGCCAAGTACCTGAACTCGAAGCCCTGCCCCGAATGCAACGGCACGCGGCTGCGGCGCGAGGCGCGGTACGTCAAGGTCGGCGCAGGGGCGGGCGCGCGCGCGATCTTCGAGGTTTCCGGGCTGCCGCTCAAGGAGGCCGCCGCCTACTTCGGTACCCTGGTGCTCGACGGCCAGAAGCAGGCGATCGCCGACCGGATCGTCAAGGAGATCGTGAGTCGGCTCGCCTTCCTCAACAACGTCGGGCTCGACTATCTCGCGCTCGACCGCTCGGCGGAGACGCTCTCCGGCGGCGAGGCGCAGCGCATCCGCCTCGCGTCGCAGATCGGCTCGGGCCTGACGGGCGTGATGTACGTCCTGGACGAGCCATCGATCGGCCTGCACCAGCGCGACAACGACCGGCTGCTCTCGACGCTCAAGCACCTGCGCGATCTGGGCAACAGCGTGATCGTCGTCGAGCACGACCACGACGCGATCCAGGCCGCGGATTACATCGTCGACATGGGTCCCGGCGCGGGTGAGCACGGCGGCCAGATCGTCGCGCAGGGGACGCCCGAGGAGATCCGGCTCGCCACGCACTCGCTGACCGGTCAGTACCTGGCCGGCCACCGGCAGATCCCGATGCCGTCGCGGCGGCATCGCGTCGATCCGGGCCGCATGCTGGTCATCGAGGGCGCGCGCGGCAACAACCTGCGGGGGATCGCGCTCCGCCTGCCGGTGGGCGTCTTCGTCTGCGTCACCGGCGTCTCGGGTTCGGGCAAGTCGACGCTCATCAACGACACGCTCTACCACGCGGTCGCGCGGCATCTCTACGGCAGCACGACGGAACCCGCGCCGTACGACGACATGCAGGGCATCGAGTACTTCGACAAGGTGATCAGCGTCGACCAGAGCCCGATCGGCCGCACGCCGCGCTCCAACCCGGCGACGTACACGGGGCTTTTCACGCCGATACGGGAGCTCTTCGCGCAGGTGAAGGCGGCGCGCGAGCGCGGCTACGGGCCCGGGCGCTTCTCGTTCAACGTGAAGGGCGGCCGCTGCGAGGCCTGCCAGGGCGACGGCCTGATCAAGGTCGAGATGCACTTCCTGCCGGACGTCTACGTGCCCTGCGACGTCTGCCACGGACAGCGCTACAACCGCGAGACGCTGGAGATCCAGTACAAGGCGAAGAACATCCACGAAGTGCTGTCGATGACGGTCGAGCAGGCGTTTCCGTTCTTCGAGCCGGTGCCGGCGGTCGCGCGCAAGCTGCAGACGCTGCTCGATGTCGGCCTCGGCTACATCACGCTCGGCCAGTCGGCGACTACGCTCTCCGGCGGCGAGGCACAGCGCGTGAAGCTGGCGCTCGAGCTCTCCAAGCGCGACACCGGCCGCACGCTGTACATCCTCGACGAGCCGACGACGGGCCTGCACTTCCACGACATCGAGATGCTGCTGACGGTACTGCACCGGTTGCGCGACCACGGCAACACCGTCGTCGTCATCGAGCACAACCTCGACGTGATCAAGACCGCCGACTGGGTCATCGACCTGGGTCCCGAGGGCGGTGCCGGCGGCGGCACGGTCCTGGTCGAGGGCACGCCGGATGACGTCGCGAAGTCCCCGGCGAGCTACACCGGGCGCTATCTGAAGCCGGTCCTCGACGCGCACGCGGGCCGCAGGGCGCCGTCCGGCCGCGCGATCCCGACGCCGGCTCCGCGAGGCGCGCGGGCCAGGAAGGCCGCGGGAGACCTTCTCGGATGAGCGCGAGAACACAGGTCCTGATCCGCCGGCCGCGCGCCGCCAGGTTTGCGGCGGACGCGGACGCGACGGCGACGCTGTATCTTGCGGCGCGCCGCGCGATGCTGCCGGACCTGCGCAATCCATACACGGAGGCCGAGACGCGCGCGTGGATGCGCGACACCGTGTTCGCGCACCACTCGGTGCGCCTCGCCGAGGCCGACGGGGAGATCGTCGGCTTCGCCGCGCGCGACGGCACGTGGCTGATGAACCTGTACGTGCAGCCGGGCTGGACCGGCCGCGGCATCGGGTCGGCGCTGCTGTCGGCCGTGCTCGCGGACGCGGCGGGCGTGACCCCCGTTCTCAGGCTCTACACGTTCGCGCGGAACGCCGGGGCCCGGCGTTTCTACGAGCGGCACGGGTTCACCGCAGTTGGGTTTGGCGACGGGAGCGGCAACGAGGAAGGCGAGCCCGACGTCCGCTACGAGCGCACGACGCGGGATTGACCCGTCGCACGATCGCTGCGGGACGGATGCGCGACCTTCAGCCGCCGCCCGTCCGCTGCGCGCGCCAGCGGTCGTGGTAATCGCCGAGCAGACCGGCGATGGCCCGGCCGATCGGCTCGTAGGCCTCGTCGGGCAGATTGGCGAGGGATACGCGCACCGACATCTTCGGCGCGTCGAAGCCGCCGCCGTCCAGCAGCACGATGCCGCGCTCCTCGGCCATCCGGACGACGAAGTCGATCGGCTCGAAGCTCGCCACCAGCCACTCGGCGAACGCGGCGCCATACCGCGACCGCGCGAGCGCGGGCACGTCGAGCGTCGCGTAGTAGCGAGTGACGAGCGGATCGTCGGGAGGGGTGAGCCCGGCCCCCCGGTAGAGCCGTTCGAAGCGGGCGCGTACGACGGCGCGCGCCGCACGCTTGCGCGTTCCCCCGGCGTCCAGCAGTCCGTCAAGCGCGAAGAGGGTCATCTGGATCTGCTGCGGCGTGGACAGGCCCGCCGTGTGGTTGAGCCCGATGGCGCGGCTGTCCGCCACCATCCGGTCGACCAGCTTGACGCGTTCGGGCGCCGTCGAGATTGCGCCGTAGCGCGCCCGCGCCGCGGCCAGCGCCCTGCCCGACGCGACGGCGAGGCGCGCGTCGAGGGCGTTCTCCGCGTGCAGGCCGACGACGCCCAGCCGCAGCCCGGTTGCACCCCAGAATTTCGAGAACGAATAGAGCAGGATCGTGTTGGCGGGCGCCGCCGCGGCGAGCGACCGGAAGCCGTCGATGAACGGTGCATAGACGTCGTCGGTGATCAGGATGAGCTCCGGGCGCTCGCGCACGATGTCGCCGATGCGGGCGACGGTCGCCGGATCCATCGCCACGGCCGTGGGGTTCGACGGATTCACCGCGAGGAACGCCTTCACCCGCGGATCGCGGAGCTTGTCGATCTCCGCTGCCGGGTAGCGCCAGCCCAGCGCCTCGTCCTGCGCCACCTCCACCAGCTCGAATCGGTACTCGGGCAGGCGCGGCACTTCGAGATACGGCGTGAAGATCGGAACGCCGAGCGCGATGCGCTCGCCCGGGACGAGCAGCCCCGAGTGGACGAGCGATTGGAAAACGTAGGTGATGCCGGCACTCGCGCCCTCGACCGCGAAGAGGTCGTAGCGACCGGCCCCGGCGTCGCCGCCGAAGACCTCAGCGACGACATGCGCGCGCACCAGGTGCTCGGCGTGCGTGAGCATCCGGACGGGCAGCGGATAGTGGTCGCCAAGGATGCCGTCGACCCATTCGCCGACGAGCAGGTCCGGATCCAGACCGTGCGTGTCCCGCGCGTAGTCGACGCCCTTTGCGAGAAGTCCGTTTTCCGGCGCGTCGGGGCGCCCGGCGAGAAAGGACCGGAGGCGCGCCGCGATGCCCCGCTTCTTCGGCAGGCCGCCGAAGTCGTGACCGGGCGCGGTCCGCCTCGCCTCGTCCACGGCGAACTCGCCCAGCCGGAAGAACGCGGCGCGCGGCTCGAGCGCGACCCAGTTCGGATTGCCGCGGCCGGCGTTGAGCATCATGAGCTCGCCGCGGTGCTTGGCGAGCTCGACCAGCCTGTTCTTGAGCTCGAAGGGGCTAAGCCCCGCGTATCGGCGCTCTTCGCTCCGTTCCATCGCGGCCCTCTCGATCCGACGCAGTCCGATTCTCGCACGCCGAAGGGGGTCCCGCGCGAGGCGTCATGGCGATGGCGCCAGCCGCGCTCCGGGCCGGGCCGGCATGGCCCGCAGGCGCGCGTCGCGCGGATAATGGCGGACAGGTCAGGCCCGGAAGGGACGCCCCGACGGCGGGGCTTCCGCGCTGGCCGGTTCGCGCGAGCACGAAACGGATGAACATCCCGGCACGAATCTGCGTCGCCCGGCACGGCGAGACGGATTGGAACATCGAGGGAATCCTGCAGGGCTGGCTCGATGTTCCGATGAACCAGCGCGGGCGGGCACAGGCGCGCGAATTCGCAGACGCTTTCGCGGACTGCGGTTTCACCCGCGTCTACACGAGCCCCCTGCGGCGGGCGCTGGAATCGGCGGAAATCATTGCCGACAGGCTGGGATTGCCTTCCCCGGTGTGCCACGACGGCCTGAAGGAACGCAATTTCGGAGTCATCCAGGGCATCCCGAAAGCCGAGCTGGCCGAGCTCAATCCGGCGCTCCTCCAGCACATCCTGAAGAGGGATCCCGCCTCTTCGTTCGAGCAGGGCGAGTCGATGGACGAGTTCGCGACCCGGGTTCTGGACGCCGCCATGAGCATCGGCGACGAGAATGCCGGCGGATGTGTCCTGGTGATTACGCACGGCTGGGTCATGGATGTCGTCACCCGGTGCGTGAGGGGTCTCCCGCGAAGCGCGATCCTGCACGTGAAGCCCAGGAACGGCGAGTGCCTGTGGTTCACGGCCACGCGGCATTCCCTCCGGCCGTTGCGCGACCAGGACGGCATGGCTGGCCGGCGATGAGGTGCGCGCCGGATTGGAGCGGCGGGCGTGTGCCGGCTCGGCACGGCGATCGCCCGGGGCGAGCGAGCGGGGGGGCGATGGCGAGTCGGCGTCGCGCGCAGCGAGCCCGCGCTACGGCAGGAAGTGCTTCGCCTCGAGCAGCGCCCGCAGTTTCGCGGAGTCCTCGCGAAACACGTCGGGATCGTACTTGATCTCGCTGGTGTAGTACTGCGCGAGCGACTTGATGCCGCGCGCCTCGATCGCGGCCCTGACCTCCGGCATCGACATGTAGCGCTCCCAGCCGCGCACTTCGCGGCGCTCGTAGATCGCTTCGAGCTCGGCGTCGGTCGGCCGCCGGTAGCGCTCGTCGTGGAGGAACGCGGACGGCGGCAGCCGGTCGCGCTTGTCCGGGTCCTCGTCGGGCCAGCCGACGACGATCGTGGTCACAGGTACGCAGGTGTCCGGGAGCTCGAGGTAGTCGGCGATCGCGCCCATCGAGTGGAGCGTCGTGCCCATGTAGCAGATGCCGAGCCCGTGCGCCTCGAAGCCCAGGCACACGTTCTGCGCGATGATCATCGCGTCGAAGGCCGCGACGTGGTAGCCGATAAGGTTGTTGAAGTTGTCGCGCGCGCCGCGCCGGCGCAGCCATTCGCGGGTGCGGAACCAGTCGGCGCAGAACGTCACGACCAGCGGCGCCTGCAGCACCATCGGCTGCTCGAAGTGCAGCTCGTACATCCTGCGCCTGCGCTCGGCGTCGCGCGTCAGGACGATCGACACGCTGTTGAGGTTGCCCGACGACGAGCTGCCGGCGATCGCGTCGGCGCAGACCTGCCGCACGAGCGCAGGATCGACCGGGTCCGGCCTGTACCGCCGGATGGAGCGGTGACGGTTCAGGAGTCGCGAGAGTTCGTTCATCGTCGGCTCGGGGCTGGATCGGTCGGAATTCGGGCGCCGGCGGGGGACACGACAACCGGACGACGGGGGAGCCTCAACTCGTCGCCTCGCCGCTTTCGACGGGGGCGACGGGCGAGCCTCGATCCGTCGTGCCGTCGCCTGCGTCCGGCTCGGCGGCATGCGTGGTGATGGCAGCGAGAATACCCTGCAGCAGCGCCATCGGCGAGGGCGGGCAGCCGGGAATCGCGACGTCGACCGGGATCACGTTGGCGACGCGCCCCAGGCTCGCGTAGCTCTCGCCGAAGATCCCGCCCGAGCACCCGCAGTCGCCGACGGCGACGACGAGCTTCGGCTCCGGTGTCGCGTCGTACGTGCGTTGCAGCGCGATCGCCATGTGCTTCGACACCGGGCCCGTCACCAGCAGCAGATCCGCGTGGCGCGGGCTGGCGACGAACCTGATGCCGAGCCCCTCGATGTTGTAGTACGGATTGCCGAGCGCGTGGATCTCGAGCTCGCAGCCGTTGCAGGAGCCTGCGTCGACCTGACGGATCGCGAGTGCGCGGCCCAGCGTCTTCAGGATCTTCTGCTGCAGCCGCGTAACGACGACCATTTCGGCGGCGGGCGCCGGCGCGGGTTCGGTCCGGATTCCGGTTCTTGCGATCTGGCGAAGGACACGCAGCATGGTTCAGCTCAGAGGTCGTGGCCGCTGTAGGAGAGGTTGAACGACTTGTTGATCAGCGGAAAGTCGGGGACGATGTTGCCGATCACGGCGTGCTCGAGCACCGGCCAGTTCGACCACGACGGGTCGTGCGGGTGGCAGCGGCGGATCGTGCCGGCGGGCCCGCACTCGAGCGCGACCAGCACCGGTCCGCGCCAGCCCTCGACATAGCCGAGCCCCTTGCGGAACGCAGGCGGCTCCGGCAACGCCGCGACGACCTCGCCGTCGGGCAGCGCATCGACGATGGCGCGGACGAGCCGCAGCGACTCACCCACCTCGTCGAAACGGACCGCGACGCGGGCGGCGACGTCGCCGGCGTCCGCCGCCGCCTTGCGCACGGCGAGCGCCTCGTAGGGGGCGAGCGGAAAATCGCACCGCAGGTCCCGCGCCTGCCCGCTGGCGCGGCCGGCCAGCCCGCACAGTCCCAGCCGGGCGGCGAGCGCGGGCGTCACGATGCCGCAGGTCCGGAAGCGGTCCTGCAGGCCGTCGTGTTCGTCGTAGATGCCGCGCAGCACGTCGATTTCGCGGCCGAGCGTCGCGCATTCGTCGCGCATCGCGGCGGCGTGTTCGGGCGCGAGATCGCGTGCGGCGCCGCCGGGCATGACGAAATCCATGGTGAGCCGGTGACCGAACGCGGCGAGGTTCGTGCGCAGCACCTGCTCCTTCAGCCGCGAGAACTGCGAGAGCCCGAACGCGAAGCCGCCGTCGTTGCCGAGATAGCCGAGGTCGCCCAGGTGATTGGCGATCCGCTCGCGCTCCAGTGCGAGCGCGCGCAGCCAGAGCGCGCGCGGCGGCGGCGTCACCGCGCAGATTGCCTCGAGCGCCTGCGCGTACGCCCACGCATAGGCCACCGTGCTGTCGCCGGAAACGCGGCCGGCGAGGCGGTGGCCGGTCGCCGCCTGCATCGCCTCGAAGCGCTTCTCGATGCCCTTGTGGACGAATCCGAGCCGCTCTTCCAGCCGCAGCACCTTCTCGCCGACGATCTGGAAGCGGAAATGGCCCGGCTCGATGATGCCGGCGTGCACCGGCCCGACCGGGATCTCGTGCACGCCGTCGCCTTCGACGCGCACGAACGCGTATTCCTCCTGCCCGGGCTCCCACTTCGGCGAAGCCTCGAAATCGCGGCGCAGCGGATACCGGTCGATCGGCCAGCTCGCCTGCCACGCCCACGGGCGCTGGTCCTCGGCTTCGGATGCGACGCCCAGGAGATCGAAGGCGGCGCGCTGCATCCGGTTCGCTGCGGGAAAGACGACCGCGAGATCCGGATACGTCGACTCGGCGCTCGGCAGCGTGTGCTCGAGGAGGGTCAATCCGTCGGCGTCCTGCAGCACGACGTTGAGCGAAAACCCGCGATCGCGGTCGCGCTCGTCGCAGCCCCACAGCGCGACGAGCTGCCCGCCCTGCTCCCACGAAACGCGGCAGGCGGTCAGCAGTCCGATCGAGTCGACGGGGCAGCGCCGCGCGGGCACGGCCGACGGCAGCGCGGCGGCGGCGAGTCCGAGGCGGGAGAGGTCCATGTCGGTGTGGTCGGAGTCCGGATTGCCCTGACGTGGATGCGGGCTCAGCCGATCAGCTTCGCCGCCTGCCGGTACCAGTCGGCGAGGAACGGCGGAATCCAGAGCCCCAGCATCAGCACCAGCACGAGATGGACGAAGACCGGCACCATCGCCGGCCGCACCGGCAGCCGCTTTGCGGTGGTCGCGCCGAACACCATCGGCTGGATCCTGGAGAACACGGCGGCGAAGGCGAGCCCGAGAGCCCCCAGCAGGAACGGCGTCGCCCAGGGCTGCTCGCCCATCGCGGTGATCAGGATCAGGAACTCGCTCGCGAAGACGCCGAACGGCGGCATGCCGAGGATCGCCAGCGTGCCGAGGATGAGCCCCCAGCCGATCATCGGGCTCGTGGTGACCAGGCCGCGGATGTCGTCCATCACCTGCGTGCCCGCCTTCTGCGCCGCGTGGCCGACGGTGAAGAAGATCGCGGACTTGGTCAGCGAATGGACAGTCATGTGCAGCAGGCCGGCGAAGTTGGCGACGGCGCCGCCCATGCCGAACGCGAACGTGATGATGCCCATGTGCTCGATCGACGAGTAGGCGAACAGTCGCTTGACGTCCTTCTGTCGCGACAGCAGCAGCGCCGCGACGACGACGGACAGCAGCCCGAAGCCCATCATCAGTTGGCGGGCGAACGACGTGTGCAGCGAGCCCTCGACCAGCACTTTGCAGCGGACGACCGCGTAGAGCGCGACGTTGAGCAGCAGTCCCGACAGCACCGCCGAAACCGGCGTCGGGCCCTCGGCATGCGCATCGGGCAGCCAGTTGTGCAGCGGCACGAGGCCGACCTTGGTCCCGTAGCCGACGAGCAGGAACACGAACGCGATCGACAGCACGGTCGGCTCGAGCTGGCCCTTGACGCCGTTGAGCTCGGTCCACAGCAGCGCGCCGCCGCCCGCCCCGAGCAGCTTCTCGGCGGCGAAGTAGAGCAGGATCGTCCCGAAGAGCGCTTGCGCGATGCCGACGCCGCAGAGAATGAAGTACTTCCATGCCGCCTCGAGGCTCGCCGGCGTCCGGTAGAGCGACACCAGCAGCACGGTCGCGAGGGTGGCCGCTTCCATGGCGACCCACAGGATGCCCATGTTGTTGGTGAGCAGCGCGAGCAGCATCGTGAAATTGAAGAGCTGGTACATGCTGTGGTATAGCCGGAGCCTCCCCGCGGTGAGCCGCCCGTGCTCCTGCTCGATGCGCATGTACGGCCGCGAGAAGATCGCGGTGGTGAATCCGACGAAGGCGGTCAGGGCGACGAGGAACACGTTGAACGGGTCGACGAAGAACTGGCGGTCGAGAACGAGCAGCGGCCCGTCGACGATCACGCGGACGGTCAGCGCGGCGGCGGCGAGGAACGTCAGCAGGCTGACCGCGACATTGACCTTCGGCGCCGCTTCCTGCTCGCCGATCGCGGCGAGCAGCGCGGCGCCGACGAGCGGCAGGCCGAGAACGGCGAGGATCTCTATCACTCGCCCTCCCTCAATTTCTCGAGGTGCTTCAGGTCGAGGCTGTCGAACTGCTCGCGGATCTGGAAGAAGAACACGCCGAGGATCAGCATGCCGACCAGCACGTCGAGCGCGATGCCGAGCTCGACCACCATCGGCATCCCGTAGGTCGCGCTCGTCGCCGCGAAGAAGAGACCGTTCTCCATCGCGAGGAAGCCGATCACCTGCGGGATGGCCTTGCGGCGCGTGATCATCATCAGGAACGACAGCATCACGCTCGCGATCGCGATGCCGAGCGTCGCCCGGGTCACGGTGCTGGCGAGCTGAGAAATCGGATAGGCGAGGTTGAACGAGAAGACGACCAGGACGATGCCGATCAGCATCGTCGTCGGGATGTTGATCAGGCCCTCGACGTCCCATTTCACGTCGAGCTGGCGGATCAGCCGGTGCAGCAGCCACGGCAGCAGCCCCACCTTGAGCAGCAGCGTCAGCACCGCCGATCCATAGAGGTGCGCCTGGTGCGTTCCGTACGCCACGATCGCGGTGGAGACCGCGAGCGCGAGCCCCTGCGCCGCGAAGAGATTGACGAGCGAGAGCACGCGGCGCTGGGTCAGCATCGCGAAAGCCAGCAGCAGCAGGATGGCCGCCAGGAGGTTGATCAGCTGCGCGTAGAAGGGTACGTGCGCCACGGTCAGCCACCGAGGAGCTGCGTCACGAGCATGCCGAGCACGGCCAGCAGGAACGCGGTGCCCAGGAATTCCGGCGCCCTGAAGATGCGCATCTTCGCCGACAGCGTCTCGATGACCGCCAGCAGGAACCCGCCGATCGCGAGCTTGCCGATCAGGAGCGGCGCGGCGCCGAGCACCGCCACCCAGTCGCCGCCTGCCGCCGCGATGCCGAACGGGAAGAACAGCGCGAGCCCGATGCAGGAGTAGTTGAAGAGCTTGAGCGCCGCTGCCCATTCGATCAGCGCGAGATGCCGCGCCGAGTACTCGAGAATCATCGCTTCGTGGATCATCGTGAGCTCGAGGTGCGTCGCCGGATTGTCGACGGGGATCCGCGCGTTCTCGGCGAGCGAGACCATCGTGAACGCGACGCCGGCGAACGCGAGGCTCGGATAGATCGAGAGCTCGCGGTGCGCCAGCGTGTCGACGATCGTCGGCAGCGACGTCGAGCCCGAGATCAGGGAGGCCGTGAAGAGCACCATCAGCAGCGCCGGCTCGGCGAGGAAGCCGACGAACATCTCGCGCCGCGCGCCGAGCGAACCGAAGGCCGTGCCGATGTCCATCGCCGCGAGCGCGATGAACACGCGCGCCAGCGCGAACAGGCCGACCAGCGCAATCGCGTCGGCGGCGCGCGCGAACGGCAGGTCGGTGGCGAGCGAGGGCACGATGGCCGCGGCGCAGCCCATCGCGGCGAAGACGATGTACGGGGTGACGCGGAAGATCGGCGACGCGCCCTCGGCGACCACGGCGTCCTTCGCGAAGAGCTTGCGGATCGTACGGTAGGGAAGCAACAGCGAAGGCGCGCTCCTGTTGGAGAGCCACGCGCGGCACTGGTTGACCCACCCGACCAGAAGCGGCGCCAGCGCCAGCGCGATGGCGAGCTGGAGCACCTGGGAGACGAAGCCGGCAAAGGTCATTGGACGAAGAAGAGCAGCGCAAGCAGCGTGCAGAAGCTGTAGGTCAGGTACACGGAGATGCGTCCCTGTTGGATCAGTCCGACCGTGCGGGCGAGGAACTCGGCGCTCCGCGCGACGGGCACGTAGAACCAGTGCCAGAAATGGTCGTCGATCTTGACCGAGTAGCGCGGCGCCGGATCCGACGGCGACGGGAGGTGGCGCTCGATCCGGAAGAACGGCTCGAACACCTGGCGGATCGGCTGGCCGAAGCCTTCCGCCGTGTCCTGCATCCGCGGTGTCTGCAGCGGAAAGCCGCAATCCCACGGCGGGGCGCGGCGCACGCGGCCATGGTAGAGCCGGTGCACGACTTCGATGCTCAGCAGCACCACGCCGACGATGACGACGAGAACGATGAACGGGCTGTAGCTCGACCGATCGGGGTTGATCGGCGCGAGCAGCAGCCAGTTGCTGCCGATCTGGTGTGACGCCGACGATCCGATCAGCATCACGTTGATCGGATCGAGGAGCTCGATCACGTTGACGGGAAGGACGCCGAGCAGGAGACAGCCCGCGGCGAGGTAGGCGAGCGCGGCGCGCTCGAAGGGTCCGGCGTCCTTCGCGTAGGCCAGGTTCGCCTCGCGCGGCCGGCCGAGGAAGATCACCGCGTAGAACTTGACCATCACGTAGGCCGTCAGCGCCGCCGTGAGCACGAGCGCGGCCGCGGCCAGCGGAACCAGCATGTTGACGAAGGACTGCGGAAGGCTGGGCGTGAACAGGAACGCCTGCAGCAGCAGCCACTCCGAGACGAACCCGTTAAGCGGCGGGATGCCCGCGATGGCGAGCGTACCCACGAGCGCGAGCCACGCCACCCACGGCATCCGGTGGATGAGGCCGCCGAGCTTGCCGAGGCTCCGCTCCTTCGTCGCGTGGAGCACCGACCCGGTTGCGAGGAACAGCAGGCTCTTGAAGAATGCGTGGTTGAGCGCGTGGTAGAGCACCGCGGTCAGCGTGATGGCGGCGAGAAGGGTCTTGCCGTAGGCCTTGAACAGGATCGCCAGCCCGATGCCGGCGACGATGATCCCGATGTTCTCGATTGACGAATATGCGAGCAGCCGCTTCATGTCGGTCTGCACCGCGGCGAACACGACGCCGAAGAGCGCCGTCACGAGGCCCAGTGCGAGGGCGGTGACCCCCCACCACCAGAGCTGGCCGCTGAGAAGGTCGAACGCCACGCGCAGCAGTCCGTAGATGGCGGTCTTCAGCATCACGCCGCTCATCAGCGCCGACACGGGCGACGGCGCCGCCGGATGCGCCTCGGGCAGCCAGATGTGCAGCGGCACGAGCCCCGCCTTGGCGCCGAAGCCGACGAGCGCGAGGAAGAAGGCGGCCGTGGGCCACGCGCCCGACAGGATCATCGAGCGCATCGACCCGAACGTGTAGTCGCCGCTCCCGCCCTGCAGCACGCCGAAGCACAGCAGGATCGCGATTGCGCCGACGTGCGCGATCAGGAGGTAGAGGAAGCCCGCGCGGCGGATCTCGGGAATCCGGTGCTCGGTCGTGACGAGAAAGAACGACGTCAGCGCCATGGTCTCCCACGCGACCATGAACGCATACGCGTCGTCGGCGACCAGCACGAGCGCCATCGCGGCGAGGTACGCGTGATACAGGAAGCAGATGAGGCCGGGCGCCGTGCCTTCGCTCGAGCGGAAATAGCCCGCCGAGAAGATCGATATCGCGACGGTCGTGGCGCCGAGCAGCAGCAGGAAGAACGCCGAGAGCGCGTCCAGCCGCAGGTGGAACGGCAGGTCCGGCAGGCCGAGCGGCAGCACGGCCGATTGCGGCAGCGCGCCGATGTTGAAGGCGGCGACGATCGCCAGCGCCAGCGCAACGGCCGCGCCCGCCGGGAACAACGTGCGGCTGACGAAATGCAGGTTGCGCGGCCTCACGAGCCCGATTGCGCCGATCGCGATCCACGCCGCGATCGCGGCGATGACCAGCCCCAGCGGCGTCGGGCTCATCGACGGCGCGCGCGGGTCAGCACGCGCGTGACGGGCACGGCGATGCCTCGCGCATCGTCACTTGATGCGCATTCCAGGCTGCGCTCCGGAATCCGGCGCAAGCAGGAAGATGCCGGGTCCGTCGCCCGACGCCGCGAGCACCATCCCCTCGGAGAGGCCGAACTTCATCTTGCGCGGCGCGAGGTTGGCGACCATCGGCGTGAGCCGCCCGATCAGGTCCTCCGGAAGGTAGGCGGACTTGATGCCCGCGAACACCGTGCGCCGGCCCGCCTCGCCGACGTCGAGGGTCAGCTTGAGCAGCTTGTCGGCGCCGGCGACGTGCTCCGCGTTGACGATTCTCGCGATGCGCAGGTCGACCTTCGCGAAGTCGTCGATGGAGATCGTGCCGCCCGCGACGGCGGCCGCCGGGGTCGCGTCGGCACGCGTCGGTGACGGCACGGTTGCGGGGGACTGCGGCGGCGGCGCGGCCGGAGCCTTCGGCCCCTCGAGCAGCGCGTCGATCTGCTTCGGGTCGATGCGGGTCATGAGATGCGTGTAGACGCCGATCCGTTCCGGCAGCCGGCGAAGCTGCCCGGGCTTCGTCTCGAGGTCGTCCCACGTGAGATTCGCCACGCCGAGCCAGGCTTCGACCGCCTGCGCGAGACCCGGCAGCACGGGCTTCAGGAGTATCGTCATGCGGTAGAACGCCGTGATGCAGTCGCTGCAGACGCGATGCAGCTCCGCGTGCCTGGACGGGTTCTTGGCGAGCTCCCATGGCTTCTGCGCATCGAAGTACTCGTTGATCTTGTCGGCGTAGCCCATGACGAGCCGAAGCGCCCGCCCGAACTCGCGGTTTTCGTAGGCCGCGGCGACGTCGTCGGCAATCCCGGCGGCTCCGATGACCGCAATTCCGGCCTCGTGTCGCGACGTCGCGGGCAGCAGCAGCCTGCCGCCGAAGTGCCTGGTGAGGAACGGCGCGGCGCGGCTCGCGATGTTGACGTACTTGCCGATGAGGTCGCTGTTGACGCGCGCGATGAAGTCGTCGGGGTTAAAGTCGATGTCCTCGACCTTCGCATTGAGCTTCGCCGCGATGTAATAGCGCAGCCACTCGGGGTTGAGGCCGAGGTCGAGGTAGACGTCGGGGCTCACACCGGTGCCGCGCGACTTCGACATCTTCGCGCCGGACGCGGTGATGAAGCCGTGAACGAAAATGTTGTCCGGCACCTTGTACGGCACGCCGGCGAATTTCAGCATCGCGGGCCAGAACAGCGTGTGGTGGTACACGATGTCCTTGCCGATGAAGTGATACTGGTCGACGTCGGCGCTCTGGAGAAACGTGGCGAAATCGATGCCCTGTTGCGCGAGATGCGCCTTGAGGCTCGCGAGGTAGCCGATCGGCGCGTCGAGCCAGACGTAGAAATACTTGCCCGGGGCGTCCGGGATCGGGATGCCGACGTACGGCGCGTCGCGCGAGATGTCCCAATCGGCCATTCCCTTGCCGCCGTCGCCGAGCCACTCCAGCGCCTTGTTCGCGACCTCGGGCTGCAGTCGTCCCGGGCACTGCGTCCACTCCTTGAGGAACTCGACGCACGCCGGGTCGGAGAGCCGGAAGAAGAAGTGGTCCGAGGACTTGCGCACGGGCGTCGCGCCGGTGATCGTCGAATACGGGTTCCTGAGCTCGATCGGCGCGTAGACGGCGCCGCATACCTCGCAGGCATCGCCGTACTGATCCTTCGCGCCGCATTTCGGGCACTCGCCCTTGATGTAGCGGTCCGGCAGAAACATCTCCTTCACCGGATCGTAGAACTGCTCGACCGGCTTCTTCGTGATGAGCGAAGGCGAGCGGTCGCGCAGTCGCCGGTAGATGTCCTGCGACAGCTCGACGTTTTCGGGCGAGTCGGTCGAGTGCCAGTGGTCGAAGCTGATGTGGAAGCCGTCGAGGTGCTTCGGCCGTGTCGCGGCGATCTTCGCCACCAGCGCCTGCGGCGTCAGGCCTTCGGCATCCGCCTTCAGCATGATCGCCGCGCCGTGCGTGTCGTCGGCGCAGACGAAGTGGACCTCGTGGCCCCGCAGCCGCTGGAACCGCACCCAGATGTCGGCCTGGATGTACTCCATGATGTGGCCGATGTGGAAAGGGCCGTTTGCGTAGGGCAGCGCCGTCGTGACGAACAGCCGGCGGCGGCCGGAAGAGGCTGCGGATATCGCGGACATCGGGGAAAAACCTTGCACCGGGCAGGGTAAAGCGATGATTCTAGCAAACGGATTCGCTCCCCAATACCGCGAGCCGCCGTTTTTCGCTAATATCGAAGACTTTTCCCGCCGTTCCACGCTTGATCCCACGGAGCACCCAATGGCCATCACCGAGGCCGACGTCCAGACCCGCCTGCGCGCGCTGATCGATCCCAACACCGGAAAGGATTTCGTCAGCGGAAAGGCCATCAGGAAGATCCAGATCGGCGCGGGCGACATCGTCATCGACGTCCAGCTGGGGTATCCGGCGAAGACGCAGCACGAGATCCTGCGGAAGCTGATCGCGCAGGACGTCGGCGCGTTGCCGGGGGCGCCGCGCGTCACCGTCAACATCACGCAGAAGGTGACGTCGCATTCGGTGCAGCGCGGCGTCAAGCTCATTCCGGGCGTCAAGAACATCATTGCCATTGCCTCGGGCAAGGGCGGCGTCGGCAAGTCGACGACCGCGGTCAACCTCGCGCTGGCGCTCGCCGCCGAGGGGGCCGCCGTCGGCGTGCTCGACGCCGACATCTACGGGCCCTCGCAGCCGATGATGCTCGGCCTCGCGGGCCGGCCGGAATCGAGGGACGGCAAGACGCTCGAGCCGCTGGAGGCGTACGGGCTGCAGGCGATGTCCATCGGCTTCCTGATCGACGCCGACACGCCGATGGTGTGGCGCGGTCCGATGGTCACGCAGGCGCTCGAGCAGCTGCTGAAGGACACGAACTGGCGCGACCTCGACTACCTGATCGTCGACATGCCGCCCGGCACCGGCGACATCCAGCTGACGCTCGCCCAGAAGGTGCCGGTCACGGGCGCGGTCATCGTCACCACGCCGCAGGACATCGCGCTGATCGACGCGCGCAAGGGACTCAAGATGTTCGAGAAGGTCGGCGTGCCCATCGTCGGCATCGTCGAGAACATGAGCACGCACATCTGCTCGAATTGCGGCCACGCCGAGGCGATCTTCGGGGAGGGCGGGGCGATGAAGATGTGCGCGGACTACAACGTGCCGTTCCTCGGCGGGTTGCCGCTCGACATCAGGATCCGCGAGCAGACCGATGCCGGCCGGCCGACGGTGATCGCCGACCCGGACGGCAAGGTCGCGCAGGCCTACCGCGAGATCGCGCGCAAGACCGCGGTGTTCGTCGCGCAGAAGGCCGAGGACTTCTCGGCCAAGTTTCCCAGCATCGTCATCCAGAACACCTAGGGCCGGGCGTGATCAAATCCGACAAGTGGATCCGCCGGATGGCGGCCGCGACGCGCATGATCGAGCCGTTCGAACCCGGCCAGGTGCGCGAGGTCGACGGGCGCAAGATCGTCTCCTACGGCACGTCGAGCTACGGCTACGACATCCGCTGCTCGCGCGAATTCAAGATCTTCACCAACATCAACTCGACGATCGTCGACCCCAAGGCCTTCGACGCCGGGTCGTTCGTGGATTTCACGGGCGACGTCTGCATCATCCCGCCCAACTCGTTCGCGCTCGCGCGCACCGTCGAGTACTTCCGCATCCCGCGCAACGTGCTCACCATCTGCCTGGGCAAGAGCACCTACGCGCGCTGCGGCATCATCGTCAACGTGACGCCGTTCGAGCCCGAGTGGGAAGGTTTCGTCACGCTGGAATTCTCGAACACGACGCCGCTGCCGGCCAAGATCTACGCGAACGAGGGCGTCGCGCAGGTGATCTTCTTCGAGTCGGATGAGGTCTGCGAGACCTCCTACAAGGATCGCGGCGGCAAGTACCAGGGGCAGCAGGGCGTCACGTTGCCGAAGATCTGACCTGCGCGCGCGGCCGCCTCGCGGCCCGCGTTCGGCGGCGGGCGCGGGACCCGTGCCGAAGCTCCCGCGGCAGGGCAGGGGGCGGGCGGCCCGACGCCCGGCTCACGGGGCGACGGGCCGCCCGGCGGCGCCGGGCGAGGGGCCCCGGGCCGGGGAGGTCCGCCGGATGCCGGCGGGCCGGGTCCGCGCGGCCCCGGCCGCCTCGTGTAGCGCCGCCGCAACGCCTGCCGCCCCGCTCCCGCGGTTTTCGTAGCCACCGGGGTCGAATCGCCCCATAATTCGCGCCGTTCCGTTCCGCAGCCAGTGGCCCGTGCCGCGGCCCCGTCCCGGACCCGGGGTGGCACCCGCGTATCGTTGCCGGAGAGGCTCTGCGCCCCATGAAATTCCGCTTCCCGATCGTCATCATCGACGAAGACTTCCGCTCCGAGAACGTATCGGGGCTTGGCATCCGAGCGCTGGCCGCGGCCATCGAGAAGGAGGGGATGGAGGTGCTCGGGGTGACGAGCTACGGCGACCTCTCGCAATTCGCCCAGCAGCAGAGCCGCGCGTCGGCGTTCATCCTGTCGATCGACGACGAGGAGTTCACGCCCGGCCCGGAGCTCGACCCGGCGGTCCTGAACCTGCGCAAGTTCATCGTGGAGATCCGGTTCAAGAACGCCGAGATCCCGATCTACCTCTACGGCGAGACGCGCACGTCGCGGCACATCCCGAACGACATCCTGCGCGAGCTGCACGGCTTCATCCACATGTTCGAGGACACGCCGGAGTTCGTCGCCCGCCACATCATCCGCGAGACCAAGGCGTACATGGACTCGCTGTCGCCGCCGTTCTTCCGCGCGCTGGTCGAGTACGCGCAGGACGGCTCGTATTCGTGGCACTGTCCCGGCCATTCCGGGGGCGTCGCGTTCCTGAAGAGCCCGGTCGGCCAGATGTTCCACCAGTTCTTCGGCGAGAACATGCTGCGCGCCGACGTGTGCAACTCGGTCGACGAGCTGGGCCAGCTGCTCGACCACTCGGGGCCGGTGGCCGCGGCGGAGCGCAACGCGGCACGGATCTTCAACGCCGACCACTGCTTCTTCGTCACCAACGGCACGTCGACGTCGAACAAGATGGTGTGGCACGCCAACGTGGCGCCGGGCGACATCGTCGTCGTCGACCGCAATTGCCACGTCTCGATCCTGCACGCGATCACGATGACCGGCGCCATCCCGGTGTTCCTCACGCCCACGCGCAACCACCTCGGCATCATCGGCCCGATCCCGCTCGAGGAGTTCCAGCCGGAGAACATCCGGAAGAAGATCGAGGCGAACCCGTTCGCGCGCGAGGCGGTGAACAAGAAGCCGCGCATCCTGACGCTGACGCAGAGCACGTACGACGGCATCGCCTACAACGTCGAGATGCTGAAGCAGACGCTCAACGGCAGCATCGAGACGCTGCATTTCGACGAGGCGTGGCTGCCGCACGCGACGTTCCACGAGTTCTACCGGGACATGCACGCGATCGGCAAGGACAGGCCGCGCAGCAGGGACTCGATGATCTTCGCGACCCATTCGACGCACAAGCTGCTGGCGGGCATCTCGCAGGCCTCGCAGATCATCGTCCAGGAGTCCGAGACGCGCAAGCTCGATCGCCACATCTTCAACGAGGCGTACCTGATGCACACGTCGACGTCGCCGCAGTACGCGATCATCGCGTCCTGCGACGTGTCGGCGGCGATGATGGAGCCGCCGGGCGGGACCGCGCTCGTCGAGGAGTCGATCATCGAGGCGCTGGATTTCCGCCGCGCGATGCGCAAGGTCGACGACGAGTGGGGCAAGGACTGGTGGTTCAAGGTCTGGGGTCCGGAGCGGCTCGCGCCGGAGGGCATGGGCAAGCGCGACGACTGGCTGCTCCGCGCGAACGAGAAGTGGCACGGCTTCGGCAACCTTGCGGCGGGGTTCAACATTCTCGACCCGATCAAGGCGACGATCATCAATCCGGGGCTCGACGTGTCGGGCAAGTTCGCGAAGACCGGCATCCCGGCGTCGATCGTGACCCGGTTCCTGGCCGAGCACGGCGTCATCGTCGAGAAGACGGGGCTCTACTCGTTCTTCATCATGTTCACGATCGGCATCACCAAGGGCCGCTGGAACACGCTCGTCACCGCACTGCAGCAGTTCAAGGACGACTACGACAAGAACCAGCCGCTGTGGAAGATCCTGCCGGAGTTCGTCGCCAAGCAGCCGCGCTACGAGCGGGTCGGGCTGCGCGACCTCTGCCAGCAGATCCACGACATGTACAAGGCCAACGATGTCGCGCGCGTGACGACGGAGATGTACCTGTCGGACATGCAGCCGGCGATGAAGCCGTCCGACGCGTTCGCCTGCATGGCGCACCGCGAGATCGACCGCGTCGAGATCGACGAGCTCGAAGGCCGCGTCACGGCCGTCCTGCTGACGCCGTACCCGCCGGGAATCCCGCTTCTGATCCCCGGCGAGCGGTTCAACCGGACGATCGTCGAGTACCTGAAGTTCGCGCGCAGCTTCAACGCCCAGTTCCCGGGGTTCGACACCGACATCCACGGCCTCGTCGAGGAGACGGACGAGGCCGGCCGGATCCGGTACTACATGGACTGCGTGCGGCAGCGGTAGCGGCGCGAGCCTGGGAGCAGGGGCCTCGGGCAGGGGGATGCGACCGGGGCGAGTCGACGCTTGGGGCCGACAACTCTACCGCGGGATGCATGCGAAAGCGGCGCGGAGGCCGAGGCGCGAGCTGGCGTTTATGCCACAGGGGCGGAAAGGGGCGCGGGCGGGCGCATGATTCACCCTAAGCCCGCCCGCGGCCCTTCCCGCCCCGCCGCAGCGGGGCGCGCATCTTCATGCTGCGCGGCTCGCGGCGACCCGTCCGGCAGGGCCGACGCGCACTCGGTGAAGATCCGCGCCTCGCAGCTTCTGCAGCGGGCGCTGTCGAGCCGCGCGTAGATCGCGCGGATCGCCTCGTCCTTCCCGTCGAAGACCGCTTCGCGGCCGATCAGGTCGATGAAGCCGCCGCGCTCGAGCAGGTCGCGGACCGCGCGCTTCAGGTTGCACAGGTAGAGCACGCCGCCCCACTCGCGCGTGAGCTTCGCCTCGGCGACGAGGAGTTCGGCCCCGGCGACGTCGATGAAATTGATGCCGCTGCCGATCAGGAGCACGTGCCGTCGCTGCGGGGCCGATTCGCGCGCGTCGTGCAGCCCGTCGCGCACGTGCTCGACGGCGCCGAAGAAGAGGGAGCCGTCGACGCGAAGCAGCACGAGCTGCGGGCACTCGACCGGGCCGGTGGCGCGGACGTCGGCGACGGCCACCGAGCGTCGCTGCGGCGTCCCCGGGTCGGGCACGACCGGCGTGAGGTGCGGATGTGTCGTCCGCTGCAGGTAGACGAGGAGCGACGCGAGGACCCCGACGAAGATCGCGAACTCGAGCTGGAGCGCGAGCGTCGAGAGGAAGGTCACGGCCAGGACGAGCCCGTCGCTGCGGCTCGTGCGGAAGATGCGCAGCATTTCCGCGACGTCGATCAGGCCCCAGGCGACGACGAACAGCAGCCCCGCCATCACCGCGAGCGGCAGGTACGCGGCGAGCGGCGCGACCGCGAACAGCACCGCGAAGAGCAGCGCCGCGGAAAAGACGGCGGCGAGCGGCGTCTGCGCGCCGGCGTCGTAGTTGATCCCGCTGCGGTTGAACGAGCCCGACGACGGGCACGCCGAGCTGAATGCGCCGACGATGTTGGACAGCCCCTGGCCGATGAACTCCTGGTTGCCGTCGATGCGCTGCCCCGACTTGACGGCGACGGCGCGGGCGATGGAGACCGCCTCGGTCAGGCCGAGCACCGTCAGTGCGAGCGCCGCCGGAAAGATCCGGCGCCACGTCTCCGGATCGAACGACGGCAGCGAGAACGCCGGGACGCCCGACGGCAGGGCGCCGACCACGGGCACTCGCGCGATCCCGCCGGCGAGGAGCGCGAAGCCGAACAGGCTGCCGGCGATCATCGCCGCAACCATGAACGGGATCCGCGGCAGGAACCGCTTCGTCGCGATCGCGACGACGAGCGTGACCGCGCCGGTCGCGGTGATCCACGGGTCGAGTCCCGGGAGCCTCTGCGCGAACAGGCTCAGGGTCTCGAAGAACCGCGTGCCGGACGGGATCGTGACCCCGAAGAAATTCCGGAGCTGTGCGGCGACGATGAGCAGCCCCGCGCCGGCGGTGAAGCCGATCACGACCGTGTGCGAGATGAAATTGACGAGCGCCCCGAGCCGCGCGACGCCCATCGCAAACTGCAGGACGCCCACGATCAGCGCGAGCGTCAGTACCAGCTCGATGTACGTCTGCGTTCCGGGCGTGGCCAGCGGCGACATCGTGGCGAACACCACCAGCGCAATCGCGTTGGTCGGGCCGGAAACCTGGTGCCACGACGAGCCCCAGAGCGCGGCGGCCACCGCCGGCAGCATCGCGCAGTAGAGACCGAACTGCGGCGGCAGGCCGGCCAGCGTCGCGTAGGCAACCCCCTGGGGGAGCACGACGAGCGCCCCGATCAACCCGGCCACCGCGTCCGCGCGGAGCGTTCCCCGGGTCACCCGGGCGCGCCACGAAAGGAACGGGAGAACCCTCAGCGCAATGGGCGACATCGCCGGATCGGGGAGCTGCGGAGGGCGGGCGTGCGGGGAGAAGGGCGTGCCACGGTCCCAATGATGCAGCCTTACGCAGCCCGTGCGCAATTGCCCGCGCGTCGCGGGACGCGCGGCGAGGAGTCCGGCGATGCGCGAAGCGGCGTGAGGCGTGTCGGCCGGGGCCGAGTCGCCCGCGTTACGCGGTGGCCCTGATGGCCTGCAGCGCGGGCGCCGCGCTTGCTCCGCGGTTTGTCCGGCCGGCGGCGGCCACCATCAGTGCGGCGAGCACGCAGCACGCCATCCGCACCTCCATCGTGTCGGCCCGCGCCGGAGCGATGATCGGGATCGTCGCGCCCAGCACGATGCCGGCCGCGAGCCCCCCCGTGAGGCCCGTCATCGTACGCAACACGAGCAGCGCCGTTTCCATCGTCGGCGCGATCAGCACGTCGGGCTCGCCGGCGACTTCCGACTTGACACCGTTGGCACGCGCGGCATCGGGGGACAGGGCGCTGTCGGCGGTCAGGGGCCCGTCGACGCAGGCCCCGCGGAAGGCGGCTTCCCCGGCCATCGCGCGAAGCGCCGCAGCGTCGGAAGTCGAAGGAAACGCATGCGTGACGGTGTCCGTCGCCGCGAGCAGCGCCACCTTGGGCACCGTGACACCGAGCGCCAGCGCGAGATCGATGGCGTTGAGGACGATGTCCTTCTTGGCGGCGAGGTTGGGCGCGACGTTGAGCTGCGCGTCGGCGAGCAGAAGCCCGTGCCGCTGCCCCGGGACGTCGACGAAATAGGCGTGCGAGAGCCGGCGGTCGGTGCGCAGCCCCGAATGCCGCATCGCCACCGGCGCGAGCAGGTCGCCGTCGTGCAGGCTGCCCTTGATCAGCGCGGACACCTTGCCATCCCGCGCGAGCGCGGCGGCGTCGACGGCGGCGGCGCGCGGGGAATCCGCGGTGCCGTGGATCGGACACCGCGAGATGTCGAGGCCCGTCGCGGCAGCGACGTCGCGGATCCGCTTTTCGGGTCCGACCAGAACGGGCGCGAGGTACCCCGCGAAGCTGCCGGACAGCGCGAGCTGCAGCGCTTCGCGGTCGCACGGAAAGACGATCGCCGCCGGCATGGGCGGCAGCGCCCGGACCCTTTCGATCAGCTGGCGGACGAACGGGCGCGTAACCATGACGCAGCCTCGCAAGCGGGGGTGACGTTGTCAATGGCCCGGCAGGCGCGGGCCGATGGCGGGACGCGGGCAGCCGACGGACGTACGCCGACGGCGCGCCGAACGCGCCGCGGCCGGACCCGCCGGGACGTCAGACCTTCCCCTTCCAGGGCACGAGCAGCCGCTCGACGCGGCGCATCAGCAGGTCGAACAGGTACGCGACCGCGCCGATCACGATGATCCCCATGATCACGATGTCGGTGCGCAGGAAGTTCGACGCGTTCAGCACCATCTGGCCCAGGCCGTGCGTCGCGGCCACCATCTCCGCGGCGACGAGCGTCGTCCACCCGAAGCCGATCGCGATGCGCATCGACGTGAGGATCTCGGGCATCGCCGCCGGGATCACGACGTGCCGGATCACCTGCCACTTCGACGCGCCCATCGAGTACGCGGCGTGGATCTGCTCCTGCGACACCGAGCGCACGCCGGCCTGCGCGCTCATCGCCATCGGCGCGAAGCACGCGAGGTA
>Ga0209048_10000905_pt1 | contig 31389 bp, 28 predicted proteins | sample FrelakmetCRP12CR_FD_187146 | JGI IMG/M metagenome (GOLD analysis project Ga0209048, IMG submission 187146) | Freshwater lake sediment microbial communities from the University of Notre Dame, USA, for methane emissions studies - CRP12 CR (SPAdes)... | ecosystem: Environmental > Aquatic >...
ACATGATCGAGCATCAAATGCCCCTCCTCGATCCGGCTCTCCTTCTGCGCAGCAAGTTTCCTGAACACTTCACCAAGATGACCGCGAGCGCTTACGATTACGGCTACGGGAATAGTTGCTGGCAGACCCGATGGGTGTGGACCGGCTACGGCTGGCAACTTCAGTGCGTCTCTTGACGGCTGATCTCTGCTAACTGGACGAAGCTGGCGCCAGCGGCGTCAGCTTCGTCAATTCGTGTTCGGAAAATACGCGGCCCCGCGTAAGAAAACGCAGCCCCTCGGGCGCCTCCAAGGAAAAGCCCGAGCCTCGGCCGGGCACAACGTCGATGATGAGCTGCGTGTGTCGCCAATACTCGAACTGCGCCGCGCCAATATAAAAAGGGGCGCCGCCGATCTCGCCGATAAGGACGTCCCCTCCGCCTACCCGAAACTCCCCCCTCGGATAACACATGGGCGACGAGCCGTCGCAACATCCCCCTGACTGGTGAAACATCAGAGGGCCGTTTTGCGCGGCAAGTTTCGTAACAAGGTCGAGCGCCGCCGCTGTTGCGACGACGCGCTCAACGGATGTTTCCTTCGCGTCCATCGACTGCCTCAGAAAAACCCCAGCGCCTTCGGGCTATAGCTCACGAGTAGATTTTTCGTCTGTTGATAATGGTCCAACATCATCTTATGCGTCTCGCGCCCAATGCCTGACTGCTTGTATCCGCCGAATGCGGCATGAGCCGGATAGGCGTGGTAGCAGTTTGTCCAGACGCGGCCGGCCTGAATTGCGCGTCCGCATCGATAGGCGCGATTGCCGTCGCGCGTCCAGACGCCCGCTCCAAGTCCGTACAGCGTGTCATTCGCGATGGAGAGCGCCTCCTCCTCCGTCTCGAAAGTCGTAACGGAGACAACCGGTCCGAAGATCTCCTCCTGGAAGATGCGCATCTTATTGTGGCCTTCCAGAACCGTCGGCTTGACGTAATAACCCTCCTTCAGCTCGCCTTCGAGCAGGTTTCGCTCGCCACCGGCGAGCACCTTCGCGCCCTCTTTTCGGCCAATGTCGATGTAGGAGAGGATCTTTTCGAGCTGATCGTTGGACGCCTGTGCGCCGATCATTGTGGTGGGATCGAGCGGATGGCCCTGTCGAACCTTTGCGACGCGCGCCAGCGCTTTTTCCATAAAGCGCTCGTAGATGGATTTCTGCACGAGCGCGCGGCTTGGACAGGTGCAGACCTCGCCCTGATTGAGCGCAAACATCGTGAATCCCTCGAGCGCCTTGTCGAGAAAATCGTCGTCTTCGGCCATCACGTCGGCAAAGAAGATGTTGGGCGACTTTCCGCCGAGCTCAAGCGTCACAGGGATCAGATTTTCGGACGCATATTGCATGATGAGCCGGCCCGTCGTCGTCTCGCCCGTGAATGCGATTTTGGCGATTCGTTTGTTGCTCGCGAGAGGCTTGCCGGCTTCGACGCCGAAACCATTCACGATGTTGAGGACGCCAGGCGGCAGAAGATCGGCGATGAGATCGGCGACGACGAGAATGCTCATCGGCGTCTGCTCGGCGGGTTTCATAACTACGCAATTGCCGGCTGCAAGCGCCGGGGCAATTTTCCATACCGCCATGAGGATCGGAAAATTCCATGGAATGATCTGACCCACGACGCCAAGCGGCTCATGGAAGTGATAGGCGATGGTATCGTGGTCGATTTCGCTGAGGGAACCCTCCTGCGCGCGCGCGCAAGCGGCGAAATAGCGGAAATGATCGACTGCGAGCGGCAGATCCGCCGCGGTCGTTTCGCGAATGGGCTTGCCATTGTCGATCGTCTCGACGAGAGCCAAAGCTGCGAGATTCGCCTCCAACCGGTCTGCAATCTTGTTCAGTAGGTTGGCGCGCTCAGCGATCGGCGCTTTGCCCCACGACTCCCTCGCCTTATGCGCGGCGTCGAGCGCCAACTCGATGTCGGCCGCGCGGCTGCGCGCAATCTGACAAATCGGGTGACCGGTGATGGGACTGATGTTGTCGAAATATTCCCCGCCGACCGGCGCGACCCATTTCCCGCCGATGAAATTGTCGTAACGCTGCTTGATGGCCACGCGGTCTTTGAGCTTGTCGATCTCCTGGCGAAGCATCGTTTCCTCCTATCGAACCGCCGTCATTTGGACGATCATTGTCGCTGGCCCCCAATATAGAGTCGGAGGGCTTCGGCGAATAGGCCGAACCCGGCGCCAAGGGCGTTGGAGCGAGGTCAAGACGAGGCTCGGCGGGCTTCGCCTCAGCCACTCATCGTCAGGGATGCGAAGGGCCTGCGCGCGACACGTCACGCGGGACAAATGACGCGAAAGTCCGGAAATTATCGCAAAACATGCCCACAAGCGCATTCGCTGTCTCGTCAAGAGCCCTCTTCGAAGGCCACGTAGTCGACGGGTCCAGAAAGTCGGGCTCGACGCCTGGCGCCGAACATGGCCTCAAGAGGCCGAAATAGGGGTCCTTGCGAAATTCGACGCCGCTCAGCGAGCCATCGAGCGCGGCGCGCACAAGAGACCGCGTGACATGGATCGGCATTCTTGCGCCCGTTCCATAGGGGCCGCCGCTCCATCCCGTGTTGACCAGCCAGCAATCGACGTTGCGCTTTGCGATCAGTTCGCGCAGAAGATTTCCGTATTCCGACGGATGACGGGGCATGAACGGCGCGCCGAAGCAGGTGGAGAATGTCGCCTGCGGTTCTCTTATTCCCTTTTCCGTCCCCGCGACTTTGGCGGTGTAGCCGGAAAGAAAATGATACATCGCCTGCGCCGGATTAAGTTTCGAGATCGGCGGAAGGACGCCGAAAGCGTCGCAGGCGAGCATGACAATGTTCTTTGGGTGGCCCCCGCAGCCTGTCCGCGAAGAGTTCGCTATGAAATCGAGCGGATAAGCGATGCGCGTGTTCTCCGTTCTGGAGTCGTCGTTAAAGTCGGGTATGCGGGTCATGGGGTCGATTGCGACATTTTCCAAAACCGTGCCAAAACGCTCCGATGTCGCGAAAATTTCTGGCTCCGCCTCGCGCGAGAGCCTGATCGCCTTGGCGTAGCAGCCGCCCTCGAAATTGAAGATCCCGCATTCCGACCAGCCATGCTCGTCGTCGCCGATCAGGGACCGCGAGGGATCGGCGGAAAGAGTGGTTTTTCCAGTGCCAGAAAGGCCGAAGAACAAGGCGACGCCATCGTCGGCGTGATTGGCCGCGCAATGCATCGGCAGGACGCCCGACGCCGGAAGCAGGAAATTCAGATAGGTGAAAACGGATTTCTTTATCTCGCCAGCGTAGGCCGTGCCGCAGATGAGCGCCAGTTTGCGCGTGACGTCGATCGCAATGACGGTTTGCGAACGGCAGCCATGCCGTGAGGGATCCGCCTTGAAGGAGGGCAGATCGAGGATCGTGAAATCAGGGGAAAAGGCTGCGTGCTCGTGGGCGTCGGGCCTGATTAACAGATTGCGAATGAATAGAGAATGCCACGCATATTCGGTGTGGACGCGAATATTAAGTCGGCAGTCTGGATCGGCGGCGCCATGGAGATCTTGGGAAAAAATATCGCGCCGCCCCGCGTGCGCGAGCATGTCGGCGTGCAAAAGGCCGAAATGTTCCGGCGTCATCGCTCGGTTGTTGTCCCACCAAATTGAGTCGTCCGTCGCTGCGTCGCGGACAAAGAACTTGTCTTGCGGCGAGCGTCCCGTATGGGGTCCAGTCTCGACGACGAGAGCGCCGCCTTTGGCGATCCGCGCTTCCTGGCGCCGCACCGCCTCCTCATAAAGACGCGGAGCATCCAAATTGTGGAAATTCGGCCGAGCATCCAGACGATAGGGCACATTCCCGGATGCGTCGTCGACCCTCACTGCGTGCCGCATAATGCTCTTACCTTTGTATTTAATAAGTGGGCGCCGGCGCGAATGTTCCATGGGCGCGACCTTGGACGCCCGCGAAGCCGCGAACAAAGCCTCATTGACGCCGGGGCGTCTATGGCGAAGTTTCGGACGCAGTCGTAACAAAGGCGTTTACACTCAAATATTTCATAAACTTAGTTAAGAGAGCCATGCTGACGTTTAAGCCTCTCTCTTAAAACGCATGCCTCCCGGAGATTAAACTCGGCTGCGCCCACGCACGACGGCAATTTTCTGACCGGAAAAACTTCCATCAGAGCCAGGGAACAGCGAGCGACTTCAGTAAGTCGTTATCGTATGGATCGGCGGCGCTTGAACGCCGTCAAATATCGCCGCCGAGAGTGGGCCGCCGGATCCGGCGCCCGTGTCGACGCAGCATCTGTTTGATCGAATATCCGGAGCGGTCCTATCCATGTCATATCGCGTCGTCGGCGTATGGCCATGAACGATATATTTTGGAAACGGCCCTGGATATTCCAGGAATTTGTCCCTGATCCATAGTCGCGTATCGTCGTCCTGAAGCGCCAACTGCGTGAACGGATCAATCCCCGCATGAACGTAGTAACGAAGCGCGTCCTCGTATGAGATCGGTAGAGACCTCATCCAGTCTTGCGCCCCGGCGAATGCGGCGCCCGACCCGAACGATTCGCGCGTGCTCGCGCCGCCGTTGAAAAGGAAATTTTGTTCGTCCGCGAGTGACCGAGTAGAAAGCATCATGAGCTGCTCATGATTTCCGCACAGACAAATGGCGCCGCCTTGCTGCATGATACGCAGACTTTCGACGACTTTCCTGGAATCCGGGCCGCGATCGACATAATCGCCAAGAAAGACAAACTGCGCGGGTTTTTTGCCGAGCCACGCCTCGACGTGCGAGAGCAGCCGCGCCAGCATATCGGCCATCCCATGGATGTCGCCTATCGCGATGGTGATCGTCATTCGAATTGTCGCAGCTCGTTACAATGATGCGAGCCATTTTATACAAAAATCGCTGGCTGGGATCGCTATATCGCCTGATTTCGGGTGAGCAGCAGATCGTCGCCTTCGAGATCCGCCGCGCCATCAAGCAGCGTGAGCCGGCCACTCGGCTCGTCGGAAATGACATAGGCATCAAATCCGCTTGCGCGGAAGGGGGTGCTCGCCGGACCTGCGGAAATGCGAAGAGGACCATTCCAATATAATTTCGATATCAGGATTGTCTTCTATAACGCGTTGCATACTCCGCCAAATGCGCGGTTCGGCGCCTTCGACGTCAATTTTCACCAGGTCGATCCGCGTTCCCGGGGGGAAACTGTCATCCATGCTTGCAGTTTGCACCGGGAAAGTTTCGGATTTCACTCCGGGCGAAGCTGCTCGACGGCCGCTCAAATCGAAGCGTAAAATGGACAGAGATGGAACGATCCAACTCGGAGTGGCTTGCTGCGCTGCAAGCAGATGGCGCGACCCAGCAAGTCGCATTAGCGGAGCTTCGCGCCAAACTACTGGGCGCGGTTCGCGCCTATCTGACGAAAAATCTCGGCGCGCAGGACTGCTTGAGCCCAGGAGATGCCGGTCATCTTGCGGAAGATTGCGCGCAGGACGCCATTCTCCTCATTCAATCCCACCTGGAAAATTTTCGCGGCGAAAGCCGGTTCACGACCTGGGCCTATTCAATCGCAATCAAGGTCGTTTTGGGAGAGCTGCGCCGACGTCGCTGGCGGCGATCGGCGATCGAACGAGCCCAGCTCGGCCAGACCCTGCCCGCCTGGCCGATCGAAGAAACGGGACCCGACCGCAGTCTTGAACAGCGTGAAGCATGGGCGATGCTGACGCGACTGATCGACGCCAAGCTCACGCCCCTGCAGAGAACCGCGCTTGTCGCTCACGCTTTCCAGGGAATGCCGCTGGACGAACTCGCGGATTGGCTCGGAACCAACCGGAACAGCCTCTACAAGCTGATTCACGATGCGCGAAAACGGCTCAAGCAAGCTTTGCTGCACGAAGGCGTCACGCATGGCGAGCTTATCGCCTTGTTTGGAGAAGCGACGTCCGCCTCGCACGTGCAGTCGGAGGGTAAGACATCCTTCGCTCAGCGCATCTCATAGTGAAAGAGCCGGCCGAAATGAAACGAACGGAATTCACTCGCCTGATCGATACGGTCTTCGCCACGAAAAGCGGCGACGAGATGCTGTGTACGGAATATTTCGACAAGCTTCCCCACTATGTGGACCTGCAGGCCTCGGGGCGCGACGCCGCAACCTTATTGCCCGAGATAAGGCATCACATGCATCAATGCCCGGAGTGTGAGGAGACTTACCTCGCACTCCTCAGGCTCCTGGAAACAGAAAAAACTTCCGGCCTCTGAAGTAAGACCCCGGCGTCCTGCCGCATCTAAGTCGCGTCTGGCTGAAACCAGGCCGCAAGAGTAGGATCGCGGATTCAGACCCGCGGCAATCCTTGAACAGTGGGGCGACAGAAGGTCGAGTTTCCAATGAAAAGCGTCAGTCATACGGCACCGGCAAATCTGGAAACGGCGCGCGGCCGCGATCTTTCTTCGGCCTTTGCGAAAAACCTCGAGCAGAAACCGAAACGGACACAGGCCGAGGCGGAGGAAGCTGTCCGGACGCTGATCGAATGGGCGGGAGACGACCCAGGGCGCGAAGGCCTGATCGACACGCCCGCCCGCGTCGCGCGGTCGTACCGTGAATTATTCGCCGGTTATGGCGGCGATCCCCGAGACGATCTGCAGCGCACTTTCGAGGAAATCGGCGGCTATGATGAATTGGTCGTCCTGAAAGACATACGCTTCGTCAGCTTTTGCGAGCACCATATGCTGCCAGTGACTGGCCGCGCCCATATCGGCTATCTTCCCACGCATCGGGTGGTCGGAATTTCGAAACTGGCGCGCGTGGTGCAAGGCTTCGCCCGGCGCCTGCAGATTCAGGAGAAGTTGACCTCCGAGATCGCAGAAGCGATCCAGGACGTTCTTCAGCCGCAGGGCGTGGGCGTCGTGATCGAAGCTGAACATAGCTGCATGACCTTGCGCGGCGTAAACACGCCTGGCTCCACGCTGACGACAAGCCGCCTCCTCGGCGTCATTCGGGACGACCCACGGACGCGAGAAGAATTTCTCAGCCTCGTGCGCCGGGCGTAACGCCAGCTCGGGGCCTCGCCTGACGCGTCCTCAGTCGGCGACGGCCGGGACGAATGAATGCTGTGACGAGAATGGTACCGCCACCCCGGCTCGAACGGGGGACCCCCAGATCCACAATCTGGTGCTCTAACCAACTGAGCTATGGCGGCTCACGGCGGCGCGAACCTAAAATCAACGGCAGGAGATTGCAAGACGCGAGGATTGGCCCCTCGCCTGAAATATCATGTGCGCAAAGGGTTCTAAGCGTCTAAAATGCTCAGCTTCGGGGCGGGCTCCCGCGTCCGCCCTTCCGCAACCGAACCGATCGAGCGCCAATCGATGAAAGTTACACTAGTCCAGATGAATTCCATAAATGATAAAGCCGCAAATCTGGCGGCGGCGCGGGCGTTGATCGAGCAGGCGGTGCGACAGGAGCGTCCGGACTGGATCTGCCTGCCGGAAGTATTCGATTTCATCGGGGGATCGCGCGCGGAGAAGCTCGCGGCGGCCGAAGAATTGCCCGGCGGCCCCGCCTATTCGATGTGCCAGGATCTCGCCCGCGAACACAAGGTGTTTATTCACGCGGGCTCCATTCTGGAGAAAATCCCCGGCGAGGAGCGCATCCATAACACGAGCGTCGCCTTCGACCGGCAAGGCGTCGAGCGGGCGCGATACCGCAAGATCCACATGTTCGACATCACCGCCCCCGACGGGGCCAAATATCACGAGAGCGCCGCCTTCAAGCCGGGCGACGAGGTCGTCACCTATGACTGCGAGGGGCTGAAGATCGGCTGCGCCATCTGCTATGATCTGCGCTTCCCATATCTGTTCCAGGCGCTCGCCGAAAAAGGGGCCGATCTCATAGCCTTGCCTTCGGCCTTTACGCTCGTAACGGGCAAGGACCACTGGGAGGTATTGTGCAGGGTCCGCGCCATCGAAAACGAAGTGTATTTTTGCGCTCCCGCGCAGACCGGCGCGCATAAGGCCGGACACGAAACGCGATTCACCTATGGCAATTCTCTGATCGCCGATCCTTGGGGGCACGTCGTCGCGAAAGCTTCGGAAGGGCCAGGTCTCGTCTCGACACATGTTGACGTTGACCGCATCCGTAAGGTCAGATCCATGATCCCCGTCGCGAAGCATCGCGTGAAATTGTCGACGTGAGATAATTCGAGGGCCAAGCCGCAGCGGCGGCGAGTTTAGACGGAGCAGCGCATGTCGAATCAGCAATTGGAAAGAATTACGCACAACCCGAAATATCGGCGGCTGGTGCGCAGTCGGACGCTCATCGGCGGAATTCTCTCCGCAATCACTCTGGCGATCTACCTCGGGTTTATCGGCCTCATCGCATATAATCCCAAATTCCTGGGAACGCCGATTGACGGCGAGGTTACGACAATCGGCATTCCTATCGGCATTCTCGTGATCGTCTCCGCCTTTCTTCTGACCGGGGTCTATGTGTTCATCGCCAATACGACTTACGACCGGCTCATTCGGGAAATCAAGGCGGATGCACAGTGAGCGCCGCCCTTCGCGTCCTGGCCGCCGTCGCCGTCGCTCTTGCGCCAACCCTCTGCTTCGCAGATGCGCTCACGGAGCAGACCGAAAAGGAGCCCGTCAACTATCTCGCCATCGGAATGTTCGTCCTTTTTGTGATCCTAACGCTCGGCATCACGAAATGGGCATCGAAGCGCACGACCTCCACGGCGCAGTTTTACGCCGCCGGCGGCGGGATCACGGGGTTTCAAAATGGACTTGCGATTGCGGGAGACTATATGTCCGCCGCGTCCTTCCTCGGCATATCAGGTCTGGTGTACAAGTCCGGCTACGACGGGCTGATCTACTCCGTAGGCTTTCTGGTCGGCTGGCCCATCGTCACCTTCCTGATTGCCGAGCCGCTACGAAATCTCGGCCGCTTCACCTTCGCCGACGTGGCCTCTTTCCGGTTTCAACAGGCCCCGATCCGAATTCTGGCGGCCTGCGGCACCCTGGTGACGGTCGCCTTTTATCTCATTGCCCAAATGATCGGCGCAGGCCAATTGATCAAGCTCATTTTCGGCCTCGATTACGCGATTGCCGTAGCGACGGTCGGCGTGCTGATGATCCTCTATGTCAGCTTTGGCGGAATGGTCGCAACGACGTGGGTTCAGATCATCAAGGCCTGTCTGCTCCTCGCCGGCGCCTCATTTATGGCTTTCGCCGTTCTTCAACATTTCGGCTTCAGCACGGAGGCCATGTTCAAGGAGGCGGTGTTCAACCATCCGAGCGGCGTCAAAATAATGGCGCCGGGCAATCTCATCTCCGACCCGATCTCCGCGATCTCGCTCGGTCTCGGACTCATGTTCGGGACAGCCGGCCTACCACATATTCTCATGCGCTTTTTTACGGTCGCGGACGCGAAGGCGGCGCGTAAATCGGTTTTCTACGCCACCGGCTTCATCGGATATTTTTATATTTTGACTTTCATCATAGGCTTCGGCGCCATTACCCTGGTCGCGACTGACGGAGAATTTCTCGATCCCGCGCTTCTCGCAGCAGGAAAGAACGTCATCGAGGCGACGAAGGGCGGGACAAATATGACCGCCATCGACCTAGCGAAGGCGGTCGGCGGCGACGTTTTCTTCGGTTTCATATCGGCGGTCGCATTCGCAACGATCCTCGCTGTGGTTTCCGGCCTCACTCTGGCTGGGGCGTCGGCGATCAGCCATGATCTCTACGCAACCGTCTTCAAAAAGGGCGCGGCTCTGGAGCGGGACGAAATCATGGTCTCCAAAATTGCGACCGTCGTGCTCGGGGCGATTGCAATCGGTCTCGGCATCGTCGCGGAAAAGCTCAATGTCGCGTTCGCGGTCGGCCTCGCTTTCGCGGTTGCGGCGTCCTGTAATTTTCCGGTGCTCGTGACATCGATCTTCTGGCGCAATATGACGACGCGCGGCGCGGTGATCGGCGGCTTTCTCGGACTTTTGGTCGCCGTGGGGGGAGTCGTTTTCTCGCCGGGAATCTGGGTGGACGTATTTGGCTATCCCAAAGGCTCGGCGCCCTTCCCCTACGCCAATCCAGCGCTCTTCTCGATGACGATCGCCTTTCTCGGCATTTGGATCGGTTCGAAGCTCGACAGGAGCAAGAGGGCCGCGATCGACCGCGCAGGATTTGAAGCGCAATTCGTTCGCTCGCAAACTGGCGTCGGTGCGGAGTCGGCCGTCTGTCACTAGCGCGCCGACCAGTTCGCCTCCGAAAGTCGACGACGTATACAGTCTTAGATTGTAGATGCGACATCGGTGCTCGTTTCAATGCATTTGCATCGGCTGTCTTGCGCCGTCATTGACGCCGCAAGTTTTCTTTGCTGCATCGCACAGGGGCCTGTTTCGACGATGGATCGCCCGCTCGCAAACCGAGCCGTGGCTTGCATCACTATGATTAATTGATACTATAGCCCTCAAGGGTTGAGTTAGAGCCTAAGGGTTGGGGAACCAAGGCTGAAGTTCTGGGCGGGGCTGCTATGTCAAAAAAAGCAATTGGCCGCGAGCCGGCCGGGGCAATCTTTGATTTTGCCAAATGATTAAAAAAACCGAATCCGGAAGAACGCTGACGCGCGCCGCTTTGCGCGAAGCTGTCTATGGCTGCTGCACGACACTGTCGCGCGCCGAGGCGAGAAAACTGCTTGACGCAACTTTCGAGGAGATCAGCGAGGCGCTGGTTCGCGGAGAACCCGTCAAATTACGATCATTCGGAAGCTTTAATGTCAGATCCAAGCGGGAACGCATCGGCCGCAACCCCAAAACGGGCGTCGAAGCGCCGATTACCCCGCGCCGAGTGCTTACGTTCAAGCCTTCGCCTGTACTAGTCGCGCACGTAAATGGCGAATCCGTGGCGGGATTAGAAGAGCGCGAGTAAGCTCGCTGCTATTCGCGATTGACCCCCGAGGAAAGGCCTTGTTTAAACAGGCCTCCAAAATGCGGGCGGCTTCGTTTCACCTAGCGCTGTCGTAGCTTCGAGAGCCCTGCGGCGCCACGGCGCCCAGGGTAGGATTCCGAGCGCGGCGCAGTTGCGCGGCAAAAGCGCGCCCAACAAGGACAACCCTATGCAAAAACTCGGCGTAGCCGTCGGCGCTTTCGGTCTGTTCACGGCGGTGATTGGCGCGCATTCCGGAGACGCTTCGCTCTATCTGCTCGCCGCCGCCGCAATAATTTGCGCCTACACTACCTGGCGAAGCGCCGCCATTTCTAGCTTCTTGAAAATCTTCGTGGCCGTATTCTCTTGCGAAGTCATCGTCTTCGGAGCTGCGAGACTCCTCGAAGCGGAGGCCTTCTGGCCGGAACGCTGGAAGGACTATACGATTCCCGAAAGCATGGCGCTGACGGTCGCCGTCTTTTCGATCCTTGTGTTCGTCATATCCCACGCAAGCGTCGTGAGCGAAATGACGCATATTGCGGATCGCTTTTTCAATACCGAGGACACGAGCCGCGCCCGCGTCTGGCCCTTTGCATCTTTCGTTGCGCGCGAACGCGTCATCGCCGTCGCGTTGATCGTTATTCTGGTCCTGATAAATCAGGCGCAGGTCGGCATTTCTGTGCGTCTCTCCTTCTTCAATCGCGATTGGTTCAACGCACTTCAGGACAAGAACGCCGCCGAATTCTGGCGGCAACTTTTCTATGTTTTCACGCCTTGGGCCTTTGTGTATGTCGCGTCCGCCGTCATAGAATATGTCTTGCAGTCGATGCTGATTATTCGATGGCGGCGCTGGCTGACGCAATATTATGTGTCGCGTTGGCTCGGCGGACACAGGCATTACCGCATGATGCTGGCGGGCGGCATCGCCGACAACCCCGATCAGCGCATCGCAGAAGACGTCAACCGCTTCATCGACGGCGGAAACGAAGGCTATGGGATCTATTCCTATTCGATCCTGCTGATTTCCACGTTGAGCTCGCTGGTTTCTTTCGCCATCGTTTTGTGGGACCTTTCGGGCAATTACCCTATCCCCGGAACGGATGTGCGCATTCCCGGGCTCCTTTTCTGGGTTGCGCTCATTTATGCGACAGTCGGCACAATAACGACGCATCTGATCGGAAGGTCGCTCGCCTCGCTCTATTTCGAACGCCAGCTGCGGGAGGCGGACTTCCGCTTTTCGCTGGCGCGCCTGCGCGAATATGGCGAACAGATCGCGTTGCTCGGTGGCGAGGACGTCGAACGCGCCTCGCTCGGGCGTCGGTTCGGAGCGATCGTGGCCAATTACATCGCCATCATTAACCGGCGGAAAAGGCTGACGGCGTTCACCTCATCTTACGGACAGCTCTCTCAGATCATCCCCTATCTTTTCACCGCGCCTTTCTTCTTCGCGGGAAAAATCCAGCTCGGCGTAATGACCCAAACGGCGCGCGCCTTCTTTACGGTGGAAGGTTCGCTCAATTTTTTCATCAACTACTATAATTTCCTCGCAGACTATAAGGCAGTCCTCGACCGTCTAATGTCTTTCGACGAGGCTGCAGATCGTGCGGAGACGATCGGCGAACCGGCGACGACCCGCGTCGCCGGCGCCACGGATCTCGCCCTTGATCTCACATTGCTCCTGCCTGACGGACGGCTCATCGTTGAAGCGAAGAACCTTGTCTTCAAAAAGCAAGAGACCGTCTTGCTCACCGGTCCGTCTGGCTCGGGCAAATCGACCCTGTTCCGCGCGATCGCCGGCATATGGCCCTACCGCGAGGGCAAGGTGACCGTTCCGGCCAATGCGCCAGTAATGCTGCTGCCTCAGCGGCCCTATATTCCAATCGGATCGCTCGCTGCCGCCGTGGCGTATCCAAGCGAAGCGGACGCCTATCCTGCGGAGCAGATGAAAACGGCGCTCGACGCCGCACGGCTCGGTTCGTTCAGAGATCGGCTGGACGAGGAAAACAATTGGGGTCAGCGGCTGTCCGGCGGCGAGCAGCAGCGCGTCGCGATCGCTCGCGCGCTTCTCGCCAAGCCCGACTGGCTCTTTCTCGACGAGGCGACTTCGGCGCTCGATGAAAAACTCGAAGCCGAAGTCTACAAAATGCTGGCGGAACGTCTGCCCGGCGCGACCATTATTTCGATCGGGCACCGTTCAACGCTTCACGCCTTTCACGCACGCCATATCGCGATGGAGCCAATCGGCGGCGGCGTGTTCAGCCCGCTCGAAAAGGTCCCAGCGTGAAGAAGGAACGCGGCGCATCGGGAAGCGAGGGCGGCCGCTCGTTGAAAACGCGCGTTAAGACAGCGCAAAAACGCACACTCTCTTCCACTCTCTGGCTCGAACGCCAATTGAACGATCCCTATGTGGCGCGCGCCAAACGCGAGGGCTTTCGTTCGCGTGCGGCCTATAAGCTCCTCGAAATGGACGAACGCTATCATCTGTTTAAACCCGGCCAGCGCATTGTCGATCTCGGCGCGGCGCCGGGCGGCTGGTCCCAGGTAGTTGCGAATCGCGTGAAAGCCAAGGAGGGAAAGGGAAAGGTCGTCGCCATCGACCTGCTTGAAATGGCACCCTTGGAGGGAGTCGATCTCGCGGTCAAGGACTTCAACGACGACGACGGTCCGGAGGTTGTCAAAGCGATGCTTGGCGGCGAAGCCGATGGAGTCATTTCCGACATGGCGGCAAACGCCACGGGACACCGGCAGACCGACCATTTGAGGATTGTCGCTTTGGCGGAGCTTGCCGCCGACTTCGCCGGCGACGTTCTTGCGCCCGGCGGCTTCTTCATCGCCAAGGTTCTCCAAGGCGGAACGGAAAACGTACTGCTTGCGCGCCTGAAGCGCGATTTCTCCCTCGTGCGCCATTTGAAGCCCGCCGCCAGCCGCGCCGACTCCGCGGAGCTTTATGTGCTTGCGACCGGATTCCGCGCGAAATGACTCAGGCCGCCTCCACGATCTGACCGCGCCCGGTAAGATCGTCGCCGGCCTTTTCCGGAAGTCTCCAGAAGAAATAAATCGAGGCTGCCGAGATCGCTGCAACGATAAAAAACGCAGGCGCGAAATACTCCGCCTGTAAAGCGCCACCGCCATGGATCGCGCGCACGAGTTCCAGCGCCGCGGCGCCGACCGAGACGCCCGTCGAAAGGGACAATTGCTGCGCGACCGCCGAAAAGCTTGTAGCGCGGCTCATGTCGCGCTGGTCGATTTCTGCATAGCCGATCGCGTTGAGCGCTGTGAATTCGAGCGAGCGGAAAAACCCACCGACGAGAAGAACCGCCATGATGAACCAATGCGGCGTCACCGTGGTAAAGAAGGCGTTGAAGCAGAAGAAAGCGATGGAGATCGCCGCATTGAACATGAGCACATAGCGAAATCCGAAATAACGCAGGATCGGCTGGGCTGTGGTCTTCATGGCCATCGCGCCGAGCGCGGCAATGAAAGTGAGCGAGCCCGATTGAAAAGGCGTCATGCCGAAGCCGGTCTGAAGCAAGAGAGGCAACAAGAACGGCACCGCTCCCAATCCGACGCGGAAGAGAAAGCCGCCGAAAAGAGCAATACGGAATGTCGGGATGCGCAACAGTCGCAAGTCGATGATTGGATACTGCGTATCGCGAGCATGAAACACATAGGCGACAAGCGACGCCGCGCCGACAACGACGAGCATCACAGTAAACCAGACGGGCGCGTAATTGCGTCCCGCTATCGTTAGACCAAAAATCAGCGAGGAGAGCCCGACAGACGAGAACGCGAAGCCTTTGAGATCGAGCGGCCATCGCTCTTCCTCACGCAGATCCGGGATGAAACGCGTGACAAGCGCCATTCCGAGCATGCCGATCGGCACGTTGATCCAGAAAATAAAACGCCAGTGAAAATAAGTGGCGATAAATCCGCCGACGGGAGGCCCGATCAGCGGACCAATGAGCGCAGGAATCGTCAAATAGGCGAGAGCCGTCACAAGCTCCTGACGCGGGGCCGTGCGGAGCAGAACAAGGCGCCCGACTGGCACCATCATCGCGCCGCCCAAGCCCTGTATAATTCGCGTCGCGACAACGCTCGCAAGAGAGTTCGACAACCCACACAAAACTGAGCCGATCGTGAAAACGAAGATCGCTGCGCGGAACACTTTGCGCGCTCCATAACGATCCGCAACCCACCCTGACAGAGGAATGAATATGGCAAGCGACAACAAATATGAGGTGAGCGCCAGTTTGAGCGCGACTGGATCCTCATGCAGGTCGGCGGCCATCGCCGGAAGCGCCGTCGCCAGCACCGTGCCGTCGAGGTTTTCCATGAACAGCGCTGTAGCGACGATCAGCGGGGTAAGCGCAAACGAGGGCAATGTGGCGCGTTCTCGGGCTTGAGTTGATGGCGGCGCTTCAAATCAGCTTCAACCCTTTGAAGCTTGCGTGGCCATGACGCCCGACGATCAGGTGATCGTGGATGGTTATGCCGAATGGCTGCGCGATGGCGATAATGTCTTTCATCATTCGGATGTCCGCGGACGACGGAGTTGAATCGCCGGACGGGTGGTTATGAGCCAAGATAAGAGCGCTCGAACCCAGTTCAAGCGCGCGGCAGACCACCTCGCGCGGGTAAACCGGGGTATGATCGACCGTGCCGACGCCCTGCACCTCGTCGGCGATGAGAGCGTTGCGTTTGTCAAGGAACAAAATGCGAAACTCCTCGCGCTCGGCATAGGCCATCGCCGTGCGGCGATAATCGAGAACGTCGAGGAACGAGCCGAGCACAGTGCGCTTCGTCAGAGCGCTGCGCGCAAGCCGGCGCGCGGCCGCTTCGACAAGCTTGATCTCGCATATGGCGGCCTCGCCCAATCCCTCGATCTCTCGCAACCGCTCCGATCGCGCCGCCACCACTTCACTGTAAGAGCCAAAGCGCGCGATGAGGGCTTTTGCGAGACGTTTCACATCGCATCGGGCGATTGCCCGAAACAGAAGAAGCTCGAGCAGTTCATAGTCCGCAAGCGCGGCCTCGCCCGCCTCCATAATCGGTCGCGTAGCCTTTGCCGATGACCGACGAAATGCGGCGCTTCTTCGCGCAGCGCCTGCGCGTCGCTCCGTGTGTTCTTTTGAGAGGAGTCTGTGACCTTGTTCATCCGGCCGGGGGAGCGGCCGCATGCGTCGGATTATCGGCTCCCGCCGGCGATGCGGTGAATACCTCGACGCCTGTTTCGGTGACGGCGACCGAATGCTCGAACTGCGCAGACAGGGAACGGTCCCGCGTAACGGCCGTCCAACCGTCCGACAGAATTTTCACCTGAGGCCTGCCGAGATTGATCATCGGCTCTATGGTGAAAAACATTCCTGGCCGCAAAGCGACGCCCTGGCCCTTGCTGCCGTAATGCAGAATATTGGGCTCATCATGAAACAGCTGACCCAGGCCATGGCCGCAAAAATCGCGAACCACGGAGCAGCGCTCGCTCTCCGCATATTGCTGGATCGCCGCGCCAATATCGCCGGTCGTCGCGCCGGGCTTCACGGCGGCGATTCCGCGTAACAAGGACTCGTAAGTCACGTCTATCAAGCGCTGCGCTTTGCGCGGAATTTCGCCTACCGCAAACATGCGGCTCGCGTCGCCGTGCCATCCGTCCAGTATGAGAGTTACGTCGATGTTGACGATGTCGCCTTCGCGCAACGGCTTTTCGTCCGGAATGCCATGGCAGACGACATGATTGATCGAGGTGCAGATAGACTTACGGTAACCGCGATAATCGAGCGGCGCGGGATAGGCGCCATGCGCCATCGCAATGTCGAACACGAAATCGTCGAGCGCTTGCGTGGTCACGCCGGGGCGCACATGCTCAACCAGCATATCGAGCGCCTGCGCCGTCAATTTCCCTGCCCGGCGCATTCCCTCGAAATGCTCCGGCCCATGGATCTTGATCTGGCCGTTCTTACGGGCGGGACCCGCGAGGCGGGACTCGACAAACGTCATCTTACGGGCGCTCCTGGACGGGCTGAAATCAGGTAGTGAATTTAGGCATTTGTAGCTGTAAAGCAAGATTGCGCAAGCCGCGTTCGCGCCTTGATGAGAGCTTTTCCAACTGGCGTTTGTCAACCATTGCGCCATAATCGGGCGCAAAGCCGACTATCCGGCAATAAGGAGTCCTTCGATCGAATCCCAAATAACCGCGGCGGCGCTTGTCATCGGCGACGAGATCCTTTCTGGCCGCACCCAGGACCAGAACACCCATTACATCGCCCGCTATCTGGCGCAGCTTGGCGTCGATTTGCGCGAGGCGCGGGTGACGCCGGACGTCTCCGAAGAGATCGTCGCGGCGGTCAACGCTTTGCGGCGGCGCTACACCTATGTGTTCACCACGGGCGGCATTGGCCCGACGCACGACGACATCACGGCCGACGCCATTGCGCAGGCGTTTGGCGTCGAAATCGTCGAAGATCCGCGCGCTATAGCCATGCTTCTGGAACGCATCAAACCGGAAAGTCTGAATGAGGCGCGACGGCGCATGGCCCGCATTCCCAAAGGGGCGGAGCTCATTGAAAACCCCGTATCCAAGGCTCCCGGTTTCATGATCGAAAATGTAATCGTGATGGCCGGGGTGCCGATCATCATGCAGGCGATGCTCGACTCCGTCGCTCCCAGGCTTAAGACGGGGGTGAAAATCCTGGTCGAGACGATCGATGCGGACGCAGCGCCGGAAGGACGCTACGCCGGAAAGCTCGCGGAGATCGCAAGGAGCCGGCCCGAAGTTTCCATCGGCTCGTACCCATCCTTTTCGAGCGACGGCGTCCGCAACCAAATCGTGCTGCGCAGCCGCAATGAGGTCGAGCTTCGCGCGGCGGTCGAGGAGACGCGCGCGCTCATCGCCCGGCTCTCCACGACCAGGGAGGAGTTGAAGTGAAGGGCGCCATCGAGAAAGCTTTCCCCGTCTCCTGGGACGCCTTCCATCGGGATGCGCGCGCTCTGGCTTGGCGGCTTGCAGGCGTCGGCGGCTTCTCTGCCATCGTCGCCGTCACGCGCGGCGGCCTGGTCCCGGCTGGCATTATTGCGCGGGAATTGGGAATTCGCGTCATCGAAACCGTTTGCGTCGCGAGCTATCGCGACGAAAACCAGCGCGGCTCGGTAGAGGTCATCAAACCATTGTCCGAGACCATTCTCTCGCGCCCGAGCGAAGAGGTGCTGATCATCGACGATCTCGTCGACACCGGCGCCACGGCGAGCGCCCTCCGCAACATGCTCCCTAACGCCCATTTCGCGACCGTTTACGCCAAACCGCAAGGTCGGCCGATGGTCGACACCTTCGTCACCGAAGTCTCACAGGACACCTGGATCTTTTTTCCCTGGGATACGGGGCTTTCCTTCCAGGCGCCCATCGCAAATCCGGAACGCTAGCGTTTAAAGCGCAGCTTTCGGCGGAGACGCCCTTGCGAGCCGTCTCTCGCAAGGCTAACCCTCAAGCCGACGCGGACGTGGCGAAACTGGTAGACGCAAGGGACTTAAAATCCCTCGGAGGCTACTCCATGCGGGTTCGACTCCCGCCGTCCGCACCAGCCTCGGCGCTCAACAACCATGGCGGAGAGCCGCCAGACAAAAGTCGATCATCTGCGTGCTCGTCGGCTCGGGCCGGTCGGCGCATTCGACCATCAGGCGCGGATGGCAATAGCGGATGCAAGCGGCATGGACTTTACGGGCGAGGAGTTTCGCGTCGCCCTTCGGAAATTCGCCGCGCTCCATGCCCGAGGCGATCACCTTTTCGATCGCGGCGTCGATCCGGTCGATATGGTTGGAGACGATCGGCCAGTTTTCCTGCAGCGCAGCCTCCACCATGTCATGGATTTTGCGGTCGCCGATATAACGCTCCGCGTTCATTTTCTCGTTCACGGATATCAGCGCGCGAAGGCGGTCCGCCGCGGAACCGTCGCCATTCGCGATTTGCTCCGCCGCCGCTTCAACCTCGCTCATCAGATGTTGCGCGACGGCCGCATTGATCTCCGATTTCGCGCTGAAGAAGCGATAGACGTTTGCCGGAGACATGTGCAGGTCGCGCGCAATGTCGGCGACCGTCGTCTTTTGGAAGCCGATCTCCCGAAACAGCCGTCCCGCCGTCTCGATTATTTTGCGGCGTTGATCGATTTCCCGCGCCGACGCCCTTGTGATGACCTCGGTCATTCCGCGCCCTCGCCCAAAAGTTTCGCCACGGCAACGCCCGTAAGACTCTTCGTCGCGGCGCTGGGGGCCTCATCAAGGCGCTGATCAAGACGCCGCCTGAACCACAGCGCATAAAGCGCCGGAAGGAACAGGATCGTCAAGAAGGTCGCGACAAAGAGGCCGCCCATGATCGTCAACGCCATCGGACCCCAGAAAGCAGAACGCGAGAGCGGGATCATGGCCAGAATGGCGGCCATCGCCGTCAAGGCGACCGGCCGCGCCCTTCTCACCGTCGCGCCAATGATCGCTTCCCGGTAATTCGACCCATGTTCAAGATCCTGCCGAACCTGATCGACCAGGATGATGGAATTGCGCATGTCCATCCCCGACAACGCGATCAGACCGAGAAGCGCTACGAAACCGAAAGGCGCGCCGGAGATATTCAGCGCGAGCGACGCGCCGATGATGCCGAGCGGCGCGCTCATCATCACAAGGCCGAGGCGCGTGAAATTCTGCAACTGGAACATCACGATTGTCAGCATCACGAGCCCCATCGCGGGAAACACCGCGAAAATCGAGGCGTTGCCCTTGTTCGACTCCTCGATGGCCCCGCCCATCTCGATGCGGTAGCCGACCGGGAGGCGCGAACCGATGTCCTCCAATCGAGGCCAAAGACGGTTACTCACGTCCGGGGCCTGCACGCCGTCCTTGATGTCCGCGCGCACAGTCACCGCCATATTGCGATTGCGTCGCCAGATGATCGGCTCTTCGTGCCCGTAGACGAGCTTCGCAACTTGCGACACCTGCACCGACGCGCCGCCGCGCGTGACGATCACCATATCGCCCAGACGCCCGAGATCGCCTCGCTCCTCGGGCGCGGCGCGCGCAACGACGTCGACCTGATCGATGCCGTCTCGCAGGGTCGTCACCGTGATTCCGGAAATCATCATGCGGAGCCTGCTCGCGACCTCCTGTGGAGTAAGCCCCAACATGCGCGCACGATCCTGATCGATCACCAGCCGAACGGACGGAGTTTGCTCGTTCCAGTTGAGATGCGGATCGACAATGCCTTCGTCGCTGCGCATCATGTCCCGCACTTCATAGCCAATCTCCCGCACTTTGACGGGATCGTCGCCGATCACGCGGAATTGCACTGGAAGACCGACAGGCGGTCCAAAATTGAAGCGGTCGAGGCGCACGCGCGCTTCGCTCAGCGCTCCCTTGGCAAGAGCCGCGTCCAGCCGAGCCTTCAGCCGCTCGCGCGCCTGGACGTTCTTGGCGACGATGACGATCTCCGCATAGGACTCATTCGGCAAAGCGGGACTAAGTCCCAACCAGAAACGCGGCGGGCCCTGCCCCACATAAGTTGTGTAATGTTCCGCGTCGTCGTCGCCCTTCAGCAAGCCTTCAGCCTTTTGCGCCGTCGCCAGCGTCGTCCCGATCGCGGAGCCCTCTGGCAAACGCATCTGGAAAAAGAGCTCGGGCCGCTCGGAGAGCGGAAAGAACTGCTTCTGCACATGCATGAAGCCGATCGCCGCCGCGACGAATACGACCGCCGTCAGGGTTACGACGAAGCCGCGATGGTCGACGCTCCATGCGATCATGCCGCGCAGTCGCTGATAAAATGGCGTCTTGTAAATCTCGTCCGGATCGTGACGCGCATGTTTATTGAAATCCGGGAGCAACATCGTTCCAAGGAAAGGCGTGAACATCACCGCCACGAACCAGGAGGCGACAAGAGCGATCATCAGCACCCAGAAGATCGAGCCCGTATATTCGCCTACCCCGGAAGCGGCGAAGCCCACCGGTAGAAAACCGGCTGCGGTGACGAGCGTGCCCGTCAGCATGGGAAAGGCCGTCGACTGCCAGGCGAATGTCGCGGCTTTGATCCGGTCGTATCCCTGCTCCATCTTCACCATCATCATCTCGACGGCGATGATCGCATCGTCGACCAGAAGGCCGAGGCCGATGATGAGCGCGCCGAGCGAAATGCGATGAAGATCGATGCCAAGCGCCGACATCGCCATAAAGACGACGGCGAGCACCAGCGGCACGGAGAGCGCGACAATGACGCCGGTGCGAAACCCGAGCGATACAAAGCTCACGCACAAGACGATAATCAGCGCCTCCATGAAGGAGCGCGTGAACTCGCCAACCGCCTGCTCCACGACTTTCGGCTGATCCGCGATCTGCACGATCTCCAGGCCGATGGGCGTCTTGGCCCTGATCTCATCGACAGCAGCCTGCAGCCTTTTTCCGAAGGTCAGAACATTTGCGCCTTTGGCCATGACGACGCCGACAATGATCGCAGGCTCTCCTTTGTAGCGGGCGAGAAACACGGGCGGGTCTTCGAAGCCGGCGGAAACCGTCGCGACGTCGCCCAACCGAACAACCTGTCCGTTGGCGTCAATGGGCGTAGCGGCGATGGCGTCGGCGCCCTTCAACTCGCCAGAAACTTCGAGCCGCACGCGATTGCTCTTCGTCTCGAAGACTCCCGCCGCATTCACGGCGTTCTGTTTCGAAAGGGAATCGAAGATCGCTTGCGGAGCAATCCCCAAGCTCGCAAGCTTCGCCTGGCTGAATTCGACGAATATTTTGCGGTCCTGGTTGCCGTAAACATTCACCTTCACGGTATCCGGGACTTCTAGCAGCCGCTGACGCAATACCTCAACAAGCTGATTGAGCTGATGGTAGTTCGCACCCTCTCCCGTCGCCGCATAAAGAACGGTGTCGACGTCGCCATATTCGTCGTTGACGTTTGGTCCCGTAACGCCCTGAGGCAGGTCGCCTCGAATGTCGTAGAGTTTCTTGCGCAACTGATAGAAAAGCTGTGGAACCTGTGCGGGGGGCGTCGTGTCCTTGAACGTAACCTGGATCGCTACGAAACCGGGTTTCGTATATGTGTCGATCTTGTCGAGATACGGAAGTTCCTGAAGCTTTTTCTCCAACAGGTCGGAAACCTGGTCTTGCATCTCCTGCGCATCGGCGCCCGGCCATTTGGCGGTGATGTTGGCGACCTTGATGGTGAACGAGGGGTCTTCGGCGCGGCCGAGCCGCAGATAGCAATAAGCGCCGGCAACGCCGATGACGATCATCAGAAAAAGCATCAGCATGGGACGCTTTACCGACCAGCGCGAAAGATTGAATCCCTGCATCGGCGGCGCCCTAAAAAACTTCTTGCTTGATGACGCGCACTTTTTGGTTCGGATCGAGTTTCTGAACCCCGAGCACGACGATATTGTCGCCTTCCCCAACCGGGCCTTCGATCAGAGCGCTGCGGGAGTCGTAACGCAGCACGGCGACCGGAATCAGCGTAAGTTTGCCGTCGTCGTCCACCTTCCAAAGCGCCGAGCCCTTGCCCTGATTGAAGAGCGCCGAGAGCGGCACATTCACGGCTGGAACGCCACCCGTATTCTCGATCGTCAGCGTCGCCGTCATTCCGATTGAGATTTCATTATCCGCGGCGGGCAGGGAAAAGCGCGCAGCGAAGGTTCTCGTCGCTGGGTCTGCCGAGGGGCTCAATTCGCGAAGCTTTGCAGAGTATTTTTTTTTGGGGTTCGACCATAAAGACAGTTGTGCCTTGCCGGCGCCCGCCGCAGCGGCGAAGGATTCCGGCAGCGCCACCGCCGCCTCGAGCTCTCCGGTGCGCGCGATGCGCACGACTGTCTGGCCAGCGGCGACGACCTGCCCCGGCTCGACGGACACTTGCGTCACCACGCCGTCGGCGTCCGCCCGCAGCGTAGCGTAATCCAGGGAGTTCTTGGTCAGATCCAGCGCGCGGCTGGCTCGCTGGTTTCGTCCGCGCGCCTCTTCCGCCGCAGTGCGCGAACGGTCGAGCGCCGCCTTCGCTATCCAGCCCTCCCTATGAAGTTTGATCGCCCGCTTCTGATCCGCGTCCGCTTGATCAAGAGCGGCGCGAGAAGCGGAAAGCTCCGCCTCCGCCTGTTCCTTTTGGGAGCGCAGGTCCGCCTCGTCCAGAACGGCCAGGACGTCGCCTTTTGCGACCCGTTGTCCGACTTCCACAAAACGCCGGACGACCTTTCCGCCTACGCGAAAGGCGTGGTCCGCCTCCACGCGCGGCCGGATCGTCGCGACGAAATCTCTGGGTTGCGACTGCGAGGACAAATGCACGGGCGCCGCCAGAACGGGACGAATGTCCTCTTTCTCGGCTCCGTCCGATTTTTCGCCGCAAGCTGAAAGTGCGATAGCCGCTACGGTCGAAACTGCGAGGATCGTCAGACGAAAAGATGGACACAACGCTGTCATTCAAACCGCCAAGAGACCCGATTATGACTACTGATAAAAAACATTATTCGTCATCTGTCAACATTTGCGACTTAACAAGCCAGTCGATTGGCGAGCCACGCGGCCAGATTTTCCAGAAGAGGCTCGATCCCGGATGTGGGCCCCGCTGACCGCATTATCTATTGGGGCTTCCAAAACGCGCCGAGGCACGCCAGTCCAATAGCGAGTCCGGCGACGGTTTCGGCCGCCGTATGCGCCCCTAAGAAAACCCGGTTTCCCGCAATGAGGATTACGGCAAAGACGCAGGCGAGTGCGAAAACAGCGCCGGCGGCCTTGTGGCGGATGCGCGCTCCCATAAGGGCCAGGGGCAGGAAAAACGTCGTCGAAAGGCTGGCGTGGCGGCTAGGACTGTGGATACCGCCCCCCGCGTCGCACGTCATGAAAGCAAGTTTCGCGGCGATCGTCAGGCCAATAGAGATCGCCAGAGCCAAAGCGAAGGCGATTGCGTTCTGCCGATCCCCCCCAAACCAGAGGGCGAGACCAACGGCCAAGGACGCGGGCACAAGCAGCCCGGCGTCGCCAAGATTCGTTATGATGAAAAGCAGAGTTTCGGTGTCCACCAAGCATCCAGATCATTCGCGCTCTGGCCGGCTTGGCGTGGCGCTTTGGGTCGAAAGCTTATGTGTAAGCAAAACTTTCCGGAGCGGCGAGTCGTCCGAATCGCGACTCACCGGCGAAAGTCCATTTCGCCGCAATAAGGCCGCTTGCCGGGCTTAAATCCTTCGGTCTATATGCGCTTTTGCTCTTGCGTCGGCGTTGGCCAAATACAATCTGAAACAACAATGGCGGACGCGCGTCCCGCGGGCTTTTCGAAAGCCGTGGGAATGGCCTTCGCGGACCGCTTCGGGGTCCAAACATATTATAACGAAAGGAACGGAATATGGGTAAAATCATCGGAATCGACCTGGGCACGACCAATTCCTGCGTCGCAGTTATGGACGGGTCGACGCCGAAAGTCATTGAGAATGCGGAAGGCGCGCGCACGACGCCCTCCATCGTAGCTTTCACCGACGACGGCGAGCGCCTTGTCGGACAGCCCGCCAAGCGCCAGGCTGTGACCAACCCGGAAAATACATTCTTCGCCATCAAGCGCCTCATAGGACGCACCTTCGACGACCCGATGACCAAAAAGGACATCGGCCTCGTCCCCTATAAGATCATCAAGGCTCCGAACGGGGACGCTTGGGTGACCGCGCTCGGCAAGCAATATTCGCCCTCGCAAATCTCCGCCTTCGTTCTGCAAAAGATGAAGGAGACGGCCGAGGCCCACCTCGGACAGCCTGTCACGCAGGCGGTGATCACCGTACCGGCCTATTTTAACGACGCCCAGCGTCAGGCAACGAAGGACGCCGGCAAGATCGCCGGGCTCGACGTGTTGCGCATCATCAACGAGCCCACGGCCGCTGCGCTCGCATACGGCCTCGACAAGAAAGGATCCGGCACCATCGCGGTCTACGACCTCGGCGGCGGCACCTTCGACGTTTCGATTCTCGAGATCGGCGACGGCGTCTTCGAGGTGAAATCCACCAACGGCGACACCTTCCTCGGCGGCGAGGACTTCGACAACCGTCTGGTCGAATATCTCGCGGGCGAGTTTAAGAAGGAACAGGGCATCGACCTCACGCGGGACAAGCTCGCTTTGCAGCGCCTGAAGGAAGCCGCGGAGAAAGCGAAGATTGAACTCTCGTCGGCGACGCAGACGGAAATCAACCTGCCCTATATCACCGCTGACGCCACCGGACCGAAGCATCTGACGCTGAAGCTCACGCGCGCCAAATTCGAGGCGCTGGTGGACGATCTCATTCAGCGAACCGTCGAGCCCTGCCGCAAGGCGCTCAAGGACGCGGGGCTTTCGGCTGGCGAAATCGGCGAAGTGGTGCTTGTCGGCGGCATGACCCGCATGCCGAAAGTGCAGGAGGTGGTGAAGCAGTTCTTCGGCAAGGAGCCGCATAAGGGCGTCAACCCGGACGAAGTCGTCGCCATCGGCGCCGCCGTTCAGGCCGGCGTTCTGCAGGGCGACGTGAAGGACGTACTGCTTCTCGACGTAACGCCGCTGTCGCTCGGCATCGAGACGTTGGGCGGAGTGTTCACGCGCCTGATCGACCGCAATACGACGATCCCGACCAAGAAGAGCCAGGTGTTCTCCACGGCCGAAGACAATCAGACAGCGGTCACCATCCGCGTGTTCCAGGGCGAGCGCGAAATGGCGGCGGACAACAAGCTGCTCGGGCAGTTCGATCTCGTTGGCATTCCGCCGGCGCCGCGCGGCATGCCGCAGATCGAGGTGACCTTCGACATCGACGCGAACGGCATTGTGAACGTCACGGCTAAGGACAAAGCCACCAACAAGGAGCAGCAGATCCGCATCCAGGCGTCGGGCGGCCTCTCCGAGTCCGATATCGACCGCATGGTCAAGGACGCCGAGGCGCACGCCGCGGAAGACAAGGCGCGGCGCGCCTTGGTGGACGCAAAGAACCAAGCCGAGGCCAGCGTCCATTCGACCGAAAAATCGCTTGCGGAATTTGGCGACAAAGTCTCCGCAGCGGATAAGAGCGTGATCGAGGCGGCGGTGGCGTCGCTGAAAACCGCGCTCGAAGGCGACGATGTGGAAAGCATCAAGGCCAAGACCAACGAATTGGTGCAGGCCTCGATGAAACTCGGCGAGGCGATGTACAAAGCCCAGCAGGCGCAAGGCGCCGCGCCGGGCGGCGAACAGCAGCAGCCCAAGGACGACGTCATCGACGCTGACTTCAAGGAAGTGGGCGGAGACGACCACAAGAAGTAAAGAGGCGTAGGTCGGGGTGGCTATCGCCAGCCCGATGCGCTAGCGAACACAAACCCGGCGCGCCGCGCCGGGTTTCGTCGCGCTCAGGGGCGACAATTTATTCGAGATGGGGGACATGAAACCATCACTGACGCTCGGAGGTAACCGTGCCATTCGACCGAGGACAGGCGGCGACTGACATGGCGAAACGCGATTACTATGAAGTTCTCGGCGTCTCGAGAACCGCCACCGAAGTCGAGATGAAGATCGCCTTCCGCAAGGCGGCGATGCAATGCCACCCTGATCGCCACCCCGGCGATAAAGCGGCGGAAACGCGCTTCAAGGAGCTCAACGAGGCGTATCAGTGTCTCTGCGACACGCAGAAGCGCGCCGCATATGATCGTTTCGGCCACGCGGCTTTCGAGCATGGCGGCGGCTTCGGGTCGGCCGAAGGCTTCACAAGCTCGATGGCGGACATTTTCGAGGATCTCTTCGGCGACGTCATGGGAAGGCGCAGCGACCGCTCCAACGGGCGCGAGCGCGGCTCCGACCTGCGCTACAACATGGAGATCACGCTCGAGGAAGCCTATAACGGCAAAAATGCGACGCTTAAGCTTCCGACGTCCGTCACCTGCGAATCTTGTTCCGGCACCGGCGCAAAAAAAGGCTACAAACCCAAAACCTGCACGACCTGCGCCGGGCATGGTCGGGTGCGCGCGCAGCAGGGTTTCTTCGCAATCGAACGAACATGCCCAGCCTGCCAGGGCCGTGGGGAGATGATCGACAATCCTTGCCCTGCCTGCTCGGGCTCGGGACGAAAGACAATGGAGCGCGCGCTGTCCATCAATGTGCCGCCGGGCGTCGAAGACGGCACGCGCATTCGGCTGGCGGGAGAAGGCGAAGCGGGCCTGCGCGGGGGTCCGGCCGGCGATCTCTATATTTTTCTCTCGGTCAAACCGCATGCCTTCTTCCAGCGCGACGGCGCCGACCTGTATTGCCGCGTGCCGATTTCCATGGTGCGCGCCGCGGTGGGCGGCGAAATTCACGTTCATGCAATCGACGGAACCGAGTGCAAGCTCAAGGTGCCGGAGGGCACCCAGTCAGGCCGCCAATTGAAAATCAAGGGAAAGGGAATGCCCGTGCTGCGCGGGCGGGACCATGGCGACCTGCATGTGCAAATCAGCGTAGAGACGCCGCAAAATCTGACGAAGCGCCAGCGCGAACTGCTCAATGAATTCGAACAGGAATCGTCCCACCAGACCCACCCCGAGGCAACGGGCTTCTTCGCGCGGATGAAGGAGCTGTTCGGCAAGTAGCAGGCGTTGTCGCAGCCCTCGATTTATGCGAGGTCTGCGCTCGGTCAAATCAGAAAGGCATCCGCCGCGTGCCGCACAAAACATCGCTGAAAAGGTCGACCCTCGTCGACAACGCCCGCTTCATCCGCTCCTGGCTCGAGAATCCGCGTCTCATAGGCGCCATATCGCCCTCGGGGCGCGCCTTGGCGAAGGCGATGGCGAGTTATGTCGATCTCGAGAGCGACGGCGCCGTGATCGAGCTTGGCCCCGGCACCGGCCCCGTCACGCAGGCGCTTCTTGCGCGTGGCGTCGCGCCGCAACGGCTGGTTCTCGTGGAATATGAGCACAGATTCTGTCACTTGCTCGAGGAGCGGTTTCCCGGCGTGAAGGTGATCCAGGGCGACGCCTATGGATTGAAGGCGACGCTAAACGGCAAGGTGGACGGCAAAATCTCCGCGGTTGTTTCGAGCCTTCCGCTTCTGGTCCGCCCGGAACGCGACCGCATCGAACTCCTGCATCAGGCGTTCGATTTGATGGGGCCGAACGGGCTCTTCATTCAATTTACTTACGGCCTGACGATCTCTCCCATGCCGATCCGAAGCCAGCACAGCGGAGGGTCTTATGTGGGCAAAGGGTCGCCGCCGATCCTCCTCAATATCCCCCCGGCCCGCGTCTGGCGCTACCGTCGGGCTCCCCGCGCCGGCGCATGAGAGTCGGTGCGCCGCGCGACCGGCTGATCGTGGCGCTGGACGTAGACGGCGTCGAGGCGGCGAGACGGCTCATTGGCGCGCTAGGCGATTCTGTTTCCTTCTACAAAATCGGGATGGAGCTCGCCTATGGCGGCGGCTTTGCGCTCGTCGACGAGCTAAAATCCGCCGGCAAACAGGTTTTCCTCGATCTCAAGCTGCATGACATCGGTCAGACGGTCGAGCGCGCGACGCGGCAGATCGCGCGTCTCGGCGCCGATTTCCTCACCATCCACGCCTATCCGCAGACGATGTCCGCCGCGCGCGCCGGCGCGGGAGTCGGCGCCCTGCGCCTGCTCGCCGTGACCGTCATGACCTCCTATGACGACGCCGATCTCGTTGAGGCGGGATATGGTTATGGAGTCGAGGAACTCGTAGCGCGCCGCGCACGGCAGGCGCAAAAGGCGGAAATCGACGGACTTGTGTTGTCGCCGCTGGAGCTTCGGCCCATACGCGCCCTCGTAGGCGCTGAGATGGTTTTAGTTACTCCTGGTGTCCGGCCCGCAGGCTCGGCGCTCGGCGATCAGAAGCGCGTGCTGACGCCGACGCAGGCCATTGCTGACGGCGCCGACTATCTGGTGGTGGGAAGACCGATCAATAAAGCGAACGATCCTCGCGCCGCCGCCGAGGCGATCGTCGTAGAGATCGCACAAAGCATTACGTCGCCGTGAGAAATTCGAGCGCCGCACGACTGAAAGCCGACGGGGCTTCGATGTTCGACAGATGCGCAGCTTCGAGGGTCGTAAGCTGCGCGCCTGCGATCGAAGCCGCGATTTCCGCGCCGAGCGCCGGCGGCGCAGAAGGATCGCCGCTCCCCACGATTACGAGCGCCGGAGCGCGAACGGCTGTTATGTCTTCCCGCAAATCCATATCGCGAATGGCGGCCGCGCAAGCCGCATAGCCTTCGGCCGGACAGGCCCGCAATATTTCGAAGACCCGCGCCACGGTCTGCGGCTCGCGCTCGCGAAATTCCTTTGTGAACCATCGTTCGATCAAAGCCGGAGCCACCGCCGCGACCCCTCCCGTCAGCACCGCTCCAATGCGTGCGTTCCAAGCGCTCGCCGGGGCGAAATGGGCGGCCGTATTGGCGAGAATGGCGCGGTCGATGCGCTCGCGCGCGTGGACGAGCAGCCATAGTCCGATTGCGCCGCCCATGGAAAGACCGAGCCAATGCGCGCGCGGAATGTCGAGCGCATTCATTATTGCAAGGGCGTCGCGGCCGAGGTCCGCGAGCGTCAACGGACCCGTCGCCGCCGGACCGCTCGCATGGCCCCGCGAGTCGTAGCGTACGACGCGAAAATGCTCCGCGAGAATCGGGGTCTGCGGCTCCCACATGCTTAAATCCGCGCCCAGCGCATGCGCCAGCACGACTGCCGGCGCCCCCGACCGCCCTTCGACGACGACATTGAAACCTTCTCCGGAAATCTCGATTTTCGCCACGTTGAGCCGTCTCCCGTTAAACCGACGCGTCGATTTCCCTCGCGGCGCAAACAGGTTTAGAAAAAAAATGGAAAAGTCGCCAAGGAAACCATCGTGCGCATCGCCAGCTGGAACGTCAACTCCGTGCGTCAGCGGCTCGAGCCGCTTTTAGCTTATCTGCGCAATGTCGCCCCTGACGTGCTCTGTCTTCAGGAAACCAAATGCGAGGACGCCAGCTTTCCGCGCATGGAGATCGAGGACGCCGGCTACAACGTCGAGACCCACGGCCAAAAGACATTCAACGGCGTCGCCATTCTATCGAAGCGTCCCATCGAGGTCGTGCGCGGTCTTCCGGGCTTCGAAACCGACCCGCAAGCGCGCTATACCGAAGCGATTGTCGCCGACGAGAAAGGCGCCCTGCGCGTCGCTTCAATTTATTTGCCGAATGGAAATCCGCCTGACAGCGAGAAATACGCCTATAAGCTCGCCTTCATGGACAGTCTCATCGCCCATGCGCGTGCGCTGTTGCGACTGGAAGAACCCACGGTCCTCGCGGGCGACTACAATGTCATTCCGGCGCAAGGCGACGTTTACGATCCAAAAGCCTGGTCAGACGATGCGCTCTTTCTGCCGCAGACGCGCGCCAAGTTTCAGACGCTTCTCAATCTCGGTTATCTGGATGCGCTGCGGGCGACGACGGACGAGCCGGGCCTCTATACGTTCTGGGATTATCAGGCAGGCGCCTGGCAGCGGAACAAGGGGCTGCGCATCGACCATCTGTTGCTCTCGCCGCAAGCGGCGGACAGATTGACGCATGTGGCGATCGACAAGGATGTGAGGGGCGGCGCGAAGCCCTCGGACCATGTCCCGATTCGCGCCGACCTCAATTGACGAGCGTTTAGTTCCGCTCTTTCAGATAATGCTCTAGCATCTCGACGGCGGCCTTGCGATCAGCGTCGCTCGCGGCAAGCACCGCTTTGCTGTGCATGTCAACGATCCATTGATCGCTGGGCGCTCCGCCGGCCTGTTCTCGAGCGAGAGTCAGGAACATCAAGCCCCGCGGGCGTTGCGTAGGGGCTCCGGCCTCGCCCTTGAACATCAACTCTCCCAGGAGAGCCTGCGCTGGCGCGTAGTTTTTGCGCGCGGCGAGATCCAGCCAATTCACGCCCTGACGCACGTCCTTTTTGACGCCGACGCCATCCACGAACATGCGCGCAAGATGGTACTGCGCCTCGGCGTTTCCGAAATAGGTGGCGGCGTAGCGGAACAGATCGAAGGCGCGCTCCTTGTTTGGCGCGATCTTCGCGGAGGGAACCCCGTCAAGATTATAAAGCCCGGCCGAGACGAAGGCGTTCGCCGCCAAGGAGCGCTCTCGCGGCGCCGGCTCTTCGTCGATGAATCTGTCGACGAGCTTTGAAAAATATTCGTAGGCGACCGCGTCGTCCCGAGCCACTCCGTCGCCGTCCGCATACATGCGGCCGAGCTTCCATTGCGCAAGGGATTCGCCGCCGGCGGCCGCGTAGCGCAGAGCTTCGACTGAAGTCTTAGTGTTGCCAGCGTGATAGCTTTCGATGCCCGCCCGCAAGGCTGCTTGCGGGTCCTGGAACATCGGCAGCGGCGATGTGGAGGTCGCCTTGCGCTGGTCGCGCGTATCCAGCGCCGGCGCCGAGCCCACGAAAGGAGGCGACACCGTCCAGAGGGCTGCTCCAAGCACAATCCATAGGAGCGCCCTGCGCTGCCCGCGAGGAGCGGCCGAGCTAAATTTGTCGAGAATTGCCCCAAACATGCCCG
>Ga0209048_10000906_pt1 | contig 31380 bp, 33 predicted proteins | sample FrelakmetCRP12CR_FD_187146 | JGI IMG/M metagenome (GOLD analysis project Ga0209048, IMG submission 187146) | Freshwater lake sediment microbial communities from the University of Notre Dame, USA, for methane emissions studies - CRP12 CR (SPAdes)... | ecosystem: Environmental > Aquatic >...
TCAATTACCACGCTGAGGGCGCGGGTTGGCTATGCTGAGAATAATTGGCTTCTCTACGGAACCGTCGGTCTCGCGATCTTAGATGCGCCGTGGAACGTCACCAGCGGCACCGGTGTATGCAACGCGGCCAATACGTTCCCCTGTAATTCACTCAGCAATCTACAGCCCGGTCTAGCGGCAGGTGTGGGCGTTGAATATGGCTTGACGCCAAATGTTAGCACGAAGCTCGAATATTTATGGGTCGGTGCCGGTGCTGTGAATACCTTGTATAGCAATCAGATACGCGCTGGTCTGAATTATCGTTTCGGCATGTGAGTGAGCGTCACCACTGGAAACTGAAAATCACAACTGATGACCAAGGAGGTCGTCTTGTATCGAAACAATGTCATTGCATTATCTTCGACTTACAAGAATATTTTGAACGCAACCGTCATCTTTATCGCAGCACTTTCTGCGGCTTCAGCCGCTGCTCAAGATAAAAGTGATCGTACTGCCGATCAATTTACATGCAAGGATGTTTTGCGTCAGAGCGGGCCCTCCCGTGAAGTAGCAATAGCGTTCGTGCATGGGTATCTGCTCGGAAAGTCGGGAGAGACCAAGTTTAACGTTGCTGCTATGGCACAGCAGACGGATGCCTTCATCGAGCGTTGCCTCGATAATCCCAACGAAAAAGTATTGGATGCCATGACGAATGTGAAGAAATAAACTGCACAGACAATCGCGCGGTTAACGTCCCTAGCGATGTTTAAGGTGCGTCTACGGCGCGCCTTTTTCATTAAATCAATAATTCAAAACATTGTGCAGGTATCACAATTTTTTTTCATTCAACCGTCATTTGCCGCCGCTAGACTTTCCCCTCAAACCCTGAGACGTTTCCTTTCAATCTAAGAACCCACCTGCGGCATTTTATCCCTATCCGCCTCGCTATTAAAGGCCGATAGAAATTGATCAGATGGGTGTTATCTGAAAAAATAATCTTATCTATCGTGCGCTAACAACACCTGGAGGAAAGAATATGCTGAAGAGTATTTTTGCCATTGGTACCCTCACCTTGCTCTTGGGAACAAGCGCGGTGGCACAACAAGGAGTCGCAAAAGCATGCGCTGCTGATATCAAATCACAATGTGCGGGCGTGCAGCCGGGCGAAGGACGCATCAGGGCCTGCATCAAGTCGCATTTCAAGGATCTCTCCGAGCCTTGCCAAGCCGTGCTGACCAAAGCCGCTGCGGTTGGTAAAGCGTGCAAAGACGACATCAAAAAGATCTGCGCCGACGTGAAACCCGGCGGCGGCCGAATTGAGGCTTGCATGAAGTCTCATCTCGCCGAGGTCAGCGAACCGTGCAAGGACGCCATGACGCAGGCCGCGGCCGGCAAAAGCTAACGAAGTTGGTCTCGGTACCGGGAGGTGCCGAGGCCGCTGCACGTCAATGTTACAGGGTGCAAACAATTTGTTGTTGCCTCGGACTTAAAAGCGTCAGACTATCCAAAAAAAAGCTTCCTGTGAGCAGCCATCAAGCGGCTTATAGGAAGTTTTTGTTTATATGAGGGAGGAGAGAGAACATGAAGCGCGCGTTGAAAACTTGTTTCCTGCTTTTTGTATCAATCGCCATAATGACCTTGGCGATAGGGCAGACATCCGCCCAGACGGGCACGAAACCCAACATCGTCGTCATCATGGGCGACGATATCGGCATGTGGAATATCGGGGCCTATCACCGCGGACTGATGGCGGGTCGGACGCCCAACCTCGACAAGATCGCCAAGGAAGGCATGTTGTTCACGGACTATTATGCCGAAGCAAGTTGCACGGCAGGTCGCGCGAACTTCATTACCGGCGAGCTACCGATCCGCACCGGCATGACCACGGTTGGCCAGGCTGGAGCGTCGGTCGGCCTGCCGGCCGAGGCAGTGACCATTGCGACAGTGTTGAAATCAATGGGCTACGCCACGGGTCAGTTCGGCAAGAATCACCTTGGCGACAAGAACGAGTTTCTCCCGACCGTTCACGGCTTCGACGAATTCTTCGGCTATTTATATCACCTCGATGCGATGGAAGACCCGGCACATCCCAACTATCCGCAGAACCTGTTGAATGTCGTCGGCCCGCGCAACATGGTCCATAGCTGGGCCACCGACAAAGATGATCCCACGGAGATGCCGCGCTGGGGCAAGATCGGCAAACAGAGGATCGAGGATGCCGGCCAGCTCTATCCCAAGCGCATGGAAACGGTGGACGACGAGATTCGCGACCTTGCCATCAATTTCATGGACAAAGCCAAAAAGGATGGCAAGCCGTTCTTCGTCTGGCTCAACCCGACGCGCATGCACATCGTCACGCATCTCTCCCCGAAGTATGAAGCGATGCGCAACTCGGAGAATGGCTGGTCGGAAGAGGAAGCCGGCATGGCCCAGCTCGATGACGACGTCGGTTTGGTGATGAAGAAGCTCAAGGATATGGGCGTGGACGACAACACCATCGTCGTCTTCACCACCGACAATGGCACCGAAGTCTTTACCTGGCCCGATGGCGGTCAGACACCGTTTGCGCAATCCAAGGGAACAGTCCTCGAGGGCGGCTTCCGTGTGCCTGCGATCATTCGCTGGCCTGGCCATGTGCCGGCCGGCTCAGTGGAGAACGGAATCTTCTCCGGCCTGGACTGGTTGCCGACCTTCGTGGCCGCGGCCGGCAATCCGAACATTAAAGAAGAATTGTTGAAAGGTAAAACGATCGGCGACCGCACTTACAAGAACCATCTCGATGGTTACAATCAGATGGCGGTCATTACCGGCAAAGGGCCATCCGCGCGTCACGAAATCTTCTACCTCGGTGAAAGTACGATCGGCGCGGTACGCATTGACGACTATAAGTACCGCTTCATCGACCAACCCGCTGGCTGGTTGGGTGAAAAGACCCGCCCTGACGTGCCTTACATTACTAACTTGCGCCTCGATCCGTTCGAGCGCACGGGCTGGCCAAACAACGGGACGAAAGACGGCGCACAGCAATACTTCGATTGGTTCAAGTACCAATTCTGGCGCTTCGTGTTCGTCCAGCAGCTAATGGCCAAGGAAATCCAGACCTTCCTTGATTACCCGCCGATGCAACGTGGCGCGAGCTTCAATCTTGACGCCATCAAAGCAGAGATGGCGAAAAAGATGGAGCAGGCAGAGGCGGCGAGCAAAGGCCCTAGCCAGTAATAGCGATGACCTTAACGGCGGGCGCCCTTAAACGGGGCGCCCGTTTTTTTGAGTTCAAGGCTGTGAGGTCACAGGCCGCCGTTTAAATCTTTGAAAAGACGCGCTCAGTTCGCGTTGACGGTTGACTTAGCGCAACGCGGCGGTCGATCGAGGTGCTATTATTTTAAGATGTATGAACGAATGGGGCCTCAATATTCGCATCTCGCGTTCCTCTGGCCGGCCCTCGCCGCTGCTTCGGCCAGTGAAATCAGCGCGTCAATTGCGAAGCAATTCATCGATCTCGCAACTGGAACAGAGGCAGGTCCTACGGCATGCGAGCCGAAATGGGCGACGCCAAACACCATCGCACTTGAACTGAAAACGGTACGTTTGCGCGATTTTACGACTGCCCAGATCGGCATACCCACTTTGCTGTGCGCCCCGTTTGCACTGCATGGAGCGGCTGTTACCGATCTGGCGTCCGGCCATAGCCTGGTTGCGGCGATGCAAAAGGCCGGGCTACGGCAGCTCTTTGTGACTGATTGGTGCTCGGCGAGCCCAGACATGCGTTTTCTGGAGATTGACGACTATCTCGCAGATCTCAACGTACTGGTCGATCAGATTGGCGGTAAAGCTGATCTTGTCGGACTTTGTCAGGGCGGTTGGATGTCGCTGCTCTACGCCACACGCTTTCCTGCTAAGGTACGCAAGTTGGTCCTTGCAGGCGCACCAATCGATATCGCCGCCAGTCAATCCGGATTATCTGCACTCGTAGATACTAGTCCGTTGGCGATGTTTCATGAACTGGTGAAGCTTGGCGATGGTCGCGTTCTCGGTCATAAGGCACTCAAATTTTGGGGACCAGAAAAAGTTGATTCCGAACATATCCATCAATTGCTGCAAACAGCGGAGCCTATCGGTTCCCCCGCTTTCGCGCAGCTCGAAACAATATTCAGGGATTGGTATTCATGGACCTTGGATCTGCCCGGAACCTATTATCTTGAGGTCATCGAGAAGTTGTATAAACAAAACGAAATTGCGAAGGGCCACTTCGTCGCATTAGGGCAGAAGATCAATCTGGCAAATGTGCGGATCCCGATCTACCTGCTGGCGGCACGCGACGACGAGCTGGTCGCGCCGGAACAGGTGTTTGCGACAGAACGGCTAGTCGAAACCGCACAGCATAAGATTCGCAAGGAGATGGCGCCTTGCAATCACGTCGGATTGTTCATCGGAAAGGAGATCCTAGGTGAATACTGGCCAAGGATAGTGGGCTGGCTTATCGAAGCTGATGTCTCGGAAATCGCGCAGCTCAATACGCTCTGAATGAGGCTTTTCCCTTGCGTCAGCCTAAGGTTTTGCTATGCACGCAGCGACAGCTGTAAGCGAAGGAAAAAGTTTTTCGTCCTTGATCTCAATCAAAGCATTCCTCTTCCTACTGTCGACACTCGGGCTTAATCCATCAACTGGATTCTCGTGGAGAGTATCATGAATACGCCTGATCGGGCGGGCGCTCGCTCAACCATTCCTGATTCACCACGCGGCGTCGCGCTCTTGCGCGATCCGCTACTCAACAAAGGTACAGCTTTCACCGAGCAGGAGCGCGACGCATTGGGCTTGCGTGGCCTCTTGCCCGCGCACATGCTTTCGATACAGGCGCAGGTCGAGCGTGTGTTAACGAATCTGCGTCACCTGCCCAATGACCTCGATAAATACGTGGCGCTCAATGCACTGCATGACCGGAACGAGACGCTGTTCTTCCGCGTTGTGTGCGACAACATCGATGAAATCCAACCGCTCATCTATACCCCGACGGTGGGGCTCGCCTGCCAAAGGTTTGGCCACATCTTTGAGCGGCCACGCGGTCTCTTTGTAGGCGCCAATGATCGCGGGCGTATCGCTGAGCTCTTGGGCAACTGGCCTTATCCCGCCAAGCTTATCGTTGTGACCGACGGCGAGCGCATCCTGGGCCTTGGCGATCTCGGCGCCAATGGGATGGGCATTCCAGTCGGCAAGCTCTCGCTCTATTCCGCCTGTGCCGGTGTGCATCCGAAACTCTGCCTGCCAGTAATGCTGGACGTCGGCACTAACAACGAGACCTTGCTGAACGATCCCTATTATATCGGCCTGCGCCAAAAACGGCTGAGTGGTGCCGCATACTATGAGCTTATTGACGAATTCATTACCGCGGCACGCGAGGTGTTTCCTGGCGTGCTGATCCAATTCGAGGATTTTGCCAATCACTCGGCTTTCCATTTGTTGCAGAAATATCGCAACAAGATCTGCGTGTTTAACGACGATATTCAGGGAACGGCAGCAGTGGCGCTCGCGGGCCTATTCTCAGCCCTGCGCGTGATCGGCAGCAAACTTACCGACCAGACACTGCTTTTCCTTGGCGCGGGGGAGGCCGCGACCGGCATCGCTGATCTCGTCGTCTCGGCCATGATAGCGGAGGGCGCGACTGAAGCTGAGGCGCGTCGGCGCAACTGGCTCGTGGACTCGCGCGGCTTGGTCGTGAAGAATCGCTCGAGCCTCACCGAACACAAACTTCCTTACGCACATGAGCACGCACCGATCGGCGACTTACTGAGCGCGATCCGCATGCTCAAACCCACGGCGATTATCGGCGTTGCGGCTGTCGGCGGCACGTTCACGCCTGACGTGTTGCAGACGATGGCACAGATCAACAAGCAGCCGATTGTATTTGCACTGTCCAATCCGACCTCGAAGGCGGAGTGCTCCGCCGAAGAGGCCTACCGCCATACCGACGGACGCGCGCTGTTCGCATGCGGAAGCCCGTATGATCCGGTCAAGCTCAACGGCAAAACGTTCGTGCCGCGTCAGGGCAACAATTCCTACATCTTCCCCGGTGTCGGGCTGGGCGCGATCGCGAGTGGCACGCGGCTGGTGACCGACGAAATGTTCATGGCCGCCGCGCACACACTCGCAAAACTCGTGACCGAGGCCGACCTCAAACAAGGCAGCCTCTATCCGGCGCTACCGCGAATCCGCGAGGTCTCGGCCCACATCGGCACAGCAGTTGCTGAGATCGCTTACAAGCGCGCTCTTGCGACGGGCCAAGCGCCAAAGGACCTCCTCACCTACGTCCAATCGCAAATGTATGACCCGCACTATTGAAACATCGCCTGTCGGCATTCGCTTTCGCAGACTTGATTCACCCGACCCGCTAGAGCTTACCCACCTCATTGGAGCGCTATGGATCACTTCAACGGGAATGGACCAACTCCTTTTTGCTGACGCCAAGATAGTCTTCCAGCACTTTCTGGTTAACCTTTAGTTCCACACTTTCAGCTTCATGGACGATCATTCCACGCTGAAGAATCACGGCGCGATCTGTCACGTTCAGGATCTTTTGCGCATTTTGTTCGACCAAAATAGTCGATAAACGTTCCTCTTGCATGACTCGTTGCAATACAGTCAGTAATTCATTGGCCAAAATTGGTGCGAGTCCTTCGAGCGGTTCATCTAGCAACAGGACACGTGGGTTGAGAACCAGCGCCCTTCCAACCGCAAGCATCTGTTGTTCTCCGCCGGACAATTGATGGCCGAGATTACGCCTCCGCTCTCGTAGTCTGGGAAAAAGCTCAAACACTCGCGTTAGATTCCAGCTTCCTGACTGCGCAACTGCAGTAAGATTCTCTTCCACCGTGAGTGATTTGAAGATGTTCCGCTCTTGCGGCACCCAGCCGATACCGGCATGTGCACGCTGATCGGGGCGAAACTGCGTGATATCTTCTCCATCGAGACGAATGATGCCACTGAAGTGACGGGTCACGCCGACGATCGAGTTAATAAGCGTAGTCTTACCCATGCCGTTACGGCCAAGCAGAGCGAGCGATCGGCCTTCATGAAGCTTGAGCGAGATCTGCGAAAGAACTATCGCCTCGCCGTAGCCCGCTGTGAGATGTTCTACCGAAAGTACTTCAGGCATATGTATCTTCACCCAGATAGACGGAGCGTACGTGCGGGTCACGCGCAACATGTTCGGGCGCGCCTTCCATCAATAGAGCACCATTGACGAGCACAGAAACTCGGTCAGCAAAACTAAAGACAAGATCCATGTCGTGCTCGATAAGAAGCACGGTCACGTCCTTGGGCAGGTGGGCGATCGTCGTAAGAATCTCGCGGCGCTCTTCTTCTGGAACACCGGCAGCCGGTTCATCTAACAAAAGCACGCGCGGACGGCATGCAAAGGCTAACGCTATTTCCAGTAGGCGCTGCTTGCCGTAAGGCAAAATCGCAGTGCGTTTTGTCATTATGTCGCTAAGATGAAAGCGTTGGAGCAATTCAACGGCTTCCTCAACCACTCCTCGCCTACTCCCGATTAAGCGCCACCAGTCTTTGCCGCTTCCGCGTCGTTCTGAAATCGCAAGTCCTAGCGTCTCCAGCGGAGTCAAGTCGCCGAACAACTGATTGATTTGGAATGTGCGCACGATGCCGAGCTGTACGCGTTCATGGGACCTCAGCTGGGTGATATCCCGGCTGTCGAGCAAGATCCGGCCCGCAGTCGGTTTCAGTACACCAGTCAATAAGTTAATGAGTGTAGTTTTGCCGGCACCGTTCGGTCCGATTAGCGCATGCCGAGCGCCGTTCTCGACTCGGAGAGAAATATTATTGGTCGCAACAATACCGCCATAGCGCTTAACGAGGTCCACGGCTTCCAGTACGTAGGCCATCTTACTTTCTCAGCCATGCTGGCAAGAATCGAAGAAAGCGGCGACGCTCTTTCTCGAAAACTCCGGCGAGGCGGTCCCGTCCGATAATGACCAATATCACCAACACCAGCCCGATCCAGAACTGCCAATACTGCGGAGTTAGCGAGGCAAGAAAGTCTTGCATTAATTTGAAAACAATCGCACCGATAATTCCGCCATATAAATAGCCGGCACCCCCAATAATAAGAATCAGCAATAAGTCCGCCGAACGTTCGAAAGACAAAACATCAAGCGAGACAAAAGCACTCGTTTGGGCAAGCAAGGCACCTGCAATCCCAGCGTAGCCTGCAGCAAGTGTGTAGACCGCGACCAGTCTCCCATTGATCGAGATACCGATCGCGGAGGCACGAAGCGGGTTCCCCTTTACCGCTCGCAAAGAAAGTCCAAACGGCGAATTGACGATGCGACGGGCAACAAGAAACGCGATAAAGAGCACCGCAAGGCTATAGACATAGGCGTTATGTCCGAAGATATCGAACCGGAAATAGCCAAATACTGATGCCATCACGATGCCCTGCAATCCGTCGGCACCGCCAGTTAATCCGTCGAATCGGTTTGCAAGTTCGCGCATTAAAAGTGCAATACCAAGCGTGACCATAAGACGCGTAAGATCAGAGCCTCGTAATACGAGAAAACTTGTCACAAACCCAAAGATCGCTGTAGCGAGGCCAGAGACAACAAGAGCAAGTACTGGCTCTGTAATGATTCCGTATTTCGCAAGAATACCCGCGCAATAGGCGCCGAATCCAAAGAATGCTGCATGTCCGAGCGAAATGATTCCGGCGTAACCAAGAATTAGATCGAGCGACAGCGCGAAGAGACCGAGTATTGCGATTTCTGTAAGAATAAGATGTTTGCTCGGCAGGAGGTAGATCGTCGCCGCGGCAACAATCCAAAATGTGATTTCAGGCAACCGCCAGCGTGCGCGGCTAGCAAGTTGACCGGCGACATCAGGAACAAGCAGCCGGGTAATCATCTCGCGCGCTCATCCATGCTCTTCATCGGTTTATGGCGCGTGTGAACAGCCCCTGCGGTCGCCAGATTAGAACAACAATCATTATCGTATAGATCGCAAAGCCGCCGAGCTTCGGTAAATAATACTTGCCTGCAACATCGGCGATGCCAAGAAGAATTGATGCGGCAAAGGGCCCGGTGATGCTGGATGTGCCTCCTACCGCAACAACGATGAGAAAGTAGATCATAAACTTGAGGGGAAAATACGGATCAAGTCCAAGAATCTCCGCACCCAATGCGCCGCCAAGTCCAGCTAGACCCGAGCCGACAGCGAACGTCAGCGCAAAGACAGCGTTAACGTTGATACCTAACCCGCGTGCAACGCGCGCATCATCCACCGCCGCACGCAGACGGCTGCCGAAGCGAGTCCAGGAGAGCACCGCTTGCAATACAAATGTGACCAGCCCACAGATCACAATAATAAGGAGCCGGTATTTTCCAACGCCGACGCCGAAGATTTTGAATTGCCCTTTCAGATATGCCGGCACGTCAATGAATACTTGCGACGATCCCATGGTGTAATCGATAGCCGCGACTGCCATGAAAACGAGTCCAATGGAAAAGAGCACTTGGTCGAGGTGGCTCCTATTGTAGAGGTGAACGTAGAGCGTTCTCTCGAGGAAGAGACCGATTATTGCCGCTGCCAGAAAAGCCGCTGGCAAGCAGGCTAGAAATGGAAGTCCGAAGCGGTTTACCAGAATGAAGGCGATATACCCTCCCGCCATCGCGAAAGCGCCGTGCGCGAGATTGACAAAATTCATCAGTCCAAGCGTGACTGCGAGTCCGCATGCGAGTACGAATAAAAGCATTCCGTAAGCGAAACCGTCGAACAGAATGGTAAGCATGATGGTGCGTGTTTGATTGTACGTGGAAGCCGATGATCAGCAGCAGAAACGGCCCCGCATCAGCTACTCACTATTACTTCTTTGCAGCCTTTACGGGATCCTTCACAGCATCGAAGGTCGCGAATTCAACATTGTAGAGTTCGTCGCCCACGCGTTCTACCTTGCGGACATAAATGTTCTGGATGATGTCCCTCGTATCGGGATCAATCGAGACTGGGCCGCGCGGGCTTTCCCATGACATGCCCTTCATCGCCGCAATCAGGGCATCACCATCGGTCTTACCTCCGGTCTTTTTTAGCGCTTCAAAAATGAGGTGCATACCGTCGTAACCGCCGACGGCCATGAAGTTTGGCCGTAAACCGTTGTTCATCTTTTTGAAGGCCGCAACGAACGCTTTATTTTTTTCCGACGGATGCAGTGCAGAATAGAGATGCGCTGTGACAGCTCCGAGGACTGCGTCGCCCATCCCGTTCAGGAGATCATCATCGGTTACATCACCCGGCCCGATCAATTTGATGCCGGCCTTATCGAGTCCACGTTCGGCATACTGTTTGGCGAAAGTGCCGCCCTGCCCTGATGGTACAAAAACGAAAATCGCGTCAGGTTTGGCATCCACCGCACGTTGCAACACCGGCGCGAAGTCTGGAGACGCGAGCGGAGTACGTAAATCGTCAACTACTTGGCCGCCGGCCGCAGTAAATCGCTCGCTAAAAGATTTCTGGGCATCAACGCCGGGGGCATAATCCGATACCAGCGTCACGACCTTTTTGATGCCGTTCTTCGCTGCCCAATCGGCGATAATGACCGATGACTGTGCAAGCGTAAAGCTGGTACGAACGATATAGGGCGATCGTTCTGTTATGATCGAAGTGCCTGCCGCCATGACAACTTCGGGTATCTTGGCTTCAGTTGCGAGCGGAGCTGCTGCAAGTGCAGAAGGAGTTATCCCGAAGCCCGCGATAAAGTTCACTTTATCATTTACGATCAACTCCTGGGCCAGGCGCTTAGTATTATCAGGAACCGTCGCGTCGTCCTTTAGGATCACTTCAATTTTTTTACCAGCGACTGTGTTGTCGTGCTGTTGCATATAAAGATTGACAGCCGCGCTGATCTGCTTGCCGGTTGAAGCCTGTTGACCGGTCATCGGCAATATGAGGCCAATCTTGACGGTTTCCTGAGCGCACACACTGCCGGCAGCGAGAGCCGCGGTTAGCGCTGAAAATCCTATGAGAATCTGTCGACGAAGCATCAAAGCATCTCCTCCGCTGGGGTCTTACGCACAATTTTGTCAAGTGGTAGCTCGCCTGGCGCAAAAACCGCCATGTCCGTTTCATGTCCCATTCGCTGATTACAACAATCTAAGAACTTGAGGCGGGACTACTTTGAATAAGGTTACTCGCTGTTTTTAAGCTGATCGTCGTCCATGATCGCCCGCCAACCGGCTCCATCAAGATCTTCGTATTGACCGCTATTTAGCGACCAAACGAACGCGGCAAGCCCCAACAAGCCGAGGCCGAGAGCCAAAGGTACGAGATAGATCAAGACCTCCATCGGCGCAGTTTCCTATCGATTTTTCCAGCTCTTAGTGCATTTGCCGTCACCAAGATTGACGAGCCGGACATTGCGAGCGCAGCGATGAGTGGCGTGACAAGTCCCAAAATTGCAATCGGTACCGCAATCGCATTGTAAATCACCGCAAGCCACAGGTTCTGTCGCATCACGCGACGTGCCTTCACACCAATATCCACTGCCTTTGTGATCGGAGCAAGATGATCACCTAAAAATACCGCATCCGCAATTGCTTGTGACAAATGGATCGCATTTACGGGCGACATGGATACATTTGCTGCCGCGAGTGCTGGAGCATCATTGAGTCCGTCGCCTACCATTAAAACATTACGCCCCGCTTCCCTCAATTCCTTGATCCGATCGATTTTGTCAGCGGGCTTCAGCGCCGTCTTATACATGTCAACGTCAAGCGTGTGGGCGACTTCTTCAACCGCGTTCAACCGGTCCCCAGAAAGAATTTCAATCGCAAGTCCTCGTGATTTCAAGTTGCGAATTGCTGTCACGGCATCCTCGCGAATCCGCTGTCGAACGGCAAAAATATAGCGATGAACGCCATATAGAAAAGCAATCAACGAAGCCTCCGGTTCGACGCGCGCTACCTGAAGAGCTTCTGGTTCCGCGCCACAGAATGAAGGCCGTCCCAACCTCATCTCGGTTCCGTTGAGCTTTACACATACCCCCTGCCCCGGCTCCTCGCTCGCACCATTAAGCGGAACTTTTGCATGAGCTGCTCGGGCAATTGCCGCTGCAAGTGGGTGGCGACTCGTCAAAGCAAGCCTTCCAGCAAGTTGAAACGCTTCAGCAGGTATATCCGCTAGATTGACAACCTCTGGTTCAGGCAAAGTGAGTGTGCCGGTTTTGTCGAAAATTACGGTATCAACATCGGCTAAGCGTTCAATAGCATTGCCTGTATTGAGTAGCACGCTTGAACGAAACAGCGCACCGGACGCTACGACCTGGACAGCCGGTATCGCCAAACCCAACGCGCATGGACAAGTAATAATGAGGACTGCGATCGCCGTAACAATTGCATCATGCCAGGTCGCGCCGAGAGCGAGCCAGCCAATCAATGTTGCTAACGCCGTAACATGGACGACTGGGGAATAAAGTCGAGCCGCACGATCCGCGAGCTGCACATAACCGGATCGCGCTGTAACAGCTTGATCGAGGAGACGCTTCACCTCATCGAGCAACGTACCTTTAACGGTGGCAGTTACACGCACTTGCAATACACCAGACACGTTCATTGTGCCGGCATATACGTCGGTGCCATTTTCTGCGGTCGAATATGCAGTTTCGCCTGTCACGAGGCTCTGATCAATTTCCGAAGTGCCATCGACTACCGTTCCATCGACCGCAAGTCGCTCGCCAGGGCGGACAAGGACGAGATCGCCGATATTTACGGCGCTTACCGGAACTTCCCTGATCTCCCCTCCATCGAAAATTTTTGATGCTTTTTCCCCTTTAAGCGCTGCCAAATTGGTTGCAACCGCGCGCATCTTTTTGCGCATATTTTGCTCGAGCACCCTTCCCAATAGAAGGAATGTCAACAGCATGAGTGCTGAATCGAAATAGGCGTTCGCCGCGTGATTCAAGGTTTCGACGACTGACATTCCGAGAGCAAGAATCACACCGAGTGTGATTGGAACGTCCATATTTAGACTACGGGCGGCCAAGGCACGGCCAGCGGATTTGAAGAAGGGCTGACCTGCATAAGCCGCGGCGGGAAGAGCAATTAGCGCAGACAGTCGATGAAAAAAATCACGTTGCTCGGGGGTGATGTCCGTAACGTTCCCGGACCAAACCGAAACCGAAAGAAGCATAACATTCATTGCCGCAAATGCAGCGACAGCCAGGCAACGCAAGAGAAAACGACTTTCTTGCTCTTCGATATTATCGATGCGTACAGGATCAAATGGATAGGCACGATAACCCAACTCAGCTAACTGAGTAATCACAGCATTGGGTTCAACGGCACCCTCTTTCCATTCGACGCTAAGGCGGCGGTTAGTAAGGTTGACCCTTGCCTTCGTGATATTTGGCGTCTTCAATAAGCTGTTCTCGATCTTTTGCATGCATGCGGGACAGGTCACCCCCTCGACCGCAAGATCCATTCCTGCGAGACCACCATCCAAATGTTTTATGAAATGAGAAAAGTCTGTTGTGTAAGACATGAGTATCTTTATCAATCTAGAACTAGTCGGTTCTTGGAATGAAATAGCTGCTTGTGATCTTGTTCAGCTGTAAGGACCAGGTCCCACTGTCCGCTTGCAACTTGCTCGATGTCTCCCGAATAAAATCCCCGTCCTTTCTCAATCAACAAAATTGAGCGATCCGCACGCTCGTCGATCGGTCTTTCTAAACGTGCATGAAAATCAACCTTACTAAGCGGTACATTATTGGCGTCTCTTGCCTCAATAAGAATGCTCGTCCTTCCGTCGGCCGCCCGACCAACTCGCGCTTCCACGCGCCATCCTCGTTTCTCTTGCTCTCGGGAGGCACGGATTTCAGCATTATAGGCGAGACTCGCCTTATAGGCGCTGTCGACCTCCGTCCCCGGCAATGTATCGATCGCAAACACCACCATCATAAGATTCACGCTTATGACAATACCGAAGAACATCAGAAGCCATAAAAGTACTTTGCCGCCCGTCAGCGGTCTTAAGGTCTGATCTAGAGCCATCGAGCAATTTCTCCCTGGATCCCCAGCTCCTTAACGCGCAATAAAGTGATCGGTCGCCGACGCGGTTTCGTGTGTTGCGTTATCAGCAATTCGAAATTTGATGAGAGTAGATTTTTCCATTTCCGTTCTGGAAGGAACCGTCACCAGAACTCTAATCTCACTGGTTTGGTCTGGCCCTACGGCTAGTCTCGGAACACCTCCCGCGACCGTATCAATTCCTACGATATGAACTGCCGCTTCTGGGATTCCCATAACTTCAAGCGATAATTCGCGATCATGATTCCGTTTATTTATTATTCTCACTGTATACGCATTGCGTATCGAGCCATCGCTGAGATGCACCACAAGCGGATTACGATCATGCAGCGCGCTCACGTCAAGGAAGCTGCGATTATAGAACGCGCCAATCATAATCGTACTAACCATCGTAATCATGCCCGCATAAATGACCGTGCGGGCGCGCACCGGCCGATAGATTTCCTTCTTTCCTTCGCTCCTGCGCTTGATATTGACGTCCGTGTCATACGCAATTAGTCGCGTTGGCCGCTGAATTTTGTTCATGACGTCATCGCAAGCATCAATGCATAGGCCGCATTGGATACACGCGAGCTGAGAACCTTCACGAATATCAACACCGGTCGGACAAACAGCAACGCATTGCCCGCAATCTATGCAATCGCCAGCGGACATCCCTTCGGCTTTCAGTTCTGCGCCCTTTTTAAGAGATATGCGTGGCTCACCACGATCGTAGCGGTAGGTAACGTTCAGAGCCCATTCGTCCGTTAGTGCGGCCTGGATGCGTGGCCAAGGACACATATAAACGCACACCTGTTCGCGCATGAAGCCCGCCAGCGAATAGGTGGTGAAAGTCAAAATTCCAATCCAAATATAGGCGACGATCGGCGCTTCTCCGATGGCTAACTCTTTCACCAGGGTTGGAGCATCAGAAAAATAAAGAACCCAGGCGCCACCAGTCCACCAAGCAATCATAAGCCACAGGAAATGCTTCGCTCCGATCTCGGCGCCTCGCCTAAGGCTAAACGGCTGACTATCTTTTTTAATGCGTTCTCGACGATCACCTTCGATGAAGCGCTCAACTGCATAAAATAGATCCGTCCATACGGTTTGCGGGCACAAATAACCGCACCAGATACGTCCTCCCAATGCATTCATCAGGAAAAGAATCATCGCAGCGATGATGAGCAAACCCGTTATATAATAAACTTCCTGCGGCCAGATTTCGATAAAGAAAAAATAGAATCTGCGGCTCGGAAAATCGATCAAGACCGCCTGATTAGGAGCGTTTGGGCCACGGTCCCACCGGATGAATGGCACAAAGTAATAAATGCCCAGGCAAATCGCCATGAGCGTCCATTTGATGCGCCGGAAAGTCCCCGATACTTTTTGCGGATAGATATTCTTACGTGCAGCGTAAAGCGGCTCGTATTCCATCTCGTTTGGAGAGGCGAGCATGTTCATCGTAGCGCGAGCGGATTAGAATAAAACAGTTCTCTCGCAACGTCGATAGAGCACCTTGATCCAAATCGATTGAACACTTATTGGCCTCCACCGAGACTGTGGACGTAAATCGCAAGCGCTTTGATGGTGGCTGGATCAAGCCTATCAATCCACGCGGGCATCACGCCGTTTCGGCCGTTACTGATCGTGTTAATGATCGTTGCTTCATCGGAGCCATAGAGCCAAATTGTGTCCGTCAGATTGGGAGCGCCCAGTTCCTGATTACCTTTGCCATTTTCGCCATGACAGCGAGCGCACTGTTCGGCAAATATATTTTTACCTTTCGCAAGATCAACCTCTTTCCGAACCGGGAGACCAGAGATTGATCGAACATAATTCGCAACATCAACAATTTCTTCTGGTTTCAATAATCCGAACTTCCCAAATGCAACCATCATGCTATCCCGGGTCTTCTCATGGCCGGAGCGAATTCCGAATTTGATCGTTTGCTCGATCTGTTCGAGTGTTCCACCCCAGAGCCAGTCGTCATCGTTCAAGTTGGGAAATCCTTTCGACCCTTCAGCACCTGATCCGTGACAGGGCGCACAATTATCGCCGAACGCTGATTTTCCTCTCGAGCGGGCGAATGCGAATAATGAAGAATCATTCTTGATATCCGATAACGCAGTATTTTGTAGTTTCGATACATTCGCGCTACGCATATCGCGAAGGCTGGCAAGTTCGACCTCGACCTGTGCCCGCGAAGAATAACCGAAAAGTCCACGCGTAAATCCGGTGAATGTCGGCCATGCAGGATAAACAATCCAATAGCCAATCGCCCAGACGATTGTCGCGTAGAACAGCCAAACCCACCAACGCGGCAGCGGTGTATTGAGTTCTTTAATGTTGTCCCATTCGTGGCCAGTTGTGGCAGTTCCGGAAACAGAATCAATTTCGTTGCGTTCAGCCATCTCAGTCCTCCCGCAGCGGCATTTTTGCAGCCGCGTCAAAAGAGGCCTTATTCCGTGGCCAAATCGCATAAATAATCGCGGCAAAAAACAGCACAACAAAGAGCGGCGTCCAGAGCGTCATCACGAAATCGATTACTCGGCTCGGGAGAGATAAGATCACGTCCATCGCTCATACCTCAGCGCAGGTTAGCTTTATTGTCGTAAATCTTGAGATCAACCAGCGTCCCAAGCATTTGTAGATAAGCAATCAGCGCATCCATTTCGGAAATTATACGAGGGTTTCCACCAAAATTTCGAGCGATGGTTTTCGGATATCGCTTCAGTAAGTCTTTCACACTCTCATCTTCAGGATTGGCCTGGGCTTTCAAATCGGCAATCGCCATTTCAATTTGTTCGTCAGAGTAGGGAACGCCCACCATACGGTTTGCTTTCATGTGCGCGGCGATGTGTCGATAGTCGACCTCTGTTTCCGCAAGAAACGGGTAACCAGGCATGATCGATTGTGGCACGACCGCACGCGGATCCTTCAGGTGCGCGACGTGCCACTCATCCGAATATTTTCCGCCGACCCGGGCGAGATCAGGACCAATTCTCTTGGACCCCCATTGAAATGGATGGTCGTACATGCTTTCGGCCGCCAGCGAATAATGGCCATAGCGCTCCACTTCGTCCCGAAGAGGACGCACCATCTGCGAATGACAAAGATAACATCCTTCGCGGACATAGATGTTGCGACCTGCAAGCTCGAGGGGAGTGTAAGGCCGCATCCCTTCCACTTTTTCGATCGTGCTCTTTAGGTAAAATAATGGGGCGATTTCAACGATGCCACCAATGGAAATCACGAGAAGAATTCCGACCACCAGCAAGATTGAGTTTTTTTCCAGAGTTTGATGGCGTAGCCAGAAAGACATGATGCAAGCCTCTATTCCGCTGGCTGCGCTGCTATGCGTAAAGAAACTTCATTCACCTCATCAGCGCGAACAGTCATCCATAAATTGTAGACCATAATCAGTGCACCGATGAGATACAGCGCTCCGCCAGCTGCGCGGATCAAATAGAATGGATGCATCGCCTCCACGGTTTCGATGAAAGAATATTCAAGAAAGCCGAGCGCATTGTATGCACGCCACATCAGTCCTTGAAGAATGCCGGATACCCACATCGCCGAGATGTACAAGACGATACCGATTGTCGCGATCCAGAAATGCCAATTGACCAATTTCAGGCTGTACAGACCCTTCCGATTCCATATCCACGGCACGAGACAATAGATTGCGCCAAAGGACACAAATCCGACCCACCCAAGGGCACCGGAGTGAACATGTCCAATTCCCCAATCGGTATAATGACTGAGAGAGTTGACGACCTTGATCGACATGACCGGGCCTTCAAAGGTCGCCATGCCATAAAATGCGACAGACACAACAAGCATTCGTAACACTGGATCGGTACGCAGCTTGTCCCATGCGCCCGAAAGCGTCATGAGCCCGTTGATCATGCCGCCCCAGGAAGGCATCCACAGCATGATTGAAAACGTCATGCCTAGAGTCTGAGCCCAGTCAGGCAGCGCCGTATAATGAAGATGATGCGGACCAGCCCAGATATAAAGAAAGATAAGCGCCCAAAAATGAATAATTGACAACCGGTAGGAATAGATCGGCCGTTCTGCTCGCTTCGGAACAAAGTAATACATGATTGCGAGAAAGCCGGCGGTCAGGAAAAAACCAACGGCATTGTGCCCGTACCACCACTGGAACATCGCGTCCTGAACACCGGCCCAAACAATGTAGGATTTCGAACTGAAGATCGAGACTGGCACGGCAGCATTATTGCCAAGGTGCAGCACAGCGATTGTTACGATGAAGGCGAGATAGAACCAGTTCGCAACAAAAATGTGCGGTTCCGTTCGTTTGACGATCGTAATCAAAAATACAAGTAGATAAACAACCCAAACAATCGTCAGCCACAAATCCGCATACCACTCCGGTTCAGCATATTCCTTGCTTTGAGTAATCCCGAGCAAATAGCCTGTCCCGGCGATTAGAATGAAAAAGTTATAGCCGAGCACAACGAACCAAGGCGCTAGGTCGCCCGCAAGTCGCGTACGGCAAGTGCGCTGCACCACATAAAACGAGGTCGCAATTAAGACATTGCCGCCGAAGGCGAAGATAACCGCCGACGTGTGCAAAGGCCGAAGTCTGCCAAATGATGTCCATGGAAGATCAAAATTGAGCACCGGAAATGCAAGCTGAAGAGCAATGACGAGCCCTACAGCGAAACCAGCAATTCCCCAGAATACTGCTGCGACGGTTGCGAACTTCACCGGCGCCATATTGTAATTCGGTTTGCCGTCGATGATCTGCGGGGGAAGCTCGTCGCCCCTATCAAAATATCGATTACAAATTGCCAGCGTCGCCGCAACGCCACCCGCCGCAAATAGATACGCATGGAAAGCATATTCAGGTGACCAGGCATTTCCGGCCATGAGAAGTGCGCCAAAAGCGACTACGGAGAAAACTATTGCAAGCCCTAATTCACTCTCCGTCATTCTTTTCAAAGAGGGCTGGGATGGCATGATTTTGCTTCTCTGGTCTGATATCGGACTCAAGAATTAAGCTAATGTTTTCTCTGCATAGTTCACTTGATCCAGATCAAATAACCGCATCATTGCACCCCTACAGTCCGAATGCAGTTCTTCGTATCGCTCCCAAGTCAAAATCCTTTCAGGCCGCAGATTTTACGGATTTTTTCGTCGGCTCCAAAGCTGACGAAACCGCCTCGTCCACGCGTTCGAGCCAAATGAACTCCAAACTCAGGCGCACTTCTTCCGGAATGTCGTCGTAATCCTTTCGGTTGCGAGAAGGCAGCAGGACCTTTTTGATTCCTGCCCTCGCGGCCGCGATAATTTTTTCCTTAATACCGCCCACTGGAAGCACCAATCCCCGCAGGCTAATTTCACCGGTCATTGCCGTATCATGTCGCACTGTGCGATCTGTCATTAATGACGCGAGCGCCATGAACATTGCCACACCGGCACTTGGGCCATCTTTCGGTATGGCGCCGGCAGGCACATGAATATGAATGTCACTTTTCTCGAAGCGCTTCTGCTCAATGTTCAGATCCGCAGCTCGATTTTTGACGATGCTTAGCGCCGCTTGTGCACTTTCCTTCATCACGTCGCCAAGCTGTCCAGTAAGAATAAGTTTTCCACTTCCAGGGACGCGCGTCGCTTCAATAAAAAGAATATCACCTCCGACAGGAGTCCATGCCAGTCCTGTCGCTACTCCAGGCACACTTGTACGCATGGCTGATTCATCTTCGAATTGCGGAGATCCTAAGATGTTTGAAAGGTCACTTTCAGTGATCTGAATTGGACCACTTTGCCCTTCTGCAATGCGCACGGCGACATGACGCAATGCCTTGCCGATTTCGCGCTCAAGGTTTCGAACCCCCGCCTCGCGCGTATAATGCTGAATAATTCCACGTAGCGCTTCATCGGCAATTTCAGCCTGACCTTCCTTCAGTCCGTTTGCTACCATCTGCCGATGAACAAGATAACGGCGCGCAATTTCAAATTTCTCCGTAGCGGTATATCCGGAAAGGCTGATGATCTCCATGCGATCGCGAAGCGGCCCCGAAATATTGTCAAGCATGTTTGCGGTCGTAATAAATACGACACGGCTGAGATCAAACGGAACGCCCAAGTAATTGTCGCGAAACGTGCTATTCTGTTCTGGATCGAGCACCTCGAGAAGAGCCGCGCTCGGGTCCCCATGAATGCCGGCGCCAATTTTATCAATTTCGTCTAACATCATGACACAATTGCGCGATCCAGCCTTTCGTATCGCCTGAATGATATTCCCCGGTAGCGCACCAATGTACGTTCGCCGATGTCCGCGAATCTCTGCTTCATCGTGAACACCGCCAAGGCTAACGCGTACGAACTTACGATTCATCGCATGTGCAATCGATTGTCCAAGCGATGTCTTACCGACGCCAGGTGGGCCAACAAAACAAAGAATCGGCGCCTTGCCCTGCGGGGCGAGCTTTCGAACGGCAAGATACTCCACAATTCGCCGTTTAATTTTATCGAGACCATAATGATCGTCATCGAGAATCCGCCGTGCCTCCCTGATATCGATGGGCTTTTCTTCTAGTGGTTCCCACGGCAGTTCGATCAACCAATCTAGGTAACTTCGAACCATGCTATATTCTGCCGCAGCTTCCGGCATTCGCTCGAGACGATGCAATTCCTTGCGAGCTTGTTCTTCAACCTCCTTCGGCATATGAGCCTTGGAGATTGTTTCGCTAAGTTCGGCAATTTCCTTGGCTTTTCCGTCGTCGGTTTCGCCCAGTTGCCGTTGAATTGCGGCCATCTGCTCCCGTAGCAGCACCTCTCGTTGACGTTGATCAAGTGATGCTTTTGTTTGTTGTCCAATCTCTTGCGAAAGCCGAAGGACTTCAATGCGATGTGCGAGGATGCGCGAGACCCTCTCCATACGTGCAGTAATATCAATTGTTTCTAAGATTTCCTGCTTTTCCTCGGGCTTAATATCCAAATAAGCAGCGGCAAGGTCGGTAAGCTCGGCGGGCGTCTTCGCCGCTTGGATTGCGACGATCAATTCCTGTGGAGCCTGCGGCAACAATTCCAACGCCTCAACGGCCTGCTGCTGTAAGTGCAGGAAACGCGCTTCGATCTCGGAGGATTGTGTTACGGGCTCAGGAATTCGCAAAACACGAGCGACGAAAAATGGCCATCCATTCAGAAATTCAATAATCTGAAATCGCTGTTCTCCCTGGCAGATTAAATGATGCGTGCCATCGGCCGCAGTGATATATCGAACGATATTTGCGACAGTTCCCAACCTATGCATGTCGATCGAAGCTGGATCGGCATTTTCAGAATCTCGTTGCATTAAGATTCCAATTTGCCGCTGTTCGCGCATGGCTTGCTGTGCGGCCGCAACTGATTTCGGGCGGCCTACAACTATTGGCATGACAACCGCTGGAAAGAGGACGGTGCTACGTACGGGAACGATAATCAGCGCATCTGATGGAAGAGGCTGGACCACAGGCGGGGTGCTTGCATTGGCCGCATCCCCTTGTCCACTTGGAATCTGTTTTTCAGCCACGATGCACCTAAAGTTTCTCTAGAAAGATCGTAAGACAACCAAACGCAGTACCGCGGCGTACGGTTCCAAAAATACCAGCAGGTAACCGCAAACGACGCTCAAATCTTCCTTGCGGAAGTTCTAGCCGATGAATGACTGCCGTCCGTAATTCGGGAGGAAGTAAACGATGTCCGCGAATGACTAAATCTGAAGCGTCAATCGTAACTTCCACTTGATCGAGATCGACGCTCGGCAAGGCAACAAGAACCAAGACCTCTCTCTCCGTCTCGAGTACATCTACCGGTGGCTCCCATGCGGGTAGATGCGATCCTTCACTGGGTTGGAAAAATTGACGATGCAACCGCTCAGCACGCGCGAGCATGTCACAAGCCTCCGACCACATCCAATTGCGCGAGAATTCGGTCATTTAACACCAGACTCTGTCCAGGACTAAGTTTTAGTTTACTTCACTAAAGCTTGCCGTCTACATCATAATAATTGCACGTTTCACGAACGTGTCGTTTTGATAAATTATTTCGTGGATTGGAAAAATCAGGCGACCCATCAATTGAAATCCGCTCGAAATTGCATCCAAAAGACTAATCCGAATACTGACAGCTATGTTGATTCACATCAAAAATTGAGAGCCTTTAGCGGCTTATATTTTTAGCTGTCGCAGCAATGCAGAAATAATAGGAATTTGTCCTTTCAAAATCTTGCGCTGCGCTTCTGCTAAACGAAACCATGCAGCCCGATCTGCTTCTGGGAATTCCTGTATACGACCCGATTTCGGGGGCCACTCCAACGAGAAAAAGTTACTTATAAAACCACCTACATCAAAGTTAGCTTCTACCGCCCACGCAGAGATTGTTTTGTTATGAGGCTGTTTGAATTCACCCAATTTCGTGAATTTTCCCTTAGGTAACATTCCAGTTTCTTCTTTGAACTCACGTCTTGCCGCGTCAAACGGATCCTCATTATCCTCATACAACCCCTTTGGAATAGACCACACGCCCAAATCCTTATTCGCCCAAAATGGCCCGCCAGGATGTAACAACAGCAATTCTAATTCTCCTCCCACTCGTCGATACATAAGTATTCCCGCACTACGTTGCTTAGCCATCGCCGCATCACTGCTGGTGTAAAGCTGAAGGGTAAACTAATATTTCAATTGAATCACCCACCAAGCCGATCAGTCAGGATATTTCAGATGAATGATGGTGCAAGCGGATCGATGTATCGCTTTCTCGAATGCAAGGTCAGTCAGTACATGACGTCTGCTGTGAAAACAGTGACAACCCAAGTCAAATTGCGAGACTTGGAAACACTATTTGAGACACATGATTTTAATGCCTTCCCCGTATTAGAAGAAGGTAAGATACTCGGCATCGTCAGTAAATTCGATTTCCTTCGGGCGTTCGCGTTCACCACCAGTCAGATTGTACCCCATTTTGATGAGTTGATGAGCCTAACGGTAGCAAAGGTAATGACTGAAGCGGTCGTGCACGTCGAGCCGACAGTACCATTGACTCGCGTTTTGCAATTGATGGTCAGCCTCAAGATCCGCAGCTTTCCGGTCATTGGCGCCAATCGTGAATTGATCGGAATGATCTCCCGACAAGACGTGATGCGTGCGCTCAAAGAGACAACTCAGAAAGCTCAATAGAGATCTCGCATGCACCTCACTTCCAGCGCCTTTCTCAATGGTCAGACAATTCCACGTCGCCACACCTGTGATGGCGATAACATATCGCCGGAGCTCACGTGGACCGAAGCTCCGACGGCAACGCGGAGTTTCGCCTTGCTCTGCGATGACCCCGATGCCCCTGTCGGGGTCTGGCATCATTGGGCGGTTTACGACATTCCGGCCGCATCGACGACGCTATCCGAAGGAGTTGGGAGAAGTGCTAGTGCAAAAAAATTCAAACAAGCTGTCAATGACTTTCATCGTTCTGGCTATGGCGGCCCCTGTCCGCCGCGCGGCCACGGCCCGCATCGTTATCATTTCCGATTGCTGGCGCTTTCGGTCGATCGGCTCGATCTAACCTCCACTGCATCCTGCGTGGATGTTGAGCGCGTAGCGCGAAAACATCTTCTTGCCGAGGCCATTCTTAACGGCACGTATGAACGCTGACTAAGGTACAAGCTAGATTTATGCTGCTGGGCTGGTGGCGCCACCGGTCCGAGAGGGAAAACGCGTGAGAATTTCCGTGACTTCTTCGTCACTGACTTGGCTGAAGTCCGCGTAGAACAATCCGATTGCGCCAAATGGTTCATAATCCTCTAAACATACGATCTCATCGACCTCGTGCTTCAATTTGGCGAGCGTACTCGTCGGTGCAACCGGGACCGCCAAAACGAGCTTCTTCGGATTGCGCATGCGAGTTGCCTGCAATGCGGCACGGATGGTCGCACCTGTAGCGATGCCATCATCGATTACGATCGTGACACTGCCGGAAACTTCTGGATGGGGGCGATCGCCAAGATAGCGCTTACGCCGACGCTCGATCTCTCGAATTTCTCGATCACAGACTGCATTGAATTCGGTTTCGTCGATTCCGGCCAGCCCGATCACATCCTCATTGCGCACAATAATAGGCGCTTTTCCATCGACGACCGCGCCCATTGCAAGCTCCGGCTGAGTCGGTACCCCGATCTTGCGAACCAGAACAAGATCCATCGGAGCATCAAGGGCAGCGGCGACTTCGGCGGCGACAGGCACGCCGCCACGCGGGAGCGCTAGAACAACCGGTTTTTGATTTTTATATTTGATCAACGGTTTTGCCAGCCGCTTCCCGGCAGAAGTTCGATTACTAAATGGCATATGAACCTCATGAATTGGGGAAAGTAATTATCTACTGCGAACCCAGATTTTCTGCGAACCAGTCAGAGGCGTAGTCAATGACGGCCTCCAACGCGCCTGGTTCGGGGAACAGATGACTAGCGCCAGGAATTATCCTTATAGCCTTTGGTCCAGGGAGACGAATAAGCGCCTGCTCATTAAGTTCGATAACACCATGATCGTCGCCGCCGACGATGAGCAGGGTTGGCGCGCAAACAGCTTCAAGTGCATTTCCAGCAAGATCGGGGCGACCACCGCGGGAAACTACGGCTCTGACGCGATCTCTTAGCCTGGCGGCTGCAACGAGAGCGGCTGCAGCACCCGTGCTCGCCCCAAATAAGCCCAGCGGAAGTTTCCCGAGCTTTGGTTCGTCGTCGATCCAATGCACAACATCGACAAGTCTTGCGGCCAATAGTGGAATATCGAACACGTTAGCGCGATCGTGTTCCTCGGCCATGGTCAGAAGATCGAATAATAGCGTCCCGATGCCTCGGATGTTCAAACCCGTGGCCACTTCTCGGTTGCGCGGACTGAGGCGGCTCGATCCACTTCCGTGCGCAAAGACAACCAGCGCACTCAGGGGCGATGGCAACCGCAACGTTCCCCTCAAGCCTAGAGGGGGAATTACAACTTCCCTCTCTTTGGTCGCGCGTGAGCGGCCAAGATCGGTACTTTCATGTGGAGACGTCATAGTGGTCTCCCAAGCAATAAAATTCAAAACATTATAGTATGCTCATTCCCGTCGCGATTTGATCCGGGTCAAACGATCCCGTCAATTCTGCCGGTAGTTTTCTTCAATAGGATTGAGTTGTGCTTGAAATTGCTGCCACTAAATTCGGTCCGACACTCGCTTCCAAGGTAGAATTTCTGAGCTGTCCCGAGACCTATGGGCGGACGACAGGGGAAGTAGTTTGCCGTGAAACCCATATGTCATGGGTTTTCCTGGCCGGCGACAGGGTCTACAAACTTAAAAAACCAGTTCAATTTCCATATCTGAATTTTTCTACGCTCGCGCATCGCGAAGCGGCCTGCCGGGCCGAGTTGCGGCTCAATCGACGACTCGCTCCGGATGTGTACCTTGATGTGACGCCGCTGGTGCAGTCTGCGCTCGGTCTCTCGATCGGCGGCGTTGGTGTTACGGTTGATTGGCTCGTCGTGATGCGCCGCCTCGACGAACGTAACACGCTCGAGCATGCGATCCTTCAAAAACGACTCCAAGCGTGGCACCTTGATCAGCTCGCCATCACGCTCGCGCATTTCTATCAACATACCAGCTCCGTCTTTTTGTCTCCTGCCGTCCATTTGGTCGAATGGCAACAGAGTCTAATCTATAATCGTCGCGTGCTCCTCGACCCGCAGCTTGGCCTGCCAGTGGGATTAGTGCACCGCATCGACTATATTCAACGGCATTTCCTCGCGCGGCGCAGGAAGCTTCTCATGAACCGCGCGAGTCATCGCCGCATCGTTGACGGACATGGTGATCTACGGCCGGAACACATTTGGCTCGGCGATCCAATCAAAATTATCGACTGTTTGGAGTTCAATTCCCGCCTCCGTGCAGTCGATCCATATGACGAAATCGCATTTCTTAGCGTTGAATGCGAACGACTCGGCGCCGCATGGGCCGGCGAGTACATAAGACGTCGATTGATGCAAACTTTGCAGGATTGTCCCGCTGAAGAATTATTTGTTTTTTACCGATGCCATCGGGCGACTTTGCGTGCACGCTTGGCGATCGCTCATCTCTTAGGATCGAATCCGCGAACTCCAGAAAAATGGGCGCCGCTCGCACAGAGATATCTTAGCCTTGCCGCAAAAGATGCCACCCGGTTGGAACGTTTGCTCAAAACACAATAAGATCGGCGAGGCTTTGATTTTCGTGCATGCGGCGGATCGTTTCAGCTAGCAATGGCGCGGCCGGCAATATCACAACCTTATCGCGTATAGGTCCCGATGGAAGGCGAAACGCCGGAACGGTATCGGTCAAAACAAGTCGTTCAATCGCTGGATCGGCGAGCACCGCGGCTGCGCCTTCCATGAACAACCCATGGGTGACGAATGCGATAACGCGCCGCGCTCCCGCGTGGCGCGCAGCCCTTGCCGCTCGCAACAGTGTATTGCCCGTACTGATTAAATCATCGATGACCAGTGCCGTTGCTCCGGCAACATCGCCAATAAATAAATCGCCGGTCACTATGCCGGAACTCCGGTGCTTATCGGCAAACCCCTTCCCGATCGGGCGAGCTAGGACTGCTTCCAACGTTTCCCGGAATAGTTCAGCCCGCTTGACGCCGCCTGGATCCGGCGAGACTACCGCCAATCGCTCACTCGGCAGCGTTCGTGCATATTGGACAAATAGCGGTGTTCCCGTGAGCGTCACGGTGCGACAGCGAAAGGCATTCTCAGACGCGGCAGGATTGTGCACTTCGAGTGTGACGACGCAATCGGTGCCCACTGCCTCGAACATGCTAGCGATATACCGCGTCGTCACGGGATCATTAAATTTTGTACGTCGGTCTTTGCGTGCGTAGCATAAATATGGAACGACCGCGGTCACCCTTGCTGCGCCAGCATCCTTCAAGGCACCAATAAAAAAAAGGAGTCGGCAGAGCTTGTCGTTGGCGCTTTGTGATGGACCTCCATGCAGACTCTGCACAATGAAAACGTCTGCACCTTGTACGGATTCGAGTGGCCGCGCCTTGTGCTCCCCATCTTCGAACTCTCTTTCCTCGTGTTTAGCTAATGAAATGCCAAGGGTCCGCGCAACTTCAGTACCAAGTTCGGTTGTCGCCTGTAACGCGAAGAGCCTCATGGCGCCGGATGCACTCAATTCAGCTCGGCTTTCGGGAGGAGACCAAATGGCAAGCTCCTCGTTTTGAGTGCTGCCCGGAGGTGACGCTCCAACCGACCGCTCATTTTTCATCGTCTACCCCTACTGCTTCGGTATCCCCAAACGGCAAGCCCAGCGCATATTGGTAAAACTGCCCTGGCAACCGCTGGTGCTGTTTGAGCCAGATCAATGTCTGCACAATCATGTTTTCGTAAATTGATAATGGAGAAAAAAATGGCAACGAAGCTTGCTAGTCCATCGCGCGCCGATGTCGTGCGTCTTCTTGGAGATGTTGACGATGAAATAATCATTGAAATTCTTGAGTTGCGGCCAAGTTTTGCCGAGCTTGAAGAAGCCGCTTTGTGGATTAATGGTTACGATGATCCTGGAGGCAATCGGCTTCCACCGTCAGGCGTAGCCGCAAAAATCGTCGAGTTGATCCCAGTCGAGGAAGACGACGACCGGAACCAACATCCAGCCTAGACGAACCTTCGTTACTTGTTGCGTTAGTTGGAGTTCAGTTATGGCCGATCGAGCAAATTGGAAGGGTTACTTACGGCTGTCCCTCGTGTCGTGTCCGGTTGCGCTTTATCCTGCAACCTCCGATCGGGAGAAGATCAGATTTCATCAAATCAACCGCCGCACAGGTCATCGCATCAAGATGCAAAGGGTCGATACCGAAACCGGCAAGGTTGTTGGTTACGAAGACATCGTAAAGGGCTACGAAATTAGCAAGGATAATTATGTTGCTATCACGGATGAAGAGTTGGAGACGATCGAATTAGAAAGCACACGAACGATCGATATCGATCAATTCGTTCCCGCTGAGGAAATTGATCCCCTCTACAACCTTCGCCCCTATTATCTCGCACCAGTAGATGAAGTTGGCCAGCAGGCTTTCGCCGTCATCCGTGAAACGATCCGAAAAGAACGAAAGATTGCAATTGGTCGCGTAGTGCTGACAAACCGTGAGCATATCATCGCACTCCAGCCTCGCGGGAAAGGAATAATGGGTATGTTGCTGCGATACCCTTATGAGGTGCGCGACGAGAAAGAATATTTTGCAGACCTTGCCAACGTTGAGACCCCAAAGGACATGATTGAACTTGCCAGCCACATTGTGCGCAGCAAGTCCGGACATTTCGAGCCCCAGAAATTTGTAGATCACTATGAGACAGCCCTGCGGGAGCTTCTGCGCCGCAAGGAAGCGGGCAAGCCAATTGAAGCGAAGACGCGCCATGAGCCCGCTCGCGTCATCAATTTAATGGATGCGCTCCGTCGTAGCGCCGAGGCAGGCGGTTCAACAGTGCGCTCACGGCATTCTCAAACCGCCGCGCAGCAACGCCGTTTACCAAAAAAACCTACCCGCTCGGGTGCACGACAACGCCGAGCAGGCTAATTATACGGCGTGCGTCGGACCGTCGATATACTTCTATCGAAGCGATACCCTTCTCTCTCTTTTCGCTAACGTCTCAGACTCCGGGGTGTGACCATGTTTGTCGGCGTTCCGAGAGAGATCAAATCCGACGAATACCGTGTCGGACTAGTTCCCTCCACGATTAAGGAATTGGTGGCCAAGGGCCACGAAGTTGGTGTCGAAACCCTTGCAGGAGATGGTGCCGGCATTAGCGACCGCGAGTATGCCGCGGCTGGCGCGCAGATTATCGCAGGCGCTGACGAGATATTTCAACGCGCCGAATTGATTGTGAAGGTCAAAGAGCCACTCGCGTCCGAACGGAAGAAACTGCGACGCGGTCAGATGATCTTCACGTATCTACATTTGGCTCCCGATCCCGAGCAAACGCAGGATCTCGTCACCTCCGGCGTAACGGCTATCGCCTACGAAACCGTAACTGATCCGACTGGAAAATTGCCCCTGCTCGCGCCGATGTCCAAAGTTGCCGGCCGCATGGCGATGCAAGTTGCAGCTCATTTCCTTGAACGTCCGCACGGCGGACGCGGCATATTGTTGGGCGGAATCGAAGGCGTGCTGTCGGCCAAGGTCGTCGTTCTCGGTGGTGGCACGGTGGGATCCAGCGCGACAGACGTCGCGATTGGCATGGGCGCCGACGTAACAGTCGCCGCGCGAAATACCGAGACGATACGCTATCTTTCGCAGCGCTTTGGCGGGCGCGTTCGCATGGTCGCGGCTGACCCCGAGACGATCGAAACACTCTGCACATCCGCTGATGTTGTGATCGGGGCTGCCTTGGTGGCGGGCGCTGCTGCGCCCAAGCTCATATCAGCGCACACCGTCGCGATGATGAAGCCGGGTTCCATCATTATTGACGTCTCGATCGATCAAGGCGGCTGCGCCGAAACCTCCCGCTCGACGACGCACTCACACCCAACTTATGCAGTTGATGGCGTCATTCATTACTGTGTTGCAAACATGCCGGGAGCAGTACCGCGTACATCCACATTCGCACTTAACTATGCGACACGTCCCTTCATCTTGGCTCTTGCGGAGAAGGGATTCACGCGGGCGCTGCTTGACGACATTCACCTACAACATGGGCTCAATGTGCACGAAGGTAATATCACGTGCCGAGCTGTCGCCGATGCACTACGGTTACCATATACCCCCGCCGGGGAACTTCTCAAGACATGATGGAACGACGGCGGCCAGATACTGATACTCGAAGAAACCGCAGACGCGATTCCTAAATGTGTGCATCGAAATTGCACGCTTGCCTGCCGTCACACTTCATCGATATCGATGAAGTGTGACGGCAATTACTAACGCGTTCCGACCGAAAACAGGAAATACGCTTGGCGCGCCGGAGAGGATTCGAACCCCTGACCCCCAGATTCGAAGTCTGGTGCTCTATCCAGCTGAGCTACCGGCGCACGTATTGCTTAGCGGCGATGACCGATCCGCAAGCCAAGTTTATAAGCTTGCTGTCTCAACGCAGCCGGCGTCCGCCTCATCGCTTTGGAGATCTTTGCAACGGGTAACTTGGCCCGAGAGTGTTTCTTCAGGTCCGCGTTATCCTTCGTTGTCCACGCACGACGTTTAACCTTCTTAGCCATTGCCAGCTCCCCTCAGTTGTTGGTGTAACTTTAGCACAAAATACAATTGCTGCAATTTTTCCGAATTACCATACTCGATTGAACCAGAGGACACGCATATTGCACAGTTTACGAATAAGTTAAACTACTCACTAGTGACGACATCGTCAAAAATTGATACCGATACGCAGAAATGACGCTGCCTTGCTGCGCAGTCTAAGTATTCTATAACTGCCGCTAGCCCGTCGACCTATCCCTCCAACACCGCCGCTTTGAATTTGATCTGGATCACAGTGACATCTCGATTTCTATGATGAATTTAACCTTTAAGAGCGCATGGGCATGCAGCACATATTAGTAGCAACAGACGGTTCTACTGGTGCTGATCGCGCGGTCGAATTGGCCGCCGAGCTTGCGAAGGCCTTAGACGGCAAGCTGTCGATCGTAACAGTCGGGGGAAACCTTTCAGGTGAGGAAACCAGGCAGCTTGTGCGTGCGGAGGGAAATATCGGCGAGGCTCTTGAGGCAATTTCAGGCCAAATCCTGTTGGAAGCTAGCGAGCGAGCGCGACGCATTGGCGTACCCAACCTTCAGGTTCAAACAAGTTGGGGGGATGCAGCCGAAGCGATTATCGAGATCGCCCGTCGAGAGGGCGTCAATATGATTGTGCTTGGGCGGCGCGGTCGCGGCCGGCTTGCCGGTCTACTGCTCGGAAGCGTGTCTCAGAAGGTCGTGGGTCTTGCTCCTTGTACCGTCGTCGTCGTTCCATGATTGCCTGACTCAGATAGCCTGCTGAAATTCTCAAGTCAGAGGTTTATCGAGCGATGACAGAAATTCGACCACCGCCGCAGCAGATCGTGCGCCTGTTTTTATGCGGTGACGTCATGAGCGGACGAGGTATCGATCAGGTGCTCGCGCACCCATGTAGTCCCCTCCTCCACGAGAGCTACGCACACTCAGCGCTGGATTATGTTCATCTCGCTGAGGAGGCAAATGGCCTAATTCCGCGTCATGTCAGACCTTCGTATGTTTGGGGAGCAGCACTGGATGAGCTCGACCGCATGCGACCAGATGTTCGCATTATCAATCTTGAAACTAGCATTACGCACAGTGATGACTATGTCGCGAAAGG
>Ga0209048_10000907_pt1 | contig 31377 bp, 29 predicted proteins | sample FrelakmetCRP12CR_FD_187146 | JGI IMG/M metagenome (GOLD analysis project Ga0209048, IMG submission 187146) | Freshwater lake sediment microbial communities from the University of Notre Dame, USA, for methane emissions studies - CRP12 CR (SPAdes)... | ecosystem: Environmental > Aquatic >...
GTGCTGCCGGCGTCGTACAACCACGTGACGGTGCCGGCCGTGGAAGAGCTGCTGTTCGACAAGGCGACGCGGGTATGGATCGATGCCTACGCGCCCCACGACGCGAAGGCGCCCGCGCCGCCGGCAACCGCGGGCGAAGGGGTGTTGTGGGCGGCCGACATCTGGCACAGCGTCAAGGAGCACTGGGCAATCGAGGCGCAGCGGCTGATCCGCGCCAAACGCGCCGCCTCCGGGCAACCGTGACGGTCGGGTAAAATGGACTCTTTGCCCGGCGCGGGCATCGCGGCGCCGGGCCGCGCAACCCGGAACGGAGCAGCGAACCGATCATGTCAGCCGCGTTGGCCGGAAAAGTGGCGCTCGTCACCGGCGCGGCGCGCGGCATCGGCCGCGCGGTCGCGCTGAAGCTTGCCAGCGCGGGCTGCGACGTCGCCGCCAACTACTACAACAGCGCCGCGGAGGCCGAATCGCTCTGTGCGGCGATCCGCGCGCTGGGGCGTCGTGCCGTCGCCATCCAGGGCAGCGTCGGGATCCCCGATTCCGTCGACGAGATCTTTGCCGAGTTCGGCAGGCATTTCGACCGGCTCGACATCCTGGTGAGCAATGCCGCGTCGGGCGTGCTTAAGCCGACGGTCGACATGACGCTCAAGCATTGGCGCTGGTGCATGGAGACGAACGCCCTCGCGCTCAACCTGCTGACGCAGCGCGGCCTGCCGTTGATGGGGTCGGGCGCGCGCATCGTCGCGATGTCGAGCCTGGGCGCGCAGCGCGCAATGCCGGGCTACGGCTTCGTCGGCGCGTCGAAGGCCGCGCTGGAGTCGCTCGCGCGCTCGTTGGCGCAGGAGCTCGGGCCGCGCGGCATCCGCGTGAACGCGGTCAGCGCCGGCGTCGTCGACACCGACGCGCTCGCCTACTTCCCGAACCGAGAGGAGCTGCTCGCGAATTTCGCGCAGCGCACGCCCGCGGGTCCCGTCCTCACGCCGGACGACGTCGCCGGCGCCGTCTATCTGCTCTGCCTGCCCGAAGCCGCGATGATCAACGGGCACACGCTGGTCGTCGACGGCGGCTTCGCGATATCGGGCTGAACGCATCCATGCGCGTCGAGTCGGGCATCTCGGGCAAGTCCGCCATCGTCACCGGCGGCAGCCGTGGCATCGGCCGCGCGATCGCGTTGCTGCTCGCCCGGGAAGGCGCCGACGTCACGTTCTTCTATCGCGGCAACGCGGCGGCGGCCGCGGAGGTCGTGGCGGAAGGGGGCACGGGGACTCAACGGATCGCCGCCCTGCAGGTGGACATCCGGGACTCCGCGGCCTGCGCCGCCGCGGTCGAGGGCATCGCGGAGCGCTGCGGCCGGATCGACATCCTCGTCAACAACGCCGGCGTGATCCGCGACAACCCGCTCGCGGCATTCGACGACGAGGACGTCAGGGTCGTGCTCGACACCAACGTGACGGGGGTCTTCAACGTGACGCGCGCGGTCGTCCCCTACATGATCTCGCAGCGGGCCGGCCGCATCATCAACATCAGCTCGGTCGCCGGGGACAAGGGCGGCCGCGGCCAGACCAACTACGCGGCGAGCAAGGGCGCGATCAACGCGTTCACCCGGTCGCTCGCGGTCGAGCTCGCCCCGCGCAGGATCAACGTGAACTGCGTCGCGCCCGGCGTGATCGAGACCGAGATGTCGAACGACGTGCGCGAGGCGGCCGGCGACGAGGTCAAGGGGCGCATCCTGCTCCGGCGCTATGGCCGGCCCGAAGAGGTCGCGTACGCGGTGTGGTTCCTCGCCTCGGCCTACGCCGACTACGTGACGGGCCAGGTATTGAGTGTCGATGGCGGTTTCAAGATGGAATGACTGGAGTCAACAACATGGCGCAAACGGCAATTACCCACGAAGAAATCCAGGCGGTCCTGCCGACCGTCGCGGCCACGATCGCGGACGCGCTGGGGTGCGACGTCGAGGAGGTCAAGCCCGATGCCTCGCTGATCGAGGACCTCGACGCGGAGTCGATCGACTTCCTCGACATGGTCTTCCGCCTCGAGCGGGCGTTCAAGGTCAAGATCCCGCGCGGCAAGATCGTCGAGAACGCGCGCGGCACGCTTTCCGAGTCGGAATTCGAGCAGAACGGCATCGTCACCGACGTCGGCCTCGTGCAGCTGAAGAGATACCTGTCCGAGGTCCCGCCCGAGCGCTTCCGGACGCCGACCAAGGTCAAGGACATCCCGCGGCTGTTCACCACCGAGACCTTCTGCAAGCTCGTCATCTCGGCGCAGCGCGAGGGAAAGGCGGCCGGCTGATGCCGCGCGGCCTCCCGCGGCGCCTCCCTTTCCCGCATGGCTGACCACTTTGCGGCGTTCTCGTTCGTCGATCGCATCACCGCGTTCGAGCCGGGACGGCGGGCGCGCGGGCGCTACGCCGTGCCCGCCGGCATCGCCGCGTTTCCGTCGTGCCTCGTTGCCGAGGCGGTTGGTCAGCTGGCGGCGTGGGTCGCCATGGCGCACGTCGGCTTCCGCGGCCGTCCCGTTGCCGCGCTCGCCAACGAGACGCGGTTCCTGGCCGAGGTGGATCCGGGCAGCGCGCTGGAGCTCACTGTCGACATCGAGCACTGCGACGAGCATGCGGTCGCCTACGCCGGTCACGCCAGCGTCGACGGCGCCCGCGTGATCGAGCTCGTCGACTGCCTCGGTCCGATGCTGCCGGTCGAAGAGTTCGATTCGCCCGCGGAGCTCGCGGCACGTTTCGAGCTGATCCGCGGCGAAGGCGCACCGGCGGGCCGCTTCCGCGGCGTCGTCGCGCCGCGCGTCGAGCGCACCGGCGGGGTCGCGGGGAAATCCGCAACCGCAACGCTCTTCGTGCCCGAATCGGCGCCTTTCTTCGGCGATCACTTCCCGCGCCGTCCGGTCTTCCCGGCGACGCTGCTGCTGGACGCGCAGATCCGCCTCGCGCTGGGCGTCGCCGGCGAGGCGACGCACTGGCCCGCCGGCACGCGGCCCGTCCCGTCGCGGATGACGCACGTCAAGATGCGCTCGTTCATTCCGCCGGGTGCAGCGATCGAAATCGAGGCGGAGCTCGCGCCCGCGGCCGCCGACGCCGCGACGATCAGGCTCGCGGCACGGATGGACGGCAAGACGGCCGCCACCGCCCGCCTCGAGGTCACCGCCGGAGCCGCGACGCGATGAGAAGCCGGCGGCGCGTCGCGATCACCGGCATCGGCCTCGTCACGCCGGTCGGCAACGACGTCGCGACGACGTGGGACGCGCTGCTCGCAGGCAGGAGCGGCGGCGCCGAAATCAGCCTGTTCGACGCGAGCGGGTTTCCGGTCCACATCGCCGCCGAGGTCAAGGGTTTCCGGGACGGCGACTGGATCGACGAACGCAGGCTCCAGAAGTTCACGAATCGCTCGCACCGCTTTGCCCTGGCGGCGGCGGAGCAGGCCTTTCGCGATGCCGGCGTGCGCCCGACCGCGGCGGATGGCACGCGCTGGGGATGCGCGGTTGGCGCCGGAATGATGACGTCCGACTTCACCGACCTCGCCGTGACGCAGGCCCACAGCGCGGCCGACGGCGAACTCCACGCGGACCTCCTGCTGACGGATCCCGCGGCCAACGATCCGATGGTGTTCTGCCGCAGCCAGGCAACGGCCGGCATCTCGCTCCTCACCCGCAGGTACGGCATCCGCGGCTACGCGACGTCGGTGCACACCGCGTGCGCGTCCGGCGGCCAGGCGATCGGCACCGCCCTGAAGTTGATCCGCCGCGGCGCGGTGGACTGCGCGCTCGCCGGCGGCTTCGACTCGATGATCAGCCCCGTCGGCATTTCCGGCTTCTGCCTGCTCTCCGCGCTCTCGCCGGACAACGCGACGCCGCAGCGCGCGAGCCGGCCGTTCGACGTCACGCGCAACGGCTTCCTGCTGGGCGAAGGCGCGGGCTTTCTCGTGCTCGAGGAATGGGAAGCGGCGCGCCGGCGGCGCGCGCGCATCTACGCCGAGCTCGCGGGCGACGGCAATTCGCTGTCCTCCTACCGGATCACCGATTCCCCGCCGGACGGCGACGGGCCGATCCAGGCCATGCGGGCCGCGATCGCCGATGCGGGCGCGCTGCCCGGCGACGTCGATTACCTGAACGCCCACGGAACGTCGACGGGAATGAACGACCGCAGCGAGAGCGCGGCGACGCGCACCGTCTTCGGCGACGGCGTGCAGCGCGTCAACGTGAGCTCGACCAAGAGCACGATGGGGCACCTGATCGCCGCCGCCGGGGCGGTCGAGGTCGCCGTGTGCGCGCTGGCAATCCATCGCGGCGAGATGCCGATCAACGCAAACCTCGTCCAGCGCGATCCGGACTGCGACCTCAATATCGTCACGGGCACGCCGCGCCGCCAGCGCATTCGCGTCGCGATGTCGAACTCGTTCGGCTTCGGCGGCTCGAACAGCTGCGTGGTCGTCCGCAACCCCGAAGAGGTCGACGGTGTCGCTGCCGGGACCTGAGCTTCCGGAGCGGGACGGATGACGACGACGCCCAGAGTGCTCGTGACGGGGACCGGCGCCGTCTGCGCGGCGGGCATGCATCCGGACGAAATACTCGGCGCGGTTCGGGCGGGCCGTTCAGCCATTGCCCCGATCACGCGCTGGGACACGACCGGCTGGCCGTGCCGGGTCGCCGGCGAGATCGCCGACCTCAATCCGCGCGCGCTGGTCGAAGACCGCAAGCTGCACAAGCTGATCCGGCGCACCGACCTCCTGGGACTCTACGCCGCGGCCCGTGCGCTCGAGGGGGCGGGCATCGTCGCCCATCGCGACGCACTCGACGCCGGCGCCGCGGCCGTCTACAGCGACCGCACCGGCGTCTACGTCGGATCCGGCGGCGGCAACTATGAGAACCAGTACGATTACTTCCCGCTGTTCGTCGCCGCGAACGGGGAGTTGCCGGCATTCGGGCGCGAGCTCGCCAATACGGTCAACCCGATGTGGCTGCTGCGGACGCTGCCGAACAACGTGCTCGGCCACATCGGCATCCGGCACGGGCTCAAGGGGCCGAACGCCTGCATCACCAACCACAGCGTCGGCGGCACGCTCGCCGTCATCGAGGCCTTCGAAGCCTTGCGCACGGGCGAAGCGGATCGCGCCGTCGCCGTCGGCCACGACACGCCGATCGAGCCGCAGATGCTGCTCTACTACCACCGGCTCGGGCTGCTCGCGACGGAAGCGCTGCGGCCATTCGACGCGCGGCACGACGGCAGCCTCTTCGGCGAGGGCGCGGCGGCCCTCGTCCTCGAGACCGAAGCCTCCGCCTCGGCCCGCAACGCGCCAGTGCTGGGCGAAGTCCTCGGCGGCGGCTACGCCTGCGAGGCGCAGGGCCTGACCGCGATCCGCGACGACGGCGACGGGGTCGCGCGCGCCATCGAGGCAGCGCTCGCCGACGCGGGGATCGAAGCCGCCGACGTCGGCATGATCGTCGCGCACGGCAACGGCACGCCGCAGTCCGACGTCTCCGAGGCGGCCGGCATCCTGCGCGTCTTCGGCGCCACAGTGCCGCCGGTCACCGCCTTCAAATGGGCGATCGGACACCTGATCGCCGCCGCGGGCATCCTGGAAACCGTGCTCGCGCTCGCGGCGCTCGCCCGGAACGAGGTGCCCGGCCTGGCCACGCTCGGTAGGCTCGACCCGGCCTGCGCCGGGCTCCCGGTCTCCACCGCCGCGCAGGCGCCGAAGAGCGGCGTGGCGCTCATCGTCTGCCGCGGGTTTGCCGGCACGAACGCCGCGCTCGTCGTCCGCGCCGCGTAGCTTCGTCACGCGCCCCCGATGGCGGACGCCCCCGCGCCGGCCGGCCGCTGCGGCATCGATTCCATCGAGATCGCGCGGATCGAGCGCCTGCTCGCCGAAACACCGGCCGCCGATCTGCGCAAGCTCTTCTCACAGCAGGAGCTCGACGACAGCGGCGACGGACCCGGCCGGGCGGCGAGCCTCGCAGCGAGATTCGCCGCCAAGGAAGCCTGCGTCAAGCTGTTCCCGCGCGCGGCGGCGCTCGGGGAAATCGAGCCGGCCGATTTTTCCGTCGCGCGCGACGACTACGGCGCGCCGCGCGTCGTGTGCAGCGCGCGCGCCGCGGCTCTCCTCGGCCGGCAGCGCGTCGGTTCCATCTCGCTGTCGCTGACGCACGATCGCACCAGCGCGTCGGCGGTCGCGCTCGCGGTCGACGCTCCCGTTCTGCCTTCGCTCGCGGGGCGGCTCATGTTCCGCTTCCTTCCGCTCCGGCGCGACGTGATGCTCGCCAACCTCCGGCGCGTCTACGGCGGCGCGGTGCCCGAGGCGGCCATCGTGACGCTCGCGCAGGCCCACTACGGCCACCTGCTGCGGCTGCTCGCCGAGTTCCTGCGGTTCCGCTGGATGTCGCCCGCGCGCAAGGCCGCGCTCGTGCGCGTCGAGAACGTCGAAGCGTTCATTGCGGCGCAGGAACAGGGCAAGGGCGTGCTCGTGCTGACCGGCCACTTCGGCAACTGGGAGGTGGCGACGATCGCCGGCATCGCGAGCTATCCGCAGCTGCGCGGGCGCTTCCACTTCGTCCGGCGCGCGATCAAGCCGCGCTGGCTCGACGCGCTCGTCACGCGGCGCTTCGCCCGCGCGGGCTTCGGCGTCATCGGCAAGCGCGGATCGCTCGACCGGATTCTGGACCTGCTGACCGGGGGCGACGTGATCGTCTTTCCGTTCGACCAGCACGCCGGGCCGCCCGACGGCATCGAGGTGGACTTCTTCGGACACCCGGCGTGGACGTTCAAGAGCCTCGCGATCATCGCCCTCGCGACCGGCGCGCCGGTACTGCCGGCGACGAGCTGGCGCGAGGACGACGGGCGCCACGTGCTGCGCTTCGAAGCGCCGCTCGCCCCCATCGAGGTGGAGGACACGGGCGAGGCGATTCGCCGCAACACGCGCGCCTACAACGCGGTGCTCGAGCGCATGGTCCTCGCGCGGCCCGAGCAGTGGTACTGGGTGCACCGGCGGTGGAAGACCGTCGCGCCCCGTGCCGCGCGCAAACGGGCGCGCCGAGCCGCGGAGTAGGACCTCCCGACGCACGCGGAAAGAGCCTCCGCGGCCGCGGAGGCCCAGGGCCAGTGGCTCCTCAATCGTCGCGGAACTGCCGCGAGTGCAGCCGGGCGTAGAGGCCGCTCCGCGCGAGGAGGACGGCGTGCGTGCCCTGCTCCGCGACGCGGCCTTCCTCGAGCACGACGATGCGGTCGCAGTGCTCGATCGTCGACAGCCGGTGCGCGATCACGATCGTCGTGCGCCCGCGCATGAGCTTCTCGAGGGCCGCCTGGATCAGCCGCTCGGACTCGGTGTCGAGCGCCGAGGTCGCCTCGTCGAGGATCAGGATGGGCGCGTCCTTCAGGATTGCGCGCGCGATCGCGATCCGCTGCCGCTGGCCGCCGGAGAGCCTGATCCCGCGCTCGCCGACGACCGTGTCGAAGCCGTCGGGCTGCAGGCGGATGAACTCCAGCGCGTTCGCGGCCTCCGCGGCCTGCTCGACCGCGGAACGCGGCGCGTCGGCCATCGTCCCGTAGGCGATGTTCGCGGCGATCGTGTCGTTGAAGAGCACGATCTCCTGGCTCACCAGCGCGATCTGCCGGCGCAGGTCGGCGAGCCGGATCGTCGCGAGGTCGTCGCCGTCGAGCAGCACGCGCCCTTCGCTCGGCACGTAGAAGCGCGGAATGAGGTTGACAAGCGTGGTCTTGCCGCCGCCGGAAGGGCCGACGAGCGCGACGGACTCCCCGGGGGCGATCTCGAGATCGAGGTCGGAGAGCGCCGGGCGGCCGCCTTCCGAGTAGCGCTTCGTCACGTGCTCGAACCGGATGTCGCCGCGCGCGCGCCCGAGCGCGACGGCTCCGGTGTCGGGTTCCGGTTTCTCGTCGATCAGGCCGAACACGCTCTCGGCGGCGGTGAGCCCGCGCTGGATCACTCCGCTCACGTTGGACAGCGTCTTCAGCTGGTTCAGCAGGTGCAGCAGCGCGAAGATGTACGTGATGAAGTCGCCGGGGCCGTAGCGGCCGTTGGCGCTCTGCCGGATCGCGACCCAGAGGATCACGCCGACCGCGACCGAGACGATGATCTGGTTGATCGGCGTGCCGAGCGCCGCCGCCGCGGACTGCTTCGCCATCGCGAGCCGCAGCCGGTCCGCCGCCGCGCGCAGGCGGCCGCTTTCGTACCCCTCGCCGCCGAAGACCTTGACGACCCGGTGGGCGCCGATCGCCTCCTCCAGCGCGTGCGTCAGCGCGCCGGTGCGCTCCTGCACCAGCACGCTCACGCGCTTCAGGCGGCGGTTGATCTTGCGCAGCGCGAAGCCGACGAGCGGGAACGCGCCGAATGCGATCAGCGTGAGCTGCCAGTTCATGTACAGCAGGTAGGCGAGCATGAACGCGATCGTCAGCGTGTTGCGGATGCTGACGGTGATCGCCTCGGATGCCGTCGCCGCGATCTGCTGCGCGTCGAAGGTGATCTTCGACAGCAAAAAGCCCGCGGAGCTCGCGTCGTAGAACGGCGTCGGCAGCCGCAGCAGGTGGTCGGAGGCCTCGCAGCGCAGGTCGAAGACGACGCGCGAGCCGATCCACGCGAGCCCGTACTCGCTGGCGTACGAGCCGATGCCGCGCAGCGCGAACACGCCGACGATCGCGAACGGCAGCCACCACGTCGACTCGGCGTCGATGGCGGCCATGTCGTTCAGCAGCGGCTGGACAATGCGCAGCATCATCACGTCGGTGGACGCGACGAGCAGCATCCCGAGGATGGCGGCCGCGAACACCGGCCGGTACGGGCGCACGTAGCGAAGGATCCGGCGGTGGAGACTCAAGGCGGGGAGACGCTGCGCGGGTGTGGGCGGACTGCCTCGGGGACGCGACGATTATATCGGAGCGAGCGCGACGCACCCTCGGGCGAGCGCTCCGTCCGCTATAATCCGCGGTCCGAACGCGGTCGGCGCCAGGCTTCCGCCGGCCCGCCCGCCGTTCGTCCGACCCGACACGCGGATGCGGATCGCCGCCCCGGACCCTCCCGTCATGAGCCATTACCAGCGTCACGTCTTCTTCTGCTGCAACCGGCGCGAGGCGCCGGAGGCGTGCTGCGCGAACCACGGCGCGCTCGAACTGCAGGCGCATGCCAAGGCCCGGATCAAGGAGCTCGGCCTCGCCGGCAAAGGCAAGATACGGATGAACAAGGCCGGCTGCCTCGACCGCTGCGAGGAGGGGCCGGTGCTCGTCGTCTACCCCGACGCCGTGTGGTACACCTATGTCGACCGCACCGACATCGACGAGATCATCGACCGGCACATCCTCCGCGGCGAGATCGTCGAGAGGCTCCGCATTTGACGCCGAAGACGACCGAGCGCTGCACGATCGCGGGTCCGGCCGGCGCGCTGGAGATCGCGTACAACGTCCCGCCGCACGCGCCGCGCGGCATCGCGCTCGTCGCGCACCCGCACCCGCTGCAGGGCGGCACGCTCGACAACAAGGTCGCACAGACGCTCGCGAAAACCTTCTTCGCGCTGGGCTACGCCGCGGTGCGCTTCAACTTCCGCGGCGTCGGGCGCTCGGAAGGAACGTTCGACGACGGGGTCGGCGAGACCGCGGACGCGCTGGCCGCGCTCGCGCACGCGCGGGCGCGCTTCGACGTCCCCTCGGATCCGCCTCCCGTCGTGCTCGCGGGGTTCTCGTTCGGAACCTACGTGCAGACGCGCGTCGCCCGGAGCTTCGCCGCCGAACGGCTGGTTCTGGTCGGCCCCGCGGTGCGGCGCTTCGCGGTGGAGTCCGTGCCGGCGGACACGATCGTCGTTCACGGCGAGGAGGACGACGTCGTCCCGCTCGCGGACGTGCTCGCGTGGGCGCGGCCGCAGGAACTGCCGGTCGTCGTCTTTCCCGGCTGCGGCCATTTCTTCCACGGCCGGCTGCCGCAGCTGCAGCGCACGATCGCCGGAATGTGGCACGGACACGCGGTGGCGCCGGGCGCCTAGCGGCCCGGTGCCGCGAGCAGCGCATCGCAGGGGAGGCCCGGGATGGTCGCTGCCGCGAATGAACCATGCCGGCACGCCGGATCGTCGGTGCCTTCGCCCGCGAATGGTCGTGCCTGACACCCGCCCTCCCGGGGACGTAGTCCTGCGCGTGGCCGGGCTCCGGAAATCGTACGGCGGGAACGAAGTCGTCCGCGGACTCTCGTTCGAAATCCGCCGCGGCGAGTGCTTCGGGCTGCTCGGGCCGAACGGCGCCGGCAAGACGACGACGCTGCGCTGCTGCCTCGGGCTCATCGACCCCGACGGCGGGACGATCGAGATGGTCGGCGAGCCGGTCCCCCGCGCCGCGCGGCAGGCGCGGATCCGCGTCGGCGTCGTCCCGCAGCTCGACAACCTCGACCCGGATTTCACGGTCGCCGAGAATCTCCAGGTTTACGGCCGCTACTTCGGGATCGGGCAGTCGGTGCTCGCGGTGCGTATCCCGGGGCTGCTCGAGCTCGCCGGCCTCGCGGGCCGGGGCAACTCCGGCATCCGCACGCTGTCGGGAGGCATGAAGCGGCGGCTCACCCTCGCCCGCGCGCTCGTCAACGACCCGGAGCTCCTGATCCTCGACGAGCCGACGACCGGGCTCGATCCTCAGGCGCGGCACCTGATCTGGGACGGTCTCCGGCAGCTGCTGTCGCAGGGAAAGACGATCCTGCTCACCACGCATTACATGGACGAGGCCGAGCGGCTCGCGACGCGGCTCGCCGTGATCGATCGCGGGACGCTGATCGCTTCCGACGCGCCGCGCGCGCTGATCGCCGCGCACGTCGAGCCCGAGGTCGTCGAGGTCTACGGCGACGACGCGAGAGCCTGGGCCGACGCGCACGGCCGGGCGCTCTCGAAGCGCGTCGAGGTCGCCGGGGAAACCGCCTTCTGCTACGCCACGGATGCGCAGCCGCTGCTCGCGGCGCTCGCGCAGGCGCGCGGTGTGCGCTATCTGCACCGGCCGGCGAACCTGGAGGACCTGTTCATCAAGCTGACCGGCCGCGAGCTGCGCGACTGAGCCCGCCCGTCAGAATCCGAAGATCCGCTGCGCCGTGCGGCCGCGCACCTTGTCGCGCACGGCGTCGGAAAGCCCGTTCACCCGCCGCAGACAGCCCGGCAGGTCGCCGATCGTGTGCGGGTAGTCGGAGCCGTACATCACGTTGTCCGCGCCGAAGACCCGGACGCACAGGTCGAGCACCTCCGGCGCGAACACGACCGCATCGGCGAAGATCTTCGGCAGGTACTCCGACGGCCGCACGGAGATCTTCTCGCGGCACGCCGGGATGTTGTCGTAGCACTGGTCCATCCGCGAGATCAGGTACGGAAGCGCGCCGCCCCCGTGCGCCGCGATGATCCTGAGCTTCGCGTGGCGGTCGAAGAATCCGTCGTAGATCATCCGCGCGACCGCGAGCGACGTGTCGAACGTGAATCCGATCGAGGCGGTCAGCTGGAATTGCACCATGTCCATGTCGCGAACGCCCGGCGGCGCGGTCGGATGGACGAGCACCGGCAGGCCGCGGGCGTCGATGGCGGCCCAGATCGATGCGAACGCAGGGTCGGTCAGCGGTTTGCCGTCGATGTTGGCGAGCACCATCACGCCCGAAGCGTCCGCCGCGCACGCGCGCGCGAGCTCGGGCAGCGCCCGGTCGGGATATTGCCACGGCAGCGACGCGAACCAGCGCAGCCGGTCCGGGTGCGCGGTGCGCGCCGCGGCCATGTCGTCGTTCATGATGCGCGCGGCCTCGAGGCTCACGTCGGGGCCGCCCCAGTAGCAGTTGGGGCAGGTGAGCGACACGACGCCGACGTCGACGCCGGCCTCGTCCATCGTCTTCAAGCGCAGGTCGTAGTCGAACATCGCCGGCACCGGCGTCATGAACGGGGCGCCGTCGAGGTGGATCGCGCGGAGGCCGCCGCTGACGGGCTTCACCGAGTAGCGCGATCCGCCGTGCCTCTGCAGCAGGCCGAACCACGCCTCGGTGAGGCAATGCGTGTGGACGTCGATGACGGGGCTTGCCACGGAAATCTCCTTGCCGGGACGTTCAACCGAATTTCGCGCCGGATTCACTGACGGCCTTCGCCCAGCGCGGCTGCTCGGCCGCGATGATCGCGGCGGACTCCGCCGGCGTGCCCTTGTACGGGACGCATTGGATGTCGAGCCCGGATTCCATCCCGAGCGCTACCATGTACAAGTGGTGCGGGCTGCCGCTGCCGACCGACGCGCAATTGTACTTGCCCGGCGCCCGCCGACGGGCGTCGATCGTCTTGCCGACGCTCCTCGCCGGGAAATTCGCGTTGGCGATCAGGAGGAGATTGACCGAGCCTACCGGCGCGACCGGCGCGAAGTCCTTCACCGGATCGATCGGTGGCGGGCGGCAGAGCGCCGGGCTGATGCCGAGAGTCGTGCTCGTCGCCATGAGCAGCGGGTAGCCGTCCGCCGGCGACTTCGCGACGAATTCGGCGCCGACGAGCGTGCCGGCGCCCGGCTTGTTGTCGACGACCGCGGGCTGCTTCCGCGCCGCCACGAGCCGCTCGCCGATCGCCTGTGGGAGCAGGTCGGTGAGCACCCCCGGCGGATAGGGGACGACCAGCCTGATGGGCTCGGCAGGATACGCGGGCTACGCCCCGACCGTCAGCGCCACGGCCGCGAGCGTGGCGCCCGCGAGAATGGTCAGACTCTTGCGAATGGCGCGGATCATCGGTCTTCCCTCTCGCGGAATCCCGCAAGCCACGGAGCGGCGGAGCGGGTGTCAAGCGTGTAGAGTAGCGGCGCTCTGCCGCCGCGGACGCCGCGGTCGGCTTGACGTCGACTGCCGATGGCCATTCTCGTCCTCGCGACCTCTCCCTTCGTCGAACACCAACGCACCGCGCTGGCCGCGCTTGCGCCGGACGAACGGATCTACACCGATCCGGACGTCGCGCCCCCAGCGGAGATCGAGGCGCTGCTCGCCTACAGGCTCGCCGGGGGAATCGCGCCGCGCTTCCCCGCGCTCAGGTTCATCGCCTGCGCGGGCGCCGGCGTCGACGAGCTGCTGGCGACGCCGGACGTTCCCGCGCGCGTGCCCGTCGTGCGCGCCGTCGATCCGCTGCAGGGGCAGCGCATGGCGCAGTACGTCGCGCTGATGGTGCTGCGCTTCCATCGCGATCTGCCGCGCCTCGAGGCACGGCACGCCGAAGCGCGCTGGCGGCGCTTCGTGCCGGAGGACGAGCGCACGATCGGCGTGATGGGCTACGGATCGATCGGCATGCCCGTCGTCGACGTCCTCTCGCGGCTGGGGTTTCCGCTCGTCGTGTGGACGCGGTTGCCGCGGCGGATCGAAGGCGCACGGGGATTTTCCGGACCGGAGGGCCTCGCCCCCTTCCTCGCGCAGAGCCGGATTCTCGTCTGCACGTTGCCGCTGACGCCACAGACGCGCGGCCTGCTCGGCGCGCCGGCGCTGGCCGCGCTGCCGCGTGGCGCGTATCTCGTCAACGTTTCGCGCGGCGCCGTGGTGCGCGAGCCCGACCTCGTCGCGGCCGTCGATGCCGGTCATCTCGCCGGCGCCGCGCTCGATGTCTTCGAGACGGAGCCGCTGCCCGCGACGAGCCCGCTGTGGCGACACCCCCGGATCCTGTGCACGCCGCACATCGCGGCGATGCCGCGCCCCGGGTTCGCCGCACGCCAGTTCCTCGACAACCTCGAGCGCGCGCGTGCGGGCCTCCCGCTCGCAAACGTCGTCGAGCGGAGCCGCGGCTATTAGAATCACCGCGGCCACGGTCGATCGGGCGCCCGCGCGCCCTGCGACGGGCGTTGACCGACAACCTGACCGGATCCCGTCAATGCAAACGTCACAACCGCGCTCGAACGCCCCGATCCGACCTCCGCGATGGGCGACCCGCCCGACGCCCGACCCCACGACGACCGACGTCGCGACGATCCCATGAACACCATTGCCCTGCTGCGCCCCCCCGAGCTGTCCCTGCGCTGGACGGCCGTCTGGCGCCGCAACCAACTCGTCTGGCGCAAACTGGCGGTCGCGAGCGTCCTGGGCAACATCGTCGATCCGCTGCTGTACATGGTCGCGCTTGGCTACGGCATCGGCGCCTTCGTCCCGGAAGTCGGGGGCATGAAGTACATCGCGTTCATCGGCACCGGCATGGTCTGCCAGAGCGCGATGTTCACGTCGAGCTTCGAGGCCATGTATTCGGCGTTCTCGCGCATGCACGTGCAGCGGACCTGGGACGCGATCATCAACGCGCCGATTTCGATCGACGACGTGCTGTTCGCCGAATGGATCTGGGCGGCATCCAAGGCCGTGATATCGACGACCGCGATCCTCGCCGTGATCATGGCGCTGGGTTTCGGTCATTCCTGGCACGCGGCGTGGATCCTCCCGCTGGGATTCCTGGTCGGGCTCACGTTCGGGGCGTTCGGCCTCGTGATGACCGCAATGGCGTCGAGCTACGAGTTCTTCACGTATTTCTTCACGCTGGTGCTGACGCCGGGGCTCCTGCTCTCGGGCGTCTTCTTCCCGGTGGCCCAGATGCCGGCCCCGCTGCAGGGCGTCGCGAGCCTGCTGCCGCTGAAGCACGCGATCGACCTCGCGCGCCCGCTGCTCACGGGCAACATCCCGCCGGACGCCGCGCTGCACGTCGCGGTGCTGCTCGCCTACGCGTGCGCCGCCTATTGTCTCGCGCTGGTTCTGACGCGGCGCCGCCTGCTGCGGTGATGCGCGACACGGCGACCGGTCGTCTCCGCCGCGTGCGGCTTCTTCGCCGGCAGCGGGCGTGGTCGTGATGACGGAGCGCTTCTTCGCGCCGTGCCCGCGGGGACTCGAGTCCGTGCTCGCCGCCGAGCTCGCGCACCTGGGCGGCGAGGCCGTCGCCCCGGCGGAGGGCGGTGTCGGCTTTGCCGGTCCGATCGATCTCGTGTATCGCGCCAATCTCGACTTGCGCATCGCCAGCCGGATCCTCTGGCGCGTGGCGCAGGGCAGCTGCCGGAACGAGGACGACCTCTACCGCTTCGCGCACGGCGTCGACTGGCGCCGTCACTTCGACGTCGGACGCACGTTGCGCGTGGATGTCGCCGCGACGCGCTCGCCGCTGCACAGCATCGAGTTCGCGACGCTGCGGATCAAGGACGCGATCTGCGACCGCTTCCGCGCCGACTCGGGGAAGCGACCGTCGGTCGACAAGCAGCGGCCTGATGTCCGCGTGCACGCCTACCTTTTCGGGCGCGAGGCGACGCTCTATCTCGACACGTCGGGCGAGGCGCTCTTCAAGCGCGGCTGGCGGCGCGACACCGACGCCGCGCCGCTGCGCGAGAACCTGGCCGCGGGACTGCTCGCGCTGGCCGGCTGGGTACCGGGCACGCCGCTGCTCGACCCCATGTGCGGTGCCGGCACGATCGCGATCGAGGCGGCGATGCTGGCCGCGGACGTCGCGCCGGGGCTCAGGCGGACCTTCGGCTTCCAGAAGCTCGCCTGGTACGACGGGCCGACGTGGCAGCGCGTGCGCCAGCGCGCACACGACCGGATTCGAGCGGCGCCGGCCGCGCGTTCGATCTTTGCCAGCGACCTCGACCCGCGCGTGGTCGCGCAGTGCCGGAGCAACGCCAAGGCCGCGAACGTCGGCGAGTGGATCGAAGTCAGCGAAGCCGACGTGCTCACAAGGCCGGCGCCTGCGCCAGCGGGCCTCCTGATCGCCAATCCGCCCTACGGCGTGCGGCTCGACGACGCTCACAAGCTCGCGGCGTTCTACCCGAAGCTCGGCGACGCACTGAAGGGGCGTTTTGCCGGCTGGACCGCGTGCTTCCTGACCGGAGACCCGCGCCTGCCGAAGCTGATCGGCCTCAAGCCGTCGAGACGGACGCCGCTCTACAACGGCGCGATCGAATGCCGCCTGTTCCGCTTCGAGATCGTGGCCGGGCGACCGCAGCGCCTTCCCCGGCCGGATCGGCCCACGGGCAGGTGATAAGATTGACCGATTGCCGCCTCGCGCCGCGCCCGGGCTTTCCTTGCCATGCCGATGCTTCCCGCCCGCCACTACGAATCCGATCACACGCAGTTCATCCGCGAGTTGAAAGAGCGAAAGCCCGAGCTCGAGCGGGAACAGCGGCAGAGTCGCGCGATATGGTGGGACAAGCAGCCGAAGGACCTCGCCGAGACGCGCAAGATGGACGAGGGCCGGGTACCGCAGCCCGCGTACGTCTACCAGGGCCCCGACTGACGCCGCGGACGGCGCGCAGCGTCATGGGTGCCCCGATGCCCAGCGCGCCCGCGCGCATCGCGGTTGCCGTTCGCCCCGCGCGCCATGCCGACGCCCTTGCGCTGCCGGACGTGCACGCGCGGGCGATACGCGCGCTGGCGGCCACCCACTACACGGCCGAACAGCGCGACGCCTGGATTGCACGCGTCTCGCCCGAGCGTGTGCTCCAGGCGATGTCGGCGCGGACGCTCGTCGTCGCCGAAATGGCGACGCCGGACGGCCCCCGCGTCGTGGGGTACGGACAGCTGCAGCCGGGCGAGGGAGTGATCGAAGCGATCTACGTCGACCCCGACTTCGCGCGCCGCGGGGTCGGCACCGCTCTGTTGCGCGCGCTGGAGGGCGAGGCGCGCGCGCTTGGCCTCCCGGGGCTCCTGCTCGAAGCGTCGCTCAATTCCGTGCCGTTCTACGGCGCGATGGGGTTCCGGCAGAAAGGGCTCGATCGCCACGAGCTCGCGCCGGGCGTGGACTTTGCGTGCGCGGTGATGGAAAAGCGCCTCGAGCCGCGCGCGTCCGGCCGCGGATGAACTGCCGGTGAGCGCGTCGGATCGCCGCGGCCCCGAGCCCGCTATCGCTCGTCGACCCGGATCTCCACGTACGCCTTGTCCCGCGTCTGGCGCACCCAGTCCTGGAACGCCTCGTCGGACTTGCGCTGGCGCAGCGCGAGCCGCGCCTGTTCGCGCTGACGTTCCGTCGTGATGTCCTGTGTCCGCCGCTCCTGCACCTGGATCAGGTGCCAGCCGAACGGCGTGCGCACCGGCGCGGAGATCTCGCCGATCTTCAGGCGGTTCATCGCCTGCTCGAAGTCCGGCACGGTGTCGCCCGGCGAGATCCAGCCGAGGTCGCCGCCTTTCGCCGCGGTCCCGTCTTCGGAATTGAGCTTTGCCTGCTCCTCGAACTTCGCGCCGAGGTCGATTCGCTCCTTGATGCGCTCGATCTTGATCTTCGCCTCGGCCTCCGACGTGATCTCGTTCACCTTGACGAGGATATGCCGCGTGCGCGTCTGCTCGACGACGGTCGGCGCGTTGCGACTGCGTTGTTCCAGCAGCTTGACGATGTGGAAGCCGCTCGCGGATCTGAGGACGCCCGAGACCTCGCCGGGTTTCATGCCGCGCACGGTGTCCGCGAACACGGTCGGCAGGCGCGCCGGCGCGCGCCACCCGAGGTTTCCGCCCTGCAGGGCGTCCGATGCATCCGAAAGGCTCGCGGCGACCTGACCGAATTCCGCGCCGGATCGAATCTGCCTGAGCGCTTCCTCCGCCCGCCGCAATCGCGCGTCGATCTGCGCCGGTGACGCCTGCTCCGGCACGAGCACGAGGATGTGCGCGAGGCGATATTCGATGTCGCCCCCGGACTGGAGACTCTGCGTGGCGAGGAAGAGGTCGACCTCGGCGTCGCTCACGTTGACGCGGCCCTCGACCTCGCGCTCGCGCAGGCGCTGGACGGTGATCTCGCTGCGGACGTCGTCACGATATTTGGAGAAGGGGACGCCCTCCTTCTCGACCGCTGCGCGGAATTCGGCGGTGGAGAGCTTGTTGTCCTTCGCGATGCGCTCGATCGTGCGCTCGACCTGGGTGTCGTCGACGCGGATGCCGGTCTCCTTCGCGTACTGGAGCAGAACGCGATCGGTGATCAGCCGATCGAGCAGTTGCTTGTCGAGTACGTCCTGCGCCGGGGGTGTCACGTTCTGCGCCTTCATCTGCGACAGCACGACGCGCTTCTGCTCGTTGACGTCGAACTGCGTGAGCGCCTCGTCGTTGACGACCGCGATCACGCGATCGATGGGTACGGCACGTTCCAGCGAGACGCCGGTGCGCGGCGCAGGCGCCGGAGCGCGGGCCGGCGCCTGCGCCTGCGCCAGCACGACGAAAGCGGAAGCGGCGGCCGCGAGCGCTGCGAGCGACGTCGCGAGTCGGGAGGAAAGGCGCAACTTCGGCATGCTTGACCTCAAAATTCCTGGAACGCGTCGTCGCGATCCCGCGGCGACAGCGTCGGATCGTTGGTCCTCTGGTAGCCGGGAACGCTGCGCCGCAGCAGCTCGAGCGGGCTGGTGCCGAACCGCGCGAGTCCGTTGAGCTCGAGCTGCAGGTAGACGGAGGTGGACGTCGTCTGCGCGGTCGTCGTCAACCTCTGGCCGACCAGCCGCAGCACCCAGCACCCGGCATTGTACTCGACGCCCGCCACCGCCTCCAGCGTCTTGTTGTCGACGAGCGAGTAGTTCCAGCGTCCGAGCAGCGTGATGCCTTCGCCCAGCGGCCACTGCCCGGACACGTCGAACTGTTTCAGCTCCGAAAGGAGTCCGACCTGGTCGACGGCGAGACGCGAATACCGGTAGCTGGCGTTGAGCGCCTTGCCGGGCGCGGGCGTGTACCGGAGCCCGAAATCGAGGCGCTCGGTCTGCGCCTGGTCGAAGTTGTACTGCCACAGCGCGCCGAGTGCCCACGCGTCGGACAGCCTCCCCTCGGCGCCGACCAGCACGTCGGACCTCGATGCCGACCGCGGCACCTCGTTCAGCGTGACGCGCTGATCCTGGAAGTAGAAGCGCTCCCCGACCGCGACGCGCAGGCGCTCCCCCCCGGTGACGGGATCGAGCAGCCGCGAGGTCATGCCGAGCGTGACCTGGTTGGCGTCGCCGATCCGGTCGTTGCCGAGGTAGCGGTTGTCGCTGAAGATCTGCGCGAAGTTGTAGTCGTCGAGGGCGGTGTCGAACACCGGGGCCTTGCTCTGGTCCTTGTACGGCACGTACACGTAGTAGGCGCGCGGCTCCAGCGTCTGCACGAATTTCTGGTCGAACGCGCTCCAGTCGCGCTCGTACACGAGCCCCGAATCGACCGACGTGATCGGGATCGCGTAGTCGAGACTCGTGCGGTCGGCTGTCGTGTCGTTGAGGCTGTAGTGGCGCAGGTGCACACCCGTCCTCGCGGTGACGTACCATGCCGACCCCTGCCGGTTCACGGCGACCGTCGGGTACGCATACGCGCGCTGCCCGGTGACGAGCGTCGGATTGCGGAAGTCGGCGTACTCGGCCGTGCCGGCGAACGTGAAGCCTTTCCAGTCGACTTCCTGCAGCGATGCGAGGAACTGCGGCACCCGATTGTAAGGCGGCGGGCCGGGCGGCAGGTCCGGGTCCAGCAGCGTCTGGAAGGCCTGCGCCCGCGCGATGAACTGCCACGGCCCACGCGCGTACGTGACGCCACCCTCGCGCGGCAGCGTGGTCTGCGACGTCAGCCCGACGCGATCCGCGAGATCGGCGAAGTACGTGTTGTCCGAGACCTTGTTGAGGTTCCAGTAGCCGACGAGGCCCGGCAGGAAGTCGAGATTCTGCGTGTGCTTCCACGAGACGCCCCAGCGGTTCTCGTCGGTGACGCGGTCGTGGTAGAGGTACTCGGCGGTGGCCTCGCCGGAGAAAGTGTCGAACAGGTAGCGCCCCTGCCCGCCGATCTGCATGCCGCGCTTGGTCATGAGGCGCGGCACGACCGTCGCGTCGTAATTGGGCGCGAGGTTGAGATAGTAGGGCTGCGCGTACTCGAAACCGCGGATCCCCGACGAGCCCAGTATCGGCGTCAGGAACCCCGACTTGCGCTCTGCCGACAGCGGGAACTCGACCCAGGGGGAATACGCGATGGGCGCCCCGAGGAAGTAGACGGTCGCGTCGTGACCGGTGCCGACCATGCGCGAGCGATCGACCTCGAGCTCGCCCATCCGGATGTACCAGTCGTCGCGCGGCGCCACGCAGGTCGTGTAGCGCGAGTCGGTCGCCTCGTAGTGGTCGGGACCGGTGAACCGGATCTCCGCGGCGCTGCCGCGCGAGCCGTTCTCGCCGATGAAGAAGCGCGGCGCGGTGAAGACGCCCGTCTCGGCCCCGCGCTTGAACCGCACCTCGGGACCCGTGATCCAGTCGATGCCGCGACGGATCAGCACGTCCCCCTTGCCCGAGATCTCGTCTTCGGCGAAGTCATAGTGCAGCCAGTCCGCGAGCACCGTCTCGCGACGCGTGCGCAACTCGACCTTGCCGGACGCCTCGACGAATTTTTCGGCGACGCCCTCCACCCGGTCGGCACGCAGGAAGATCACGTTGTTTTCCGGGGACGGCATCGCAGCAGTCGGCGGCACCGGGGCGGTCGGCGCCGGCGTCGCGGTCGGCGCCGTGGGCACGCTCAGCGCCATCGGCACGGTCGGCGCCGTCGGCACGCTCGGCGCGGCGGACGGCTGCCTGGCCGGGGTGACGGGCGCCGGCGGCACGAGTTGCGGCGCCGGCCTGAGCGATGGTTGGGGAAGAACCGGCATCCCGTCCGGCGCCGCGGCTTCCGCCGTCTGTGCGGCAGCCGGCAACGGCGCGAGCGTCGCCGCAAGCGCGAGCGCAAAGGGGGTCAGGCGGGAATTCATTCGCGGAATCGCGTGCCGGTCTGCGGAAGCGCCGATGCTAAAATGGCCCATTCTAGCGTGCACGCCCCTGCATGCATGGCGCGGGAGCGTTCGCAGTCGCGCGCGCTCCCCGCCGCCCCGCTCGACTCCCGCTGCCGCCGCGCCCGCAGATGACTTCCGCCCAAAGCACCGACGCCCGCTTCGACCTGCTGTCCGCCTGGGCGGCGGCGACGCTGGGCACGCCGGCATTCGCGATCGCGCCCGCCTCGACGGACGCGAGCTTCCGCCGCTACTTCCGGATCACGCCTCGAGCGCCGTGGCGCGGGCACGCAACGCTCATCGCGATGGATGCCCCGCCGCCAATGGAGGACTGCCGTCCCTATGTGCACGTTGCGCGGCTGCTTGCCGCGGCCGGCGTGCACGCGCCGGAGGTTCTCGCTGCCGATCCCGAACGCGGGTTCCTGTTGCTGTCCGATCTCGGTACGCGCACATACCTCGCGGGCCTCGATGCCGATTCCGCGCCGCGTCTCTACTCCGATGCGATCGACGCGCTGATCCGCTGGCAGACGGCGACGCACGCGGGCGCGCTGCCGTCGTACGACGAGGCGCTGCTCGCGCGGGAGCTCGCGCTGTTCCCCGACTGGTACGTGGGCAGGCACCTCGACCGCAAGCTTTCGCCGGACCAGGCGCAAACGCTCGCGCAGGCGTTCCGGCAGGTGCTCGACAACAACCTCGCGCAGCCGCAGGTGTTCGTCCATCGCGACTACCACTCGCGCAACCTGATGGTGAGCGACCCCAACCCGGGCGTGCTCGATTTCCAGGATGCGGTGACCGGTCCGATCACCTACGACCTCGTTTCGCTGCTGCGCGACGCCTACATCGCCTGGGACGAGGAGCAGCAGATCGACTGGGCAGTGCGCTACTGGGAGCGCGCGCGCAAGGCCGGTCTTCCGGTCGGGTCCGACTTCGGCGCGTTCTGGCGCGATTTCGAGTGGATGGGCGTGCAGCGGCAGCTGAAGGTGCTCGGCATCTTCGCGCGCCTCCACCACCGCGACGGCAAACCCGCCTACCTCGACGACATGCCGCGCGTGATGGCCTACCTGCGCAGCGCCTGCGAGCGCTACCGCGCGCTCGGACCGCTGCTCGCGCTCATCGACGGGCTCGAGGGCCGCACCCCGACCGTCGTCCACACGTTCTGATTCGCTCCCCGCCATGCCCGCAGATGCGATGATCCTGGCCGCCGGGCGCGGCGAGCGCATGCGACCGCTGTCGGACGCGACGCCCAAGCCGCTGCTCGAGGCGGGCGGGAAGCCGCTGATCGCATGGCAGATCGAGGCGCTCGCGCGCGCGGGATTCCGCGACATCGTCGTCAATGCCGCGCATCTCGCGCACCGCTTCGTCGCCGCGCTCGGCGCCGGTGCGGCATTCGGTGTCAAGCTGCGCTGGTCGTTCGAGCCCGTGGCGCTCGAAACGGCCGGGGGGATCGCCACCGCGCTGCCGCTGCTGCGGGACGGGCCGGTGCTGATCGTTTCGGGCGACATCTGGACCGACTTCGACTATGCGCCGCTGCGGCTCCGCGCGGAAACGATGGCGCGCGACGCCGCCGCGCCGCGCGTGCACCTCGTGATGGTGCCGAATCCTGCCTATCACGCGGCCGGCGATTTCGCGCTGGCCGACGGGCGCATCGCGCGGGACGGACCGGTGCGGCGGACGTTCGGCAACATCGGCCTGTACGACACGGCTCTCTTCCGCGAACTTCCGCGCGGAACCGCGCTCAAACTGCTGCCCTGCCTGGAGCGATGGATTGCGGGGGGCCGCGTCTCCGGCGAGGCTTTCGACGGCCCCTGGGTCAACGTCGGCACGCCGGACGACCTGGCGCGACTCGATGAAGACCTGGCGAAACGCGCCGCGATCGCACTCGCGCAACCCCGATCGGGGCACCCGCATGAACCTTGACCCCACCGCCAACCCGCTGCTCGATTTCTCCGGGCTGCCCCGCTTCGACGCGATCCGCCCGGAGCACGTGTCGCCCGCCATCGATCGGCTCGTCGCGACGGCCCGCGCCGCGATGGAAGGCGTCGCCGCGGACAGCCGTCCCGCGACCTGGGACACCGTGGCCGAGCCGCTTGCCGACGCGCTCGACCGGCTCGACCGCGCGTGGGGGGCCGTCGAGCATCTCAACGCGGTCGTGAGCACGCCCGCGCTCAGGGAGGCCTACCACGCCGCCCTCCCGAAGATCACGGACTTCCACGCCGACCTTGCGCAGGACGTCCGGCTGTACGGCCGGTACCGCGAGTTGGCGGCCGCCCCGTCGTTCGCGTCGCTCGACGCCGCGAAGAGGAAAGCCGTCGCGAACGAGCTGCGCGACTTCCGGCTGGGCGGCGCCGAGCTCGCCGCCGCCGGGAAGATACGGCTGAAGGCGGTAGAAGAGGAGCTCGCGGAACTCTCGGCGCGGTTCGATGACAACCTGCTCGACGCGACCAACGCCTGGTCGCTCCACGTCGAAGACGAGCGCGAGCTCGCCGGCGTGCCGCGTGACGTGATCGCCGAGGCGAGAGCTGCGGCCGACGCCGACGGCACGACCGGCTGGAAGCTGACGCTGCGCATGCCCTGCTATCTGCCGGTGATGAGCTATGCGGACAACCGCGCGCTGCGCGCCACGCTGCACCGCGCCTACGCGACGCGCGCGTCGGACCTGGGCGCCTCGCCCGACTGGGACAATACGTCCGTGATCCGGCGCATCCTCGAGCTCCGGCGCGAGGTCGCGCAGCTATTGGGCTACGCGCATTTCGCCGAGGTCTCGCTGGTGCCGAAGATGGCGAGGAGCGTCGACGACGTGCTCTCCTTCCTGCGCGATCTCGCTCGCCGCGCCCGCCCGTTTGCCGAGCGCGACCATGCCGAGCTCGCGGCGTTCGCGCGCGACGAGCTCGGTCTCGCCGACTTCGCGCCGTGGGACCAGGCCTACGCGTCGGAGAAGCTCAAGGCGAAGCTGTTCGCCTTCTCCGAGCAGGAGGTCCGCGCCTACTTCCCCGAAGAACGGGTGCTCGCCGGCCTGTTCCGCGTCGCGGAAACGCTCTACGGCATCTCGATCCGCGAAGGCCGCGCCGTCACCTGGCACCCCGACGTGCGCTTCTTCGACATCCGCGATGCGTCCGGCGCCCTGATCGGCCAGTTCTACCTGGACAACTACGCGCGCCCGGGCAAGCAGGGCGGCGCGTGGATGGACGATGCGATCAACCGCCGCTGCACCGGCAGCCGCGTGCAGCTTCCGGTCGCCTATCTCACCTGCAACCTGTCGGCGCCGCTCGCGGGCCGGCCGGCGACGTTCACGCACGACGAAGTCACGACGCTGTTCCACGAGTTCGGCCACGGCCTGCACCAGTTGCTGACCCGCGTGGACGTCGCCGGGGTTTCGGGGATCCAGGGCGTCGAATGGGATGCCGTCGAGCTCCCGAGCCAGTTCATGGAGAACTTCTGCTGGGAGTGGGACGTGGTCTCGCACATGACGGCCCACGTCGACAGCGGCGGGCCGCTGCCGCGTGCGCTGTTCGACAGGATGCTCGCCGCGCGCAACTTCCAGAGCGGCCTCACGATGATCCGCCATGTCGAATTCGGGCTATTCGACATGCTGCTCCATTCGGCCTACGACCCCCTGGGCGGCTCGCCGCCGCAGGCCGTGCTCGACGCCGTGCGCCGCGAGGTCGCGGTCGTCCCGCGCGCGCCGTACGACCGCTTCATGCAATCGTTCGCGCACGTGTTCGCCGGCGGCTACGCGGCTGGATACTACAGTTACAAGTGGGCGGAAGTGCTCTCGGCCGACGCCTACAGCGTGTTCGAGGACGCGGGCGTCCTGTCGCCGACCGCCGGCGCCCGGTTCCGCGACGAGGTGCTCTCCCGCGGCGGAAGCCGCGACGCGATGGAGTCGTTCGTCGCGTTCCGCGGTCGGGCACCCCAACTCGAAGCGCTTCTGCGGCATAATGGGCTGGTCAACGCCGCGTAAGGCGGCTGCGAAGGAGGGAACATGCCACGCGTATCCCAGCGAATTGCGCTCGCGTGCGGCGTCGCCGCTGCCGTGATCGCGGTCAGCGCCGTCGCGCAGGCGCAGCAGGTGTACCGCTACGTCGACAAGGATGGACGCGTCATCTACACGGACCGTCCGCCGCCGACCGATTCGAAGGATGTCCAGGCCAAGCGCCTCACGTCCAACTTCATCGAGGACAACGACGCGCCGATCGCGCTGACGCAGGCGGCGCAGCGCTTTCCGGTCACGCTGTACACGTTCGCGTGCGGCACGCTCTGCCAGAACGCCGAGGCGCTGCTCAACCGGCGCGGCGTCCCGTTCTCGACGGTCAACGTCGAAGAGCCGAAAGGCGCGGAGCTCCTGCAGAAGCTCACCGGTGCCCAGCAGGCCCCGGTGCTGCAGGTCGGTGACAAGATCGTCGTCAAGGGCTTCAACGAAGCGAGCTGGACCGCAACGCTCGACGAAGCCGGCTATCCGAAATCGCCGACCCGCCGCATTGCCGCGAAAGTCTCGCCCGAGGCCGCGCCGCCCGCCGCGCCGGCTGCCCCGCAGGCGGAAGCCACGCAACCGGTCGCCGCGCCGGGCAGCGGGTATCCGAAGCAATAGTCTCGCGCGCGCATCCCGCCGCCGGACCACCCGGTGGGGACAGGCGGTGTCCGTGAACGGGCGCCGCAGGGCTCTGCGCCGGCATTGCCGGGCGCAGCGTGTCGGCGGCGTCTGGCCTATGATCTCCTGCACATGACCATGTCTGACGCGCCCTACACGGCAGAGCGGTTACCCGTCGGGACGGTGACGTTTCTGTTCACCGATATCGAGGGCAGCACGACGTTGTGGGAGCGCCACCGCGAGTCGAAGGGGGTCGCGCTTGCGCGCCACGACGCTTTGATGCGGCGATGCATCGCGCGGCACCGCGGCCATGCGATCACCCGTATCAGGCGCTGCCGAGCCCACGCAGCCGGCTAGGCACGCGTCCACTCCTCGGCGCTGGCGCCGGTCAGTGCCCGTACGCGGGATTCGTCGGCGGCGAGATCGTGCGCATTTCCCGAAAAGACGACGCCGCCATCGTCCAGCACGTAGGCGTGATCGGCGATCTCGAGGCTCATGAGCGCGTTCTGCTCGACCAGCAGCACGGAAATCCCCTCGTCGCGCATCTGCGAAACGATGCGGAAGACCTCCCGGACGATCAGCGGCGCCAAGCCTTGCGACGGCTCGTCGAGAATGAGAAGTTTCGGATTGAGCAGGAGCGCGCGGCCGATCGACAGCATCTCCTGTTCGCCGCCCGAGAGCTGGCGTCCGCGGCTCTGCCTTCGCTCGGCGAGACGCGGAAAGAGCTCGTAGATCCGGGTGATCGTCCAGGGCCCGCCGCGCTCCAGCGGCACCCGGAGATTCTCTTCGACGCTGAGGTTCGCGAAAATCCGTCGTCCCTCGGGAACGTAGCCGACGCCGCTCGCGGCGATCCGGAATGTCGGCCAGCGCGTGACGTCCGCGCCGAAGATCGTCACGCGTCCCTCGCGTGCCGGCGTCAACCCCATCAGCGTGCGCAAGGTCGTGGTCTTGCCGGCGCCGTTGCGGCCGAGCAGCGCCGTGATCCGGCCTTCCGCGACCTCCAGGCTGACGCCTTGCAGGATGTGGCTCTTGCCGTAGTAGGTGTGAAGACCCTCGGCGGTGAGCGCGGTATTCATGCGGCCTTGCCGAGGTAAGCCGACTGCACGGCCTCGTTGGTGGCGATCTCCTCGGGGGTGCCCTCGGCGAGGAGACTGCCCTGATCGAGCACGGTGACCCGGTCGGCAAGGTGAAACACCACGCGCATGTCGTGCTCGATCAGCACGATGGTGAAATTGCTTTCGCGGTGCAGGCGCCGGATGAGCTGCGTGATCTCGTAGGTCTCCTGGTCCCCCATGCCCGCGGTCGGCTCGTCGAGCAGCAGCAGGCGCGGCCGGAGCGCGAGCGCCATCGCGATCTCGGCGGCCCGCTGGTCACCGTGCGCAAGCTCGCCGACCAACCGGTCCGACTTGGCGCCGAGACCGGTCAGCTCGAGCGTCTCCTCGACCTGGCGACTGACCTTCGCCCTCTCGGTCCGGCTGATCCAGGGGCGCAGTCGATAGCCGTCCGTCACTTCCGCGCTGATCCGGACGTTTTCGCTCACGGTCAGCTCCGGAAAGATCTCCGTTATCTGGAACGTGCGGGCGATGCCGAGGACGACCCGCGCGTGCGCCGGGAGCGCGGTGATGTCGCGACCGTCGAACGCGATCCTGCCCGCAGTCGGCGGGAAGAAACCGCTGATCAGATTGAAGAACGTGGTCTTGCCCGCGCCGTTCGGCCCGATGATGGCGCGCAGTTCGCCCTTCTCCACGCGGAGCGACACCTCGCGCACCGCGACCAGGCTGCCGAAGCGCCTGCTGACGTTGCTGACCTCGAGCACGCTCACGGTTCGCTCCTGCGTCGAATGAAGCCGAGCAGGCCGCGCGGAAAGAACAGCACGATGGCGATGAACAGCGCGCCGATGAAGGACATCCAGTTGACGGTGATGCTCGACAGATAGTCCTGCAGAACGACGAAAACCGCGGCGCCGAGCAGCGGCCCCCAGAAGCTGCGCATGCCGCCCATGACCGCCATCATCACGAAATCGCCGGACTGGCTGTAATGCAGCCCACGCGGATCAGCGAAGTTGTTCACGAGGGCGTACAGGGCGCCGGCGAATCCCATGAAGAAGCAGGACAGCGTGAACGCGATCCAGATGTGGCGGTCGACGGGAATTCCGAGGAACCGGGCGCGCCGCTCGTTCTCGCGGATGGCGATCATGGTCCGGCCAAAGGGCGAGCGCAGGATGAAGCCCATCACCCCGACCGCCAGCGCCACGCAGAACAGGACGAAATAGTAGAAGGCGTTGGCGTTGCTCAGAATGTCGATCGTCGCGAAGCCGAGATCGAGGGGCTGGCGCGAAAAACCGCGCAGCCCGTCGTCGCCGCCGGTCACCGAGCTCCATTGAAAGGCGATGTAGTAGAAGACCTGCCCGAAGGCGATCGTGACCATCGCGAAATAGACGCCGCGCAGGCGCGCGATGAGCGCGCCCAGCACGGCGCCGCCGATGCCTCCCAGCATCATGCCGCATACGAGGGAAAGCGGCGTGCTGGGCGCCAGGAACTTCAGCGCGAAGCCCGCGCCGTAGGCACCGAGCCCGAAGTATGCGGCGTGACCGAAGGAAAGCACGCCGGTGAATCCGAGCAGGAAATTGACCGACATGGCCGCGAGTCCGAGCACGAGGACCCGCGTACCGAGGGCGGTGTATCCGCCGAGCGGGGCCATCCAGTAGGGCGCGAGCAGCAACGCCGTCCAGATCGCCACGAGCGCCAGCCGCTTGCGCCCTTGCTCGCGGCCGGTCATGTCATCATGCCTTCTTCACCGAGCAATCCGCGCGGCCGGATCAGGAGCACCACGGCCATCAGCACATACATGATCGCCTCGCTCGCCGCCGGCAGGAAGACTGCGGTGACGCCGGAGGCGACGCCGATCAGCAGGCCGCCGAGCAGCGTCCCGGTGAGGCTGCCGACGCCGCCGACGATGATCGCGATGAAGCTCGGCATCAGCAATCCCGTTCCCATGGTCGGCTCCAGCCCGAGCTGGCCTGCGGCGAGCACGCCGCTCAGACCCGCGAGAAAGATTCCGACCGCAAAATTGAGCGAGCGCAGCATGCCGACATTGATGCCGAGCGCGGCGACGGTCTCCAGGTCCAGCGTGCCGGCGCGGATGCGGACGCCGAGGCGGGTATAGCGCAGGAGGACGAAGAGCAGCGCAACCGCGACAGCCACGGTGCCGACCATGAACAGCCGGTAGCCGGTGATGAAGAAGAAATCCGGGCTCAGGGGCTGCGCCAGTATGGCGGGCACGGTCACCGGCTTGCCTTGCGCGCCCCAGATGAAGCGGGTGCCGTCCTCGAGTATGAAGGCAAGGCCGAAGGTCAGCAGGAGGCTGTACAGCGGATCGCGCCCGTACAGCGGACGGATGAGCGTCCGCTCGACGGCCAGGCCGATGATGGCGGTGAGCGGCGGCGCGATCAGCAACGCGCCCCAGAAACCTACGTAGGGCGTGATCGTGTAGGCGATGTAGCCGCCCACCACCAGGAAACCGCCGTGTGCGAAGTTGATGACATTGCTCAGATTGAGAATGAGCGACAGCCCGAGCGCCATCAGCACGTAGAAGGCGCCGATGATCAGCCCGTTCGTGACGTTGAAGAGAAGCAGTTGGGTCATCGTGGACTCACGTTACGCGACGCGCCGTGCCCAGGCGTTCTCGGGCCGCTGGCGCCACTGCCTTTACGGGCACGACCGTCGATGGACCGGGAACGACGCCCAGGGGTGCCCCCGGGCGCTGCCTGCGCGATTCAGGCCGGCCACACCACCTTGCAGCCGGTTGCGTTCTCGGGTGGCGCGGTCTTGTCGCCAGGGATCACCTGGTCGACGCGGAACAGATCCTCGGGATCGCCGGCCGGCTTGGACAGCGCTTCGCCCACGAAGGCCGAGGTCATCAGCTGGTGGTCGCCCTTGCGGTAATAGCACTTGTTGGGCTGCAGCTTGATTTCCGGCGGCAGCTCGTACCCTCCGAGCGCCTCGGCGAGCTTTCTCGCATCGAGGGTCTTTTCCCTGTTGGCGACGCCCGCGAGCGTATGGACGGACGTGTAGCCGAACCAGTGCCGCGCCGTGGGAACCTTGCCGCCGTTCATCTTGCGGATGTCGGCGACGAACTTCTCGACGCCCGGCACACCCGGCTGCTTCCAGTACCACTCGAACATCCAGATGCCGACGCGCGCCTCGGGCGGCATCGCCGACAGCGATTCCAGCTCCTGCTGCAGGCCGGCGACGTGGATCTGCTTGTCGATGCCGAACTGCGCGATCTGCTTCAGGCAATTGACCATGTCGGAGCCCTGCGGCAGGACCAACAGAACATCCGGGTTGGCGGCGCGCGCCTTGATCAGATAGGCCGAGAAGTCGGTGGTGCCGAGCGGCGTGAGCTCGTTGCCGGTGATCGTACCGCCCAGCTTCTGCAGATCGAGCGCCGCGGCCTTCTGCAGCGTGTGGCCGAACGCGTAGTCGGGCGTGATGAAATGCCACTTCTTGCCGTACTTGGTGAAGAGGATGTCCGCGACCGCGTTGGCCTCCATGCTCGTCGTGTTGCAGACGCGGTAGACGTTCCACTTGCAGTCGCTGCCGGTGATGGTGTCGGTGTGGCCGCCGGACACGATGTGCAGCACCTTCTTCTCATTGGTGACCTGCGCCATGGCCTGGGCGATGCCAGAATTCACGTCGCCGATGAGAAAGGCAACCTGATCGCGCTCGATCAGCTTGCGCGCCTTCTGCACACCGGTGCCGACGTCGTTCGCGGAGTCCTCTACCAGCAGCTCGATGGGCCGTCCGAGGATGCCGCCCTTGGCGTTGATCTGTTCGACGGCAAGTCGGGCGCCCATGACTTCGTTCTGGGCAACGGCCGCATAGACGCCGGTCAGGGGATCGACCATGCCGATGCGCAGCGGCGTTTCGGCGCGCGCCCGGGTAATGAAGGGGGGCGCCAGCTGCAGTGCGGCCACCGCGGCCGCCCCCTTGAGCACGGCGCGACGATCGATCGTGCGATTGCGACTCGGTGCCGTCATGGATTTCCCCCGCCTGTCGTATTGAATTGTTCGAATGCCCGGATCCCGAACCGAAAAGGTGAGGACCCACGGGCACCGCAATCTTGATCGTATTGGGCTGGATCCACAAGTCCCTGTTGCCCGTTTGCGCCCCCGGATGTACGGTCCGGGGAGAGCGGCCTGAGGCAGCAACAAGGCCGCACCCGCGGCGTCCGTTGGCACCCGGATCGAAGTTGCGCGAATGGATCCCGCATCTCGGGCTGCAGACCACACTAGGGAGTCCGCCACGCCGGCATTGCAGCCATTAGAATGATCGGATGGAGACGAATTCGCGGTCACGCTCGAATGCTCGCAGTTGTGCTGTGTGTCGCATGCCTCGAACATCCGCATTCGCCGAAGTGGCCACGGCAGCGAGCCATCTCGAGAATGCGCATGGATCACGTGAAGATCTGCCCCGCCTTGTTCACGCCGACGCGCGCGACCATGACGCACATCGACACAGTCCTCGCTTCACGCGCGCCGGCGCCATGATGCGGGGCATCCGTGTCCCTCGCGCTGCGTATTGCGTTGCCTCGCTGCTCGCCTGCTTCGGCACCGGTGCGCTCGCGCAGGACGAGGGACCGGCGGTGGTTCCCTATCGACCGTCGGTGGCAACGCCCGCCGAGCTTCCCGCGCCGGGCTGGCCGGAACTCGAAGCCGGCTGGAACGGCGCGAAAGGTGGCGACGCGGCGCGCAGCCAGTCGGTGCCTTTGCTCTTCAAGCTGGCATGGAGCGAGAACTGGGCGCTGCTCGTGGGGACGGACGCTTATGACCGGCAACGGGACTTCGACGGCAATGTCGCGCACAGCGGCGGCGACACGACGCTCACCCTCAAATACAAGCTCCCCGTCAACGACAATCTGGCGCTGGGGGCCGAAATCGGTGTCGCGTTGCCGACGGCACGGCCGCCCATCGGAAGCGGACGCATCGATTGGGGCCTCAACACCATCGCCAGTTTCGACTTCGACGCCACCCACGTCGACGTGAATGCAGGGACAGCCCGGCTCGGTGCCGTCGATGCGGGGCAGGGACACTGGCAGGGCGCGTGGGCCGTCGCCGCGTCGCATCCGCTTCC
>Ga0209048_10000908_pt1 | contig 31359 bp, 27 predicted proteins | sample FrelakmetCRP12CR_FD_187146 | JGI IMG/M metagenome (GOLD analysis project Ga0209048, IMG submission 187146) | Freshwater lake sediment microbial communities from the University of Notre Dame, USA, for methane emissions studies - CRP12 CR (SPAdes)... | ecosystem: Environmental > Aquatic >...
GCGATGAGTTGGTCCTCTATCGATTTTCTCCCGGTCGTCGAACTCTTTAAGTCACTGTTGCCGGGAACCGGGTCCGCGGTCTTTGAACTGATTCGCGGACTCTACGACGATCAGAATGAGGGGAACGCAACCCCCCGGCCCTTGCAATACCGAGGTATTCCCACCTATCCGTCGGAAGCAGCCTTCCGCTTATTTAGTAGCTTCTTTACCCCGCAGGCGCCCGGGGGAAATAACCCGTTCACCCTCTTCATGAATCCCGAACGGTCCAATCAAGTCATCTGGCTGCCGGCTGGTACCATGCCGACTCGATATTTCGATCAGCGTGCGGGGGCCTGCTTTACCCTCCAAGGCCGCTTATTGCACAAGGTGACGGTGGCGTCAGATTCCTCCGGGCTGTCCTATATGAGCCCGAAAGGCCGTCGATTTGTCCCCTGCGATCGGAGCGCAGAGATTGCCGGAGCGCATGTCGTCCTGAAGGATCGAGATCGTAAGACCTTGTTGGCCGTGCCCCTGCCGCAAGGGAGTCTGGAACGGTCTGGTGAGCCAGTGGCCATAAGCCCGGTCGACTGGCGGTCAGTCTTTGTCCAGGGAGTTCCGGCTATCCCTCCTGCCGACGCTTTCGGGGCGGTGTTGCTCTATCCGGAAGACGAATCTGAAATCGGTGAGTGCGCGGCGCAACCCTTCGTGGCCGATTACTTACAAGATCTTGGCGAACAGGATCGGGAAATCGGCGCGGTCCTTTCGCATGCCAAGCGCGTCCTCATCGACAATGGCGATACTGTGATTGCGACCTGCATCATGTTTGATCAGCCGAGAGACTATACCGTGCTCGTACGGCATCCGGCCTTTGCGCAAAAGCAAGCACAACAACTCTGGAGCGTCTGTGCTGAGTTACAGCGGTGGGACTGGCTCTCACACATTCGATTCGTGTCGGACCAAGGGCAGTATGGTCGGGAAGCTCCTCACTCCTATGATTTGGTCTACCACTGGATACCCTATGACAGGGGGGATCTACCGGCCAGCCTGGCCGAACGCATGAAGGATATCAGCCAAACTCTTCGGGGAGGAGGCGATGCGTTCGTCATCGGTCCGGCACAGCTAGGCCGGCATGGTTCGTCTTATGGCCTCCATGTCTATTGGGAAGAACTGGTCGAACAGCTTCCCACGTTTCGAATGCATCGTACGATCCTGCCGAAAGCAAGTCTTAGGGCCGGTCTGACATTGTTCCACATGAAGAAGGTCTAACGTGGTTGCACTGGTTGTCCCAGATCGATTACGGTTGTCAAGATGAGCGAGCCAATCCCAGAACAGGTTGCAGGCGAGGAGCCGAGCGACAAGATCGTCATCTATTGGGAACGGGAGTATTCGACTGCGATCGCGCCGGAGCGACTGAAGCTCGACTTCATGCCGCATCGGCCGTTGTTGTCCGGGATGTCGCTGAACGAGCAGCGGACGGTGGCGGTCGAGGGCTACAAAGTGATCCCCGATGATTGTGGACCAGTGCGAACAGTAGGCCAGTACGGCTGGCTCATACGGTCTCCGGCGGACTGCAAGATTCGCCGAACGGCTGATGGGGTCAAGTGGCAAGCGCCGCCGATTTTGCCGGAAGAGCGGATCCTCGGCTACAAGTCGTTTTCAGGAACCTATGTCGATTTGATCTTGAACAGCGGGTATCCCAAGCTCTGCTGCGGTATTCGGTTTTACTATCCCAAGCAGGTGGGACTGATGATGAAGGACGTGCCCAACCACTTCTATCACTATCCAGAACGGACGTTTTTTGTGTGGGAGGGGATTAAGACTCAAGAGTATAAACGCACGCCGAATGTGTACGACTGGCTCCCTGACTATGATGCCTTCACCGCCAACTTTCTATTGCAACTCACCAAGCCGACGACCATCAGGCGGGGTGATCCCATCGGCATCGTGGTACCGGTGCTCCTCCCGAAACAGTTCACATTAGAAGAACTCACGCCCCGCGGGTGACCTCTTCACTGGGATGGTCTCCATCCGATCTCCATCTGGTCCTAAGAAAAAAGACGTATGAGTGTTGCGGTGATGCAGCACGAGTCTCGGCTTGAGGCTTGACAGAATTCGTGCGGCCCCAGTAAGATGTGGGAACCTTTAATGCTCATCCCGCGAGGTGAGCAAGGAGTGCCCGTGGGCTTCAATCAAGTCTGTGTCCGTCGACACCCCCAAACCTTCTCGTCGGATCTCGATGAGAGGGTTTTTTTATGCGCGGAATCAAGACCATGAGCACCACTCCACAGGATCGACCACAGGAACGACTGGTGATGGACGCGGGAGACATTGCGCGGGTGGTCACCCGTATTGCCCATGAAATTCTCGAACGGAATAAGAACGTAGCGGCTCTGGCGTTGATCGGGATTCGAACCGGCGGGGTGCATCTGGCCCATCGACTGGTGAGGCGTATCCAAGAGATTGAAGCGGCCTCGGTGCCGATCGGTGAACTTGATATTACTCTCTATCGGGACGACCTCTCCTTACGGAAAGAGCAGCCGATTCTCCGCAGGACGTCGGTCCCGTTTGATATTTCCGACAAGATCATTGTGTTGGTCGATGACGTGTTGTTTACGGGTCGAACCATTCGCGCGGCGATGGATGGGTTGATCGATCTGGGGCGACCGGCAGAAATTCAACTTGCCGTCTTGGTCGACCGAGGCCATCGTCAGCTGCCGATTAAGGCCACGTACATCGGGAAAAATATTCCGACGTCACGGGAAGAAAAGATCCAGGTGCTCTTGGAAGAAGAAGGCGAAGATGATCGGGTGGTGATCTTCAAGGCCTGAGGTGGAGGGAACGATGAGTCTCAAACGCAAAGACCTCTTGAGCCTAGCCCCTTTGTCGGTGGATGAGATCGGGTTAATTTTGCAGACGGCCGATTCGTTCAAGGAAGTGAGCGGTCGGGAAATCAAGAAAGTTCCGGCACTCCGGGGGCGCACCGTGGTCAATCTGTTCTTTGAGCCCAGCACCAGGACACGCACCTCGTTTGAGTTGGCGGCGAAACGGCTGAGCGCAGATGTAATCAACTTTTCGCCGTCGTCGAGCAGTGTGGTCAAAGGGGAAACGTTGCTCGATACCGCGCGCAATATCGAGGCGATGCAGGCGGACATTATTGTGTTGCGCCACCCCTCGGCCGGTGCGGCCGAGGCCCTAGCCCGCGGTGTGAAGTCTTCTGTGATCAATGCAGGAGACGGGTGGCATGAGCATCCGACGCAAGGCCTCCTGGATCTCTATACCATTCGCGAACGGGGCTTGTCGTTCGAGGGGCTTCGGGTGGCGATCGTCGGAGATGTCGCCCATAGCCGTGTGGCGCGTTCGAACATTCACGCGTTGGTCAAGTTGGGAGCGGAGGTTCGGGTGGCGGGGCCGCCGACGATGATGCCCTCTGGGTTGGATAAGCTGGGTGTGCGCGTCTACTACAATCTCGACGAGGCGCTGCGCGGCGTGCAGGTCATCATGATGTTGCGATTGCAGCTGGAACGGCAGGGAATTGCGCTGTTTCCGACCATCCGCGAATATACGCGGCTCTATGGGTTGACGGCCGAGCGGGTCAAGTTGGCCGATCCCGGGGCGATTGTAATGCATCCAGGCCCGATCAATCGCGGGGTCGAGATTGCTCCGGAGGTGGCCGATAGTTTGTCGTCAGTGATTCTGGATCAAGTCGCGAATGGCGTGGCCGTTCGCATGGGTATTCTCTATCTCATGTCAGGAGCGAACTGAATCGTGACTATTCACATCGCAGGCGGGCACGTGATCGATCCGGGGCGGTTCAATGGCGTGGCCGATGTGCTGATCGATGAGGGCCGGGTTGTCGCGGTGGGGCCTAATCTCAAGGTTCCCGCGGGAGCTACGAAGATTGACGCCAGGGGACGACTGGTCCTTCCAGGTTTTGTCGATCTCCACGTCCATTTCCGGGAGCCGGGCTTCGAATACAAAGAGTCGATCCAGAGTGGAGCGGCTGCGGCGGTGGCCGGCGGCTTCACCTCGGTCTGTTGCATGCCCAATACGAATCCCGTGAATGATAACCAAGCGATTACGGAGTTCATGCTCGATCGTGCGAAGTCGGCCGGGCTGGCGAATGTGTTTCCGATCGGAGCGATCACGAAAGGCTCGGAAGGGAAGGAGTTGGCGGAGATCGGCGACTTGCGACGTGCCGGCTGTGTCGCCATTTCCGATGACGGGAAGCCGGTGATGAACAGCTTGGTTATGCGGCGAGCGATGGAGTACGCTCTGGCCTTCGACGTGCCGGTGGTCGATCATTGCGAAGATCTGCATCTTGCCGAGGGGGGCTGTATGAATGAAGGGGTCATCTCGACCGAGTTGGGGCTCCCCGGGATGCCGTCTGCGGCGGAAGATGTGATGGTGGCGCGCAATGTCGCCTTGGCGGAACTGACCGGGGCCCGGCTGCATCTGGCCCATATCAGCACAGAGGGATCGGCCAGGATGGTGCGAGAGGCCAAGTCCCGCGGACTCAAAGTAACGGCCGAAGCTTGCCCCCACCACTTTACCATCACGGAAGAAGTGGTTCGAGGGTACAACACCTATGCCAAGATGAATCCCCCGCTCCGGACGTGGAAGGACGTGCAAGCGATCAAGGAAGGTCTCCGCGACGGCACGATCGATGTTATCGCCACGGATCATGCGCCGCATGCCACTCAGGAAAAGCAACTGGGTTTTGCGGAAGCGCCGTTCGGCATCGTCGGACTGGAAACGGCGCTGCCGTTGACCTTCGCGTTGGTCGATGAAGGGGTCTTGTCGTTAGAGTCGGCTGTCGATAAGCTGAGTACGGCTCCGGCGAAGGTATTTGGATTAGCCAAAGGCACATTGGCTGTCGGGGCCGATGCCGATGTGACGATTGTTGATCAGCAGGAACAGTGGGAAGTCGATCCGGCCAAGTTTTTCTCAAAGAGCCGAAACACGCCGTTTGCCGGATGGAAGGTGAAGGGGCGAGTGAGGACGACCATTGTGGGTGGCCGGGTAGTATTTGAGGCCAGCCAGGCGGCGGGATAGCGCGGTGCAGCGCCAATCCCGATGGGGCCTGGTTTGTTGCCTGACCCTTGAATGGCTGGCACTCGGAGTATGGGTCGGCGGGTTGCTGGTGCTCATTGGAGCGGTCATTCCAGCAGTCTTCAATACGTTCGGCGGGCAGGATACAGGTGGATTTTTTCTGACGCGAGCGTTTGAGGGTTATAATCATTTCGTGATCGGCGCGCTGGCGGTCTTGTGTGCCGGATCGTGGTATCGTTGGTTGAGTGGCGATCAGTTGGTGGCGGTCAGCCGGGGCGAGATGGCGTTGTTGGCAGGGATGGCGGTGATTGCCGGAATCATTATTTTGTGGCTGCATCCACAGGCTGCATCGCTCCAAGCTCAGGCCTTCGCGGTGAAAGAGGAAGCGGCGAGGAAGGCAGCTTTCGAAGCATTTTTCCGCATCCATATGCCGGTTCGGTCGCTATACATGGTGAATCTTGTGTTGGGAATCCTACTGACCGGAATCAAGGTCAAACGGTCGCTGTATCGGGACGGAGTACTTACGTGAAAAAGGCGTTATTGGCATTGGCAGATGGCACGCTCTTCGAGGGCCATGCCCTCGGATACGAAGGGGAGACGGTTGGCGAGGTCGTGTTTAACACGGCTATGACCGGCTATCAGGAAGTCTTGACCGATCCCTCGTACAAAGGACAGATCATCACGATGACCTGTCCCCACATTGGCAACTATGGGATGACACCGGAGGATGTCGAGTCGCGGCGGGTCTGGGCCGAAGGATTTATCGTCAAAGAGGCGAGTGTACTCGCCAGCAACTGGCGCAGCCGACAGCAGTTACAAGACTATTTGCAGGAGGCGAAGATCGTCGCCATCGAGGGACTGGATACCAGGGCCCTCACTCGCCACTTGCGCGAACATGGTTCACAGCAGGGCCTGATTACCCATATCGAGGGGGATGGTCGCCGAGCCGTTGAGAAGGCGAAGAAGGCTCCCAGCATCATTGGTCGTGACCTGGCGACAACCGTTACTTGCGAGAAGGCCTACCAGTGGGGGGAAGGATCGGGTGAGTGGATTCGCTCGCTCGCCGACAAGACTCGTGTCGTTCCGACCAGACGCTGGCATGTCGTCGCGTATGATTTCGGGGTGAAACTGAATATTCTTCGCCAACTCGTGGATGTGGGCTGTGATGTGACCGTCGTCCCGGCCTCGACCACCGCGACGCAGGTTGAAGCCCTTAAGCCGGATGGCGTCTTCCTGTCGAACGGTCCGGGGGATCCGGAGGGAGTGCCGTATGCGATCGAGGCGGTGCGGCAACTGATCGGACGCCATCCGGTCTTCGGCATTTGTTTAGGACACCAGATTCTCGGCCTCGCGCTGGGGCTCAAGACTTATAAGTTGAAGTTCGGCCATCATGGGGCGAACCATCCAGTCATGGACCTCCGTACGAGACAAGTCGAGATCACCTCGCAAAACCACAATTTCGCGGTGCAAGTAACCAACCCCATCACCGCCATTCCGGATCGACCGCCCATCATAGATACGGCGTTCGGTAAGGTCGCGGTGACTCATATGAGTCTGAACGATCACTCGAACGAAGGATTGGTCTGTATTGATCGTCCGGTTTTTTCAGTGCAGTATCACCCCGAGGCGTCTCCCGGGCCCCATGACTCGGGCTACTTATTCACCGAGTTTATTCAGTTGATGGAGAAACGGCATGCATAGAGTTTACGCGATATTTGGTCGATTCTGCCTCCTCGCAGTCCTCAGTCTGCAATCCAGTTGCATCACGGTCAATCTCATCGAGCCAGCGGGGCCGGTGCAGGAAGTACAGCTCAGCGGCACGGGCGATGGAAAAGTACTGTTGCTCGATCTGTCGGGGGTGATTAGCTCGCAAGATAAAGACGGCATCATTCCGCAGCCCAACATGTTGGCCACGTTCAGGGAAGAGCTGACGAGGGCCTCGAAGGATGACAAGGTCAAAGCCGTGGTCGTTCGAATCAACAGTCCGGGCGGAACCGTGACCGCATCGGACATCCTGTATCACGAGTTACGGGACTTCAAAACCAAGAGAAAGGTTCCCGTGATTGCCTCGATGATGGATGTGGCGGCGTCAGGGGGGTACTACCTGGCCATGGCGGCGGACAGTATATTGGTCCATCCCTCGACGGTGACGGGCAGTATCGGCGTCATTATGCTGACCGTCAATGCCAGGGGATTGCTCGAAAAAGTGGGCGTCGAGGCCAACGCCATCACGTCCGGCCCCCGCAAGGACATGGGCTCACCCTTTCGGGTTATGACGCCAGAGGAGCGGGGAATCTTTCAAAGCGTGATTGACTCGTTCTATCAACGGTTCCTGACAGTGGTACAGGAGGGGCGTCCTAATCTGTCGCTTGAGCAAATCAAGAAACTAGCCGATGGGCGGATCTATTCCGGAGATCAGGCCAAGACGGCAGGTTTGATCGACGAGATCGGGTACCTTGATGACGCAATCGAGATGGCCAAGAAAAAAGCGGGTCTGACGGAGGCGCGGGTGGTGACTTATGGGCGTCGGGGAGAATATCAAAATAATATCTATTCACGCCTGTTTGGGACGAGTTCGGGCCTCACTGGGTTAGCTAATTTGGATTTGCTGTCGATGGTCCGTGGTGGAACGCCGCAGTTCATGTACCTCTGGATGCCGTAGGATGTCATGGCACGTGTCTCTGGCAACAGTCTCCTTTGCGACGCAACCTCAATCGAGCGGGCGTTAACGACACCGATCGGACGCCGGGCGATGCTGGCTTTGGGCGCCCATGGGGCAATGAGCCTCTGCAAGGCCCTCGGGGTCGGGGCGGCCCTGAGTCTGTTTGGCAGCCTGACTGGTTGCTATCGCGCGCCGGGAACAGCCCGTGACCAGGTGATTTTTTTCTCCGAAGAGCAGGAACTGCAGTTCGGATTGAGCGCATATCGTGAGGTGTTGCGGGCCGCGCCCCTCAGTGATAACGCGGAAGTGAATGACTTGGTTCATCGCGTGGGACGAAAGATCGCTGAAGCAGCCAATAAGCCCGAGTATCAGTGGGAGTTCGCGGTCATTCAAGACGACAAGATGGTCAATGCGTTCGCGCTCCCTGGTGGGAAAGTCGCCATCTTCACCGGGATTCTCAAAACAACGAAAGACGATGCTGGATTGGCAACGGTAATGGGGCATGAGGTTGCACATGCGTTGCAGCGTCACGGGGTGGAGCGGATGAGCCGAAGCATCTTGGACCAAATTGCGCAATTGGGCGCATTGGGTGCGGCCGCATCCGGACATGCCAATCCCGGTGCGATCCAGGGCTTGTTGGGGGCGTACGGGGTCAATGTGTCGTTGCCCTTCAATCGGAAGCAAGAATCAGAAGCCGACTACATCGGACTTCGATTGATGGCGCAGGCCGGATACGATCCGCGCGAAGCCGTGCCGTTTTGGGAGCGCATGAGCGGCTGTCCAAGGCAGATGATTGGCAAGGTCTGCTTTCGCTCGCAACAGGCAATACCTGAATTTCTTTCCACCCATCCGTCCGATTTGACACGTATCAATCAGATCGAAGCCTGGCTGCCCGAGGCGCTCCGGTACTATCACGGCCCGGGCGGTGGGGCAGCGCCTCCGGCACCCGCGCCATACAAGCCGACGATCGGGCCAATGCCACAAACCAGTTAACGCTGAAACGAGGTTTCCGTGCCAAGGCGAACAGATATCAAGTCCATCTTGTTGATCGGGTCCGGGCCGATTGTGATCGGTCAGGCCTGCGAGTTCGACTATTCCGGCACGCAGGCCTGCAAAGCATTGAAAGAAGAAGGCTACCGGGTGATCCTCATCAACAGCAACCCAGCGACGATCATGACCGATCCAGAGTTGGCCGATCGGACCTATGTGGAGCCGATCACGGTTGAGGTTGTTGAGAAAGTGATCGAACGCGAACGTCCGGATGCCCTGCTCCCGACCATGGGAGGACAGACCGCGTTGAATGCGACGATGGAATTGGTCAAGCGGGGGACGCTCGAAAAATACGGAGTCAAGTTGATCGGCGCGTCCGCCGAGGCGATTCATAAGGCCGAGGATCGCGAAGCCTTCAAACATGCGATGCAACGAATCGGGTTGCGAGTGCCAGCCAGCGGCACGGCGCATAACCGTGAAGAAGCCATCAAGATTCTCGAACAGGTGGGATTTCCGGCGATCATTCGCCCGTCGTTCACGATGGGCGGGACCGGCGGGAATATCGCTTACAACCGGGAAGAGTTCGAGAAGTTGATCGATTGGGCATTGGCCATGAGTCCGGTCAGCAAAGTTCTGATTGAGGAATCGGTTATCGGGTGGAAAGAATACGAACTTGAGGTGATGCGGGATCTCAAAGACAATGTCGTCATAATCTGTCCGATCGAAAACCTGGATCCGATGGGAGTGCATACGGGTGACAGCATCACGGTCGCGCCAGCCATGACGCTCTCGGACAAAGAGTACCAGCGTATGCGGGATGCCGCGGTCCGGATTATTCGTGAGATCGGCGTCGATACCGGCGGATCGAACGTCCAATTCGGCTTGGATCCTAAAAACGGCGACATGGTGGTCATCGAAATGAACCCGCGTGTGTCGAGGAGTTCCGCGCTTGCTTCGAAGGCGACGGGGTTTCCTATCGCCAAGATTGCCGCGAAGCTTGCCGTGGGCTACACGTTGGATGAAATTACCAATGACATCACCGGTGTGACAAAAGCCTCATTCGAACCCACGATAGACTATGTGGTGGTGAAGATTCCTCGCTTTGCTTTCCAGAAGTTTCGAGGGGCCGATCCGACACTTACGACGCAGATGAAATCGGTGGGCGAAGTGATGGCCATCGGGCGGACATTTAAAGAGGCCTTGCAGAAGGCGATTCGCTCGCTGGAGTTGAACATGAATGGGCTCTCCTCGCGGGAGGGGTTGGACTGCGGCATTCCCGAAGGGTTCGATCGGCAACAGGCGCTGGAACGGGTACGCCAACAACTGCGGACTCCGATTGCGGAGCGTCTGTGGCACATCGCGGATGGCATGCGTCTCGGCCTGTCTAATGACGATCTGTTTGCCCTTACGAAGATCGATCCCTGGTTTTTGGAGCAGATCCGAGAGCTAATGCGATTTGAAGCCTTACTCGTCAGCCAGGCGGGAAAGAAACCAGCTGCGCTTGAGGAATCGCTTCTATGGCAGGCCAAGGAACTTGGCTTTTCAGACGATCGAATCGCACAGCTCACCGGCGTGACCTCAGTCTCGGTCCGGAAGCAGCGGACCCGGGCCGGCCAGGGTAGACGAGGGGTGACTTATAAACGAGTCGACACTTGCGCTGCAGAGTTTGAAGCCCATACCCCGTATCTCTATTCGACGTATGGAAGCGAATGTGAGGCACGCCCGACAGACCGGAAGAAAGTAATCATCCTCGGCGGGGGGCCGAATCGTATCGGGCAGGGGATTGAATTCGACTACTGTTGTGTCCATGCGGCCATGGCGCTTCGCGAAGAAGGCATCGAATCGATCATGGTGAATTGCAACCCCGAAACGGTGAGCACAGACTATGACACTTCGGACCGACTCTATTTTGAGCCGTTGACTGAGGAAGACGTCCTCAACATCGTGGAGCGTGAACAGCCGTTGGGAGTCGTATTACAGTTCGGCGGGCAGACGCCCCTCAAGCTCGCGCTGCCTTTGTCCAAGGCCGGCGTGCGAATTTTGGGCACGAGTCCCGAGGCGATCGATCGGGCGGAAGATCGAGAACGATTCCGCGACCTCTTGAATAAGCTCGGGCTTCGCCAAGCGGAGAGTGGCATGGCCCGATCCGTAGACGAGGCCCTTCGGATCGCCTCGCAGATCAGCTATCCGGTTATGGTGCGGCCGTCGTATGTGTTAGGCGGGCGATCCATGCAGATCGTCTACGATGAATCCGGCTTGCTGGAGTATATGGGGTCGGCGGTCCAAGCCTCGCCGAAACATCCCGTGCTGATCGACAAGTATTTGTCGGATGCGATTGAAGTCGATGCCGACGCCATTTCAGATGGGACGAACGTCGTGGTGGCCGGGATCATGGAACATATCGAAGAAGCCGGGGTCCATTCGGGAGATTCGGCCTGTTCGTTGCCGCCCTATTCGCTCCATCAGCGCGTGGTCGAAGAGATTCGTCGGCAAATGAAGGCGTTGGCTCTCGAGCTTGGTGTGATCGGCCTGATGAATGCGCAATTTGCCATCAAAGACCATACGATCTATGTGCTGGAGGTCAATCCTCGAGGCTCGCGCACCGTGCCGTTCGTCAGCAAAGCCATCGGTGTGCCGCTAGCCAAGCTAGCCATGAAGACCATGATGGGCAGGACTCTTCCGGAGCTGGGGTTGATCGAAGCTCCTGCTCCCGCTCACTTGTCCGTGAAAGAATCCGTCTTTCCCTTTAATAAGTTCCCGGGAGTGGACGTCCTCCTGGGTCCGGAGATGAAGTCCACCGGGGAAGTGATGGGCATCGACCAGGATTTTGGATGGGCCTTCGCGAAATCACAAGCAGGAGCCGGTGCGCCATTGCCGAAGGGAGGCACGGCCTTCATCAGCGTGAAGGAGACCGATCGTCCGGCGGCTCTGGAAGTCGTGCAACAGCTCCAGCGGCTGGGGTTTTCCGTTCAAGCCACGAGTGGAACGGCGGCATATTTGCGCGACCACGGAGTCCATGCGGAAACTGTGCACAAAGTCAAGGAAGGTCGTCCGCATGTCGTGGACCATATCAAGAATGGACAGGTGGCTTTGGTCGTGAACACCGTGCGTACAGCTTCGTCACATGCTGATTCATTGTCGATCCGCCGGGAGGCCCTGAACAAAGGGCTGGCCTACTATACGACCATACGGGGGGCACGAGCGGCGGTCATGGGCATCGAGGCGATTCTCAAGACAGAGCTCACCATTCGATCGTTGCAAGAGTATCACCACCACTCATAGGGGACGCTACAAACCATGCCGACACCGATCACGAGGAAGGGGCACGAGGCGCTCAAAGCGGAGCTCGATCGTTTGCGCAAAGTCGAGCGTGCCAAAAATATCGAAGCCATTGCTGAAGCCCGCGCCCATGGCGATTTGAGCGAAAACGCAGAATACGATGCCGCCAAAGAACGGCAGGGATTCATCGAGTCGCGCATTGTAGAGCTGCAGTCGAAGCTGGCCGACGCCCGCATCATCGAAACGGCCGGGCGCATCTCCGACACCATCGTGTTTGGCGCCACGGTGCTCGTGATTGAACAGGAGTCGCAGTCGAAGCGAGAGTATACGCTGGTGGGACAGGATGAAGCCGATATGAAAGTGAACCGCATCTCGATTCAGTCTCCGGTCGGCAAGGCGCTGATCGGCAAGCGAGTCGGCGATTTCGTCGAGGTCAAAACGCCGGTCAAGATGGTCGAATACGAAGTGGTGGAGATTCGCTTCGAGGAGCTGTAGCGTGCCGTACCCTCCGGGGCTCATCACGCTGTTGACTGATTTCGGCGATCAGGACTCTTTCGTGGCGAGCATGAAGGGGGTGATCCTCACGATCAATCCCCAGGCTACCATCGTTGATCTATCCCACCACATCGCTCCTCATGCAGTCGACGAAGCCGCCTATTTTCTCAAATCCTGCTATCGCCACTTTCCTGAAGGTACCGTGCATGTGGCCGTCGTCGATCCCGGCGTCGGCAGCGCGCGGCGCCCACTCATCGTACAGAGCGAGCGGTATTTCTTTCTAGCTCCCGACAACGGACTCTTGACGCACATCCTTGCCGACAACAGCGAGATAGAAGTGCGTGCGATTGAGAATGAGGACTATCGGCTGACATCACCAGGCCACACCTTCGACGGACGCGATCTCTTCGCCCCGGCCGCGGCATGGCTGACAAGGCAACAGCCGTTTACATCCTTTGGGCGACTCGTCAACGACTGCAAGACCTTCACGATCTCGAAGCCGAAATGGGAATCGATGGCCTTGGTTGGAGAGATCGTCCTCGTTGATCGATTCGGCAATCTTATTTCCAACCTGACCGCTGACCACGTGAAGGAAATTCGAGAAGTCATGAAGCGACCCAACCCGCTGATCCGCATCGCCGGCCACACGATCGACGGACTCGTCGGGAGCTATCATGAAGGGGATGCGCATATGCCCCGTGCATTGATCAATAGTAATGGCCAGTTGGAGATTTTTCTGAAAGAGTCCAGTGCCGCATCGTTGCTTCAGCTTGGCAAGAAAGAAGCCGTTAGACTTAGTTGAGCGCGGGGTGTGACGTGACTGTCGCAATCGACTGATGCAGAATCGCCACCATGCGAGTGAGTGTCCTGTCATCGGTCGAGAGGGGCGGCATCAGCACCATGATGTGTCCCAGGGGTCTCAGTAGGAGGCCGCGGCGTCTCGCCTCCGCTGTAACTCGATGGCCCATTCGAGCTTCGAGGGGGTAGGGTTTCCCTGTCTTCTTATCCGCCACCAATTCGATGGCAGCCATAAATCCCCGTTGCCGGATGTCACCCACATGGGGCAGTTGCCAGAGTGACTCAAGGAGTCGCGCCATCGTCTTGATTTTGGGTTGCAGTTGAGCGAGCGTCTTCTCTTTTCTGAACACTTCGAGGTTGGCCAGCGCCACAGCGCAGCCGAGCGGATTGCCGGTATAGCTGTGACCGTGGAAGAATGTTTTAAAGTCTTCGTATGTTCCGAGAAACGCATTGTAGATCTCCTCGGTGGTCAGAGTGGCGGCCAACGGCATGTAGCCACCGGTCAGGCCTTTGCTGGTCGCCATCAAGTCCGGCGTAACCCCCTCATGCTGGCAGGCGAACATCTTGCCGGTGCGGCCGAAGCCGGTGGCCACTTCATCAGCGATGAGCAACACGTCGTAGCGCGTGCAGAGCTCACGCACTTTCTTTAGGTAGCCGGGTGGGGCTGTGATCATGCCTGCGGCGGCTTGTACGAGTGGCTCGATAATGAAGCCGGCCAGTTCACGGTGACGCTCTTTGAGGATCCGTTCAATCGGATCAAGGCAGGCCATTTGGCATGAAGGGTAGGCCAGATTGAGCGGGCAGCGATAGCAATAGGGAGGGTCGGCCTCGAGGGTGGGGAACAACAGTGCCTTGAATCGTGAATGGAAGAGCTCGATGTTGCCCACGCTGACTGCGCCAATGGTATCGCCGTGATAGGCCAGCTTCAAATGAAGAAAGGTGTGTTTGGGGCCGGCCTCGGGACGTCGTTGCTGCCAGTATTGAACCGCCATTTTGAGCGCCACTTCGACTGCCGTTGATCCATTGTCGGAATAAAACACGCGTTTCAGGCCTTTGGGCGCGATCCGAATGAGTTCACGCGCGAGCTGAATCGCCGGTGGATTGGAGAGTCCGAGCAAGGTGGAGTGGGCGAGGCGGTCCAGCTGGTTCTTCATGGCACGGTTGAGTGAAGGATGGCGATGCCCATGCAGATTCACCCAGATGGAGGAGGTCCCGTCGAGATACCTCTTCCCTTCTGTATCCATCAGGTAGGGCCCTTTCCCCCGCTCGATAATGAGCGGCTCCTCCTGCTCCCATTCCTGCATCTGTGTGAAGGGATGCCAGAGGTAGGTCCGGTCCCAATTAGTGAGGGTGGTCGTGCGATTTTTCTTGGCTGTGGTCATACGAGTACGCAAGAAACAGGTGAGGAGGACAGATCGCAGGAGCCAACGAGAAATCAGTGCGCGGCGCGGATTATACGAGGGGGCGATTGCTTTGACAACCTGGGGACCAGTAACTATAATAAACCGATTTTATTGGGAAATGAGTTAGGATTTGCAAAGCCTCATACGCAATTTCTCGATTATCGCCCATATCGATCACGGCAAATCAACCCTCGCTGACCGGTTCCTGGAAGCCACGGGCGCTGTCACGGCCCGAGAATCGAAAGACCAGATTCTCGACGCGATGGACCTGGAGCGTGAACGCGGGATCACGATCAAGGCCCACGCGGTCGCGGTCCGCTATAAGGCGAAGGATGGGAAGACATATGCCTTGCATTTGATCGATACGCCGGGTCACGTTGACTTTACCTATGAAGTCTCGCGGAGCCTTGCTGCTTGCGAAGGTGCGCTCTTGCTTGTCGATGCCACGCAGGGGGTGCAGGCTCAGACTATTGCCAATGTGAATCTGGCGATGGCCAATAACCTCACCATTATTCCGGTCATCAATAAGATCGATCTCGCGAGCGCCGATCTGGAAGGCACCAAGCAGTCGATTGCCGATGTGCTGATGCTGGATGCGACCAATGCCCTGCCGATCAGTGCCAAAGAGGGAAAGGGCGTACAAGAGGTGCTGGAGGCGGTCATTGCGCGGATTCCCGCACCGTCTGGCGATCCTCAAGCACCGCTCAAAGCGCTCATCTTTGACTCCTGGTTTGACAATTATCAGGGCGTGATCGTGCTGACGAGAGTTGTGGATGGAGCCCTGCGGCCAGGGATGAAGATCACAGTTATGTCGAACAACCGGACGTTCGAAGTGATGGAAGTCGGCCAATTCACCCCGAAACGAACCAAAAAGACCGAGCTGTTGACCGGCGAGGTCGGGTACCTCTGCGCGAACATGAGAGAAGTCGCGGACGTCAAAATCGGCGATACGCTCACGGATGCGTTGTCGCCGACAAACGCGCCTTTCCCTGGGTATAAAGAAGTGAAGCCATTGGTGTTCTGCGGGCTCTATCCCACCGACACGGCCCGGTACGAAGATCTGCGCGATGCGCTGGTCAAGCTGCGATTGAACGACTCCTCATTCGTCTACGAGCCGGAGACGTCGCTCGCATTGGGATTCGGGTTTCGATGCGGCTTCCTGGGTCTCCTGCATATGGAAATCATCCAGGAGCGGCTCGAACGTGAATATAACCTGACGCTCCTTACCACCGCGCCGACCGTCGTCTATCGTGTATTGACGACCAAGGGCGAGGTGCTGGAGGTCAATAATCCGTCACAGCTCCCTCCTCCCAGCAGTATCGATTCTTTTGAAGAGCCGTTCATTCTGGCGTCGGTCATTACTCCCGAACGGTACATGGGAGCCATTCTCAAGCTGTGTCAGGAGCGCCGAGGCATTCAGCGGAGCATTCACTTTCTCGATCCGACGCGGGTAACGATCAGTTACGAAATGCCGCTCAACGAAGTCATCCTCGATTTTTACGATAAGCTCAAGTCTCGCACGCAGGGCTATGCCTCGCTCGACTACGAGCTGCTCGGCTATCGCGAGTCCGATCTCGTGCGGCTCGATATTCTCTTGAACGGCGAGGCGGTCGATGCGTTATCCTTTATCACCCATAAGGATCGTTCTGTGCACCGCGGGCGTCAACTTGCGGAGAAAATGAAGGAACTCATTCCCCGACAGATGTACGAGATCGCTATCCAAGCGGCGATCGGGAGCAAGATCATCGCCCGTGAGACGATCGGGGCCATGAAGAAGAACGTCCTTGCGAAATGCTACGGTGGAGATATCACGCGGAAACGCAAGCTCCTCGAGAAACAGAAGGAAGGAAAGAAGCGTATGAAATCAGTGGGGAACGTGGAAGTGCCGCAAGAGGCATTCCTCGCGATCTTGAAAGTCGGTGATGAATGAGTGGGGAGACGAATCGTCCCTCATCGGACGAACTTACCTCCGCAACCCAAGAGGGGCGAGCGGATGCTGCGGGAGCGCCGGCGGTGTTCGACGAACCGTCGACGCGGTCACAGCTTGGCAGGAAATCTCTCTTTCGCGAGTATGCGGAAGCCATTGTTGTGGCGATGCTTCTGGCCTTCGCGATCCGGGTGTTTGTCGTCCAAGCCTTCAAGATTCCTTCCGGCTCGATGATCCCCACCTTGTTGATCGGGGATCATATCCTGGTCAGCAAGTTGTCCTATGGCATCCAATGGCCCAGCCAGTGCAAGTTCCAAGCGACCTTTCCTCCCGTCAATTGCTACGCCTCGCAGGCGCTCATCGAATTCGGGAAGCCGCAGCGGGGAGACGTGATCGTGTTCCGGTTTCCCGAAGACGAGGAAAAGGATTTCATCAAACGCATCGTGGGGGGGCCGGGCGATACCGTACAGGTTCGCAACAAAGCCATCCTTGTCAATGGGATTGTGCTCGATGATAAACTGTTCACTCAACGGATCGACCCTGGGATTATCGATGGCACCATCAATCCGCGCGACAACTTCGGGCCGGTGACCGTGCCGGAGGGCGCCTATTTCGTGATGGGCGACAATCGCGACCAAAGCCTGGACAGCCGGTTTTGGGGTTTCGTGCGCGAGGAAAAAATCCGCGGCAAGGCCTTCCGTATTTACTGGTCGTGGAGCGGACAAGGTCAATGGACGGAGTGGGTGAGATGGGATCGATTCGGCAAAGCCATCCAATAGGTAAAACATCGCGCCAGGCGACGGGCTCCGGGGCTCATGGCGGGGGGGTGGCGTCCCCTAAAGTGCTCCGGCAGTACATATCGCGGTTCCCGCAAGCCTCGGTGCTCGTCATCGGCGACCTCATACTCGATCATTTTATCTGGGGCCGTGTGAGCCGCATTTCGCCGGAAGCCCCGGTCCCGGTGGTCCATGTCGATTCTGAATCCTTGAGGCTCGGCGGCGCCGCCAATGTCTTCAATAACGTTCTGGCCTTGGGAGGGAAAGCGGATCTCTGCGGCGTCATCGGTTCTGACGAATCAGGCCGGATGCTCCTCAAAGAGTTGGGAGCAACCCGTTCAGGGCGCGGAGGGGTGGTGATCGACCAGGACCGGCCGACCACCAGAAAGTCCCGCGTCATTGCCCACAATCAGCAGATCGTGCGGTACGATGTGGAGCGCCGCGCTGAACTCAAGCCCGCGATGCAACGGCGGATTCTCCGCTACGTTGAATCGCGGTTACGGGATCTGTCCTGTCTCGTGGTGTCGGACTATGCCAAGGGAGTGGTGAGCGCCACCTTGATGTCGGATCTCACGCGGCTTGCCGCACTTCGCGGGATACCCCTCGTCGTCGATCCGAAAGTTGAACACTTCAGCTATTACAAAGGGGCGACGGTCATCACGCCGAACCACCTTGAAGCGACACAAGCTGCCGGTGTGCACGGCGATGACGATCAGGCCAGCAACGAGGCCGGCGCGATCATCCGACAACGTTTGGGATGTCAAGCAGTGCTCATTACGCGTGGCGAAAAAGGAATGAGTTTGTACGAGGGAGACGGCGTCTCCTGGCACATTCCCACACAGGCCCGTCAGGTCTACGACGTCACCGGCGCAGGCGATACCGTGGTCGGGACGTTGGCCCTCGCGCTGTCGACGGGTGCCTCGATGAGAGATGCGGCGGCACTGGCCAACTACGCTGCGGGCATTGTGGTCGGCATGGTCGGCACCGCGACCCTGTCGGCACAGCAGCTCTCGGAGGCCATCGGCCATGACTAAGGCTGCGCCATCCGTGACGGTGGTGATTCCGGCCCGGTACGGGTCGTCGCGCTTTCCAGGCAAACCCCTCGTCATGCTGGGTCGGAAGCCCATGATCCAGCATGTGTATGAACAAGCGGCGGCCTGTCGTGCGGTGACGGAGGTCCTGGTCGCCACCGATGACGAACGGATCAAACAGGCCGTGGAAGGATTTGGCGGGCGCGCCGTGATGATAGCCGGTGACTATCGGACAGGCACCGATCGAGTAGCCGGGGTGGCGCGCATGTTCGGCGGAGACTATTTTGTGAATCTACAAGGAGATGAGATCCCGCTGCAGCCGGACTTGTTGGCGGACCTCATCGATCCCTTCATCAAGAGCGGCGTAGGAATGGGCACGCTGAAGCGCACGATCGATTCGACGGAGGATGTCCACAATCCCTCGGTGGTGAAGGTGGTCACGGACCAGCTCGGCAACGCCCTCTATTTCTCGCGCGCACCGATTCCGTTGGTGCGGGACGACCCCAGCCGCAGGGCCGTCAAAGGATTGCATTACATCCACCTGGGTCTGTACATGTACCGGCGCGACACCTTGCTGAAGCTGGCGTCCCTTCCGACCGGAAGGTTGGAGGAGGCGGAAAAGCTCGAACAGTTGCGCGCGTTGGAGCACGGGATCTCCATCAAAGTCTGGGAAACCACACATGCTTCCTTGCGGGTGGATACGCCGGAAGATGTCGAATCGGTGGCGGAGAAGCTCCAGCAGTGTGACGTCATCAAGCGCGAATCGGGTCTGCTGAAGGCAGCCCCTTCCAGGTAAATGGTGGCATGCGTGTCAGAATTAGACGATTCGACAAGATGGGGGCAACGATGAGCAAGTTCATTTTTGTCACAGGCGGAGTGGTCTCCTCCCTGGGGAAAGGACTCGCCTCGGCCTCGATCGGCAACCTGCTCGAGAGTCGAGGGTTGAAGATCACGTTCCTCAAGCTCGACCCCTACATCAACGTCGATCCCGGCACGATGAATCCCTATCAACACGGGGAAGTCTACGTGACGGACGACGGCGCGGAAACAGACCTGGACCTCGGCCACTATGAACGGTACACGTCCCTGACCCTCACCAAGGAAAATAACTACACGACCGGCAGGATCTACCATTCGGTCATCATGAAAGAACGTCGCGGCGACTACCTCGGCGGGACGGTGCAGGTGGTGCCCCACGTTACCGACGAGATCAAGCAGTGCATCATGCGCATCTCCCAGGGGATGGACGTCACGATCGTGGAGATCGGCGGTACGGTCGGCGACATCGAGAGCTTGCCTTTCCTCGAAGCGATTCGCCAGATGCCGTACGACGTAGGCCGCGAGAACGTGCTCTATGTCCATCTCACGCTGGTGCCTTACATCGGCGCAGCCGGTGAACTGAAGACCAAACCGACGCAGCATTCTGTCAACAAGCTCCGGGAGATCGGTATTCAGCCGCATATCCTCCTCTGCCGGACCGATCGGTATCTCCCGCCGGAACTCAAGGGCAAGATCGCGATGTTCTGCAACGTCGAAAAAGACGCGGTGATCACGGCCAAGGACGTGGATACGATTTATGAAGTGCCGATCGTGTTCCGGAAGGAAGGGCTGGACGAGCTGATCGTGCGCCTGCTTCATCTCGAGACCGGTCCGCCGAACCTGCGCGAATGGGACGCGATGGTCCAGAAGATCAAGCATCCCAAGCATGAAGTCTCAGTCGCCCTGGTCGGCAAGTACGCAGGTTTGAAGGAATGTTACAAGAGTCTCGCGGAATCGCTCGTCCATGGCGGCATCGACCATGAAACGAAGGTGAACATCCAGTGGATCGAATCGGAGGAGATTGAACGGCAAGGGACTGAGCGCATCCTGCGCGAGGTCGATGGCATTTTAGTTCCCGGCGGGTTTGGCGCGCGCGGGATTGAAGGGAAAATCGCCTCGATTCGATTTGCACGGGAACACCAGATTCCATTTCTCGGCTTGTGTCTGGGCATGCAGTGCGCGACGATCGAGTTTGCGCGGAACGTCGCAGGGATGGCAGGTGCAAACAGCTCGGAATTCGACGAGGCCTCCCCCTATCCCGTCATTCATTTGATGTCGGATCAGCAATCCGTAAGCGACAAGGGCGGAACGATGCGGCTCGGGTCCTATGTCTGTAAGCTCGGGGAGGGAACCCTGGCCCAAAAGATGTACGGAGTGAGCGAAGTGCGCGAGCGCCATCGACACCGGTACGAATTCAACAACGCATACCGTGAGCAATTGCTCGCCAAGGGACTCGTGCTGAGCGGGCTGTCGCCGGACGGCCGGCTTGTCGAGATTGTGGAACTGAAGATCCACCCCTGGTTCCTGGCGACGCAGTTCCATCCGGAATATAATTCGCGGCCACACCGTCCGCATCCGTTGTTTAGCGGATTTGTGGGAGCGGCGTTGCGGCGCAAGTGCGGCCACTGAAGTGAGATGCTGAAACCAGCTTACAGCTTCGTTCTCGGCTCGTCGAAATCCTCAACGTGCCCCAGAGGGTACGCCTCCGGTTTCGACTCGCCTGCGGCCTCGCTGAAAGACTGGTTTCAGCATGTCACGGGAAAAAATACTGAGGGACTGTGGCGCACGAAGTCGAAATAGGGAACTTCAAAATTGGTGCAGGCCATCGGCCGTTTCTGATTGCCGGGCCCTGTGTCATCGAAAGCGAAGAGCTCGTGCTGGAGACGGCGGCGCGCATCGCTGAGATCACCAAGTCCCTCGGTATGCCCTATATCTTCAAATCGTCCTTCGATAAAGCGAACCGGACCTCAATCACATCGTATCGCGGACCTGGTCTCGAAAAAGGCCTGGCGGTGCTGAAGAAGGTCAAGAATCAGCTGGGCCTTCCTGTCTTGACGGACGTCCACACTGAAGAACAGGCGACCGAGGCAGGGAAAGTCGTGGACGTGCTCCAGATTCCCGCGTTCCTCTGCAGGCAGACCGACTTACTCATCGCGGCGGCGAACACCGGTAAAGTGGTAAATGTGAAGAAGGGCCAGTTCCTCTCGCCACAAGAAATGGGCAACGCGGTGAAAAAAGTGGAGGAGGCAGGAAACCAGCGGATCATCCTGACCGAACGAGGATCGTCCTTCGGCTACAACAATCTCGTCGTCGATATGAGGTCCTTCCCCGTCCTTCGGAGCTTCGGCTACCCGGTAGTCTTCGACGCCACCCATAGTGTGCAGTTGCCGGGCGGCGGGGGAACCAAATCCAGCGGCCAGCGTGAATTCGTCGAGCCCTTGGCCTGCGCGGCAGCCGGCGCCGGAGTCGATGGCTTCTTCATGGAAGTCCATCCCAATCCCGACGAGGCCTTGTCGGACGGGCCCAATATGGTGCCACTCCATCTACTCAAATCTTTGCTTGAACGGGTCATGCGAATATGCGACGCGTCACAGCCAAGAAAGTAACCAAGCGAAAGGACGCTCGGGTTGCGACGCCGAAGGGCAGAACCAGCCTCGAGGTAGGCCGGCGTGTGTTGGACATCGAAGCGCGTGCCGTCCAGGCCCTCATTCAACGTCTCGATGGCGGTTTCTCGGAGGCCGTGGACCTGCTCTATGCCTGCAAGGGCAAAGTCGTCGTCTCGGGCATGGGCAAGTCCGGTTTGATCGGACAGAAGATCGCCGCCACGATGGCGAGCACTGGGACGCCGTCGTTTTTTCTCCATCCAGCCGAAGGGCTCCATGGCGACCTTGGCATGCTGGCGCGCGGCGATGTGCTCATTGCAATTTCGAATAGCGGAGAGACGCAGGAGATTCTGCAACTCCTGCCCTTCATGGAGCGCATGGCGATTCCTGTCGTGGCGATCGTCGGCCGCAAGGGTTCGACTCTGGCCAAGAATAGCGCCGTCGTGTTGGATGTGTCCGTCGCAGAAGAGGCCTGCCCCATGGGGCTTGCGCCGACTGCGAGCACGACCGCGACGCTCGCGATGGGCGACGCCTTAGCCGTGGCCTTGCTCGAGAAGCGCGGGTTCAAGGAGCACGACTTTGCGCAGTTCCATCCAGGAGGGACGCTCGGACGTCGTTTGCTAGTGAAAGTGCGGGACGTGATGCATGCCGGGGTGGAATTGCCCCAGGTGCAGGAAACGGTCTCAGCCTCGGTGGCCCTTCTGGAAATGTCCGCCAAGAAACTCGGCATGACCACGGTCGTCGATCGAGCCGGTTCACTTGTGGGGGTCATTACCGACGGCGACCTGCGGCGTTTTGTTCAGCAGGGTGGGGATTTTTCTAAGGGGACAGCGGGGTCCTTGGCCTCGCGCCATCCCAAGTTGATTGGAGCAGATGAATTGGCAGCCAAGGCGGTCGAAATGATGGAGCGCTATTCCATCACTACGCTCGTCGTCACAGACAACGCCAAACGCATTATCGGGGTCGTACATCTGCATGACTTGCTCAAACATGGCATCGTTTAACGGAATAGGTCACTGATGCATCGCGTACTGGCGGTATGGAAATCGGTCGGGCAGGAATCGCTCAACCTGCCGAATTTCATTACGCTCACACGCATCCTCTTGATCCCTGTCTTCGTGATGCTGTTTGCCACGCCGACCCCGGATCGATCCCTCAGTGCGGCCCTCGTCTTTGCCATCGCAGCGGTCACCGATTTGTTGGATGGCTATCTCGCTCGCCGTAACGGCCAAGTGACCACCCTCGGGAAGCTGCTCGATCCCATCGCCGATAAATTGTTGGTCCTCTCCGCCTTGATTCTCCTGGTCAACATTGATCGCGTGAGTGCACTGGTCGCGATATTGATCATCGCGCGCGAGGTTGCGGTCACGGGCATTCGCGCTATTGCCGCAGGCGAAGGCATGGTGATCTCGGCTGAGACGACAGGTAAGTACAAGATGGCGCTGCAAGTGATGGCGATTGTGTTGTTGATCCTCGAGGGCACGTTCTTGGCTGATCTCGGCAATCTGCACCTGGCCGGTATCGTCACGCTCTATCTGTCGCTGGTGTTGGGCTACATTTCCGGCGGCCAGTATGTGTGGAGTTTTTGGAAGCAGGTCGTAGCCAAGGGGCTTTGACAGGATGCTGAAAACGCCCGCCAGCTTCGTTCTCGGCTCACCGAAATTCTCAACGTACCCCCGAGGGTACGCCTCCGGTTTCGACTCGCCTGCGGCCTTGCTGGACGTCCGTTTTGAGCATCCTGTGTGGGCCTTGCTAGTTCTTTGGGCTTGTGCACCTCCCTTACTGATTCCTTAATCCATGAACGAAGACTTCCTCTGGGTTCTGATGGCGATGGCCGGCTATCTGCTGGGCGCGGTGCCCTTCGGCGTGGTCGTGTCAAGAGCGCTGGGACTGCCAGATCCGCGCACGGTCGGAAGCAAGAATGTCGGCTTCACCAACGTGCTCCGTGTGTCGGGCAAGAAGGCCGGCATCCTGACGTTGATCGGCGACATGGGGAAGGGGTGGGTGATGGGATGGGCTGCCATGCATTGGCTCACCGATGAGCGATTCATCATGCTTGTGGCGCTATCGGCAATCCTGGGCCATATTTTCTCGCTGTTCCTGAACTTCAAAGGAGGGAAGGGTGTGGCGACGGCCTTGGGAGTGGTGCTGGGCCTGTCGCCCTCTATCGGACTCCTCTTGTTGTTGATCTGGCTGGGGGCCGTGGCGATCTGGCGCTATTCATCCGGTGGCGCGCTGGCGGCCTTCGGGTGTTTTCCGGTCGTGGCGATCGTGAACGAGCAGAGGCAGGAGTTTTTTGTCTTTTCTCTGATCGTTAGCACGCTGATCTGGGTTAAGCACAAGGATAATATCGTCCGGCTCTGGAAGGGAACGGAAGGTAAAATAGGGGAACGGAAGAATTGAAGAGGTATCGATCTGGTCCTCCCTGAGCGCACAGCTACTCTGCACAGAAAATTATCAGGCTCCCTCCCCTTCTCCGCTCCGGGAGCAAAGAAAACTCCTCACGCCCTTGCGCCACACCTTCATTGACTCTCCTCCCACCCCTCCATATAATGCCGCTCCATAAGTAGATTTTGACAGCCTTTCCATACAGTTATGACTTCTTTTTCCAAGGCATCCCTGACGGAAAAATGGGACAAGGTCCGTGCGGAACTCTCCCATGCCTTTTCGACCAAATCCAAGGCCGAGGTGTTCACCATTGAAGACCTCGCGCTGCTTGAGCGGGTGGCCGATGCGGTGGTGAAACGGGGCATGGCTGCTCCTGCCACGGTGTTTCTCGAGTCACTTGGGCCCATGAACTTTCTCGGCAGCCAGGCTCTGTATTTCCTGACCCCGATCGTTGAATGGGCGTTTAACGCCAAGGAAGTCGAACAGGTGGCTCGGTTGCTTGAACGACGAGATACGATCTCTCGTCTCATTACCCTCATTGAAACAAAGTCTGCTCTCCAGGCTCCTCAAGGAGCCTCCGCTCGATGAGTGTGCCGAACTCAGCGCCCATCAAGCCGGTGATCACCCATCCCCGCAATGTCATTGTCGCTACCGACTGTGGCAGCACCACGACCAAAGCCATTTTGATCGAGAAGGTCGGCGACGAATACCGACAGACATATCGCGGTGAGGCACCGACGACGGTGGAAGCGCCGTTCGAAGACGTGACGCGCGGGGTGCTGAACGCGATTGCGGAAATTGAAGAACTCTCCGGCAGGAAAATCCTCGATGGTGACAAGATCATCACGCCCTGTTGCGATGCGAAGACTGGTGTCGACATCTACATCTCCACCAGCAGCGCGGGCGGCGGGTTGCAGATGATGGTGACGGGAGTGGTGCAGAATATGACAGGGGAAAGCGCGCAACGGGCCGCGCTCGGGGCTGGCGCGATCGTCATCGATGTATTGGCCTCGAACGACGGTCGGTTGCCGCATGAAAAGATCGAGCGAATTCGTACGATGCGACCGGACATGATTTTGATGTCCGGCGGGACGGACGGTGGGGCGGTCACCCATGTGGTCGAGATGGCGGAGTACATTTCTGCGGCGGACCCACGCCCCCGTTTCGGGGCGACCTATAAGCTCCCGTTGATTTACGCGGGAAACAAAGCTGCGCAGCCGCAAGTGAAGACCATCCTGGGCGAGAAAACCGCGCTGGTGCTGACCGACAACATTCGTCCGGTGTTGGAACGGGAGAATCTCGCGCCCGCGCGGAACAAGATTCACGACCTGTTTCTCGAACACGTCATGCAGCAAGCGCCGGGCTACAAGAAGCTGATCGAGATGGCCGGTGCGCCGATCATGCCGACGCCGGCGGCGGTCGGCGTGATCATGGAGACGATCGCCAAGCGGGAGCATCTGAACTTGATCGGGGTGGATATCGGCGGCGCGACCACGGACGTGTTCTCGGTCTTCGAGGGACACTTCAATCGGACCGTCAGCGCGAACCTCGGGATGTCGTACAGTATTTCCAACGTGCTGGCGGAGGCAGGGCTCGCCAATATCATGCGTTGGGTGCCCTTCACGATCGACGAACAGTCGCTCCGCAATCGGATCAAGAACAAGATGGTCCGGCCGACGACGATTCCTCAGACGTTGGACGAACTGCAGATCGAACATGCGATTGCCCGCGAGGCGCTCCGGCTCGCCTTGATCCATCACAAATCTCTTGCGACGGCGCTCAAAGGGGTGCAGCAGGAGCGCACGATCTCGGATGTGTTCGAACAGCAGCAGTCTGGCAAGACTTTGATCGACATGCTCAAGCTCGATTTGATCGTCGGGAGCGGCGGGATTTTGTCCCATGCGCCGCGCCGCGTGCAATCGATGCTGATGATGGTGGATGCCTATGAACCGCTGGGGGTGACGAGGCTCTCGGTCGATAGCATTTTCATGATGCCGCATCTCGGCGTGCTCTCGACGATCGATGAGAAGGCGGCCACCGATGTCTTCGTCCGTGATTGCATGGTTTACTTGGGGACCTGTGTCTCGCCGATCGGGCACGGGAAGGACGGGGAACGGTGCGCGGACTATGCCATTACCTTCCCGGATGGTCGAGTGGACCAGGGGCAACTCTCGTTCGGCGATCTGCGAATAATTCCACTGGCCAGCGATCAGAAGGCCTCGATCACGGTTCAGCCGGCGAAACATGTGAACCTCGGGGCAGGAGTAGGAGTCGCGGTCACGCGAGAAGTGCAAGGCGGTGTAGTGGGACTGTTGCTCGATGGACGCGGGCGTCCGTTGCAGTTGCCGACCGACCACGATGCCAGAGTGGCATCGCTGACTCGCTGGTATCAGGCGGTGGATCTTTATCCGAAAGCAGGTTGAGGACAAGGCTGAGGCTAAGGAAAACCGAGTGCAAAAACCATTACTCAACTTAAACCTCGACTTTGACTTGTATTCTTAAGATGGCGCATTCCTATACACCAGGCTTAACCGTCACAGAGCAGGCCGTAGTCCGTCGTCGACGGATGTTATCGCTGCCAGGCAGTGTGCTGGTCACAACGGGGGAGACTGTGCGTGCGAATCAGGCGGTGGCTCGTGCGGAATTGCCCGGGAAGGTCTATCCCCTGAATCTCGCCAATCAGTTGGGCGTGGCGCCGGACGAGATCCACGAATATTTGATCAAGAAGCCCGGCGACCAGGTCCAGAAGGACGAGATCCTGGCCGAGAACAAACCGCTCATTAAGTGGTTTAAGACGGAAATCCTCTCGCCGATCACCGGCGTCGTGGAATCCGTCTCGAATGTCACCGGGCAGGTGCTGTTGCGGGAGCCGCCGCGCGTGCTGGAATTGCTGGGCTATGTCGCCGGGCTCATTGTCGAGGTGATTCCGGAACAGGGCGTCGTGGTCGAGACGAATTGTAGCCTGGTGCAGGGCATCTTCGGCATCGGCGGTGAAACCCGGGGCGAGATCGTGATCGCGGTGACGGCGCCGGACGAAGTGCTCACGCCTCGTCACCTTACCGCGGACATGAAAGGCAAGGTTGTCGTGGGCGGGTCCTTCATTTCTTCGGACGCGCTGGTTCAAGCGAAAGAGGTGGGGGTTGCAGGCTTGGTTATTGGCGGCATTCATGATAAGGATTTGCGCGCACTCCTGGGCTATGACCTTGGTGTGGCCATCACTGGCACGGAACAGGTCGGCTTTACCCTGATTCTCACCGAAGGGTTCGGCACCATCCCTATGGCCGGCAAAACATTCAATCTCCTGTCCGCCCATGCGGGACAACAGGCCTCGATTTCAGGCGCCACGCAAATTCGTGCCGGCGTCATTCGACCGGAAATCATCATTCCCAAGGGCGCAGGCGTATCAGACAGTCGCGGCACGGCCCCCGTTCCCGAGCGGGGAGGCATCCGAATCGGCGACCAGGTTCGCATCATTCGAGATCCGTTGTTTGGAAAGATCGGCGAAGTCGCGAGTCTGCCGTCCGATCTCCAGAAGATTCCGACCGAGAGTGATGTGCGCGTGATGGAAGTCCGCTTTGCCGACGGCAGCAAGGCCATGATCCCGCGCGCGAACATTGAATTGATTGAAGGGGCCTGACCGGTGAGGGCAGAGGGTCTCCGACAGAATGTCCTGAGAGCGGTCCTGGCCCTGGCCACCGTCATGCTTGGCTGGCAGGGTTTGGCTCACGCACAACCCGATGCGCAGACGAAGAAGACTCTCTCACCCCCGCAAGATGTTCGCGCCTTCGATACCCCCAGCGATGGCGGCGGCAGTCTGACCGTGGTCTGGTCGCCCGCTCCTTACGATAGTGCCGCGACCAGGTATCAGGTCTTGCTCAGCGAGGGAACCACGGTGCCGGATCTTGCTGCGATGAAAGTCGTGGCGGAGTTTCCCGCGAACCAGCACTACGTCCGTGAATCTAAGTGGCCTTGGTGGACGAGGCCTGCTACAGCAGAGCAGCACCAGTTCACGCTGAGGAATGGGAGGGGAGTCGAGCTCAAAAACGGGACTACCTACAGCATCACCGTGGCTGCCGTGCTGAATGACGATCGTGGGATCGCCCAGCCGGTGCAGGCCACGCCACAACCGAACTGGATGAACTGGAATCAGATCAATAATCTCGTGCTGGCGCTCCTGTTCGGCGGCATCGTGTTCTACGCCATCAGTACGGCCAGAAAGCGGGAGATCTTCTTACGTCGCATACCAGGCCTCGATGCCGTGGATGAGGCCATCGGCCGCGCGACCGAGTTGGGCAAGCCGATCCTCTACCTCACCGGCGCCCACGACATGAGCGATCCCTCAACCATTGCCGCGGCGGTCATTCTCGGGCGCGTGGCCAAACGCACGGCAGCCTATGAGACCGATTTGCTCGTGCCGCACCGCGATCCGATTACCATGGCCGTCTGCCAGGAAATTACGAAACAAGCTTACCTGGAAGCAGGCAAGCCTGATCTCTACAAGGAAGATTCGAATTTCTTCATTACGTCGGATCAATTCAGCTATACCGCGGCGGTGGACGGCATCATGCTGCGCAAAAAACCGGCGGCGAACTTCTTTATGGGGGCGTACTTCGCCGAGGCGTTGCTCTTGACTGAAACGGGCGCGAGCACCGGCGCAATCCAAATCGCCGGGACGGACTCCGATCACCAGCTGCCGTTCTTCGTCACCACCTGCGACTACACCTTGATCGGGGAGGAGCTCTACGCCGCGAGCGCCTATCTCTCCAGAGAACCGGTTCAGGTCGGCACGCTGCGAGGACAGGACATCGGCAAGGCGCTCATCCTCGGCATCCTCGGCGTCGGGACCATCCTAGCCACCCTCGGGGTCATGCTCGACGTTCAGTGGCCGCAACTATTTCTGGATGTGTTCAAGGACGTGAAATGATCTTTTTCCGCCGCCAGGTCCCGCTCCTGATCACGCTCATCACTGGACTGGTGTTCGCGGCGCAATACTATGTGCCGCACCCGGCATCAGAGCAGATGTTAACCTCCGTCACCAAGTGGCTCCAGATCATCAGCGGGTTCGCGCTGGTGCTAGGCGTCAGTAGCCTGTTCCACGTCCATGCGATTAAGATCCGGCGCAAAGAAGCGGGATGGGGCTATAGTTTCGTCCTCTATGTCAGCATGCTGGGCACCATTGCGGTCGGCCTCTGGTCGAACGGCAAGGAAGCCGTCGACGGCACCATGACGGCCTTCGGGTGGATCTATAATTTCATGATGGTTCCGCTGCAGGGGACGATGTTCGCCATTCTCGCGTTCTTCATCGCCTCGGCAGCCTATCGGTCGTTCCGCGCGCGCAGTCGCGAGGCGGCGGTGCTGCTCATTGCGGCGATGATCGTCATGATGGGCCGCGTCCCGCTCGGAGAATATCTCATCCCGATCAGCGGCGACCTGTCCCAGTGGATCTTGAACGTGCTGAACGCGTCAGTGCGACGTGCGATCCTGATCGGCGTGAGCCTCGGCACGGTCGCGCTCTCTATCAAGATTATCTTCGGCATGGAACGGTCGTATCTGGGCGGGGGCAAAGAGTGATGACAAGCGATCAGCTATCAGCCGTCAGCTCTCAGCTCCGGAATCGACGATTCGTCTGTTGCCTGAAGGCTGATTGCTGATGGCTGAATGCCCGGTGGCGACGAAGGAGCGACCGTGAGTTTTGCTGAACGCATGCTGAAGATCGACCGACGGATTATTTTCCTGGTGATCGGTCTCTGTACACTCTTGCCGCTCCTCTATCCGGTCGGACTTCCGATCAAGATTTCGCCGGAGGTGCGCGGGGTGTATGACTATATCGAGTTGCTCCCTGAGGGGTCCGTGTTTCTGCTCTCGCTGGACTTCGATCCTGCGTCGAAGCCTGAGCTGCATCCCCAAGCGATTTCGTTGCTGCGTCATGCCTTCAGGAAGAACCTGCGCGTGATCGGGATGACGCTCTGGGTCTCCGGCACCGGCTTGGCAGACCAGATCATCACGCAGGTCGCCCGCGAGATGGGTAAGGAAAGCGGGAAAGATTATGTGTTCCTTGGTTGGAGCCCCGGCGGCAGTGCCGTCATCATCAACATGGGACAGGACCTCTATGGCGCGTTCCCGGCCGACTACAACGGCAAACCCACGAAGGGACTGCCGGTGCTCCAAGGCATCACCAACCTGCGCGATGTGAGCTATGCCGTCAGCCTGGGCGCCGGCAATCCCGGCGTGGAAGCCTGGTACGTGTTCGGCAAAGACAAGTACAAGTTCGAACTCGGCGGCGGCTGCACCGGCGTGATGGCCCCTGGGCTCTATCCGCTGTTGCGCAGCGGCCAGATCAACGGCCTCATTGGCGGCTTGCGCGGCGCAGCGGAATACGAAACCCTCATCGGCCAGAAGGGAAGGGCTATTGCCGGCATGGATGCTCAATCTGCCACCCATCTCGCCATCATCGTGCTCGTGATCATCTGCAATCTGTTCTACTTCTCCATGCGGAAGCAGGCTAAAGATCAGGGCCACTCGGGAGCGTGAGGACCTATGCCGGTTGAAACTATCATCGGTGCGTGGGTGGCGACGGGGTTGACCCTCTTCATCTTCTCGTTCCTTTATAAGGACAACCCGCTGTTCAAGTTAGCGGAGAATCTCTACGTCGGCGTCTCGGTCGGCTATACCATCGTGAAGACCTATGACACCGTGATCGTGCATCTGATCTGGAAGCCGATCGTCGAGAACGGGGAGTGGGCGCTGTTGATTCCGGTCGCCATCGGGACGCTCATGCTCACGCGTTATGTCCCGAAAGCCGCCTGGCTCTCGCGATATGCGTTTGCCTTCATTGTGGGCGTCGGGTCGGGGCTCGCCATTCCGCGTGTCATTTCCTCCTATATCCTCAAGCAGATCGAAGACACGGTCCGCCCGCTCATGGTGATGGTCCCAGGAGAGGGTCTCACCTTTACGATGAACCTCCTCAACCCGGCCAGCAGTCTCAATACCATCATCATTCTGATCGGTGTCAGCTCGGTGTTGTTTTACTTTTTCTTCTCCGTCGAGCACACGGGGCCGGGCAGGGCTGTGGCCCGGACAGGAATCCTCTTTCTGATGATCGCGTTCGGCGCGGCCTTCGGCTACACCGTGATGGCCCGCATGTCTCTCTTGATCGGGCG
>Ga0209048_10000909_pt1 | contig 31316 bp, 30 predicted proteins | sample FrelakmetCRP12CR_FD_187146 | JGI IMG/M metagenome (GOLD analysis project Ga0209048, IMG submission 187146) | Freshwater lake sediment microbial communities from the University of Notre Dame, USA, for methane emissions studies - CRP12 CR (SPAdes)... | ecosystem: Environmental > Aquatic >...
GTGCGACGCGTGCGCGCGGAGCGGGATCCGGTGGCGTGGGAGGCGGCGCTTCGACGGGTGGGGGACTGCGCCCGGGGCGACGAGAACCTGATGCCCGCGCTGATCGAAGCGGTCGGGGCATACGCGACCGTCGGGGAGATCTCGGACGTGCTCCGCGCAGCCTGGGGCGAGCATCGCGAGCTGGTGACGGTGTGAGGCCGACCAGGTACCAGACGGCCAATCTCATCGTCCGCGGGCCCGGTCCGGGGTCGGCGGCAGCAGATTCGGAGGAACTCGCGATGTCAGAGCCGTCTGGCGGCCTGCTGCCGACCATCCATCATGTTGGTCGTGTCCACCATGTCGCTGTTGTCGTCCGGGAGATGCATGCCGCCCTGGGCTTCTACCGGGACGTCCTGGGGCTCGCGCCGGGCCCCGTGGTTCCCGTCCCGGCGGACCGCGTCAACATCGCCTTCCTGCCCGTCGGGGAGGTCAGGATCGAGCTCGTGGAGCCCACGGACGGCACGACCGGCGTCGCTCGCTTCCTCGCGACCCGCGGTGAGGGGTTCCACCACGTCTGCTTCGAGGTCGCCGACATCTCGGCGACGCTGACCCGGCTGGCAGTGGACGGCGTGGAGCTCATCGATGCCGCTCCGCGTGCCGGCGCCGAGGGGCCTGTCGCGTTTCTCCACCCGCGGAGCTGCCACGGCGTCCTGGTGGAGCTCATCGAAGCGCCCGGCGGGCCGGCCTGGGCGTCGCTCTATCCGGCCGGATTCCGGACGCCCGGCGCATGAGGCGGATGGAGCCGAGCACCGGAGCAGGTGACTACCGGATCATTGATCCCTGGGATCGTGCCGAGGGGGCGCCGTGGCCACCCGGCGTCGTGTGGCTGCCGCGCGTGCACGCGTGGGCGTTCGCGCTCTATTCGCGCAACGCCCGCGGGGTCGAGCTCTGCTTCTTTGACCCAGCCGCCCCGGAGACCCCGGTCCTCACGGTGCAGCTGGACCCCTTCCGTAACCGGACGGGCCGAACCTGGCACTGCGTGATACCCGTCGCCGACGTCGGGGATGCCGTCGTCTACGGGTACCGCATCGATGGGCCCTCGGATCTGCCCAACGGCCACCGCTTCGACCCGGACAAGATCCTCCTCGACCCGTTCGCCCATGGCGTCTGGTTCCCCCCGGGCTACGACCGGAATGCGGCGCGAACGCCCGGCTCGACGCTCGGGAAGTCGCCGCTTGGCGTCCTGCCGCCGCCGGGCGAGCGTCCCAGCCCCGACCCGGACGAGCCGCGCCCGCGCCACACGTGGGACCTCGTCGTCTACGAGCTCCACGTGCGCGGCTTCACCATGGACCCCGCCTCGGGCGTCGCGGAGGCGCATCGCGGCACGTTCGCCGGGCTCATCGAGAAGATCCCGTACCTGCGCGAGCTGGGCATCACTGCCGTCGAGCTGATGCCGGTCCACCAGGCGGACCCCCAGGAGGGAAGCTACTGGGGCTACATGACGCTCAGCTTCTTCGCCCCGAACCGCGGGTATGCCGCGGGGCACGATCCGGCGGACGAGTTCCGGCGCATGGTCCGGGCGTTCCACCACGCGGGCATCGAGGTCTGGCTCGACGTGGTCTACAACCACACGAGCGAAGGCGACGATCACGGCCCGACGCATTCCTTCCGTGGCATCGACAACCGCTCCTACTACCTGCTCACGCCCGACGGTCAGTACGTCAACGACACGGGCACGGGCAACACCTTCCGGAGCGGCCATCCCGCGGGTCGCTCGCTCATCGTCCAGAGCCTGGGCCGATGGGCCGACCGGTTCGGGGTCGACGGGTTCCGGTTCGACCTCGCGTCCATCCTCACGCGGACGAGCGACGGCCGCATCGACCAGGAGCCATCGCTGATCGCGGAGATCTCCTCGCTCGCCGGCGAGCGCGACCTGCGCCTCGTCGCTGAGGCCTGGGACATCGCCGCGTACCAGCTTGGCCGCGGCTTCCCGGGGATCACGTGGCGGCAGTGGAACGGCAAGTTCCGCGACGACCTCCGGTCATTCGTGAAGGGCGACCCGGGGATGGTCGGTGCGCTCATGGCCCGCGTGTACGGCTCGTCGGACCTCTTCCCGGACGGGCTTCCCGATGCGTACCGGCCGTGGATGAGCGTCAACTTCGTCACGGCGCACGACGGGTTCACGATGTGGGACCTGGTCTCGTACGACCGGAAGCACAACGAGGCGAACGGCCACGGCAACACCGACGGGAGCGATGACAATCGCTCGTGGAACCACGGGTTCGAAGGCGACGATGGCGCCCCGCCGGAGGTCGTGGCGCTGCGGCGCCGCCAGGTGCGGAACTTCGCGGCACTCCTGTTGCTCTCGAATGGGACGCCGATGATCCTGGCCGGCGACGAGTTCGGGCAATCGCAGCACGGTAACAACAACCCGTACAACCAGGACAATCCGACGACCTGGCTCGACTGGGCGCGGCTGGCGGCGCACGCCGACCTCTTCCGCTTCTGGCGGCGGATGATCGCGTTCCGGAAATCGCACCCCACGCTCGCGAGGTCGCGCTACTGGCGCGAGGACGTTCGCTGGCACGGCGCGAGCGGGTCGGTTGACCTTGGGCCGGACAGCCGCGCACTGGCCTGGTGCCTCGACGGGCGCAGCGTGTGCGACGATGACCTGTACGTGATGGTCAACGCCTCGTGGCAACCGCTCGACTTCACGATCGCCGAGCCGGGGCCCTGGCGTCGCGTGGTCGACACGACGCTGGCATCGCCCGCGGACATCGTGGACCCGGGCGAGGAGTTGGTCGTCGACGGGACGGGCTATGCCGTCGGCCCGCGATCGGTGGTCGTGCTCCTGCGCCGGGCCGGAGAGCGGCCTGCGTAGGTCGGGCGGCTACCCCTTCGAATCGGCCTTCGCCAGCTCCTCGGCGTAGAAGATCATGTCGAGGTCACCCGGCGAGCGCTCCAGTGCCGTCAGGAGCGTGGCCGCCTCCGCCCGGTGCTGCGTCCCGTGGTTCACCACGTGGGCCAGCATCTGCCAGTGCGCGACGCCGTCCTCGGTGCGGGCCAGCCATGCATCGTCGATGCTCGCCAGCCAGGCGTCGGTGGCCCGCCATTCCGCCTCCCACGCGGTGGCGAGGCCAGCGCTGCTCGGCAGCGGCTCGCGTTCGGGGCGGGGCAGCAGGCCGGTCTCGGCAAGACCGTTGCGCCAGCGCTGGTGGGCGCCGAGGGCGTGGACGACGATCTCCCCGAGCGTGCGCGTGCCGATCGGCTGACCAGCCGGCCACTCGGCCGCGGAGAGGCCGGCAGCCGCCGCGAGCACGTTCTGCGTGGCCCAGCGGTCGTATGCGAGCAGGAATCCAATGTCGGTCGTCCGCATGGCCGCGATCCTAGCGCAGATCCCAGCGGCGGCTCGCTGGACGCCGGCGCGGGAGCGAGCCGACTGCCGGGGCGACCCGCCAGGCTGCCGCGCGCCGGCTCCCGTTCGCGCTATCCGCGGTAGCCCGCCGCACGGAGGAGCGCCGGCAGCTCGGTCGGGGAGCCTGCCACCCGGATGCCGGCCGCTTCAAGCGCCGTGACCTTTTCCGCGGCCGTCCCCCGGCCGCCCGAGATGATCGCGCCAGCATGACCCATGCGCTTGCCCTCGGGTGCGGTCCGACCCGCGATGAAGGCGGCCATCGGCACCCCCCGCAGGTGCTCCGCAGCCCAGGCGGCCGCCTCCTCCTCGGCCGATCCGCCGATCTCGCCGATCAGGACGACCGCCTGCGTCTCGGGGTCCGCGGCGAAGAGCTGCAGGACGTCGAGGAACGTGGTCCCGATGATCGGATCGCCGCCGATCCCGACGCACGTGGACTGGCCGATCCCCGCGTCGGTCATCGCCTGGACTGCCTCGTAGGTCAGCGTCCCGGACCGCGAGACGACGCCCACGCCCCCCTCGCGATGGATGGAGCCGGGGATGATCCCGACCTTCGCCCGGCCCGGGGACGTGGCGCCCGGGCAGTTCGGGCCGATCAGCCGGGCACCAGCGGCCCGGACGACCTCAACCACCGGGAGCATGTCCAGGGCCGGGATCCCTTCCGTGATGCAGAAGATGGTCCCGATTCCAGCCCCAACGGCCTCCAGAATGGCATCCGGAGCCCCGGCAGCAGGGACGAAGATGCAGGACGTGTTGGCTCCCGTGTGGTCCACGGCTTCGGCCACCGTGTCGAAGACGGGGACCCGGTTCTCGAGCGCGTGGAGGCCGCCCTTGCCCGGCGTCATGCCCGCCACGATTCGGGTGCCGTACTCCAGCATCTGGCGCGAGTGAAACTCGCCCTCGCGGCCGGTGATGCCCTGGACCACGAGCCGCGTCTCCCGACCGATCAGGATGCTCATGCTGCGCCTCCCGTCGCCTGGCGGGCCGCGGCGACCGCCTTGGCGGCCGCTTCGTCGAGCGTTGCGGCCGTCTCGAAGGCCGCCTCCCGCAGGAGACGGGCAGCCTCTTCTGCGTTCGTGCCGACGATCCGGACGACCATCGGCACTTCGCGCTCCTGGCGAGCCCGGGCGTCGATGAGGCCGCGGGCGACCTCGTCGCCCCGGGTGATCCCGCCGAAGATGTTGACGAGGATCGCGCGGACCTTCGGGTCGGCGAGGATCAGGCGCATCGCCGCGGAGACGCGGTCCGCCTTGGCGCCGCCGCCGATGTCGAGGAAGTTGGCCGGTGCCCCGCCGGCCCGGTTCACGAGGTCCATCGTCGTCATCGCCAGGCCCGCCCCGTTGACCATGCAGCCGATCGAGCCGTCGAGGTGGATGAAGCTGATGTCGTGGTGCCGCGCCTCCGCGTCGGCGGGGTCCTCCTCGTCGAGGTCGCGCAGCTTCTCCAGGTCGGGATGGCGGGGAAGCGCGGAATCGTCCAGGGTCACCTTCGCGTCGAGGCACGCGAGGCGCTCCACGTGGCCGTCGGGGCCGCTTTCGCGGATGATCGCGAGCGGGTTCACCTCCACGAGGTCGGCATCGTTGGCCCGCATCGTGGCGACGAGGCCCTTGGCGATCTTCACGAAGTCGCGCAGGTGCGGCCCGGCCAGGCCCACGGCGAAGGCGAGCTCGCGCGCCTGCCAGTCGAGCAGCCCAAGGAGTGGGTGCGCCGCAACCCGGTGGATCGCCTCCGGAGTCGCCTTGGCGACCTCCTCGATCTCCACGCCGCCCTCGGCCGAGGCCATCAGCACGATCCGTCGCGACGCGCGGTCAAGGATTGCGCCGAGGTAGAACTCCTTGACGATCACGGCCGCCGGCCCGACGAGCACCTTGCGGACCGGGATCCCCTTGATCTCGATGCCGAGGATTCGACCCGCGACCTCCTCCGCCTCGGTTGGCGAGCCGGCAAGCTTCACGCCGCCGGCCTTGCCGCGCCCGCCAACGAGGACCTGCGCCTTGATCACGACCCGGCTGGCGCCGTCCGCGAGGAACCGTTCGGCCGCCGCGCGCGCCGCCGCGGGGGTGCGGACGACGGTCCACGGCGGGACGGGCAGGCCCTGCGCGGCGAGCAGCGACTTCGCGTCGGCTTCCTGGATCTTCACGGCGGCTCCTGGGTCTGGGTGGGCGTGGCGCGCGCCGATGGTACCCCGCGACGTGCCCCCGGCGGAGGCGCCTGCGGCACGCGCTGCCCGGAACCGCGCCCGTCCGACCCCGTACAATGCAGCGGTTCACGTGGACGAGCCGGCCACCGCGAGTCGGCTGCGTCCCCGGCCGGTCACGGAGGCGAGTCTCCCGGTGCAATACCTGCAGTACCGAGGCGGCGAGGGAATGCTCGCGTGGGCATTCCACCGGATCTCCGGCGTTGCCATCTGGGCGTTCATCCTCCTCCACGTCTTCGACATCTGGCTGGTTGGCGCGAACCGGGGGCTCTATGACGAGGTCCTGAGGCTCTACGCGAGCCCCGCCGGCCGAGTGGGGGAGACGCTCGTGGGCGCCGCGCTCCTCTATCACGCCCTCAACGGGCTGCGGATCATCGTGATGGACTTCTGGCCCGCGATGACCGTCTTCCACAAGCAGCTCTGGTACGCGAGCTGGGTGGTGTTCGTGGTTGTCGGTCTTCCCGGCGCGTACATCATCCTGCGCCCGATCTGGGCGGGAGCGTCGTGATGGCCGCCTACACGCCCTCCGGTCGGGCTCGCCCGCACGGCAGCGGGTTCGAGCTGGGCATCTGGTACCTCATGCGCCTCACCGGGCTCGCCCTGTTCGTGCTCGCGCTCGGCCACTTCTCGATCACGCATTTCATCTTCGATCCGGCCAACCAGACATCCCAGTGGATCGTCGACGAGCGGTGGGGGAACGTCCTGTGGCGGACCGTGGACTGGCTGATGCTCACGATGGTGGTCCTCCACAGCTTCATGGGGGTCCGGACGGTGGTCCAGGACTACACGAGCGGCGGGGCGCGAACCACCCTGACGATGCTGCTGTACCTGGCCGGGATCGCGCTCTTCCTGATGGGGACGATGGCGGTCATGACCCTCCCGTTCCCGGTCAAATAGGAAGGCCGCCGGATGCGAATCGACCATGACGCGCTCGTGATCGGTGCGGGCGGGGCCGGCCTCTGGGCGGCCCTCGAGCTCGCCCGGGCCGGCGTCTCCACGGGCGTCCTCACGAAGCTGTACCCGACCCGCTCCCACACCGGCGCCGCCCAGGGCGGCGTGTGTGCCTCCCTGGGGAACCTGGAGGAGGACCACTGGGAGTGGCACATGTTTGACACCGTCAAGGGCGGCGACTATCTCGTCGACCAGGACGCCGCCGAGGTCCTGGCGCGGGAGGCGGTCGAGACGGTCATCGAGCTCGAGCACATGGGGCTGCCCTTCAACCGGACGCCGGAGGGGAAGATCGACCAGCGGCGCTTCGGCGGCCACACCCGGAACTTCGGGGAGGGACCCGTCAAGCGGGCCTGCTTCGCGGCCGACCGGACCGGCCACATGATCCTGCAGACCCTTTACCAGAACTGCATCAAGGCCGGCGTCCACTTCTACGACGAGTACCACGTCGTCGACCTGATCTTCGAGGGCGGCGAGGGTGGCGACGGAGGCCGGGCGGCCGGCGTGGTCGGCTACCGGATCGCCGACGGCGAGCTCCACACGTTCGGAGCCAAGGCCGTGCTGCTTGCCACCGGCGGCAATGGCCGCATGTTCTCCATCACCTCGAATGCCCATTCGCTGACCGGAGACGGCATGTCGCTGGTCTACCGCCACGGGATCCCGCTCGAGGACATGGAGTTCTACCAGTTCCACCCGACCGGCCTGTACGGCCTGGGGATCCTCCTGTCCGAGGCCGCCCGCGGCGAGGGCGGCACGCTCCTCAACGGCGACGGCGAGCGGTTCATGACCCGCTACGCCCCGAAGCTGATGGAGCTGGCGCCGCGCGACATGGTGAGCCGCGCGATCTACCTCGAGATCCGGGATGGACGGGGGGCCGGGCCGAAGAAGGATTACGTCTACCTGGACGTCCGCCACCTGGGTCGTGCGGTCATCGAGGAGAAGCTGCCCGACATCACGGACTTCGCCCGGGTCTACCTTGGCGTGGAGCCGCTCACGGAGCCCGTGCCCATCGTGCCCACCGCGCATTACGCGATGGGCGGCATCCCGACGGACCTTCGGACCCGGGTCGTGCGCGACGAGGCCAACACCGTCGTCGAGGGGCTCTTCGCTGCCGGGGAGGCAGCTTGTGTCTCGGTCCACGGCGCGAACCGCCTGGGCACGAACTCCCTCGTGGACCTGCTTGTCTTCGGGCGGCGCGCGGGCCGCGAGATGGTCGCCCATTGCCGCGCGGCCGACGCACCGACGATCGCGGCCGACGTCGAGGAGCCGGTCCGTGGCGAGATCGAGGCGCTCCGGACGCGCCGGGAGGGCGAGAGCCCGTCCGCGCTCAAGGCGGAGCTCGCCACGCTGATGATGGACAACGTGGGCGTCTTCCGGACCGCCAGGATGATGACGGCCGCGGTTGCCGGGGTGGCGGAGATCAAGGAGCGCTACGCCCGCGTCCGCGTCCGCGACACCGGCCGGATCTTCAACACTGACCTCCTCGAGGCGCGCGAGCTGGGCTACCTGATCGACGGCGCCGAGGCGATGGCGACGTCCGCGATCGCGCGCACCGAGAGCCGGGGTGCCCACTCCCGCGACGACTACCCGGAGCGCGACGACGTCCACTTCCTCGCCCACACGCTCGCGTACCGGGGCGAGGCCGGGCCCTCGCTCCGCTACAAGCCGGTGACGATCACCCGGTTCGAGCCCAAGCCGCGTACGTATTGAGCCGGGGAGCCGCGTGATGCAGGTCGACCTCCGCATCCTCCGCTTCGATCCGGAGCGCGACGCTGCGCCGCACTGGGAGTCCTACCGCGTCGAAGCGGATCCGATGGACCGTGTTCTCAACCTCCTGATCTCGGTCAAGGAGGAGCAGGACGGGACGCTCACCTTCCGGCGTTCGTGCGCCCACGGCATCTGCGGCTCTGACGCCATGCTGATCAACGGCCGCAATAGGCTGGCCTGCAAGATCCGGGTGGACCAGCTCGGCCGGAAGATCACGGTTGCGCCGCTGGCGGGCCTGCCGGTCGCCAAGGACCTGGTCGTGGACATGGACACGTTCCTCTCCAAGTACCGCAGCGTCATGCCCTTCCTGATCGCCGATTCGCCCGCGCCCGAGCGCGAGCGGCTCCAGAGCCAGGCCGATCGCGCGCGTTACGACGACACCACGAAGTGCATCCTCTGCGCGGCGTGCACGACGGCGTGCCCGTCCTTCTGGGCGCAGCCGTCATACGTCGGCCCGGCCGCGATCGTGAACGCCCACCGCTTCATCTTCGATTCGCGTGACGACGCGGGCGACGAGCGGTTGGAGATCCTGGCCGACAAGGACGGCGTCTGGCGCTGCCGGACCATCTTCAATTGCGTTGACGCGTGCCCGCGGGGCATCAACATCACCCGGGCGATCCTCGAGGTCTCGCGGGCGGTGGTCGAGCGCTCGGTCTGAGCCGCACGGAGGACGGGGGGACGCGCGGCGAGGGTGAGGCTCCGGGCGCGGCGCCCGCGCCGGTCGTTCCTGTGTCCCACGCCGGCCCTCCCGGTGGGCGCGCGCCGCTCCGCCTGGTGATCCGCACCGACGGCGCCTCCCGAGGCAACCCGGGTCCCGCGGCGCTCGGCGCGGTCCTGATCGACGCGTCGGCGCCCGGCGCAGAGCGCCCGGACGCGGCGCCTCTCGCCACGATCAGCGAGGCGCTGGGCCACCAGACGAACAACGTCGCGGAGTGGACCGGCGTCGTCCGCGCCCTGGCACTGGCCGCCGACCTGGGGGCCGTCGAGGTGACGCTGCTCCTCGACTCGATGCTCGTCGTGGAACAGCTGCGCGGACGGTGGCGGGTCAAGGACGCCAAGCTTGCGCCGCTCCACGAGGCCGCGCTCGCGACGGTCCGCCAATTCGGCCGCTGGAGCGCTCGCCACGTTCCGCGGAGCCAGAACTCGGCCGCGGATGCACTGGCCAACGAGGCGCTTGACCGCGTGGCGGCGGGCGGGCCCCGGGTGGTCGTGCGCCGCCCCGATCGCGTGGCCGCCGTGGTCGCGGGGGTCGGGCCGGCGCAGCTCGGGTTCGACCTGGCCGCCGCGCCCGCGCCCGCGTGGGCCGGGCCGCGTGCGGCGCCCGTCCTGGAGGCCGGCTTCGACCCGGGCGATCCGGGCCCGGACGCGGGCCCGCTGCGCGTCCGGATCCTGGGGAGCGGCACGAGCCAGGGGATCCCCCGGATCGCGTGCGACTGCCCGGTCTGCACGTCCGACGATCCGCGCGACCGGCGCACCCGCGCTTCGGCCCTGCTCCGCTGGGCGACCGGGGCGGTCGTGGTGGACTGCGGCCCCGACTTCCGGGCCCAGGCGCTGGCGGCCGGTCTGCGCGGCCTGGATGCCGTCCTGCTCACCCATGAGCACCAGGATGCGATGGGCGGCCTGGACGAGCTGCGCCGTTTCAACGAGCTGGGTGCGGTCACGCTCCCGATCCATGCCCGGGGCGAGATCCTTCCCGCCATCATCGGCCGCTTCGCCTATGCCTTCGACCCCGATCAGCCGCTCATGAGCGCCGTGCCCCGCCTGCGCCCGGTCGCGGTGGACGGCCCGTTCGAGGTCGCCGGGCGGCGCTTCGTCCCGGTGCCGGTCGTGCACGGGGAGCGCCTGATCGCCGGCTTCCGGACGGGCGGTTTTGCGTACTGCTCGGACGTCCAGCGCATCGAGGCCGACGGTCGGGCCCTGCTGCGAGGATTGGACGTGCTGGTGATCTCCGCCCTTCGCGACCTGCCCCACCCGACCCACGAGACCGTGGGCGAGGCCCTGGACCTGGTCGACGACCTGCGGCCCCGGCGCGCCCTGCTCACCCACCTGGACCATGAGCTGGGCCACGCTGCGCTCGCCAGCCGGCTTCCGGCGGGCGTCGAGGTCGCCTTCGATGGGCAGGAGCTTGAGGTTCCCCGGTGAGCGAGCTGCCGGCGGTCCGAATCCACCTCGACGCCGTCGCCCGTGCCACACGCGGTCGCTCCATCGCCATCCGGGTCGCGGACCTGCTCGGCGCGGCGCGCTAGACTCTCCCAGCCAGCGAGGCGGCTGGACGGTCGCGCGTCGGCGGGCAACCGCCGGCGTGAGGAACGTCCGGGCTCCCAGGCGCAGGGTAGCGGGTAACGCCCGTCCGCCGCGAGGCGAGGACCAGCGCCACAGAGACGAGTCCGCTGCCGGGTAACCGGCGGCGGGGTGAAACGCGGCAAGCTCTACCCGGAGCAAGGCCAAGTAGGAGGGCGTGTCCCGGTTCGCCGGGGCAGCGGCGCGCCGCCGCGGACCCTCGGGTCGGCCGCATGAGCCGTCGGGCAACCGGCGGCCCCAGATGGATGACCGTCGCCGTGCCCTCGGGTGCGGTACAGAACCCGGCGTACAGGCCGCCTCGCTGGCGCCCTCACCGGGCCCGCCTGCCGGTTCGGTCCGTCAGTCCTCGTCTGCCCGGAAGATGTGCGAACCCGTGCAGGCGTTGCAGATGGGCATCGCCGCCCGGAGGTCCCCGAGCGGGAGCGGGAGCGCCCGGTCCGGGTAGAGGCAATCCACGTCGTAGACGCGTCCGCTGGCCCGATCCACGGCGATCAGCCGACGAAACGTGCAGCGGCGGATCCGCGCGGCAGCCAGCGGCCGCGCCTGCGTCCCGGGATCGTCCCCGGGGAGCGGCGCGAGGCCAAGATCCGCGGTTCGCGGCAGGGCTGTCATCTGCGGGTGTTGTCTCCGGAAGTCTCGACGACCTTGCTCGGCGGCCGAGCCTACACCCGGCCGCGCCGCGCCTGCAAGTCGACTCTCGTACTACCAGGCTCCACGCCGTTCGCCGGACGAGCGCCGCGACGCGCCGACGTGCGGCACCCGGATCATGGTCCGGATGGCCCGCCGGTGGCGAAATCGGCGTTGACGGAGGCTCGAGAGCGTGTATCATGCCCATCTAGTCCCACGAAGTGGGGACAAGTGGTGAATCTCGGCGGCGGACGGTGGGCACTCGCCTGCCGCCGGGAGCACTCGGCCACGTGTTCGCGGATCCACCGGCACGATGCCGGCGGACAGCGGACAGCGGACCAGAGGGAGCCCGGCAGGTGTTCACCGGCGAGTACCGGCACACGGTGGACGCGAAGGGACGGCTTGCCGTGCCTTCGAAGTTCCGGGCCCAGCTTGCCGGCGGCGCGTTCGTCTCGCGCTGGCTTGACCTCTGCCTGGCCATCTGGCCCCGGGACGGATGGGAGCGCCTCGCGAGCAAGGTCGCGGCACTGCCGATCGTCGAGAACGCCGGGGCCCGCGCCTTCAGCCGGTTCGTCTTCGCGAGCGCCGTCGAGATCGAGTTCGACGCCCAGGGTCGCTTCGTCCTTCCGGCCTACCTCCGCGAGGCCGCCGGGCTGGAGGGTGAGGCCGCTGTCGTCGGGTCGCTCGACCACGCAGAGATCTGGACGCCGGTCCGGTGGGACGACTACCGGAAGGCGCTCGAGGCGCCGGATGCGCTCGCCCAGCACCTGGCTGGGCTGGGCATCTAGCGCACCACATGCGCTTCCAGGATCCACTCGGGATCCGCTCGTCGTCGGTGAGGTAGACATGGAGCTTGGGCACCTGCCGGTGCTCGCGGAGGAGGTCATGCAGATGCTCGCCCCGCGTCCTGGCAGCCTCCATATCGACGGAACCGTTGGCGGCGGTGGGCACACCGAGCGGATCCTGGAGGCCGCCAGCCCGGACGGCCGCGTCCTCGGGCTCGACGCCGATCCCGCCGCGATCGCGCGGGCAGGGGAGCGGCTGGCCCGCTTCGGCGATCGGCTGGTCCTTCGCCAGGCGAACTTCCGGGATCTCGCGAGCGTGGCACCGGAAGCCGGGTTCCCGGCCGTTGACGGCATCCTGCTGGACCTCGGGCTGAGCTCGTTCCAGCTCGCGGACCCGGCCCGCGGGTTCAGCTTCCGTGCCGACGGCCGGCTCGACATGCGCTTCGACCCGGGCACGGGCCGGCCCGCCGCGGACCTGCTGGCCGAGCTCGACGAGGCGGCTCTCACCGACCTCTTCCGGCGCTACGGCGAGGAGCCCCACGCGCGGCGAATCGCGCGCGCCGTCGTGGAGGCGCGCCCAGCGGCCCCGGTCGCCACCGCCGAGGCATTCGCCTCGCTCGTCGAGCGGGTCGTCCCGCGCCGTCCCGGCCGGGCGGGGCGGATCCATCCCGCCACCCGCGTCTTCCAGGCGCTCCGGATCGCGGTGAACGGCGAGCTGGATGCGATCGAGGCCGCCCTCGATGCGGCGGTCGCCCTGCTTCGCCCGGGCGGCCGCCTGGTCGTGCTGGCCTACCACTCGCTGGAGGATCGACTCGTCAAGCGCTTCGTCGCGGCCGAGCGCCGCGGCTGCACCTGTCCACCCAGCTTTCCGGTCTGTGTCTGCGGCCGGGTCCCCCGCCTCCGCCCCGTCGGCTCCCAGCCGGCGGTGCCGTCGGAAGCTGAGGTCGCCGCGAATCCCCGCGCCCGGAGCGCCCGGCTCCGGACCGCGGAGCGGCTCGCCGCATGAGCCGTCCCGGCGTCGACGCGGAGGAGGGTTCGCACCGATGAGCAAGCGTCACCAGACCCAGCGGCGGAGGTCGTACGGCCGCCGGGAGCACGAGATCCGCGAGCGCCGGGAGCGGACCTGGTCCGGGCTCGACGAGGTGCGCGAGATGGGTGAGGAGACGTTCGCGGGGATGGACGTTGCCGTCCGGGAGCTGGGCCTTCCGGCCTACGGCAGCGCCTACCTGTGGGCGGACTGATGGCGGGTTACGCCGGGACTCGGCCGCGATCCGGAATCCCGGAGCCGCGGGGCCGGGCAGAGACGCCCGTCGAGCGGCGCGCCGCCCCGGCGGCGGAGCGGGCCACCGATCTCCCGCGCCGCAGCCTGCGGGGCGCTTCCGCGGTCCGTTCGCGACGCCGGCAGGGCCGGGTGGGCCTCGCCATCGTCGGAATCGTGGTCGTCTTCCTGCTGGGGCTCTTCTCGCTCTCCCAGACGGTCAGGGTCTCCGCGACGGACTTCGACGTCGACCGGCTGATCGCCGCTCGCGAGGATCTCCTTGCGACCGAGCGCAACATGGTCGCGGACCTGTCGCGCCTGGGCCGCGAGCCGGCAATCAGGAAGCTGGCCCTCGAAGCAGGCCTGGGCCAGCTCGTCGACCCGCTCGTCGTTCCCGCGCGGTAGCCCGCGTCGGCGACGGCCCGATCGCCCGACCATGAGGAAGCCCATCTGATGCTCGGCCGGACCGACAGCCGCCCGCGGAGCCTGCTCGTGCTCGCGCTGCTCTCCTGCTTTGGCATCGCGTGCATCGGGCGGCTGGGCTACTGGCAGTTCGTGCGCCACGACGACCTGGTGGCACGTGCCCGCGAACAGGTGACGGCGCGCCTCGAGGTCCCGCCGGTCCGCGGGACGATCTACGACCGGAGCGGGACCGTCGTGCTGGCCACGTCCGTGGAGCGTGACCTGCTCAGCGCGTTCCCGGCCCAGATGACCGGCCCGACCGACGCCGACACGGCGGCGCTGCGCGAGCGCGTGGCTGCGAGGCTCGTCGAGATCCTGGGCCAGGCCCCGACCGATGCCGCCGCCCTTCGAGCGAAGATCAGCGACGGGAAGGCGTACGTGGTCCTTGCCCACGGCCTCACGCTGGCACAGTCGAGCGCGATCAAGGCCGGCCTTGCGGATGGGTCGCTCGTGCAGCTTCGCCTGGAACCCGAGCCCGTCCGGGTCTACCCGCTGGCGGGCGGGGCCACCGGCACAACCCTCGCGGCGCAGTTGCTCGGGTTCGTGAACCGCGACGGGACAGGCCAGTACGGGATCGAGGCCCGCTGGCAGGACCTGCTCGCGGGCAGCCCGCAGGTGCTGCTCGCCGAGCGGGACGGATCAGGGCGGCCGATCCTTGAGAACGCGCAGACGCTTGAGCCTGGCTCGCCGGGCACGTCGCTCACCCTGACGCTGGATGCGAGCCTCCAGCTCAAGCTGGAACAGGAGGTCTATGCGGCCTGGGTCGCGAACCACGCGAAGAGCGTCTCCGGCGTGGTGATGGACCCGGGGACCGGCGAGATTCTCGCGTCCGCGACCTATCCCAGCTACGACGGCAACGACTACAGCGCCATCGCCGCGGCCGATCCCTCGCGCTTCATCGACCCGATCGTTTCGAGCGTGTACGAACCGGGCTCGGTCTTCAAGCTGGTGACCGCGACGGCCGCCCTCGAGGCCGGGGTCGTCACGCGCACCACGAAGCTCCAGGACCAGGCGGTTCTCACGCTGGACGACGGGCGGGCGAAGGTCCAGAACGCCGATCGCGGCAGCAAGGGCACGCTCACCTTCCAGGACGCCGTGGCATGGTCCCGCAACGTCGTCATGTCGAAGGTCGCGCTCAAGCTCGGCCCCACAACCCGCCGGGCTGCGGCCGTCCTCTACGGGGCGTGGACCCGGCTGGGCTTTGGCGCCCCGACGGGCATCGACGTGGCGGGCGAGGTGCCCGGGCTTGTCCGCAACCCGGCCGTCCAGCCGTGGCAGCAGATCGACCTCGCGAACGGCTCGTTTGGCCAGGGGATCGCGGTCACGCTCCTCCAGCTGGCGACCGCGTACAGCGCGATGGTGAACGGCGGGACGCTGCCCACGCCCCACGTCGTGAAGGCGACCGGCGACGCGCCGACGACCACGGCCGACCGGGGCCGGGTGATGACGCGGGCCCTCTCGGCCGATCTCACGGCGATCATGGAGCGGGTCGTGAACGTCGTGCCGTTCTACCGGGATCGCACCCTCATCCCGGGTTACCTGGTGGGGGGCAAGACCGGCACGGCCCAGATCTGGGACGCCAGGGCCGGCCGCTTCCGGACCGACGTCTACAACTTCTCGTTCGTCGGCTTCGTCGGCCGAACCGCGCCGGAGCTGATCGTCGCCGTCCAGGTCAACGCGGGCAAGCCGCTCGTGAACGTGCCCGGAGACCTGGAGATGGCGGTCGAGTCGTTCGAGCTCTTCCGGCGGATTGCGACCGATTCCATGGCGACCCTGGACCTGCCGCCGACGCACCCGGCTTCCTCGGCGTTGGCGCCGGCCGCGTCGGCGCGCCCGTGAGCGCGGGCTGTGGGACACTCCCGGCGTGACGACCGTTCCGGCGCCCGGCCAGGGCGGCGACCCGACCCGGCCGGCGGCCGCCCCCGCGCTGCGTGCCGCCGACCTCGTCGCGGCGACCCGTGGAACGCTGCTCCTCGACGCCGGTCGTCCCATCCGCGGCGGCGCCGTGGACTCGCGCGCGGTGGAGTCCGGCAACCTGTTCGTTGCCCTTCCCGGCGCGCGGACCGATGGACACCGCTTCCTGGAAGCGGCCGCGGCGGCCGGAGCGGCGGCCCTCCTCGTGAGTCGCCCCCTGGACCCAGCGGCGCTCGCGGCGCTCGGAAGCGTGACCGTCGTGTGGGTGCCGGACACGCTCCTGGGCCTCCAGGCGATCGGGGCCGCCTGGCGCGCCCGGTTCGACCCGCTCGTGGTCGGGATCACCGGCAGCCTCGCGAAGACGTCCACGAAAGATGCGACGGCGGCCGTCCTCGCGGTTGCGCTTTCGACGGTGAAGAGCGAGGGCAACGCGAACAACGAGATCGGGCTCCCGCTCACGCTCCTGCGCCTGGGGCCGGAGCACCGCGCCGCGGTCCTGGAGATGGGGATGTACGTCGGTGGCGAGATCGCGACGCTCGCCCGGCTTGCCCGGCCGGAGATCGGCGTCGTGACCGCGGTCGCGCCCGTGCACCAGGAGCGGGCCGGCAGCCTGGCGGCGATCGAGAACGCGAAGGCCGAGCTGGTGGAGGCCCTGCCGCTCGACGGCACCGCGGTCCTCAACGCGGACGACGCCCGGGTGCGCACCTTCGGGTCGCGCACGCGTGCCTCCGTGATTCGCTACGGCTTCGCGGCCGATGCCGACGTGACCGCGGAGCGCGTCGTCAGCCGCGGCGCCGCCGGCATGACGTTCGAGGTCGTGGCCCGCGCCCCCCGGCGGACGCGGTTCGCGGCCGAGATCGTCGCGCTGGGTCGCCACAGTGTCCAGAACGCGCTGGCCGCCGCCGCCGTCGGGCTCCTGGCGGGGCTCCCCGATGAGCAGATCGCAGCCGGCCTGGCGAGCAACTGGGCGGCCGCGTCCCCGCACCGTGGCGCGATCGTGGCGGCGCCCGGCCTCACGATCCTGGACGACTCGTACAACGCCTCGCCGCCGGCGGTGCTCGCCGCGCTCGACGTGCTCGTGTCGCTGCCCGGCCGGCCCGTGGCGGTCCTCGGCGAGATGCTGGAGCTGGGCGACGCACACGCGGCGAGCCACCGCGCGGTGGGCGAAGCCGCCGGCCGGGCGGTGGCCGAGCTCGTGGTTGTCGGGCGCGGCGCCCGGGGCATCGTCGAGGGCGCCCTGGCGGCCGGGCTTGCGGCCTCGCTGGTGCACCACGTCGCGGACCGCGCGACCGCGATCGAGCTTCTCCAGGACGTGCTCCGCCCGGGCGACGTCGTTCTCGTCAAGGCTTCGCGGGAGGCTGCCCTTGAAGCGATCGTGGATGCCCTCCGGGTCGGGATCCGGGCGTGACCGTCGAGCTGATCCAGGCCATCCTGCTGGCCTTCGCCGTGGTCGTCATCCTGATGCCCGGATACATCCGCCTGATGCGCTGGGCCGGCTTCGCCAAGCGGATCCGCAGCGAGGGGCCCGAGTCGCACCAGGTCAAGAGCGGCACTCCCACCGCCGGGGGAGCGCTCCTGATCGGGGTCGTGGGTGCGCTGGCGCTCGTCTTCAACCTGGTCGACGCCTCCACCTTCGCCCCGCTCGCGGCACTCGGGCTCGTGGGCGCGCTCGGCTTCGCCGACGACTGGCTCAATGCGAGCACGGGCGATGGGATTCGTGCCCGGCAGAAGCTCCTGTGGCAGACGGCCGTCGCGGTGTTCGCGGCCTGGCAGATCCAGCGCACGTACGACATCGTCGCCGTGGGCGTCCCGTTCGTGGGTGCCGTGCCCATCGCGCCATGGCTCTACATCGTGTTCGCGGCGTTCGCGATCGTGGCGATGAGCAACGGCGCCAACCTGACGGACGGCCTCGACGGGCTGGCGGGCGGCACCCTCGTCTTCGCCTTCGTCTCGTTCCTCATCATCGCCCTGCTCAACAGCCCCGCCCAGCCGAACCTCGCGATCCTCTGCTCGCTGCTCATCGGCGCGCTCCTGGGCTTCCTGTGGTTCAACGTCCACCCGGCCCAGGTCTTCATGGGCGACTCGGGCTCGCTCAGCCTGGGGGCGACGCTCGCGGTCGTCTCGCTGATCACGGGCCAGATCCTGATCCTCCCGCTGATCGGGATCATCTTCGTCGTGGAAGCGGGCTCGGTCGTGCTCCAGGTTGCCTTCTTCAAGGCCACCGGCGGCAGGCGGATCTTCCGCATGAGCCCGCTTCATCATCACTTCGAGCTGGGAGGATGGCCAGAGACGAAGATCACGCTCCGCTTCTGGATCGTCGCCGCGCTTGCCGGCCTGATGGGCGTGACGCTCTTCCTGGCCACGTTGCAGCGCCTGGTCTGAGGATGCCGAATCCCATCGACCTCGACGCGCTGACGCTGGATGCGGTCCGTGCCGGCGCGCTGGCCGGCGTCCCGGTGACGGTCCTGGGGATGGCGCGAACGGGAGTCGGGCTCGCCCGGTTCTTCGCCGATGCGGGCGCGGTCGTCACGATCTACGACGGCAAGCCCCCGGCCGCGCTCGCGGATCGGCTGGCGGAGCTGCGCGGCCGGGCGATCCGGCTTCGTGCCGGGCCGGACGTCGACCCGGCGTCGGCATGGGTGGATGCGGCCCTGGTCGCCTTCTCGCCATCGATCACGCCGGGCTTCCCCACCACGGAGCCCCGCCTGCGCGCCGCGCTCGACGGCCTGGCGGCCCGACTCGCGGGAGGGGACCGGGACGCGCCGGCGCTCGCTTCCGAGCCGGACCTGACCCTTCGCCTGTGCCCGGCGCCCACGATCGGCGTCACGGGGACGAAGGGGAAGACGACCACCGCATCGCTCATTGCGCATCTCCTCGCCGCTGACCCGGCGCACCCCGTGATGCTGGGTGGGAACATCGGCCTGCCGCTCATCGACCGGGTGACGGAGCTGACGCCGGCCCACCGGGTCGTCCTGGAGCTCTCCGAGCTGCAGCTGCCAAGCCTGACCCGCGGGACGACCGTGGCGGTCTACACGAACGTCACTGCGGACCATCTCGATCGCCACGGGTCGCTGGCCGCCTATCGCGCGGTGAAGCGACGGCTGGCCGAGCTGGTGGATCCGGCGGGGGCGCTTGTCCTCAACCTGGACGACCCGGTGGTGGGCAGCTACGCTGGCCTCGGCACCGCGCCCTCCGTCTGCTACCGGCTGGACCGCCCGATTCCCGGCGGCGTCGGGATCGTGGACGGCTGGGTGGTCGCAGCGGGCGTGGAGCGTCTGTCGATCGCGGGCGCCGGCCCGGCCTGGACCGGCCCGGGCGGCCGGATCCTGCCGGTCGGGGAGCTCGCGCTGCCCGGGCGCCACAACGTCGCCAACCTGCTGGCGGCCGTCTCGGTCGGACTCCTCTTCGGCCTGGCGCCGGACGCGATCCGCCGCGCGGCGATCACGTTCGCCGGCGTCGAGCATCGTCTCGAGCCGGTCGGCCTGCTGGACGGCGTCAGGTTCGTGAACGATTCCCAGGGCACCCAGCCGGACGCAGTGGCCGCCGCGCTGCGCAGCTTCGACGCCCCGCTCGTCCTGATCGCGGGTGGACGCGACAAGGGCGTCGACCTCCGAGCGCTCGCACCGGTCGTCGCGGAACGGGCGGCCGCGGCGATCCTCATCGGCGAGTCCGGGCCGGCGCTCGCGAGGCTTTTCCGGGCGGCCGGCCTCGTGCGCGTCGAGGAGGCCGGAACGCTCGACGCGGCGGTCCCGCGCGCGGATGCCCTGGCGCGCGAGCTGCTTGCCCACGCCGCCCCGGGCACGGTGGCCACGGTCCTCCTCAGCCCTGCGGCCGCCAGCTTCGACCAGTTCCCCGACTACGTCGCTCGCGGGCGCGCCTTCAAGACTGCCGTCGCAGGACTCGTGGCGGCCGCCGCCGCGGCCGCGGCCGACCGGGACGGGAGCCGAGCAGGATGAGCATCACCAGCGCCCGACGCGGGACCGGCGCCGGTTCGGGCGCGGCGACTTCGGGCGGGGCGACGCGCCCGCTGGCCACTGCCCGGACGGCGGCCGTGACGCGGGCACCTGCCGTCTCTCGCGCGTCCGCCGCAGGCGGCCTCGCTGCTCCCATCTACGCCCGCGAGCGACATGCGCCGGACGCCGTCGTGCTCGCCCTGATCGTGGCCCTGACTGGCCTCGGCATCCTGATGGTCTACTCGAGCTCCGCCATGAAGGGCTATGCGGCGGGCGATGGGACGCTTGCAATCGTGGGCCCGCAGTTCGTCTGGGCCGCCGTCGGGATGGGCTGCATGCTCGTCGCGATGCGTTCGGACTACCGCTGGCTGCGCCTCGTCTCGCTGCCGGCGCTCCTCCTGGCGGGCATCCTGCTCGGACTCGTGCTCTTCTCGCCGTGGCGCGTCGAGGTGAGCGGCTCCACGCAGTGGCTCAAGCTCCCCGGGCTGCCCGTCATCCAGCCCGGCGAGTTCGCCAAGCTTGCCCTCGTCGTCTACCTCGCGCACTGGATGGCCCGGCGCGGCACGGCAATCGGCTCGCTGCGAGGCGGGCTGATCCCGTTCGTGGTGATCGTCGCGCCGTTCCTCGTGCTCATCTTCAAGTCGCCCGACCTCGGGTCGACCGCTGTCCTGGGGATCACCGCCGTCGTGATGCTCTTCGTGGCCGGCGGGAACCCTCTCGGGATCCTGGCTCTCGGTGGGGGCGCCGCACTGGTTGCCTCGATGTTCCTGAAGGGCTACCAGCTGGACCGCTTGCAGGGATTCCAGAACCCGTTCGAACACGCCCTCACGACGGGCTTCCACAGCGTCCAGGGCCTGCTGGCGCTCGGGCTGGGTGGCCTCCTGGGCGCGGGCCTCGGCGATCGCGCGGCCGCCGGCGGGATCGTCCTGCCGAACGCCCACAACGACTACATCTTCGCGGTCGTCGGCCAGGAGTTCGGCTTCGTGGGCGCGGCGCTCGTGGTGGTCGCGTTCGTGCTGCTGGCCTGGCGCGGCATGCGCATCTCGCTGACGGCTCCCGACACCTTCGGTGCCCTGCTCGCGGCGGGGCTCACCGCGTACCTGTGTGTCCAGGCGTTCGTGAACATCGGCGTCGTCGTCACACTGCTCCCCGTCACGGGGATCACGCTGCCGTTCGTCTCTGCGGGTGGCTCGTCGCTCATCGTGAGCCTTGTCGCCGGCGGGATCCTGCTGGCGATCTCCCGCGAGACCGCGGTACACGGAGGAGGGATGGATGCGAGTGGTGATCGCGGCAGGCGGCACGGGCGGGCATATCTACCCGGCCGTGGCCGTCGCCCGTTCGCTTCGCGCCCTGCCGGCCGCGCCTGAGCTGGCCTGGATCGGCGGCCACCGGGGCCTGGAGGCCGGGATCGTCCCATCGACCGGGATCCCGTTCTCGCGACTCGCGCTGCGCTCGCTGCGGAGCGCCGGACGCGACATTCATCTCGTCCTGGATCCGCTCCGGCTCGCGGTGTCGTTCCCGCAGGCACTCTGGTCGCTGGCCCGCCGCCGCCCGGACGCCATCCTCACGAGCGGCGGCTACGTCGCCATCCCGATCCTTGCCGCCGCACGCCTCCTGCGCATCCCCGCGGTCCTCTGGGAGGGCAACGTGATGCCCGGGCGCAGCGTCCGGGCGACCGCCCGGCTGGCTGGCGTGGTGGCGGTCAGCTTCGAGGCGACCTGCGCGGCGCTCGGCGTGCAGCGCTGCTACGTGACCGGGACGCCCATCCGTGACCCCCGGGCGACGGACCGCGAAGCAGCCCGCGACCGGCTGGGGATCCCGGCGGGGCCGCGCCTGCTCCTTGTCTTCGGCGGGTCGCAGGCCGTGCGGCGCTTCAACGCCGCCGTTGCGGGGGCGCTGGAGCGGCTCGTGGAGCGCTGTTGGGTGCTCCATGTGACCGGCGAGGACGGCCTCGCGGAGATGCTGGCCGCCCGCGATGCGCTGCCGCCGGAACGTCGCGAGCGATATCTCCCATTCCCGTTCCTTGCCCAGGAGATGACGGCCGCCCTCGCGGCGGCGGACCTGGTGGTGGGCCGGGCCGGCTCGTCGACGCTCGCCGAGGCGGCGGCGTTCGGGCTGCCGATCGTCTGCGTGCCGTATCCGCACGCGGCCGGCCACCAGCGCGCCAACGCGGAGGCGTACGCGGCGACGGGCGCGGCGCGGGTCGTGGACGACGCGGACTTCGACGCCGATGCGCTCGTGGCAGCCGCCCGGCTGCTGGACGAGCCGGCGGCGCACCTCGCGATGAGCGCTGCTGCGCGCGGAGCCGCGCGGCCGGGCGCCGCGGACGCGGTCGCCCGGCTCGTGCTGGCGGCCGCGGCGCGGGCTGCCTACCCGCCGGCCGTGGAGATCGCGCGCCTCGCCGCGGGCGGTGTCGGCCCGGCCGGGCCGCCGGGCACGGGCGGAGCCACCCCCACAGGTGACGCGGCAGCACCCGGGGCCGGGGCGCCTGCCGGGGGAGCGGACGCGTGAGCGAGTCCTTCGACGCGGTCCGGTTCGGGACCGAGATCCAGCGCCGCCTCGGGATCCGGACCTCCCGGGATGAGCCGCTGGCCCGGTTCACGACGATGCGCGTCGGCGGCCCCGCTGATCTCTACGCGGCCGCCGTCAACCCGTTCGAGCTGCGGGGCATCGTCCGGCTGGCGCGTGGGCGGGAGGTGCCCTACACGCTCCTTGGCCGGGGCAGCAACGTGGTGATCGCGGATGCCGGCGTGCGCGGGCTCGTGATCCATGTGCGGGCGCAGGGGTACGAGATCGTGGACGGCCGCCTGGTGGCGGATGCGGGGCTGCCGATGGCGAAGGCGGCGACGGTAACGGCGGAGGCGGGCCTCTCTGGCCTGGAGTTCGGCCTGGCGATCCCGGGGAACGTCGGGGGCGCGGTCTGGGCGAACGCCGGGGCGCATGACTCGGACGTCGCCTCGATCCTGGAGTCCGTGCTCGTGCTGGGCGCGGACGGAACCCAGGCGAGCCTGGCGCCTGCGGCCCTCGGGCTGGCCTACCGCGAGAGTCGTTTCAAGCACGCCTCACCGGAGGGGCCGGCAGAGGTGATCGTGGGGGCCACGTTCTGCCTTGTCCCCGACGACCCGGTGGCGATTCGCGCGCGGCTGAACGAGATTCGGCGCTGGCGCCAGGCCCACCAGCCCCTGGGGATTCCCAGTGCGGGCAGTGTCTTCCGGAATCCGCCGGATGGGCCGTCGGCCGGCGCGCTCGTCGACGGCTGCGGCCTCAAGGGCCAGCGGATCGGCGGCGCGGTGGTCTCCGGGAAGCACGCGAACTGGATCCTCAACGACCAGGGCGGCTCGGCCGCGGACGTCCGGGCGCTCGCCGAGCTGGTGCAGGCCACCGTTGCGCGCGAGACGGGCGTCGCGCTGGCTTTCGAGATCCAGTTCGTGGGTGACTGGTCCGCCTGGCCCGGGGAACCGGCATGACCGCGCGGGGCCCGGCGGCCGTTCCCGTCGCCGTCGTGTACGGCGGGCCGTCCGCGGAGCACGACGTCTCGATCGTCTCCGGGACCGCCATCGCAGAGGCACTCGCCGGCGCGGGCCACCCGGTCCGCCAGCTCCTGGTGGACCTCGCGGGCGGCTGGTGGCTCCTGCCGGCCGATCATCGACGGGACGGCCGTCCGGGCGCCGCGTACGACGCCCCTGGCTCGCTCGGCGCGGCCGGCCCGTTTGCGGCCGGCGAGGCGACCGCCGGGCTCGCCGCGGCGAGCCCGCAGCCCGTGGTCTTCGTGGCCCTCCACGGGCCGTTCGGGGAGGACGGCACGATCCAGGCGATCCTCGAGGCGGCTGGCCTCGCATACACGGGGTCCGGCGTGGCGGCCTCCGCGGTCGGGATGGACAAGCCGTTCTTCAAGCGGGTCGCGCGGGGCGCCGGCCTGCCGGTCCTGCCCTGGGTCGAGATCACCGGGACGCGCTGGTCCGCGGACCGGGAGGGCGTGCTGGACGAACTCGACGCCTTTGCAGCCGGTGCGCCCGGGCGCCGCGTGATCGTCAAGCCCGCCTGCCTCGGGTCCTCGGTCGGGATGTCCATCGCGTGGAGCCCAGCCGATCGTGAGGCCGCCGTGGAGCTCGCCCTGCACTACGACGCGCGGGCCCTGGCAGAGCCCTGCCTGCCGACGCCGAGGGAGCTGGAGGTAGCGGTCCTCGGAAACGCCCCCGGCGACCTCCAGGTGCTCGGCCCCGGCGAGGTGATCCCGAGCCGGGACTTCTACGATTACATCGACAAGTACGTCGCCGGCGCCGCGAGGATCCTGCCCCGGGCCGACGTCGACGAGGCAACCGCCGCCGAATGCCGGAGGATCGCCGCGGCGGCCTTCGAGCTCATCGGTGCGGAGGGCATGGCTCGGGTCGACTTCCTGCAGGATCGTCAGACTGGCAGCCTGTACCTCAACGAGATCAACACGATTCCGGGCTTCACCCCCATCAGCCTCTTCCCGCGGGTGGTGGCGGCGGGTGGCCTCGAGTTCCCTGGCCTCTGCGCCCGGATCGTTGCCCTCGCCGAGGAGCGTCACGCGGCGGTTCCCCGCCACCGGCTCGGGCCCGCGGACCTGCCGCGGTGAGCCGGCTCCCGGTTCGCCCGACGGGCGGCGCCCGCCGCCGCCCGTCGCAGCGCCGCGCGTCGTCCCGACTCTCGCCGCGGCGAGCGCTCGCGGCCCTCGTCATGGTTGTCACAGGGGCAGCCACCTGGGGCGTGGCCGCGTCGCCCGCCTTCGGCGTCCGGACGACGGACGTGTCGGGTGTCGCCGTGACGACCGACGCGGAGGTCGCGGCCGTGCTGGCCCTCGGCAGCCCGCCGCCGAACGCGTTCACGCTGGCGACGGATGGGCTGCGGTCCGGCCTGGAGGCGCTTCCGTCCATCGCCCGGGCCGACGTCCGCGTGACTCTGCCCGGGACGCTCCGCGTCCGCATCGTGGAACGCACCCCGATCCTGGCGTGGCGCGCCGGTGACGCCCTGCTGCTGGTTGATCGCGATGGGAAGGTGATCGCCGACGCCGCCTCGGCTGACGCCACGTCCGCGGCCCGGGCGATCGCGGCCGGGCTCCCCACGGTCGATGACCGGCGCGGGGTGGGCGCCCCCGCCGGTGGGCTGGTCACCGAGGTGCAGCCAGTCCCGGCCGTCGGCGGCCAGGTCGGTCCCATCGAGCTGGACGTGGCGAGGCGCCTGCTCTCGATTCGTCCGGCCGACCTCGGGTCGCCCGCGACGGGGCTCCAGGTTCGACTCGATGACGAGGACGGATGGACGATTCAGCCCGCCGTGGATCGGCCCTGGACGGCCGTCTTCGGCTTCTACTCCTCGACGCTCCGGCCCGCGGACCTCGTTCCCCAGCAGGCGCGCCTTCTCCGCAGCCTGCTCGCCGGCCACGAGGCCCAGCTCCTGCGTATCGTGCTGGCGGACGGCACGCACGGGACATACACGACGAAGTGACTGACCGGGTGACGGGATGGTTTGGCGCCCGGCCGCCGGGTCGGGTAGCCTTGCACAAACGACGTACGTGGAGGGAGAACCGACCCGTGCTCCTGCCCCTGGCGGGTCTGCTCGTCGGTGTCCTTCTTGGGCTCGTCCTGAACGTCAACGTCGGGTTCGAGCTGGCCCGGTATTCGGCCGTCGCGATCCTCGCGGCGCTCGACTCCGTCCTGGGGGCCGTGCGAGCCGAGCTGGAAGGGACATACAACAACCGGATCTTCGTCAGCGGGTTCGTGGTGAACGCGATCGTGGCAGTCCTCCTCACGTTCGTGGGGGACCGCCTCGGGCTCGACCTCTACCTGGTGGCGCTCATCACCTTCGGGTTGCGGATCTTCCAGAACGTCGCGCTCATCCGCCGGCACTTCCTATAGGTCGGCCCAACCACAAGGAGAGGGACGGAACGAGTGGAACGCGAGGCGGTCCTCGTCGGGATCGACGTCGGGACGACCAAGGTCGTGGCCCTCATCGGGGAGGTCGGCCGCGACGGCGGCGTCACGATCATCGGGAAGGGCACGGTGCCGGCGTCGGGGCTTCGCAAGGGCGTCGTCGTGAACATCGACCAGACCGTCCATTCGATCACGGCCGCGGTGGAGAAGGCGGAGCGCCATTCCGGCTGGAAGATAGACCGCGCCTTCGTGAGCGTCGGCGGCCAGCACGTCGACGGCCTCAACTCGCCGGGCCAGGTGGCAGTCGCGGGCGCCCGCCGCGAAGTGACGCAGGAAGACGTCAACCGCTCCATCGAGGTCGCCCGGGCCGTCTCGATCCCGTCCACCCGCGAGGTCCTCCACGTCGTGCCTCGCGGCTACACGGTGGACGGCCAGGAGGGCGTGATGAACCCGCTCGGGATGAGCGCGGTTCGCCTGGAGGTCGAGACCCATATCGTCACCGCGTCCGCGACGGCAGTCCAGAACCTGACCAAGTGCGTCACCGCCGCCGGCGTGAAGATCGATGAGCTGGTGGCGGGCGGCCACGCCTCGGCCGAGGCGGTCCTGTCGCCCACGGAGCGGGACCTCGGCGTCGCGGTCGCCGACATCGGCGCCGGGACCACCGAGCTGACCCTGTTCGCCGACGGCTCGGCCTTCCACACGGCCGTCCTCCCGGTCGGCGGCGCGAACGTCACGAACGACATCGCGATCGGCCTCAAGACCAGCCTCCAGGTGGCGGAATCGCTGAAGATCGACCACGGGACCTGCGACGTGACCGGCCTGGACCCCGACGAGGTGATAAGCGTCACCGTGCTCGGCGACGAGGCCGGCCGGACCGTGGAGCGGATGGAGGTCTGCCGGATCATCGAGGCTCGGATGCGCGAGACCTACGAGATGCTCCGGACCGAGATTCTCGCGGCAGCCCCGGGCCTGTTGCCGGCGGGCCTCGTCCTCACCGGCGGCGGCGCGCAACTTGGCGGGGCCGCGGCCCTGGGCCGGGAGATCCTCGAGATGCCCGTCCGGGTCGCCGCCGCCACCGAGGTCGGCGGGCTGGTGGATGGCCTCCTGGAGCCGTCCTACAGCACGGCCATCGGGCTTCTCCTCTGGGGCGCGCGCCATCTTGGCGCCGCCGACCTCACGACCTACGAGTCGGCACCCGCCGGCGGTCTCGTGGGCCGGATCCGGGGGGCCCTCCGGAGCATCTTCCCGTAGGCGCGGCGCCGACCGGCGCGGCGTGGCGCGGCGCGCCGATGGCCCGCCCGGGCGGTTCGACCCCCGACCCCTGGCGTGCCCGGGCATCGCCGCCTCCCCCGTTCGGGGTTCCCATCCACGGATCCGGCGCTATACTCCCCGGACAGTCTCCATTCCAGCGCGCCATGCCCGCTCGCCGGATGGAGAGGTACGCGTGCACCAGACGTCTTGATCCCGGACGGCCCGAACAGCCGCTCATCACCCCGGAGGACCAGCGATGCCGCTGCGGTCGGATTCCGAGAACTTCGCCCTGATCCGCGTGGTCGGCATCGGCGGCGGAGGCAGCAATGCCGTCAACCGGATGATCCGGGCCGAGATGATGGGCGTCGAGTTCATCGGCATCAACACGGATGCCCAGGCACTGCTCCAATCTGATGCCCCGCACAAGATCCGGATCGGCGACAAGATCACCCGCGGCCTGGGCGCCGGCGGCGACGCCGCGATCGGGCAGCGTGCCGCCGAGGAGGACGTGGAGAAGATCACCGAGGCGCTCCGTGATTCCGACATGGTCTTCATCACGGCGGGCCTGGGTGGTGGGACCGGATCCGGCGCTGCTCCCATCATCGCGGAGATCGCCAAGGACCTCGGCGCGCTGACGATCGGCGTCGTGACCAAGCCGTTCGGGTTCGAAGGCAACCGGCGCAAGCTCATCGCCGAACGAGCCGCCGAGCAGCTCAAGGCGAAGGTCGACACCCTCATCACGATCCCCAACGACCGGCTGCGCGACGTGGTCGCCAAGAACACCTCCATCCTCGACGCGTTCCGGGTCGTGGACGACGTGCTCCGGCAGGGCGTCCAGGGGATCAGCGACATCATCACGGTGCCGGGCCTGATCAACCTCGACTTCGCCGACGTGAAGGCGATCATGCACGACGCCGGCTCCGCCCTCATGGGAATCGGCCGGGCCTCCGGCGACAGCCGGGCCGTGGAAGCCGCCAGGCAGGCGATCGCGAGCCCGCTCCTGGAGGTCAACATCACCGGCGCGCAGGGGATCCTGTTCAACATCTCCGGCTCGTCCAACCTCACGCTCTTCGAGGTGACGGAGGCAGCCGAGGAGATCCGCGCCGCCGCGGACCCCGAGGCCAACATCATCTTCGGCGCGAGCTTCGACGAGCGCCTCGGCGAGGACATCGTGATCACCGTCATCGCGACCGGCTTCGACGGCTCGCGCCGCCGCGAGCCCGTGCGGCGCGAGAGCGCGGAGCGACCCTTCGAGGTGTCCCGGTCGCTCCGCCCCGAGCGCGACTTCCTGGGCGAGCTGGAGCGCCAGCGGAGCGCGGTCGACGGCGAGCTGCATCCGGTCGAGCGCCAGGGTTCGGACAGGGGCGAGCCTGCCTCGGTGCGCGCGGAGCGGACCGTGGCGGAGACCGCCCCGGCGGCGAACGTGCGCCGAACCTACGACGCGGATGACCTGGAGATCCCGAGCTTCCTGCGGCGCCCGAAGTAGCGCGGCCCGGTGCCCGACCCGTCGGGCGTCCCGGACGCCGCGGACCAGCCTGAGCCGGCTGCAATCGCCGGATGCGTCGCGCGTCGCGCCGGCGTGCTCGCGGCGATCGCGGATGCCTGCGCGCGTTCCGGGCGTGACCCGGCCGACGTGACGCTCGTCGCGGTCAGCAAGACCGTGAACGACGTGCAGCTTCGGGCGGCCGTGGCCGCCGGCCTGACGACACTCGGCGAGAACCGGGTCCAGGAAGCGGAGGAGAAGGTCCGGGCCGTGCCGGGGGCGCGCTGGCACCTGGTCGGCCCGCTCCAGGCCAACAAGGCACGCCGTGCGGTCGCCATCTTCGACGTGATCGAGAGCGTGGACTCGGTCGCCCTCGCCGTTCGCCTTGACCGGCTGGCCGGCGAGCTCCGGCCCGGCCGGCCACTGCCGATCCTTCTCCAGGTGAACGTGGACGCGGATGCCGCCAAAGCCGGCTTCACGCCGGACGACCTGGCTGCGGCGCTGCCGGCACTCGGTGGCCTGCCGAACCTGGAGCTGCGTGGCCTGATGACCGTGGGACGCCTGGCGGCGACCGCGGAGGACGCGCGGTCCACGTTCCGCGCGCTGCGCCTGCTCTCGGGACGCCTCCGTGCACCCGCGCCCCGCCCGGCCCGCGTCGGCGCGGCCGCGACGGCGTCCGCGCGCGGCCTCGGTCCGGCGCTCTCCATGGGGATGAGCGACGACTACCCGGTCGCGATCGAGGAGGGCGCCACGCTCATTCGCGTCGGGCGCGCGCTCTTTGGAGAGCGGCCGCAGCCGGGCGCGGACGGCGCCGCGCACGTGGACGTGCGGCCCGCGGCGCCCGCCCCGGCCGTCGACGGCGCGTAGACTCCATCCCATGAGCGCGTTCGTGGGCAACTTCGTCCAGCTGCTCGTGCTCGTGCTCTGGGCGCTGGTGCTGGGCCGGGTCATCGTGTCGTGGGTGGACCCGCAGGGCCGCAACGCGATCTCGCGCCAGGTCATCCTGCTGACGGAGCCGTTCCTCGCGCCGATTCGGCGCCGCCTGCCGTCGACCGGCGGGCTGGACCTCTCGCCGCTCATCCTCATGCTGGTCCTCAGCGCGCTCCTCGGGGTCGTGGGCCGCTGAACGCGGACGCCGAGGTCCGCTTCTCGGTGCGACTCACGCCGCGCGCCGGCCTCGACCGGGTTGACCGGGTGGGCGAGGACGGCGCCCTGCGCGTCCGGGTGACCGCGCCGCCGGTCGATTCCGCGGCCAACGATGCGCTCTGCCGCCTGCTGGCACGGGAGCTGGGCATCGGCCGCGCCGGCGTCCGGATCATGGCCGGCGCGACGGCTCGCCGGAAGGTCGTGGCGGTCGCCGGCGTCGAGGCACAGGTCGTCAGATCGCGCTGGCCCGGGCTGGCCGTATAATCCGCGCCACGGGCGATTAGCTCAGCCGGTCAGAGCGCACGGTTCACATCCGTGAGGTCACTGGTTCGAACCCAGTATCGCCCACCATCCTTGCCTCGAGGCCGGGACCGCGGGCGCCCGGCGGGTCCGCCGGCCGCGCCCCGTGCCACGGCTCGCTCCGGCGCAACGCGGCCTCCAGGCGGACGCAGGCTGGCGGAGTGGGTGGCAGCGCCGCTTCGTCAAGACCAGGAGCACGGGGAGAACCGAATGCAGGGCCTGCATCGCCGGTCCGTCCCGGCCGTCCTCGCGCTCCTCGTCGCGCTGGCGCTCGTCCCGCTCACGCCGCAGGGTGTCGCCGCCGACTCGGACTATGCCGCCAGCTGCACCGCCCGACTCCGAGCATCTCCCTCGACGTCCGCCACGTCGATCGTGACCATGCCCCCTGGCACGGTGGTGACCACCACCGGCACGGTCCAGGGCGACTCGTGGTCGGCCATGTGCGTGACGTCTGTCTCGGGAAGCACCTGGTTCGCGATCACCGCGGTCAACGGCACAAGCGTGTCCTCGCTGTACGGCGTGGGCGTGGCCTACGCCGCCGCCGGGCTCTTTGCGCCGTCGACCGCACCGCCGCCAACTCCCGCGGTCTACCTCGAGGGGATCGACGTCAGCCACTACCAGGGGACGGTCGACTGGACGAGCGTCGCCACCGCTGGCAAACGCTTCGCGATTCTGCAGGCGACCGATGGCGAGACGTGCCTGGATCCGATGTATGCGACGCACCACGGCAGCGCACGCGCGGCCGGCATGCTCGTCACCGCGTACCACTTTGCCGAGCCGTCCAGCTCGCCCGGCGAGGCGGTCCTCCAGGCCGACTGGTACGTGAACAACGCGGCGCTGCTGCCCGGGGACCTGGTGCCGGCGCTGGACCTGGAGCGGACCGGCGGGCTGTCCGCCGGCGAGCTGCAGGCGTGGGTGGGGGCGTGGCTCGGGGAGGTCTACGCCAAGCTGGGCGTGCGGCCCATGATCTACTCGAGCCCCAACTTCTGGACCACCTCCATGGGCGACACCACGATGTTCGCCGACCAGGGCTACTCGGTGCTGTGGATCGCTCACTGGGGAACCTCCAGCCCGACGGTCCCCGCCGCCAACTGGGGCGGGCACGGCTGGACGTTCTGGCAGTACACCAGCACGGGCTCGACGGCGGGCATCTCCGGGCGCGTCGACCTCGACCGGTACAACGGCTCGGACCTGTCGCGTGTCGCATTCAACTACACGTACGTGCCGCCGCCGCCCCTCGTGCCGCCCAACGCCCCACCGGTGCTCGCCGCCTTGACCCCGAACAGCGCTCCAGCCGGCGGGTCCGACCTGGGCATCACCATCCAGGGGGCGAACTTCGCCTGTGCCGTCTCCACCGCCTACTGGAACGGGACGCCGCTGGCCACAACGTACGTCTCACCAGCGCAGCTGGCGGCGGTCGTGCCGGCTGCCCTGACCGCGATGCCCGGGACTTCCTCCGTGACGGTCGTCAACCAGACGCCGGGCGGCGGCACCAGCGCGACTGCAGCGTTCAGCGTCACGGGGTCAACGGTTGGTACGCCCCCGCCAGCCATCACCGGCATCACGCCGACCACGGCACCAGCCGGTCGCGGTGACGTGACCATCTCGATCCAGGGGACAGGCTTCGCGGCCGGCATCTCCA
>Ga0209048_10000910_pt1 | contig 31265 bp, 19 predicted proteins | sample FrelakmetCRP12CR_FD_187146 | JGI IMG/M metagenome (GOLD analysis project Ga0209048, IMG submission 187146) | Freshwater lake sediment microbial communities from the University of Notre Dame, USA, for methane emissions studies - CRP12 CR (SPAdes)... | ecosystem: Environmental > Aquatic >...
CAGAGAGAATCCCATGTAGGTCAGGATCTGGTCAAAGGACCCCGAGACGGCGATGATGATGGCGATCAAGCCCTGAAGCAGGATGGATTTGGCCGGGACCCGATACTTGGCATGGACTTCGGAGACAAAGCGGAAGAAATACCCGTCCTTGGCCATCGAATAATAGACCCGCGGCCCGAGGATGATGAAGGCGCTCAACGAGGAGAACAGGGCGAACGAGATCAGAACGGAAAAGAGCTTCTCGACCGCCGGCCCGAAGACATTGCCCGCGGCCAGCCCCCCCACGGAAATGACCCCGCTCATATCCTTGGCCGGGATGGCGTAAACATAGAACAGGTTCAAGAGAAGGTACAGAAGGATGACGATCCCCGTCCCCAGGAGAAGGGACCTGGGCAAGTTCCTCCGCGGATTCTTGACTTCAGAGCCAATGTAGGCCGAGGCGTTCCAGCCGCTGTAAGCGAACATGATCCACATCAAGCTGAGGCCCATGACCTTCCAGCCGGCGAAACCGAAGGCGAACGGCTGGCCCTGGGTCAGGTGGGCGAAACTCCCTTTGCCCGAGGCGAATCCGAGGGCGATGAGGCCCACGATCAGCACGACCTTGAGGACGGTCAAAGAATTCTGGACGCGCGCCCCGAGTTTGACCCCGCGCCGGTGGATGAGCGTGAAGACGATGATGATCAGGGCGGCGTAGATCTTTTTCAGGATCGAGGCTTCCGTCCGCGCCGGGAAGATTCCCAGGCTCAGGAGCCCGGGGAAGGCCCGGGTGAAATACTCCGTGAAGCCGATGGCGGAGGCGGCGATTGGCGCGGAGAAGCCGACGAAGAATGAGACCCAGCCGCTCAAAAAGCCGAACAACGGATGGAAGAGCCGGGACAGGAAGACGTACTCGCCGCCGGCCTGAGGGATGGCCGCCCCGAGCTCGCCGTAGCACAGGGCCCCGCATAGGGCGATGATACCGCCGACGCCCCACAAGGCCAGGAGGAGCAGGGGATGGCCCAGGTCGCGCATCAGCAGGCCCGAGGTGGTAAAGATCCCGGCCCCGACCATGTTGGCCACGACGATGTTGGTCAGGGGAAAAAGCCCAAGCCTTCGTTCAAGCCCGTTGGTCGAATTTGCGTCATTCATCGGAAGCTGTACCCGTCATCAGATTTTGCCGCGGCCGATCGGTCCGGCAACGCTGTTCCGGGCCCGGCAAGAATGCCTATTCTACCACGTTCTTCCGAGGTTGGCTTTCAATTCTTCACTCCGCGGGTGGCTCCCGACGCCGCGTTATTTCATTGAGCCGGAGGCGCGTTCGGAGATATACTAGGGGAGCAGCCGGCCGCGGGACCAGCTCCCAGCGGTCGCTTCCAGCGGGTTGAGAAACTGAGGATCGTGGACCGGAGGAGGGATGACCATGCGGAAGAACAAGCTCCTGGGCCGGATCATGGGCGTGCTATTTCTGGTCGCCATTCCATTCGGGTTCAGAGACTGGGTACGGGGAGTGTACATCCTTGTCCCCGCCGCCGGCCTGCTGGCCCTGGCCGGTCTGGTCTGCGGTTACAGAAAGCGCAAGGACCTCTACTTAGCCTTCGGCTTGGCGGCGTTCGGCGCGCTCGTGTTCTTTTCCATCGGCACCTCCTACGGATTGGGAGACAACAGGCAGTCCACTCTGTGGTGGTTCCTCGTGACCCTGCCGTATTTTGCCGGCATCATCATGGCCTTCGTGGCCGACCTATCGATGTTGATCGCATCCTTCCGCAAACCGCCCGCGAACCCGACCGGGCGGCCCGAGCGCAAGTAGCGGCGGGGATCGTCCGCATCCGAAAATTCCCGGCCTTGACAGGAAATCCCGGCCCCGGTATCGTCTGTTTCGCCGTCAAGAAACCCAATTTCCGGGGAGGTGCCGAATGACCGTCGAGACGAGCGTCCCGCCCTCCGTCAGAGAGCGGCTGCTGTCCCTCGATTTTTTCCGCGGGTTGACGATGTTTCTCTTGATCGGGGAGAGCACGCTCATCTATGAGCATCTTCGCGACCCCCGGCTGAGCGGAACGATCATCCACGCGATCGGCGAGCAATTCGACCACCATGCTTGGGCCGGCCTGCATTTCTGGGACCTGGTCCAGCCGTTCTTCATGTTCATCGTCGGCGCGGCCCTGGCTTTTTCCGTGGCCAAGCGGGAGGAGCGGGGCGACAGCCGGGGCCGGGTCACCCGGCACGCCGTACGGCGGGCGATTCTGCTCCTGGTCATCGGCTGGGCCCTGTACTGCATCGAACCCGGCCGGATCACCTTCCGCTTCCAGAACGTGCTGGCCCAACTCTCCGTGACGTACATCATCGCCTACCTCATGATGAAGCGTCCGGCGAGGGCGCAGATCGCCTTGAGCTTCGCCCTGATCCTCCTGACGGAAGTCCTGTACCGGGTCTTCTGGGTCCCGGGCTACAACCAGCCCTTCGTGCCCGACCACAACTTCGGTTCCTGGGTGGACATGCTCATCTCGGGCGAGCTGTCGGCCGGGCATTGGGTGTCGTTCAACGCCATCCCGACCACCGCCCACACGATCTGGGGCGTCCTGGCCGGACAATGGCTCATGAGCGACCGCGCCCCCGCGAAAAAGGTCCGAGTCCTGGCCCTGACCGGGGCGGCGGGCGTGGCCGCGGGGTTCGCCCTGACCCCCTTGTCGCCGATGATCAAGCGCATCTGCACCGGCTCCTTTGTGATCGCCAGCGGCGGGTTTTGCCTGCTGATGCTCGCCTTTTCCTTCTGGCTGATCGACGTCAAGCGCATCCGGAAGTGGGCCGTGTTCTTCAATATCGTGGGGATGAACTCCCTGTTCATCTACCTTTTTGCTGAGACCGGCGCGACATCGTGGCTGGGCCGTCTGGTGGCGCCGTTCGCCAAAGGTTTCCTCGGATGGACTGGAGAGATTCCGACCGAGATCATCATCAGCCTTGGGGCTTGGTCCCTGCTGTGGTCGATGTGCTATTGGCTTTACCGCCGCAAGATCCTCATCAAGATCTAGGCTTGCAGGGTTGGGGTTTCGCGGCGACGAGTCGGGCACCGCGAAGTATCTCTCAAGATTCATGATATTTACGGCGGGTCAGGCGGGCCCAAGGAATGGTCAGTCCTCGGCTTCCATTACGGCCCCGGACGGCTGATCAAGACAAGTGAGACCGTCAGAGGCACCGTCCGCCTCCGGCTGCGCGGATAGGTTGCGCGACATTCCAGGGCCGGCCCCGCCCCGCTAGTTTCAATGTTGCGCCCGTCTTTCCAATTTACATCGGCCTGGTGTTGTTGACTTCGATCGCGGCAGGGATTATCCTTTTCTCGTGAAGGGCGGGACCGATCTCGAGCTTGAGGGAAGGGAAAATCGCGCGACGCAAAAAAGTAAATTCCTTTGCCCATCCCTTCCCGTTCGCGCGCTGGAAGGAAAAACCGCTTCCCACGCAAAGTCTTGTCCTGCTTGCCCTGCCCATGCTGATCGTGTTTTTTCCGGGCGAAGTCAAGATCCTCTTCATCCTGATTCCCGTGGCGTTTCTCGTAGTGCTCAAGCACGACCTCCCTCGCCGTCCCGTCTTTTTCGCGGTCATGTCGCTGTTCGGACTGATGTTCATCGGGCTGCTCGGATATTTGTCCGCCACGTTCATCATCCCGCAACCGATTGAGGACATCATCGACGGCACGCTTGCGCACAACGTTCGGCATCGGCTGGATTCGACTTCTTCGGCATCCTGAATGAGACTGCTTTTCCTGACCGCCGAAACCTGCCCCACCTTCCGCGCGGATGTGGCGGTATTGTTCGGGAAGTATCTGCCCCGGCATGGCGTGTATTCCGACATCGTTGCCGGCCGCACGCCGGGCCATGCAGGGCCTGTGGAATGGGGCGCCGGCGAAACATTTTTGTGCGACATTTCCGGCGGCCGGGCCAAAAGGCACGTTGAGACCCTGCTGCACGGCATCAAACACCTGTTCGCGGCCGACCGCGTACGTTACCAAGCGATCCAGGTAAGGGATATGCCGGTTTTGGCGGCCTTTGGCCTATTGGCCGCCCGTATCAAGAGATTGCCGTTTTTTTACTGGATGTCCTATCTCATACCGGAGAGGCAGATTGAACTGGCCCGAGAGCGAGGGCTGTCGGCCGGGGTGATGAACTTTCTATTCCTTTGGGTGAGTGGTCGGGTCGGGAGAGCATTGCTATATTACGTTGTGCTGCCCCAGGCGGATCATGTTTTCGTCCAATCGGAACGCATGCTGGAGGATATGGCCGGCCGGGGCTTAGCCTCCGCGAAGATGACCCCGGTTCCCATGGGAGTGGATATTGAGGATATGCAGCCTGAATTGCTCCGTCCCGCCGATGACCCCCGGCTCGTCGGGCGACGGGTCTTGAGCTATCTTGGCACGCAAAATCGGCCACGGCGCATAGAGATTCTGTTTGAAATGTTGGCCCTGGTGAAGAAAAAAGTGCCCGAAGTGCTGCTGGTTTTGGTCGGTGATACGGAAGATAAGGTGCACCGGGACTGGCTAAGGCAACAGTCCGCACGAGCGGGGGTGTCCGAAAACGTGTTGTGGACCGGATGGCTGCCTATTAAGGAGGGTTGGCGCTACATCATGGCGAGTGAAGTCGGCTTGTCACCATTTCCGCGCGGGTTTCTGCTCGATAGCGCCTCCCCTACGAAAGTGCCCGAGTATCTGGCCTTGGGCATTCCGGTAGTTTGCAATGACAATCCTGACCAGGAGAGTGTCATAGGCAGTCAAAGTGCGGGATACTGCGTTCCCTATACCGCGGAGGGTTTTGCGGATGCGGTGTTGGCGATCTTGAACGCCGATGACGAGCGTCGTCAGGAGATGCGCAGCGGCGGCAGAGACTATGTGACTCAACATCGTGATTATCGCCTGCTCGGGAAAAAATTAGCGCTGCACTATGCGGGCCTTCTCAGGCGCCCTGTTCGGGGCAACGAATGACTGACCGGTATTTACGCAGTTTGAATTGCAGGCCTATTTGCCCCGAGTGCGGCAACCAGAATGAAGCATGCCGACGAATGATTAATTTCAAGGACCAATGACAACATGCTGAACAGCAAGGCTATAAAGACGTGGCCCAGGTTTGCCAAATCCGTAAGAAGCAAGCAGGACCAACTGCTTAGTCGTCTGGATGATTATCCTGACAGCATCTTGATAGCCGGCTGCCAGCGTTCAGGTACCACCATGCTCGCACGCCTCATTACCCGGAGTGAGGGGATGGTGAATTACTGGTTTGGTCCAGATGACGAACTGGATGCCGCGCTGATCCTCAGCGGTCAGGTGGAACATGAGCCGCGTGGAAGATATTGCTTTCAGACGACCTACCTCAATGAGCGCTATCCGGAGTATTTCGGGCACAAGACGTTTCGCCTGGTGTGGGTGCTGCGCAATCCTCATTCCGTCGTGTATTCCATGCTGCACCATTGGCGGCGCTTTGCGTTGAACGAGTTGTTCAGTTCTTGTGCTACGCCGCTGCTCGATGCCCGATATCAACGACGTTTCGAGATGTTCGGGCATTGGGGGGTGCCGCGTTTATGGCGTGCTTGCTATGCCTACAATGCCAAGACCAGCCAGATCAGGCAGTTGCGGGCCCATCTTGATGAGAGTCGGCTGCAAGTCGTTGACTACGACGAACTGGTGAAAAACAAGGCGCGCATCCTGCCGCACATTTATGAATTTCTTGGCCTGCCCTACAAAAATGAAAACGAACAAGCCATCAAATTATCCAGCCTGACCAAATTCCGTAGGGCGGGGGGGCGTGAGCGGGATGCTGTTGAGCATTTGTGCATGCCTGTCTATAGGCAGTTACTTGAATTCATCACCCTGGCCTGAGCGAACAAAAGAATCGATCCAAGGACAAGAATATCGATGCTGGGGCCTGCGCCGGCGGCCGCAAGCGGGGTGTCCACTCTATCTTTCTCGATGGATAAAGAAGTCCATTCCGTCCAAGGGCGGGCGGTCACGATTCGGAAGACATCTGAGGTCCAGGCGATGCTCTGTCCCGAGTTTTAGGGCGGCGGCGTGATTGGCAGGATGATGGCAACCTGCGTCGGAGGGCTTATTTCGCCCCCAGCAGAGTGAATAGGGTTGGAATAGCCGAAGTCCCGAAGCGACTGGGAGAAATTCTTAGAGCTCGCGCTTCGAGATCGTATAACTAAACAAACGACCTAAGGACTAAACTCGCGCTCCCGGAACTTGCCCAGCCCGGCCTGGTTCGAAACAGAATAAAATCGTTGTTTCCGCTTCGCTTACAGGCCGAGCAGGATCAAGACGCCGGCGGCGATGGCCAGGACACTCATGATCGTCGGGAAACCGTTAAAGTATAATTTGAGCAGGGGGATCAGCCCGGTCAGGACGAGCCAGACGCCCAGCAAGATCATTCCCCAACTCTTGGTCACTTTGATTTTGGTCATTTATTTCTCCTTGAAAAATGTGCCTAAGGCCCGGGGAACGCCCTTCGTCCCCTTTATCAATAGCTTATCATGCCGCAAGGACTTCAGCAAGCCAGCCTTTTGGACGTGGGCTTTCCTCAGCCCAAGCGCGGGGGGCAGTCTCGGAATCCTGGATATTGCCGCGCCGCCGATAAGATTGCTCAACTCGCTTTTTGTTTGTGACCAACTCAAGGGGAATGGTCCGGCCTTTTGGCTGCTCTCCGGCCGCCTCAATTTGATAGCCCAGCCCGACCCAATCACTCGGTCAATACTCGCAATTTGACGGCCCGGTCCGAAAACTCGGCAATGGAAATAAATTAGTTCATCCGCCCGATTGACATCGGTTTTCTTCATTGATATTCTTTCCCCGTCACGGGGGACAATTAACGCCATGAAATGCCCTCAATGCGAGGCGCAGAATCCGGAGGATTCCCGCTATTGCTCCCACTGCGCGACTCCCCTCCCTTTTCCCGACGAAACCATAATCCTCGACGGGAAAGCCGCTTTCCGTCCACGGGAAAAGTTCAAGCCGAGCAGTCTTTTTGCCGGTCGGTATGAGATCGTCAAGGAGCTGGGCGGGGGCGGCATGGGACAGGTTTACAAGGCCAGGGATAAAAAGCTCAATCGTTATGTCGCCCTCAAGTTCCTGGCCCCCGGACTCAGTGGCCGAGAAGAGGCCAAAGCGCGGTTCATCCAGGAGGCCCAGGCGGCCTCGGTTCTCGACCATCAGAACATCTGCACGATCCACGAGATCGATGAGACCCCCGACGGCCATCTGTACATCGCCATGGCCTACTATGAGGGCGAGACGCTGAAGAAGAAGATCGAGCGTGGAGCCCAAAGTCTGGCCGAGGCGCTGGACGCCGTGATCCAGATCGCCCGGGGTATGTCGAAAGCCCATGGCCAGGGAATCGTTCATCGGGATATCAAGCCGGCCAACGTGATCGAGACCGGCGATCACGTCATGAAGATCGTCGATTTCGGCCTGGCCAAACTGGCCAGCGAGGCCAGGCTGACCCAGACTTCGGCCGTCATCGGAACGCCGGCCTATATGTCTCCCGAGCAGGCCTTGGGAGAGAACGTCGACCAGCGCACGGATCTTTGGTCCCTGGGTGTTGTCTTCTATGAACTGTTGACCGGTCAGCTGCCGTTTCCGGGAGACAGTGAGCAATCCATCCTCTACGCGATCATCAACCGCCCTCCCATCCCGCTGTTGGACTTGAGGAGCGACATTCCGCGGGAAGCCGAGTGGATCATCCTGAAATGCCTTCAGAAGAAGCCGGAGAGGCGGTACCCCTCCGCGGACCAGCTGCTGGCGGATCTCCTCAAGCTCAAGGGCAGTCTGGAGAAGGGAAAAGAAGATCTCGCCGGCCAGAAAAAGGCGGAAACGCAGCGGGAAACGGAACGGCGGCTGGCGACCGTGCTGTCCGGGGAGATCCTCAACTCTTCCGAGGCCCTCAAGAGCCTGGAACCGGAAGAGGCGGCCTTGGTGATGAACCGCTGTTTCGACCTGTTGTCCTCCATCATCAAGAAATATGGAAGCCGGATCGACAGGATGACGGGAAGCGGTTTTATGGCCGCTTTTGGCGTCCCCCAGGCGATCGAGGACGCCCCGAAAAGAGCCGTTAACGCGGCCATAGAATTGCGCAACAGCCTGGCTCGGTTCAATCAGGACGAAGGCCTTCTCCTCCCGCTTGAGATCCGCCTGGGCATCAACACCGGCACGGTCATCGTGGGCGCCCGCGGCTCGGACCAGGAGTACAACGTCCTGGGCGAGGCTGTCGACCTCGCTTCCCAATTCTGCGACCTGAGCGAAAAGAACGCCGTCACCGTCGGTCCGTTGACCCATCGCTACACGAGCAGCGATTTCGAGTATGAGGCCCTCAAGCCGGTCGCCCTGAAAGGAAGGGCCGAGCCGGGCCCGGCCTACAGGCTGCTTTCCTCCCAGGGAAAGCCCTACAGGGCCCATCCGGGCGCGGAGCGCATGATCTACTCCGATATGGTCGGAAGAGACAAGAACCTGGATAAACTCATGCTGCACGTGCTCAAGGCCGTCAACGGAGAAGGGTCGATCGTGAGCGTGATCGGAGAGGCCGGCATCGGGAAATCCCGTCTGGTCGCGGAACTGAGCCGAAGAGACGTCATGAAGAAGGTCACTCTCCTGCAGGGAAGGGCGCTCTCCTTCGGGACCAACCTGAGCTTTCACCCCGTGATCGACATCCTGAGAGGGTGGGCCAGGATCGAGGAGCAAGATCCCCCCTCGGTATCGTCCCAGAAGCTCGAGAAGGCCATCCGGAATGTGTTTCCGGAGGGCGCCTCCGAGGTCTATCCCTTTATCGCCACCTTGATGGGGTTAAAACTCTCGGGAGCGCCTGCCGAGCGGGTCAAGGGCATCGAGGGCGATGCGCTGGAAAAGCTCATCCTGAAGAACTTCCGCGACCTCGTCGTCAAGGCCGCCCTCCTCAAGCCCCTGGTCCTGATCCTTGAAGACCTTCACTGGGCGGATTCGACCTCCCTTGACTTGTTGGAGTCTCTCTTCCGGCTGGCCACCAGCCACAGCATCCTGTTCATCAACGTCCTGCGGCCCGACTACGATACGAGCGAGCGCATCCTGCGGACCCTCAGGGGCAGGTATCCGGATCACTCGACGGAAATCTACCTGGAACCCTTGAACGAGGCCGAGTGCGCGACCTTGATCGGCAACCTTCTCAACACGGAAGCTCTCCCTGACCGTATCCGGGAGCTCATCGCCCGCCGCGCGGAGGGGAATCCCTTTTTCATCGAGGAAGTCGCCCGCTCGTTCATCGACGACGGGATCGTGGAGATCAAGGACGGACGATTCCGGGTAACGGACCGGATCGACGCCGTGGAGATTCCAGAGTCCATCAGCGACATCATCATGGCCCGGGTCGACAAGCTGGACGAGCAGACCAAGTCCCTGCTCAAGATCGCGTCCGTGATCGGAAGGAACTTCTTTTACAAGATCCTGGCCGAAGTGGCCAGGAACGTCGCCGAGATCGACGACAGGCTCGAGTATCTCAAGGAGGTCCAGCTCATCAAGGAGCAGAAACGGATGCAGGAGCTGGAATATCTATTCAAGCACGCCCTGTCGCGGGATGCCGTCTACGATTCCATCCTTGTCAAAAAGAAGAAGCAGCTCCATTCCGAGGTGGCCCGGGCCATCGAGTCCGTGTTTCGCACAAGGCTTCCCGAGTTCTACGGCATGCTGGCCTTTCACTACAGCCGGGCCGAAGAGATGGAAAAGGCGGAAGAATATCTTTTCAAGGCCGGCGAGGAGGCCCTCAGGGCGGCTGCATCCAACGAGGCCCTCAACTATTTTCAGGAGACCCTGGAGCTCTACGTCAAGAAGTTCGGGGACGCCGCGGACCCGGACAAGGTCGCCCGCCTCCAGAAGAACATCGGCCTGGCTTTGTACTACAAGGGCCATTTCGCCGAAGCCGTCGAGCATTTCGATAAGGCGGTGGAACATTGGGGGGGCGGGAAGCCGATGAGCGAGTTGAAGGCCCGCCTCAAGCTTCTCGGCGAATTGCTGTGGATGCTGAAGGAGATCCATTTCCCCTCAAAACGGAAGAAACGGATCCCGGGCCAGGAAGAAAACGACATCGTGGTGACCCGCTACCGAAAGATCATGGCCCTGATCTCCATCGATACCCAGCGCATGTTCACCGAAGCCGTCGGGCTGTTCCGGCGGGTGGGCAAATATGACCTGACTCGGATCGAGCAGGGATTGGCCTTCCTCTCGGGATTGAGCGCGCTGTTTTCTTATTCCGGGGTTTCGCTGAGGATCGGCCAAAAGATCCTGGACTATTTCAAGCCCTACCTCCCGAGTTGTGACGACCGGACGGTCTTTGCCTACAACTTCTGGAAACTGGTCTGTGAATATCTCACCGGAGACTGGGGGGGGAAGGAGGATTTCGACGAGCGCCTGATCGAGGCCATGGTCCTCAAAGGCGAAAACTGGAACGCCACGGGCTATCTGGGAATGCTGACTTTCATCAAGGCCGAGCTCGGTGACTTTCCGATGGCCCAGAAATGTTGCCGCAAGTTCACGGAAATCGCCGAGACGTATGAGGATGACTCCCACAAGGCCCGAAAGGCCATCTATTACACCAAGCTTCTCCTGAGAAGCGGGCGGTTATCCGAGGCACTCGACGAGACCGCAAGAATGATTCCCTTCAACCAGAAGATCGGCCAGCAATTGGCCGTCCTCTTCCTTCTGGGCTTGAAGGCGAACGCGCAATTCCTGTTGGGCGATATCGCCGGGGCGGAGGCCTCCCTGAAGCAGGCCGAAGAGATCGTATCCGCCGAGAAACGCATTTCCCCCCTTATGCTCAGCAGCTACCTATCCAGCCAATGCCTGCTGAACCTTTATCGGCTCGAGAGAGCCATCGCCTCCGGCGACAAGCCAAAGATCAGGCGGGTCCGGAATTCGGCTTTTCATTATGGGAAGGCGGGCCTCAAGAACTCACGACGGTTCGCGGCCGAGAGGACGAAGTCCCTGCGGCTGATGGGAGAATGCCTCTGGCTGTCCGGAAAACAGGCCAAAGCGTTCTCCTGGTGGCAGCGGAGCATGAAAGAAGGTGAAAGATTGAACGCTCGGCCGGAGCTGTTCAGGACCTATCTGGAGGTGGGCAAGCGCTTGCGGGACGAAAAAAGCCGGGTTCGCCCTGTCAACGGCCTGCGGGCCGAAGACTACCTCGAAAAAGCGGGCCGCGGATTTACGGAACTGGGGATACAGACCGGAGAAAGTGAATTGGACCTGATCCTCGGCAAGGGCCAACGCCCTTGCCCCTAGGAGGAAGCTCCCCGACGATCCAAGAGAGCTGAACCGGCGGCCAAAAGGAAAGACCCGAACGTGGCCGGCCGAATCACAATTTCCTCTTTTCCTTGAGTATTCTCAGGGTCATGGCCTTGAGATTCAGGGGCGGCAGGAGGGGCGCCCGTCGCGGCCGCAAGCGCAAAGCCTGGTTAGGGCAGCCCGGAACGCACACGCCGCAGCCGATGCACCAATCTTCATCCACCAGGGCGGTTCCTCCGGGCTCCACCCGGATGGCGCCGATCTGGCATCGTTCTTGGCAGGTCCCGCACCCGGCGCACTTCTTCTCGTCAACGACCGGCACAAACCGGGTCGGAGCGATGCCGCGATGGACGCGCTTCTCCGTCAAGATCCTCAGGAGCTCGCAACAGCAGCCGCAGCAGTGACACATGAAGACCACGTTCTGGCGAAAATTGTCGGCGATATGGACCAGTCCCGATCCTTCCGCACGGTCGAGGGCCTTGAGCAGTTCGTCCCGACTCGCTCGGCGTGCAAAACCGCGCTTGATGAGAAAATCGGCGGTCACACCGAAGCTCATGCAGATGTCGTCCACCGGCGCCTTGAGGGAGCAGCTTCTCCCGAGATGGACGACCTTGTGACGGCAATAGCACGTCTGCAGGCTTCCGGATTCGACCTGCTCGATCAGGCCGCGCGCGGTCTCGTAGGGCAGCACCTCGCTGATCAGATCGTCTCCAAGGGAGTCGAGGCGGACGAGCGTCCGGGTCCGTTGGGTCTCCAGGCCTGCGATTTCCCGGGCGAATTCGCTTTGCCTGAAGTACTCCTCCATGAGCCGGGCCATCTCCGGGTAAGGGAAGCCCTCCTGAACCCGCATGAAGGTGTATTCAAAGAAACCGGGAAACGCCGCCGAGAGCCAGTAGGATTTCCGGTCGCCCGGCGCGATCTCCATGACCAACCCCTTGGCGGCCATCGAATCCAGCAAGGACAGAAGCTCCGCTTCCGGGCGTCCGGTCCTCGAGACCAGCTCCTCCATGGCCACCGTGGTCAGCGGAAAAGCGGCCGCCAGCTCGGCTTCTTCCTCGGTGAACAGCAAGGCCAGGATCCGTTCGATGGCGGCGTGGCGAGGCAGCCCAATGGGATGGCGATCCAGCCTGCTGCGGAGTTCCTCCCAGATCTCTGATTTTGAACTTAGATGTCCCATGTCTGACCGCCGCGGCCGCCCCGGGCGGGAGGCCGTCTTTTAAGCCACTTTCTCAAAAACGAACCTGTAGTGGTCGATGATTTCGCGTTCAAAGCAAGCCCCGTGCGGACTGTCCCTGGATACGTCCAAGCGCTTCCGAATCTCCTTGTGGGCGATGAAATGGGGGATCAACGACAGATAGAACGCGTATTTCTTGACGCTGAATCCCAGGAATTTCTTTCTCCATTGTTTCAACGTTTCGATATAGTCCAGTCGGCCGTTGCTGATGGAAATCAATCGAAAATACGGCTTCGCGGCTTCGAGGATCTGTTCTTTGCCGGAGGGCAGCCAGGAGCCGGGGAACACCTTTTGCACACGGGCGCAGATGTTCGGGTCGGAGCCTTGCTTGGCCGTGATGTCGAACCGGTCGGGATCGAGCATGTTCTTGCCGAAGGTCATGGTTTGCAGGTAGAACCTCTTGCCTTCCTTCAACAGGTCGGAAACGACCTTGAAATAGCGGCGATAGACCTCATCCTGTTTTCCGGCCTTCCATTCTTCCTTGGAGCAATAGTGTTCGAAGGCGCCCAATGAAACGACGGCGTCGAACGTTCCGAATGTCTCGGCACCTAGGATTCTACAGTCCAAGAGGTACACCTCGAATCCGTTCTTGAGGCAGGCCTCGACCTGTCCGGAAGACAGCGTCAGCCCGACGCCGCGAGCTCCCTTCTCCTTGACGAATTTCAAGAACGGACCCCATCCGCAGCCCATGTCGAGGACGCTCGAGCCTTCTGTGATGTTCAAGTTTTCCACGATGAACTCATGCTTTCGCCTTTGAGCTTCCTCCAGGGTCAGGGAAAAATCCCCGTTGTACATGGCTCCGCTGAAATCCCCGGTCTCGCCGATGCAAAACCGGAAGATCCTGTCGATGAGCGTGTAGGTATAATCCAGGTCTTTTTTATCCGTCATCGCTCCTCCCGAAAAGGATCGATAGGAGGCGGGATCACGCCGCTCACCCCCCGGGGCGATATTACAATATGAAAACACATCCCGTCAATAAGAACCTTCAAAAAGGGGGGACTCCCGGTCCGGAATAGACTTGCTTTTTGGCTTTTGTTATACTCCCGCTGCAGATTGTTGGAATCCTAGATGCAGAATGAGTTTCTCCACCGCGTCGTCGTCTCGGGGTTAGGGGCCGTGACCCCGATCGGCGTCGGGGTCCAGGAGTTTTGGCAGGGGCTGATCGCGGGGAAGAACGGCGTCGCCGGAGTGACGCATTTCGATCCCTCCAGATTCTCCTCGACGATGGCCGCCGAGGTCAAGGGTTTCCGCCCCGAAGACTGGGTGGACGGGAAATCCGTCGCCCGCATGGACCGCTTCACTCATTTCAGCATGGCCGCATCGGCCATGGCCTTCAAGGATGCCGGACTGGACGTGTACGCCTTCGACCGGTGCCGAGCGGGCGTCATCATCGGCTCGGGCATCGGCGGCTCCGACTCGATCGAAAAAGGCCATCTCTGTCTTGAGCAAAAGGGCCCGCACGGCCTGAATCCGTTCTTCGTGTCGAAAGTGCTCATCAACATGTCCTCGAGCATGGTGTCCATCCGATACGGACTGAAAGGGCCTCTTTCGGCGCTTTCCGTCGCCTGTTCGACCGGGGCCAACGCCATCGGCGACGGCTTTCGAACGATCCAGAGAGGGGATGCCGAACTAATGCTGGCCGGGTCGTCCGAGGCGTGTATCACGCCTTTGGCTTATGGGGGCTTCTGCGCCACGCGCTCCATGTCCAGGCGGAACGATCGCCCGGAAAAGGCCAGCCGGCCGTTCGACAAGACGCGCGACGGGTTCGTCATGGGAGAAGGGGCCGGGGTCGTTGTGCTCGAGGAGCTCGAGCATGCCAAGAAGCGGGGCGCCAGGATCTATGCCGAGCTCGCCGGCTACGGCAACTCCGCGGATGCCTATCATTTGACGGCCCCGGAACCGGGCGGCCAGGGCATGGTCCGGGTGATGACGCTTGCCCTGACGGACGCCGGCCTGGACCCTTCTGACATCGGATATATCAATGCCCACGGCACGTCCACCGAATTGAACGATAAGATCGAGAGCGGGGCCATCATCACTGTCTTTGGAACGCACGCTCGGCGCCTCAAGGTCAGCTCCATAAAGTCCATGATCGGCCACCTTATGGCCGCGGCCGGGGCGGTGGAATTCGTGGCTACGGTCATGAGCGTCTCTACGGGTATTCTCCCTCCCACGATCAACTATGAAGAACCCGATCCCGAATGTCCGCTCGATTATGTCACCCACGGCATGGAGAGGATCGATTTTCGCGCCGCACTGAGCAACTCTTTCGGGTTTGGGGGAGGCAACGCCTGCCTTGTCGTGAGCAAATACCGAGGTGATACATGAAGATTCCTCAGCTTAAGATCGGGAATATGACCGCGCAAATTCCGATCATCCAGGGCGCCATGGGAGTGAGAGTCTCTCTCTCTTCGCTGGCTTCTGCGGTGGCTAATGAAGGGGGGATCGGGACCATCGCCAGTGTGGGTCTGGGAGATATCGAAGTTTCAAAACATGAGTATGAAAGGATGTCTCGAGAAGCGTTGGCCTTCGAGATCCGCAAAGCGAAAAGCCTGACGAAAGGTCTTCTGGCCGTGAATGTCATGGGTGTCTTGAGCAATGCCGATGAATTGATCGCCGCCTCGGTTGAAGAGGGAATCAAGCTGATCGTGGCGGGGGCGAGCCTTCCGCTCAAACTCCCCGGCCAGGTGGAGGATCCCTCCGTCTGTCTCCTGCCCATCGTGAGCTCCGGGAGGGCTGCGGAATTGGTCCTGCGGGCCTGGGATAAGCGCTACGGCCGGACGGCCGATGGAATCATCCTGGAGGGGCCTTTAGCGGGAGGCCACTTGGGCTTTTCCATGGAGCAGCTCGAGCAGATCGAACACTACCCACTTAAGAAACTGCTGCCCGAGGTCCTTGAAGCCATCAAAGCCTATGAGGACAAATACGGAAAGAAAATCCCTGTGATCGCCGGCGGCGGCATCTTTGACGGAAAGGACATCGCTGAGATTCTCTTGGCGGGAGCATCGGGCGTCCAGATGGCGACCCGCTTTGTCGGCACGATTGAATGCGATGTTGCTCCTGAATTCAAGCAGGCTTACCTCAGCGCCAAAGAAGAGGACATCGTCATCATCAAAAGCCCCGTCGGTCTGCCCGGGAGGGCCATTCGAAATGATTTCATCAAGGAAGTGGAAAGGCGGGGAAAGCTCGACATTCGTTGTCCCTATCGATGCCTGATCACGTGCGATGTTCTTAACGCCAAATACTGCATAGCCCAGGCTCTCCTCAATGCCTGTTTCGGCGATGTCGATCATGGGCTTATCTTCTGCGGGCAGAATGCTTACAGGGTCAACAAGATCGTCACGGTCAAAGAGCTTATCGCCGAACTCCTGGCCGAACTCGAGGCCTATTAAGAGTTCCCCCGGCCGCTATTTCTCGGACTCGAACGTCTTGATGACCGCCGACCATGACCGTGAGTATTCCTCATGGCCCTTTTTTAGTCCCGGGGGAGAGGTTTCTGCGAGTTGCGCGGTTTTAAAATTGCCGGCGGCTTCTTGACCCGCCGGCGTCTCCTTAGCTATGATAACCGGCAAGGGAGAAAAGCGGCAACATAAATCAATGTCCTAAGCTTTTCAACTATCCGAACTCGGCCCGATATCTCCCTAGGGGGGAATCATGAAATGCCCATCTTGTGGAATCGAGAATCTGGAAGATTCGAAGTATTGCCGGAAGTGCGCGACGCCGTTTCCTGGGGGAGTGGTCTCCTTCACCCGGACCATCGTCCAAGGGCCGGCGGAGCTTGCCTCCGGGACCGTGATCTCCGGTCATTACAAGATCAACAAGATCCTCGGCCGGGGCGGAATGGGTGTCGTTTATCTGGCTGACGACACGCGGCTCAAACGTCCGGTCGCCTTGAAGTTCCTCCCGCCCGGGCTGGCCCTGGACGAGGACATCAGGAAGCGGTTTATGATCGAGGCCCAGGCCGCGGCGTCCCTGTCCCATCCCAACATTTGCACGATCTATGAGGTCGATGACCAGGCGGAAAAGGCGTTCATCTCGATGGAATACGTGGAAGGGGAAAGCCTGAGAGAGAAAGTTGCCAAGGGCCCTCTGCCATTCGAACAAGTGCTCGATATTGCTCTCCAGATGTGCGCCGGACTGGACGAAGCCCATAAGAAGGGGATCGTCCACAGGGACATCAAGAGCGCGAACATCATGCTGACGGCCAAGGGGCAGGCAAAGATCATGGACTTCGGGCTGGCCAAGGTCGCCGGCACAGCCATGGTCACGAAAGAGGGCTCGACCATGGGGACGGTGGCTTACATGTCGCCCGAGCAGGCGAAAGGCGAGGCTGTTGATGCGCGGACGGACATCTGGTCGCTGGGAGTCGTCCTTTATGAGCTGGCGAGCGGGAAGCTCCCGTTCAGAGGGGACCTGGAGTCGGCGGTCATCCATAATATCATCCATGAGGAGCCGAAACCGCTCAAGGCGATCGTGCCCAAGGTGCCGGAAGAATTCGAGAGGATCGTCAAGCGGGCGCTGAAGAAGAAGGTGAACGACCGATACGGCTCGGCGGCCGAGATGCTGGCCGACCTCAGGAAGCTCCATGCGGCTCTCGCAAAGGAGAAGGCCGGCGTATTCAACGTCCGCTCATTCCTGCGCATCATCCGCAAGCCTCTTGTCGCCGTTCCCTCTGCTCTTGTCCTCATCGCCATCGGCTTCCTGATCTATTCCACCCTCAACCGCCAGGCCAAGGTCCGCTGGGCCAAAGAAAAACTCCTCCCAAAGATCAACGAGCTCATAGAAGCCGGCAGGGATAATTACGTCGACGCATACAAAATTGCTGAAGAAGCAGAAAAGTACATCCCGCACGATGCTCAGCTTTCCGAGTTCTTGTCCAAGATCGCGGTTCGCATAAATATTGAAACAGAGCCTCCCGGCGCAAAAGTCTATAAGAAGGAATACAAGGCTCTGGAAAGCCAATGGGAATATTTGGGTGCTTCCCCCATAAAGGACATCAGATTGCCTGTCGGGTTTTTTAGATGGAAGATGGAAAAAGAGGGATATGAAAAAATCCTCCTGGCCGACGCCACTTTCGATTGGAACCGAAGTACGCAAAAACTTATTGTCCCCCACAATATTGAAAGAATGCTGGACAAAAAAGGAGACATCCCAAACGGCATGGTGCGGGTTAAAGGAGAAGGAGAAATTAGCGACTTTTTCATCGATCAATATGAAGTCGCGAACAAACAATTCAAGCAATTTCTTGACAGGGGCGGGTATCAGAATAAAGAATACTGGAAACAGAAATTCGTTAAGAACGGAAAAGAACTGAGCTGGGAAGAAGCGCTGAAGGAATTCGTGGATCAAACAGGAAGACCCGGCCCGGCGACCTGGAGGGCCGGAGATTATCCCGAGGGACAAGCCGATTACCCGGTCTCAGGGGTCAGTTGGTACGAAGCTATGGCTTATGCCGAGTTTGTGGGAAGGAGCCTGCCAACATCTACCCATTGGGGCATTGCTGCGGAAAAAGGAGTTGCTTCGCAAGTAGTTTCAAGGGGTTTCTACGCTCTCTTAGCTCCTATGAGCAATTTTAAAGGTCAGGGACCCGCCGCAGTCGGAACCTATCCAGGAATAACCGGCTTTGGGGCTTATGACATGGCAGGCAATGTGAGAGAGTGGTGCTGGAATGAAGCTCCGGAGGGCAGAATCATCAGGGGCGGCGCCTGGAACGATGTTCCCTATATGTTTGACAACTTGAGCCAGGCCTCTCCCTTTGACCGTTCCCCTAGAAATGGATTTCGATGCGCTCTCTACATCCATCCTGACAAGATCCCCAAATCAGCATTTGAAGCCGAAAGGTTTGCAAAAGTCCGAGATTTCTATAAAGAAAAACCGGTCCCAGATTCGGTTTTTCAGATTTATAAAGAGCAGTTCTCCTATGACAAGACCGATCTCAATGCTCATGTGGAATGGAAAGATGAAAGTTCAAAAGACTGGGTCCAAGAAAAGATTACGTTCAATGCTGCCTATGAGAACGAACGCATGATTGCCTACCTTTTCCTTCCCAAAAAAGTCTCCCCTCCCTATCAGACCGTCGTTTATTTTCCCGGCGCTGGATCTTTTTCACAAGTAACCAGCAAGGATCTGGATAAATATTGGGAATTTGAGGACTATCTATCCTTCATCGTAAGAAACGGGCGGGCGGTACTTTATCCTGTCTATAAGGGGAGCTTCGAGCGTAGAGCTGATGCCCTCGTGGAGGCCGATTTTGATTCTCATCTCTATACTGAATTGCTGATCAAGTCGGTCAAAGATTTCAAGAGAAGTATCGACTATCTAGAAACGCGTCTGGATATCGATAGCAGGCGGCTTGCTTACTTTGGATTTAGTTGGGGTGGCGCATGGGGAGCTATCATCGCAGCTGTGGAGGACCGTCTCAAAGCCAGCATCCTCGAGAGCGGAGGTCTATACACAGAAGTCACACGCCCTGAAACCGATGAATTAAATTACGTCACTCGGGTGACGATTCCTACCTTGATGCTTAATGGAAAATATGACATGACCTTTCCTCTTGAGACAAGTGTTCGGCCGATGTTCGATCTTTTGGGAGCATCCAAAGGAAAAAAGGAACTGAAGCTTTACGCTACAGATCATATTATTCCTAGAAATGAGTCTATCAAGGAAACGCTAGCCTGGCTCGACCGCTATCTGGGGCCCGTGAAGTAGCCGCAGGCCGTGGACTTGGCCGGAGCGTGGTGAAGTCGACGGTCTCCGGATGCAGGGAAACGATTATCCTAATCTCCGTTTTCTGAAGTTATAGCCCCAATTGCCAGGGCTACGGACGGTTACCCGGGATGGACGACATGGCGAGCGGACCAAGCGAAAAGCGGGTTATTTCGAGAGGGAAGTGTCTGACCTTGTTTTCCCCCTTCCGCCCTTGGAGTCGGCAGCGTCAGGCTTTCAATCGAGTTGAAAATCTCACGATATCGGTGTTAAACTGAAAAAAGTCTAGCAGTCAAAATCATTGTCGTATTGGGCCAAAAGACCCAGAGGGGTGCGAGGGCGTGAATTGTCCGGCCTGTCAGTCAGAAAATCCTTCTGATAGTCGCTACTGCCACAGGTGCGGTTCGGCGCTTGAAGAAACCGTCCCCGAAACTCTCCCTTACTCGCCGGCCCAGAAAACAGCCGTCAGGGAAACCCTCAAATTCAACCCAGGGGAAAAGTTCGGCGACCGCTACACGATCATCGAAGAAATAGGGCGCGGAGGAATGGGCCGGGTTTACAAGGCCGAGGACCATGAGCTGGGCATCACGGTCGTTCTCAAGATGATCCGACCGGGATTGTCCTCGCGGCCCGGCATGGTCGATCAATTCAGGAAGGAAGCCCTGCTGGGAAGGTCGATCTCTCACGAAAACGTGGTCCGGATCCATGACCTGGGAGTCGTCAACGAGATCCGGTACATCTCCATGGATTTCATCAAGGGCGAGAACCTGTCCGAGTTGATCCAAACGTCCGGGAGCTTGACCCTTGCCACATGCCTGCAGATCGCGCTCCAGATCTGTCAGGCGCTGAAAGCGGCCCACCAGAAGGGGATCATCCACCAGGATCTCAAACCCCAGAACATCATGATCGACAACTCCGGCAAGGTCTATGTCACGGATTTCGGGTTGGCCGAATCCCTCTCCGGTCCCAAGGCCGGCCCTGCCGCACAGATCCGCGGGACCCCCAAATACTTCTCTCCGGAGCAGGCCAGGGGAGAGGAACCGGACCAGAGAGCGGACATCTATTCTCTGGGGATCATCCTTTATGAGATGACCACCGGCAAAGCCCCCTTCAAAGCCGATACGGTTGAGGGCTACATCCGGGGGCACATCTCCGAAAAACCTCCCCTTCCTTCCAAAGCCAACCCGTCCCTTCCGCCGGCCTGCGAGAAGATCATCCTCAAATGTTTGGAAAAGAAAAAAGAAGACCGGTATCAGACTGTCGAAGAACTTCTCCGGGACCTCGAGATCCAGAAAAAGCAGACCCGCGCCCAGGGCGCTAGGCCGAGGGCGAAAGGTTGGCAACAGACATTGAAGGCCGCGGCCTTGACGCTGCTTGTGGGACTCGTCATCTATGGATTTTTTAGGCTGATCATCAACCCGACTCCGCTGCCGGCGCGGGGGAGGAATTTGATCGCGGTCATGTACGCGGTCAACAACTCGGGTGATAAGAGCCTGAACGATAAGCTCCGCTGGGTGATTCCCTACTATCTGGGAATGGACCTCGCCCAATCCAAGTATCTCAGTGTTTTGCCCCAAGACAGCCTGATGCAGGTCCTTTCAGACATGAAACAAGTGGACGAGGAACGTCATTTGTCCCGGACCCTGGACAGGATTGCCGAAGCCGTCAACGTTGAATATTTCGTCCTGCCCAGCTTCACAAAAGCAGGCGACAATTTCTTGATCAGCTTCCTGGTCAGGAAGGCCAAAACGGACACGACCATCGGGGAACCGGATAGCGTCAAGGGAAAGTGGCTCGATGATCCTCTGGCCATGGTGAACGAATTGTGCCTGAAGGTGAAATCCAGGCTCAATTTTTCCGCTGCGGACATCGCCGCCGACTCTAACCAGAAGCTTGACAAGATCACGACGGGCTCGCCGGATGCCGTGCGCTATTACGTTGAGGCTGAAAAATACTATATCCAAGGGGACTATAAAGCCAGCGTTCAAGTCCTGGAAAAGGCCGTAAGGGAAGACCCCAACTATGCCATCGCTTTTTGGAAGATGGCCGATAACTATGGATACCTCGGCGAACATGACAAGCAAAGGATCTATCTCCAAAAGGCCTTAGCTCTCGTGGACCATGCCTCTGAAAAGGACCGCTTGATCATCCAGGGGTACGCCGCGGCCGTTTTGAACGAATCCCCTCTCCAAGCGATAGAATGTTATAAAAAATTGATAGCTCTCGACCCGAAGGATCCAAAAAGCTACATGAAGCTTGGGGATATCTGGCGAAATCTCGAGGAGTGGGACTTGGCCATGGAGCAATTCGATAAGGCTCTGATGATCAACCCGGAGAACGCTCTCGCTCTTGAGAACAAAGTCTTTATCGGTACATACCAAGGCCGGTACAAAGAGGCCTTCGAGCTCAGCGAGGCCAACGTAAAAAATCCTCTCAACGGGGCCATCTTCCTCGGCCAAGTGCCTCTGCTTTATCTCATCCAGGGCCAATATGACAAGGCGTCCGCTGCGCTCGAGAGGGCGCTTGCGTCCGCGCCCGACGATCTTGATCTTCTCGAGCTTCAGGGCCAACTCCACTACCTGAGGGGAGATTTATCGGCCGCCCGAAAGATCTATGAACAACTCCAATCCCGGGGAGAGACGACCCCCGATGCCCCTGACCTGCGGGGACGGTTGTGGCTGGCGCGCCTTCATCTGCTGCAGGGCGAATATGGGCAAGCCCGGAAAGAGATCTTGGAGGGAATTGATTTGGCTCATAAAGCCAACCGGATCTATGATGAGCTCGAATATCGATTGGTCCTGGCCTATTCCGAGCTCCAGCTGAAGCAATTCCCCCAGGTCGCCGAGGCCTTGAAGCCGGTTCTGGAACTTTCGCAGAGAACGATGACGACACGGAAGCAAGAGTTCGCCCTGCACCTGTTAGGCCTTGCCGCTCTGGAGGCGGGTCAGGTCGAAGATGCCAGGAGAACCAACCAACGATTGCGTCAACTCGTTGAAAGGACGAGCCGTCCCAAACACCTGAGATATTATTATGACTTGATGGGTCATATCGCTCTGGCCGAGGGACGGCCCGAACAAGCCATTCCTATTTTTGAACAATCGATCGCTTTGCTCTCCAGCCAACAGGATGGTGGTAGTGATGAGCAGGCATTCTTTTATGATGGCCTTGCCGCGGCCTGCTATCAGAGCGGCAACATGGCCAAGGCCATCGAAACTTACATGAGGATCATTTCTCTGACCACCGGAAGACTCCAGTGGGGCGACATCTATGCGCGCGGCTACTACTGGCTGGGGAAGATCCATCAAAGAGCCGGAAATAGCCGCGAGGCGGCAGCCCAGTACGGGAGGTTCCTGCAGCTCTGGAAGAATGCCGACAACGGCCTGCCGGAAGTTGCCGACGCTCAGAAGCAGCTCGAGGCCCTGAAGAAAGAACCTTAATCGGAAGATCTTGCTTTGATGTGTTGAAGCTTCTTTTCAAACCGATCCAGAAAAAGCCGCCTTTCTTTCCTGAGGATCTTTCCCCCCCGGCAGCTCCAGCCGGGAATCCTGCCGATCTTGCCCGTCGTCAGGGCCGCCGCGAGCGGGCATACCCAACACTGCTCGATCTCCCCGCATGTCAGGCACGATCGATCGGAAGTCGAAAAGCGCTCCATGCTAAGCTCGGAATAGTTGGCCATCTTATCAGCGTAGATCCGTTGAGGATTCTTGATGAATGAATCAACGTCACCGAAGCAATATTTTTGGTAATCTGCGGTCCCATCTTTCCCCACGAAATGGTGCGGGAAAATAGCGCATCCCCAGAGTGTCCCCTGGGCCGACAAGGCCATCTGCCTCAGGCCTGCCGGGCAATGATGAGCGCCCCTCTCAGGCTCCTCATAAAACCTGGGCCAGGGGATGTCCGTCAAATTCTCATAGCGGGATAGAAAATACTCCCCGACCAATGCGATCTCCCTCTTCAGGCGGAGGAAAGAGGAAGGGGCCCAATGTGGCTTGTGCGCGAAATTGACGTCGAGCTCAGGGACGCCCAGCCCAATGAGGGACTTGACCGACTCGAATAGATAACCGATGGTCTCCGAGCTGAAGACGCTGTTGATTTCCAAGGAGATCCGGGGCCTGGCCAATATCCGAGGGATGAGAGACGTCAGAAGATCGAAAGTTCCTTTTTCCCTCTGGATGTCTTGAGCAGGCCCGTCAAAGCTCAGCGTCAGGAAAAACCCATGTTCGTCGAGGAATCCGAGAATATCTTCGTTCAAGAGGCTGCCGTTCGTCGTGAGCGCGTAGCGGATCTTGATCTTGTGTTTCCTCGAAAAACCCTCCAGATGCTCGACGGCCCGACTTAGCGTGTCAAAAGCAAGAAGCGGCTCCCCTCCATAGAAACCGATGACGCATTCCGGGGCAAAAAATGGATGAAGAGAACTGACCGCCTTGGCGAATGTCGAAAAATCCAGGCTTTGTTTGCCCCTCGGTTCATAACAATAGGCGCAGTTAAAATTGCATTGGTCCGTCAATATGACGGCTAGACTCGATAGCTCTATTTGTTCAAAAGAGCTGTCTTGAATGAAAAGGGATCTATAAATCGGCTTCCCCCGATATCCCTTTTCAGCTGTCGGACGCTAACCGGCTACTAGATATTGACGAACTTGATTCTTTCTGTAAGACAGGGGGCAGCAATCTTCTTAAGGACAATAGCCTTATCATCAGGGCCAAATATAGTCGCAATGATAGTGTTATAAGCCCGTTTCGCAGCCTTGTGTTCCGCCTTCGAGAGGGCGTTCGGGTCCCTGATAAGGTATTTTTGGATCGTTAGAAGTTCCTCAAGAAAATTCACGTTCGCCGGTGGCTGCCACTTTTGTTTTTTTGATCTCTTCACGTAACCCTCCTGACTATTAAATTTGAATTTATCGTTAACCATTTTAAAAGAAAAGTCAAGGCCCATTGTCCAACGAGCCGACGATGATTTCAATATCGATGCCCTCGGAATCGCAAAACAATTTATTAAATCGAGGAGCAGGCAAGGATGCAGGACCAAATCACCATTTCAATTTACAACGACCCCGCGATTATGAAATATGAAGGCTTCCGATGCGCCTGTAGCTCAGTACGCATAGAGCAATGGATTCCTAATCCGCGGCTTCCGGGTTCGGGTCCTGCGCGGGTCAATTCATTCTTGAATTTAGCCCATGGAACGCAGAAGGGCAGGATACCTCCACCTGTCCATAAAATTAATGCCCTCGAATCGCTGAAAAGGATGAAATTAAGATTATGAACACAGCGATGGCACGGAATAATATGATATGCAGCAATCTTGACATTGCCGAGCGGGCTGCCCTATGCTTTTAGGTAAATAGGAGGGAAAACATGTTCAAAAAGTCGTGCGTCGGAGTCTTTCTCCTTTTTTTGTTCTTGGCGGCATCTCTCCAGGCGCAAGTCAAGGTGCTTTACTCATTTGCTGATTCTTCTTCCCCCTTTGAGTCACCCATACTCAAAGGTTCCACGCTGTACGGAATGACCCGATGGGGAGGCGCCGCCAGCTATGGTACGATCTACAAAATCCAAACAAATGGCACGGGATTTAAGATTCTCCATGTGTTTGCTGGAGGCACCACTGATGGAAGAGTGGCATACGGGTCATTAGTCTCCGGGGGTTCCACGTCCCCCCGGCTCTATGGTATGACCGAATATGGCGGCGTCAACAACAATGGCACGATATTCAAGATCCAGACAAACGGCACCGGCTTCCAAGTGCTTCATTCGTTCGCGGGAGGCGCAGCCGATGGGCGAAATCCAAGCGGTTCATTGATACGAATAGGGAGCACGCTTTATGGGATGACCCCCGGTGGCGGCGTCAGCAATCGTGGCACGATATTCAAGATCCAGACGAACGGCACGGGCTTCGAAGTGCTGCATTCGTTTGCCGGAGGCGCCACGGAGGGGGGAACACCGATGGGCTCCCTGAAAGCCATGAGCTCGACGTTGTATGGAATGACGTTCGGAGAGGGCGCCTACGGCTCCGGCACTATATTCAAAATCCAGACGAACGGAACGGGTTTTAAGTTGCTTTGTTCATTTGGCGCGAACGCAGCAGACGGGACTGATCCGGAAGGATCATTGATATTAATGAACTCCACGTTGTATGGCATGACCTTGAATGGCGGCGCTGGCAATCATGGCACCGTATTCAAGATAAAAACGGATGGGACGGGGTACGTGCTCCTTCATTCCTTTGCGGCAGGCACAACGGATGGAGCAAGTCCCTACGGGTCACTCAAAGCTATAGGCTCTGCGTTGTATGGGATGACCATCGGGGGCGGTACCGCGGGCCTTGGGACCATATTCAAAATAAATACGAATGGAACGCAATTCATGCTCCTTCACTCTTTTCTCAACGACGGAACGGATGGCCAAGAGCCGTTCGGATCCCTCATAGCCTCAGTCTCTACGTTTTATGGGGTGACGAGCGGGGGCGGAGCCTATGGAGACTATAATAAGGGAACGATATTCAGCTTCAAGAAGCAATAACCCGCAGAAAGGAGAATCCTTGAAGAGAACTCTTTGTAGGACAGGCCGGACGTCGGGAGGAGAGGTTTGGCTCCTAGCCAAGCGCTAAAGGCCATCCTCTGGGGGCTTCGGCCGCGAGCGTCCTATTTTCGTTCAGTTTGAGACACGAGAGCAAAATAGAATATTCCGGCCCGAATCAGCAGCTCCTCATTCGCGGGTTCCAGGTTCGAGTCCTGGACGGATCACTTCTTCCTTTCTGAGATTTCAATTACTTGTCCTGATATTTTTTTTGTCTGAGTTATCCGAACCGAGCAATTTTTGGCGATCTTTGTCCCCTTGGTATCCCCACGGCTTGCACACGCGAAAGAGTCTGTTTCTCGTAAGGCGACGGACTCCGGATGCAAGAAGACGGTTCCTATAACCTCCACATTCTGAGGCAAAAGTTTGATTTATCAGAGACCTGCAATTTAGCCGCGGTATCCGCAGGTATGCGAAAGCATGCGGAAGTATGCCTAGGATGGTCACAATTTGGTCACAGTTTCCATTTCTATCTTTCTCGATGGATAAAGAAGCCCATCCCGTCCAAGGGCTGGGCGGCCAGAATCCGGAAGATCTACGAGGTGGACCCCATGGTTTGTCCCACGCATAACGGCGTCACGCAGGTAATTTCTCTCATTATACGTGGACCGAGTTGACGGGGGCGGGGCATAAAATCAGACCGGATTCTCTGGCCTATTTTTTGACAATCTCGACGCGTCGGTTTTTGGCGCGGCCCTCCTCACTCCGGTTGTCGGCGATGGGCCTGTCCTGCCCCCAGCCGACCGCGCTCAACCGGGCCGCAGCGATCCCCTGGCTGACGATGGCGTTCATCATCGACCTCGCGCGCTGTTCAGACAGGGTTTTGTTCTCCTGCGGCGTCCCGACGTTATCGGTGTGGCCCTCGATGCTCAGCTTGAGGCCAGGGTTGGCCTTGAGCAGGGCGACCACCTGGTCGATGATCGGCCGCGATTCGGGCTTGATGTCAGACTTGCCGGTGTCGAAGTTGATATAGAGCGCCATGAAGCCGTCCTTGTTGAGGGCCTCGAGCATCTCGTTGGCCGTGACCTCCTGCGTCATCTCTCCTTTTTCCAGGACGGTCAAGTTGTAGACTGCCCCGCTGTTGTAAATTTCGACCTTCAGCCAGATTTCCTTCCCGTTTTTGGTAATCTTAAAAGAAGCGTAAGCATCCGACTCATAGACGAGCGCGCCTCCCAGCTGCTTGACGGCGTTCTGGTAGTTGCGGCGGATCTGGAGCTGGCTCGGGGCGGCGGCTTCGTCGTTGAGGCGGTAGGCGATCACGGTTTTCTGGCCCTCGACGGTTTGCGTTTTTTCTTCTTCGATGGAGAACTCGACGGCATCGAAATTGGATTCGCAACTCGTGATATAGAAATTCTTCATCCGGGTGAACATCGGATGGTCTTTGCAGCCGGCCTCATCTTCCTGGCCGGCGAGCCAGGCCGCGGAAAACGCGACGACCATGAGTGCCATAAAGACGACAACGGTTTTTTTCATTTTCCACTCCTTCCTCTCCAGGCGGCCTCCCGGGCCGACTCCTGATCCCGAATTCTAACATAAAGCACGGACGGAAACATCAGAAGAATGGGATGAGGCGACGGGTGAGGTGATTATTCAACAGTGGCCCTTGCCGGAGAAAGCGAGTGGTTTTAGGCGAGGATAGAGAGGAGCTGCCGGCGCTGGTCTTCAACTTTATAGCCAGTCCTCATTTTAACCCCGACGCTTGTTTCGCGGTACGGTGAATGGCCGCTCCGTATGATGAATATCCTCCTCCTGATCAGAATGGAATACTAACGCCGGCCGTTCGGCGATATCAAGAAATCCTTGGAGCGGCCAAGAAGGGGTTCTTTGGGCAAAAAAGCCTCCCGCTCCCTGTAATTATGAGATGATCAAAAATACTCGGTGCTGTCCTCGGCCATTCTTCTGTCATGGTCACACAGAGGTACTTCCATACCTAGGACGAGAACAAGAGGAAGGCTATCAACTCTTTGCCCGGAAACAATGGGATTTGGCTGAAAAAAGCAAAAATCTGGCATACGGTTGGCACACGGGCTTGCCTGAAAACCTTGGATTGTCCTGTTGATTTAGTCAACCATATCTATAGTTGGGCGAGTTTCATCATCTTTTGGCGCACCGGTGGCACATGGGGAAAGGTCTATTTGAAATGGAGTAGCGGACTCCGGATGCAAGAAACCGATTTTCGTAAACTTCCCGTTCTGAAGTCATAGCCTGATCTATCGGAGACTTACAATTTAGCCGTGGTATCCGCGCGTATACGAAAGTATGCCGAAGTATACCTGTGACGGTCACAATTTGGTCACAACATTATAGGAATGGAGATTTACGAGGGTGCCGCCCTAGCCGTTCGAATCGACTCGGAATCGAGCAAACTGAGGCGTTAAACTCGGATTATCGGCGGACGATACTCGAAGAACTGTTGACATTCGCCCCAAGGACAGCAACTTCTGATCCGGCAACTCCCGGGGACAAATCGCAACCCCAAAGACGCGGGCCTACCGTTGTGCGGCTCTATGATATCAGGCGTGGTAGTCTTGGAATCTAATTTCTTGACATTGTCTCTTAAATATAATAAGCACCATATTAAGGGGAACCAAAATTAAGCAACTGTGCTCCAACCAGAGTATTCTCCACCCCCAAGAGCGGCTTTAGGTCGCGGCTTTCAAAGTCATTTGAAATAGACCAAGGCTGGCGTATCAATGAGCCTACGATAGGCAGGGGAAAGCCATTTCTCCGCGGAGAAAGGCTTTTCGGCCGCGAATCGATAGGGGAGGGCAAGAGAATGTCAAAAAAGAAACTCGGTTTGGTCTTGGGGTTCGTCCTTATCCTGGCGACGTTTCTTTCAGCTCAACAATTCAAGCTGCTTTACTCGTTTGCCGGCTTCTTGTCTGACGGGATTAAGCCAAGAGCGGGGTTAGTGACATCCATGGGTTACCTGTATGGAATGACATGGTCAGGCGGCACGGGCGGTCAGGGCACGATTTTCAGGATCGACGCGAACGGCACGGGATATGCGATGCTACACTCCTTTGAGGGCGGCACATCGGACGGGACGCATCCCACGGGCTCACTGATCTTAATCGGCGGCACTAACCCCACTCTGTACGGGATGACACAATCCGGGGGTGCCAATGATAAAGGCACGATATTCAAGATCCATACGAACGGAACGGCATTCGCCCTGCTTCATTCGTTTGGCGGCGGCGCATTGGATGGGGGATGGCCATATGGCTCATTGACCTTAAGCGGCTCTACGCTGTACGGGATGACATATGGTGGCGGTACGAGCAATGTTGGCACGATTTTCAGGATCAACACGGAGGGCACGGGATTCGGTCTGCTCCACTCGTTTGCCGGCGGGATATCGGATGGGGCATATCCATTAGGCTCACTGATCTTAAGCGGCTCCACCTTATATGGAATGACAGAATGTGGCGGCCATGATGAAGGCACGATATTCAAAATTAATTGTGACGGCACGGGATATGCGGTGCTATTCAACTTTGCGAGCAGTCCGAACGGGGCTAGCCCGCAGGGCTCACTGGTCCTGAGCGGTTCCACTCTGTACGGGATGACCTCTGGGGGCGGCGACAATGACTGTGGCATGATTTTCAAGATCAACACGAACGGCACGGGATTCGGTCTGCTCCACTCGTTTGCGGTCGGGCCGTCAGATGGGTTCCATCCAGATGGCTCACTGATTCTAAGCGGCTCCACGTTGTACGGGATGACTCCCTGGGGCGGCGCCATCGACTATGGCACGATATTCCAGGTCGATACGGACGGCACGGGATTCGGTCTGCTCCACTCGTTTGCCGGCGGTGAATCGGATGGGGCATATCCATTTGGGGACCTGTTTTTAACGGGCTTCAAGTTATATGGAATGACCTTTCAAGGAGGGTGGGGCTATAACAATGGCGTTGTCTTTTCCTACCAACTTTATGCAGACATTGGCCTCACCAAATCCTCCGACAACATCGCGCCTTGGCCGGGCTCGGAATTCGTTTTCACTATCACCGCCAAGAATAACGGTCCGAATGACGCCACCGGCCTCTCGGTCACGGACCAACTGCCGAATGGCCTGACCTACGTCTCCTCAACAGCGTCCAAGGGCAACTACAATTCCAGCAAGGGTGCTTGGGGCATCGGTCCGCTCGCCAGAGATGCCACAGCGACCCTGGCCCTCAGGGTCAAGGCCGGCAGCACGCCCGGCACGGTCACAAACACGGCCTCGAGGGGTGGGGCGAATGAGTTCGACCCAAATTCTTCCAACAATTCGGCGTCCTCAGCAGTGACGATTACTATTCCACAGTTCAGCCTGATAACGGCAGCCAACCCCTTAGCCGGAGGGACAGTAACGCCGGCCGGGACGACGGCGTACAACGCCGGTCAAAGCGTCGTGGTCCAGGCGATGTCCAAAGCGGGCTATGTCTTCACAGGTTGGTCGGGGAGCCTGACTGGGTGGACGAACCCGGCGACGGTCATCATAAACGGGCCGATGAGCATCACCGGGAACTTCGCGAGCGGCAAGACACTCCTCGCCCCGGTTCTCGTCCAACCGGCGAACGGAGCCACGGGCCAGCCCTTCTCGGACACGCTGTCCTGGCAGGATACGAACAGCAGTCCCCAGGAGCTGCACTACAAGGTTCGGATCAAACCCGCCGGAGGGGCCTATAAATATTATGTCCTGGCCGCCAATACCACAGCCTATATCACCTCGACGCTCCTCGCCAGCAAAACGTACTCGTGGAACGTGCAGGCCCTGGGAAACGGGACAACCATCATGAACTCTCCGTGGGCCAATGGGGGAGTCGACTTCAAGTTCACGACCAAGCCGCCCGTCACCCTGAACATGCCGGTTTTGGTCTCACCCGCCAATGGCGCCGTCGATCAGCCTCTGAGCCTGACGCTCCAATGGCAGGACACGAACAGCAGCCCGCAGGAGTTGAAGTACAAGGTCCGGTTCAAAAAAGCCGGCGGCGCCTATGCCAATGTGACTCTAAATCCCGGGGTGACGACTCTTGTTAAATCAGGCCTAGCTCGGAACAAGGTTTATTATTGGAGCGTGCAGGCCCAAGGGAACGGTACCTCGATCAAGACCTCAGCCTTCCCGGCCGACTGGAGTTTTACGACCATCAAATAATCGGACTGCGGGCTCGACCCAGGCATCCGGGACACCCCGGATAGCCTGTTTGGCCGAGAACTTTATGCAGGGGTCTGATATCGTGACTTCGGATTTCAAGAAACCGATTCCGCTAACCTTCCTATTCTGAAGTCATAGCCTGATTTATCAGAGACTTACAATTTAGTCCGAGGTATCCGCAGGTATGCGAAAGTATGCCGAAGTATGCCTAGGATGGTCACAATTTGGTCACAAGCAAACTGCCTAAATTACATAATGTCATTTGACAGCCAAACCTGGACCCTCAGCGCCACGTCCTCCGGCTGGGTCGGAGTCGAAGTCAGGCGCTTTTTCTTCCTTTTTGTTGAAGCGCTTTCTGAC
>Ga0209048_10000911_pt1 | contig 31254 bp, 20 predicted proteins | sample FrelakmetCRP12CR_FD_187146 | JGI IMG/M metagenome (GOLD analysis project Ga0209048, IMG submission 187146) | Freshwater lake sediment microbial communities from the University of Notre Dame, USA, for methane emissions studies - CRP12 CR (SPAdes)... | ecosystem: Environmental > Aquatic >...
CGTCGGCATGGATCCAAAGAATATTTTGATCGGAGAAAACGGCAAAGTAATTGAATTTGATTATCGCCAAAACGGCAAAGTTACTGACGAAAAAGTGCCGACCAATCATATTATGGTGGACGGCTTGGGCGTCGGCGACATCGGGCAAGTGGTGCTCCGCGACCGCCAGCTCCTGGCGCAAGATGGTATGTTCGTCATCACTGTTATTATTGATAGCGACACCAAGAAGATTCTGGGCAAACCGCAAGTCACTTCCCGCGGGTTCATCTTCGTCAAAGAAAATTTTGATTTAGTCAACGCCACCAAGAAAAAAGTGGAAGAAATCGTCGCCCAAAAAGTTACTGCTGAAACAGCTGTTAATTGGGATTATGTCAAAAACAACATCCGCGAGGCCGTCGGGTCATTCCTTTACCAAAAAACACAGCGAAGACCGATGGTTCTGCCGGTAGTTATTGAAGTATAAAGAATTAAAAAAGCCCCTAATGGGCTTTTTTGTTTGCCTAAATATAAATTTTGCGCTAAGATGAAAGCATGAAAATCGTTAAAGACAGCATCAATATCGAAGAATTGCGCCAAATGGCCGGTAAAATGTTCGGCAATTTAGTGAAGGCCGTGGTGGATATTGAAAAGGGAATTATGGCGGTGGACGCGGAATTGCACGCTGATGAAGAACAATTACTCCTAGAAAACGGTTCCGGACAGGAAAATCTTTGGGGAATCAATATTTATCCGGAAATCAAGGACGAGAATTGGATTGAATTTGATTCAATGATAAATTTGCGCCCTTCGCAAAACAACAGAAGCCGTGGAGTTGAAGACGAGGAGCTAAGAAAAAAAATTATTAACATTGTAAGCAAGTTAGTAATAAAATGATTAAACCAAAACACATGAATTCTGAACGCTGGTTTGAGCTCACCTTTTTTGAACAGATGGCTAATATCGGCAGCGAAGTAGAAAGGACCATCGCTTGGAAAGAAAAAAATAATCCGCAATATTCCAAAATGGCTTTTGAAAGATCCCTGGAACTTTTAGATTTAACAATCAGCGATCCGAGAAATAAAAGCCGTCTCAAGGAATTGCTGCGCGTCCGCGAAACTTTGGCTGATTATTTTGAATTTGACAATATTTATAAATCATCAGACAAGCTGTGGCGGGGTTATTTTTTTCCTTTTAATTGGGCAGCGAGGTTAAATTGTTAAATTTATGAAAAAGCGTATTTTTTCCGGCGTGCAGCCGAGTGGAAACCTGCATATTGGCAACTATTTAGGCGCCATCAAGAATTGGGTCAAACTCCAGAACGAGTATGATTCGATTTTTTGCGTGGTGGATTTGCACGCCATTACTGTCCCCCAAGACCCGAAAGAACTCTCAAAAAAAACCATTGAGGTTGCCAAAATTTATCTGGCCGCCGGTATTTCCGCCAAAGGCGGATCCGCCTCTGGCGGAGATCCAACATTTCCTGCAATTTTTATTCAATCGCATATTCCTGAACACACGGAGCTGACTTGGATTTTGAATACAATTACCAAGGTCGCGGAGCTGGAAAGAATGACCCAGTTTAAAGATAAGACTCAAAAAAATATCGAGGGTACAGCCGTCGGACTTTTCGATTATCCGGTCCTTATGGCCTCGGACATCCTTTTGTATGATACAAATTTAGTTCCAGTTGGCGAAGATCAGTTGCAACATATTGAAATCACACGGACACTGGCTTCGAGATTCAACAAAAAATTCGGTGAGACTTTTGTCATACCGGAAGCTTTCATCACCAAAGAAGGCATGCGCATCATGGGCCTGGATGATCCAGTGAAAAAAATGTCAAAATCAGCCGCTTCGGAATATAATTATATTTCACTCACTGACGACGCCGAAGCTGTGCGCCGAAAAATTAAAAAAGCCGTGACTGACTCCGGATTGGAAATAGTTTACCGAGATGATAAGCCGGCGCTGCAAAATTTGATTAATATTTATTCATTATTAGCGGATATCTCACCTAAAGAAATAGAAGTAAGATATCAAGGCAAGGGCTACGCTGATTTTAAAAACGATTTAGCCGAAGTGCTCATTAATTTCCTCACGCCTTTTCAGGAGCGCATGGTTGAACTCACCGATGAAAAAGTTCTGGAAATTTTGAAGGCTGGAGCTGAAAAAGTCCGTCCACTAGCCAAGGCCAAACTGGAAGAAGTCAAAAAGAAAGTTGGTTTTATTATTTAAAAAATAAAGAATCAGCCTTACAAAATTTCCCCAAAATTCAAGCGAGTGAGCGTTAAAAAAGTTCCTTGATTACGCTTGCGTGTAACGCAAGGCGGAAGCAGCCGGAACTTTTAGCTCGCGAGAGCGGAATTTGTAGGAAATTTTGTCCGGCTGAGAGTTCTTTTTATTACTTTTTCTTGCGGAAAGAAAAAGTAAGAGAATAAAATAATGCTTTCTGAAAAAATAAAAAAAATAAGTGCATTTCTTGAGCCCTATTATCTTTGGCTCATTTTAATTCTGGCTGCTGTCCTCCGCTTGCAAAATTTGGCCTATCGTGATTTTTGGTACGATGAAGCTTTTACCGGCGTCGCGGTCAAAGAAAAATTTGGCGGTATGATCCAAATGATCATCGACGATGTCCATCCACCGCTCTATTACGCGTCTTTAAAATTGTTCGCTTCTTTTTTCAACTACAGCGTTTACGGCATCCGCTTATTTTCGGCTATTTTCGGCATACTGGCTGTTTGGGCCGTTTACCTTTTCACCAGGGAATTATTCGACAAAAGAGCGGCCCTCTTTGCCAGTTTTTTGGCTGCCATCGCGCCCTTCGCCATCCAATACTCTCAAGAAGCGCGCATGTACACCATGCTGTCCTTCTTTCTTTTGATTTCGGCTTATTTTTTTCTGAAAGCCATCAAGACTAACGCCACTAAAAATTATATCCTTTGGGGAATTTTTCTGGGCCTCGCCTGTCTCACTCACTATATGGGCGTGGTTTTTTCCGCAACTTTTTATTTGGCCTATCTGGCTTGGAATATTTTTGACGAAAAAGCAGCTGATATAAAATTCACATTTGTTGAACTAAAAAAATTTATTCCTTCTAAAGGTATCCTGCTGGGATATCTCTCTGCTTTTTTTATTTTTTTATTTTGGATAAAAAGATTTTATTATCATATGGTAGATCTGGGCGATAATCTGCACTGGGTACGTCCGGCCAATTTGGGAGATGTTTTTTGGAATGTCCAAATGTTCCTTTTTGGAACGCCGGTCGGGGAAATGTCTTCCGGCATGCCTAACCCCAATGCTTTTTATGTAATTCCCCAATCCTCAGTTTTGAGTGGATTAACAATCTTATTCACTGCATTTATCATCTTTTTATTTCTCAAAGACCGGAAAAAAACTGCCACGCTAATCATTTTTTCCTTCGGCTTCATTGGCATAGTGTACATCATGTCCTTACTCAACCAACAATATTTTGTTGCCCGCTACCTCATGCCGGGCGCGTATTTTATCTATATTTTGTTAGGTGTTTGGCTTTCCCAAATCCGCTGGCGTTATGTGGCTTCGGCGCTGGCCCTTTACGTAATCTTGCTCGCTTTTGTCGCCCACCTTGGTTTTTCCACCGGTTGGAATATTTTGCAAAAAAATACTGGCAAATACAAAAATAATAATTATTATATCCTGACTTCTTTCGACTATGTGATTGCCAAATATTATTTAGGCGCGGACAAACTGACTTTATATAACGTTGACTGGCCAGCGTACAACCCCAGCTATTGGGCGGCTGTCGGCCCTAGTCTCAAACGCACGGAAAGTTTCAACACCATCCTGAATGATCCCAAGGCCCTGATAATTTCCAATGTGCCACTCAATAAAAAAACCAGCGTTGACCCGGCTTTCGATGCCAGCAAACTTAAACTGGTTGACTATTATAATAATATTCTTATTTATAAAATAGGCCCGAAAGCTTCTAATCCTTGACAATTTAGTTTTCATTGATCATAGTCAAGACAGAGACTGAGTTATCATTTTTATAAGAGCTTTCCAAGAAAGCTGGAAAGGAGGCAATCCCTTGGGGAATAAGATTAGCCACAAAGATAAACAGCGGAAAGGACTCAATAAGAAACGGCATACCCATACTCGACAGGGGGACCGCCAACAATTTCTACTATCGCAAGCATGCGGTAGTAGAAATTGTCCAGAAGACAGGAATTAGAAACATTTTTAATCGTATGATGACATTTTTTTCTGAATTCCTGGCAAAGATTTAAAACGAGGCTATCCAGCGTGTTGTGGATGCCTCGTTATTTATTTGTAATTCCCATCATTACTCCAAACTTTCCACATTGACTCCGTAACTCCAATCGATTTCATCATAACTATGCAAGACTTTGTCTAAATATTTTTTCAGCTCATCATATTTTTCCTGCGTCTGCGCTTCAAACTTTACGGTCAGATAGGGACCATTTTGGGAATAACGCACTACAAACATTGAATCGGGTAGGTCAAGACGCACTCCATCACCAGCTCTTTCATCATCAATAACTTCCGCTTGAGGATAATCTTTTTTCAAAACCTCACTAATCTTTGCGATAAAGGAAGTTTTTTTGTCATCTGCGCATCCAATTTTTATTTCTGGACTGGAAATATATTTTGGAAGAGAGGCTACGACTTCTGACAGCGATTTATTTGCCTTAGCCAGATAACTTAGTAAGCGGAAAGTTGAATAAACTCCATCATCATGATTATAGAAGTCCGCTGAAAAAAAGAAGTGACCCGACAGTTCACCGATAAAAGCCGCTTTCACTTCCTGATTTTTCTTTTTCAAAAATGAATGTCCTGTGCGCCACATAAACGGCACGCCACCGCTTTTTTTAATTGCATCATCAACTACCTTCGAACAAAGCGTGTTATACATTATTTTTTCTCCGGGATGGTCGGCTAAAACATCAGCGGCAAAGATAGCCACCAATACGTCATTCCAGATTATTCCCCCTTTATCATCCACAATTCCGATCCGATCTCCGTCCGCGTCATAAGAAAATCCGATATCCGCTTTTTCTTCCAACACTTTCTTTTTCAGCCTTTCAGCTACAAATATTTCGGTTGGATCGGGCGTTCCCAAAGGGAAAGTGGGATCAATTTTACAATTGCTTTCTGCAACCTCACATCCGGCCTGGCGTAAAAATTCGGGCACGATAGCGCCAGCTGTAGAATTTCCCGGATCCACAACCACTTTAAATTTTTTATCGATCGGGAGACGCTTGGATATATCATTAAAATAATCCTGAGCAATATCCTTCTTTTCAATAATCCCTTCCTTCTCTCCTTTTTCATAATCTTCGTTTTCCACCATTCGGCGCAGTTCCTGAATTCCCTCGCTCACCAAAGTTTCTGAAAAATCAATGGCAAATTTAAACCCATTGTATTCCGCCGGATTATGAGAAGCCGTGACATATGCCCCGCCTTTAATATTCAAAAAATATTGCGCCCAATAAAATGTCCCGACCAGTGTCATGCCGATATCGGTCGTATCAATTCCGGCCCAAACTAAGCCTCGCATAAAAGCCTCGCTGTATTCCTCGCTGGTCGCCCGGCAATCCCGGCCAACAATTGCTTTGGTTATTCCCCGGCGCTTCATATAAGTACCATGCGCCTTGCCCAAATGCTCGGCTATTTCCGGAGTTAAGTCTTTATCAACCACGCCCCGCAAATCATAGCCGCGAAACATATTTGGATTCACTTGCATATTTCTTCATTAATTTTTACTTCTATATTCTACCATTCAGCCAAAAACCCTTCAACCCCATTGATAAAGTGCTTATATTAAGCTACTATCTATTTGTATATTTGTAGTTGATTTGTAATTTTGTAGGAGTATGAAAATTGGCATTGTCGGCCTGCCAAATGTGGGGAAATCCACCCTGTTTAAGGCTCTGACCAAAACTCAAGTGGATATCAGCAATTATCCTTTTTGCACCATCGAACCCAACGTTGGCATTGTTAAGGTTCCCGACGAGCGGCTGGAAAAACTGGCCCAAATGTCAAAATCAGCCAAAATCATTCCCGCCATTGTGGAATTTGTGGACATCGCCGGCATTGTAAAAGGCGCTTCGGTTGGCGAAGGACTGGGCAACAAATTTCTCTCGCATATCCGTGAAGTGGACGCGCTCGTGCAGGTCGTGCGTGTATTTACCAATGATAATATCACGCACGTGCATAATAAAATCGATCCGGAACATGATATTGAAATTATCAACACCGAATTAATTTTAGCCGATTTAGAAACCGTGCAAAAAGTTAAAGTTAGATTAGAAAAAGATGCCCGCGGAAACAAAAAGGGTGCACCAGAACAATTGGTTGTGGTGGAAAAAATAAAGACGACGCTGGAAGCTGGCAAATTGGCCAATGAAATTGTAGGGTCAGACCTTGCGTCTGACCAAAAAGGACAAACGTCAAGTTTGTCCCTACAAGATGAAAATACAAAAATAGTTGTCCGCGAGCTTTCACTTCTCACTATGAAACCGTTTTTGTTTACTTATAATGTAGCGGATATTAATGAAAAACTCTCGGATAATTTAGAAAAGCTTCCTCATATCAAATTAGACATCAAAATCGAAGAAGAACTGATTGAAATGTCGCCAGAAGAAGCGCAAGAATTGGGAATTAAATCCAACATCGATCAACTGATTATTAAAGCCTATAAACTACTTAGTTTAATTACATTCTTAACCACCGGTGAAGATGAAACCCGCGCCTGGACCATCCAAAAGGGCTGGACTGCGCCCCTCGCTGGCACCGCCATCCATAACGATTTCAAAGACAAATTCATCCGCGCCGAAGTTATCCAATGGGACAAGCTCCTCGAAGCCGGATCCTGGAGTAAAGCCCGCGAACTGGGGACGCTGCGCACCGAAGGCAAAGATTATATTGTCAAAGACGGCGATGTTATTGAGTTTAAAATATAGACTTGACTCTTTTCTCTCAGCCTGTTAAACTACATTCACAACTTAGAAAGCCCAATGATTTTCCCGCCCCCATGGAGGATAGGAAAATACAAATCCGCAAGGAAAGGCTTTCTTTGGCGGATTTTATAATTTATTAACTATCAAGAAATCATCATGCAATACGAATTGTTCTATTTAGTCGGCGCTTCCAAAGAGGCTGAGCTTCCCAAGATTAAAGCTGAAGTAGCGGAATTAGTCGCTTCTTCCGGCGCTGTCTTCGAAGAAAAACAAGTGACCGAAAAAAGAAAAATGGCCTATGAAATCCAACGTGAAAATCGCGGCTTTTATGTCGCGCAAAGGTTCAATCTGGAAGAACAGGATAAAATTCAATCGATCACCCGCAAACTAAACCTTTACGCCGCCATCCTGCGATCATTAATTGTCCGCACGGACGAACTGCCGGAGCTTACTTCACGAGAAGAAAGAGAAGCAAAAAGCAAGACTGAACCAAAATTCGAAACTAAAAAACCCCTGGCTGGGCAGGCTATCCGCCCCGAAAGCGAGGGTAAGATCAAGGAAGCTGTTCCGGCTGAAGTGAAAAAAGAAGAGAATCCGCCAGCTGGCGGAGAAACCATAGACAAAACACCTGAGGAAAGAAAACTGGATGAAGCGGACATCGACAAAAAACTCGAAGAAATCTTGAATATTTAATTTACTTATAGCATTTTATTAAGTGCCTGACCTACAAATATACAAATCAACTACAAATTTACAAATATTTGTAGATTTGTAAAAGATTTGTAATTTGTAGTAAATGATACTTAAAAATATGCTTGCAATTATATGAACGTCAACAAAGTGCTCTTGGTCGGACGCCTGACCCGCGATCCGGAAATAAGAAACACTCCTTCCGGGCAAACCGTCGCCTCCATCAGTATGGCCACCAATCGTTTTTGGAAAGATAAGAACGGACAGCGACAGGACAAAACTGAGTTTCATAATGTCGTTCTCTGGGGGAGACTGGCTGAGATTGCCGGGCAATATCTGACCAAGGGCCAAGAAGCCTATATCGAGGGCCGGATGGAAACCAGAAAATATACCGGCAAAGACGGCATCGAGCGAAGAACTACCGAGATCGTCGCGGAAAACATGCAGTTGGGCAGCCGCCCTCAAGGCTCCGCTCCAAGGTCAACCGGAACATACAATGCTCCACAAGCGCCAGCCACTTCACAAGAAGCGCCGCAAGCACAGGCTGAGGAAGAAATCCCCACTATCAATCTGGACGAGGAACAAGATGAAGTGAAAATTGAAGACGTTCCTTTTTAAAAAGTTTTAATTATTTTCAAACATTATCTCTCCTACAAATCTACAAATCCTCTACAAATTTACAAATATTTTTTAATTCACATTTGTATATTTGTACTAGATTTGTAATTTGTAGTGAAGAAACTATACAATGAGCTATAATAATAACAATGATTCTCAAAAAATCGAAAAGAAAATTTGTTTCTTTTGCGAAGCCAAAATGGACAAACTTGATTATAAAGACGCTTACCTTTTGCGCCGCTTTATGAATTCCCAGGGCAAGATTTATCCTCCCAAAAGGCATGGGACTTGCGCCCGACATCAAAGAATCCTGGCTAACGCGATTAAAAAAGCCCGCGTTATGGCCTTGGTGCCCTTCGTCGTCAAATAAATGCTCAATTTAAGCGACATAAAATCAGGTAAAAATATCGTTCTGGACGGAATTCCTTACGCTGTCCTTTACCACGAACATTCAAAAACCGGCCGCGCTGGTTCAGTTTTGCGCACCCGCATTAAAAATCTGGCCACTGGCGCGGTTTTGGAAAAGACCTTCCAGGGAGCTGACCAAGTGGAAGAAGCCGATGTCATCAAAGGCAAGGCGCAATTTCTCTATAAAGAAGGCGCCGCTTACGCCTTCATGGATAATGAGTCCTACGAACAATTTACGCTTCCGGCGGAAGCTCTGGGAAACGCCGTAAGCTATCTGATTGAAGGCACAGAAATAATTGTTCTCTACTTCAACAGCAACCCGATCAATATCGAACTGCCGATCAAAATGAAGCTTCGGGTTATTGAAGCTCCTCCGGGAATAAAAGGCAATACGGTTTCCACTGGCGGTAAAATGGTAACCTTGGAAACCGGATTAAAAATATCCACTCCGCTTTTTGTTCGGGAGGGTGATGAAATTATTATCAACACTGAAAAGGGTGAATATGTAAGCCGCGCGTAAAATTGCATAAATGAAAAAAATCCCCTTGAGGGGGATTTTTTTATTATCAAATTTTGACTAGAACAACCCCATGTTGCTGAACAAAGTGATTGTCAGCATCGGTGTCAGAGCAATCAGGAATGCAAAGGCTATTTCCTCCGCTTCCTTCATCTCTAACTCCCTCCTCTGGCAGTCAGGGCAACTTGGATTGCCACACTTTTGTACTTCTTCCATATTTTTGTTTTTCCCCCAATTTAAAGGGTTTTTTAATAATTATAAGCTTACAAAAAGAAAAAACGGGGTAAAATCACCCGTTTTTTACTACATGTCTATTATACACCCAAAATAGGCTTTTGTCAAATGCTAAACCCCGGCATCCCTGGATTTGTCTTTGATGCCTTTTGCGATCGCCGCGGCCACTTTGGGATTTTCTTTGACAAAGGCTTTGGCGGTCTCGCGTCCAACGCCTAATTTTGTGTCTTCAAAAACATATGAATTTCCGGATTTTTTGACTACTTCATATTTCACGCCTGTATCCAATAAGTCTCCTGCTTGTGAAATTCCTTCGTTATACATAATATCGAATTCAGTAGTTTTGAATGGGGGAGCCACTTTGTTTTTGACTATTTTCGCTTTGACTCGGTTGCCGACCACGTCTTCACCTTTTTTGATTTGCGCCGCTCTTCTCACTTCAATGCGCACCGATGAATAAAATTTAAGGGCCTGCCCGCCAGTAGTCGTTTCCGGATTGCCAAACATCACGCCGATTTTCATTCTGAGTTGATTGATAAAAATGACCACCGTATTAGACCTGGCAATGATCGCTGTAAGCTTTCTGAGGGCTTGCGACATCAGCCTCGCTTGGCGGCCCATATGAGAATCGCCCATTTCTCCTTCGATTTCCGCTTTCGGCACCAAAGCCGCGACGCTGTCAATCACGATTACATCAATCGCGTTCGAGCGCACCAGAGTTTCTACGATATCCAGCGCTTGTTCGCCATTGTCCGGCTGAGAGATTAGAAGGTCGTTAATTTTCACTCCGATTTTTTTGGCATATTCGGGATCCAGCGCGTGCTCAGCATCGATGAAAGCTGCCGTGCCGCCAACTTTTTGCGCGTTGGCAATGATATGCAGCGTCAGCGTGGTTTTCCCTGATGACTCAGGGCCATAAACTTCGATTACTCGGCCGCGCGGCACTCCGCCGATACCCAACGCCAGATCCAAAGAAATTGACCCGGTCGGGATCGCTTCCACATCGACTTTTTTTATATCCCCCAGCTTCATCAGCATGCCTTCGCCGAATTTTTCCTTAATTTCGTCGACGACATGATCAACACTAGTTTGCTTGGCACTTGCTTCTTTTTTTTCATCAGTCATAAGTTTTCGCTAAAATAAATTAATATTTCCTAAACAGTGATAGTATATCACTACTTCATAACCCGCGCAACCATAAGTTATCCACAGCCCTAATATTTGGTGTCCGGGGTAAAAGTAACCCCCCGCACTGCACCACTACTGTCTCCCAGGGCCCCAATATCTTTACTGTTAAATTTGACGAAAGTGGCGTTCGCTTTGCCGGAATTGATCACTATTTTGCTGTCTGCCTGGAAGGATTGGACGGCTCCTGTCAGCATCGTGCCGCTAAAAACCAGATTGCCGTCAACTTCCACGCTTACCCAGACGGGGCCTGGATCGACTCGCACTTCCATTTCCAATCCTTTTTGGTTTGCAACCGCCTGGTTTTGCGCGGCATCCGCCTGCCCGGCCAGGGGTGCCGACTGATCATCCACGTTATTTTCATGATAATCTGATTGCACCGTTAATGTTTCCGTAGCTTCTTTGTCAAACTTATTGACGGACTTGATGTTTATAATATTCGCGCCAGATTGCACGGTCACATTTTCCCTAAATTTTCCGTCATCCGCGACTAATATCGGCTGGCCGTTTAAAAAGAGTCTGGCATCCCTATCAGTTACGCCCTCTACTGTCACCGAATTTCCACTGGTCGTGTAATTTTTGTCAGGACTAAGAATTACCAGCCTTGGCGTGCTTGCGAAAGCGCCAATCTCTTTGTATAAATAAAAAAATCCCCCGACAACCAAAAGCGCGACCAAGCCGATTGCCATTATTTTAGGAGTGAACACAAATGAAGAAACGTTGACTGCCTCTCTAACCACTAGCTGATTTTTTTTCCCATTATCCTTGCGCTTGTCCAGATTTTTTTTTATTTCATTCTCTTTTTCATACAACCGAACCAATATTCTTTCATCGACACCTAAAAATTCAGCATAACTGCGCAAAAATCCGCGCACATAAACATCCACCGGCAATTTGTCGTAGGCTCCTTCCTCTAGATATTCCAGATATTTTACCTGGATTCTGGTGCTACGGGAAGCTTCTCCCAAACTCATTCTGCGTTCACTCCTGAGTTTTTTGAGTTTTTCCCCCAAAGTAAGAGTGCCGACGCTTTTTTTTGTGAAACTTTTCATCATGAATCGGTAATTTTATAATTTTTAATTTTGTAATTTTTAAATAATTTTATAATTTAAAATTTTTAAACCAACCCTATTTACGAAAGTTTAGAAATTAAAAAATTAAGATTTATTTATAAAATTTAAAAATTAAAAATTTTATCCTACATCTGCCATTTATCTCTCGCTGTCTGATCGGTTACGGCATCGTCATAATTGATGGCCTCTTGCGGCGTTCCGCCGGCTGGCGGATTAGCGGCATAAACTTCGCGCGGTTTCGCTCCATCCGGCGGGCCAATCACGCCATTGCTTTCCAAAATATCTAGGAGTCTCGCCGCGCGCGAATAACCGACGCGCAGTCTTCGTTGCAAAAGAGATGCCGAAGCTTTGCCTGCCCGCGTGACTTCCTCTTTGGCAGATTCGTACAAATCATCATCCTGGCCGCCCTTGCTTGTGTCTTTGAAATCCAGCGATCCCCCCTGAGCTGGACCAGTTATGTTTTCCCCTAAATCATCTCCGCGCTCATACTTTTGCTCCTTGATGAATTTAACTACTTTTCTCGCTTCTGCTTCGCTCACAAAAACGCCTTGTACCCGCTTCGGCTTCGGCGAGCTGGCTGAAAGATAGAGCATGTCGCCATTGCCCAATAATTTTTCCGCTCCCGCCATGTCCAAAATAGTTCGTGAATCAATTTGCGTGGCTACTTGAAAAGCCACCCTGGTGGTAATATTGGCTTTGATCAAACCGGTAATAACTTCGACAGATGGACGCTGGGTAGAAACAATCAGATGGATACCGACTGCACGAGCCATTTGAGCCAATCTGACAATCGCGCCCTCCACATCCTTCCCATGGCTCCCCATCAGATCAGCCAACTCATCCACGACAATCACAATGTACGGCAACTTTTGGAATTCTTCTTCGAGAGTTTCTCCGGTTTCCGCGTCCGTATATTTTCTGGTCTTGCCGCTGCGCACTTTTTCATTATACGAAGCAATGTCCCGAGAACCGCTGTCTTGCAGCAATCGGTATCGTCTTTCCATTTCGCCGACCGCCCAGCGGAGAGCGCTGATCACTTTTCCATTTTCCACAATCACATCGCTTAAAAGATGCGGGATATGGTTATAGAGAGAAAGTTCCACGCGCTTCGGATCAACCATGATAAATTTTAAATCTTCGGGCGAATTTTGATAAAGCAGGGTGAGAATAATTGAATTGATGCCCACTGATTTTCCGGTGCCCGTGGCTCCCGCGATCATGAGGTGGGGCATTTTGTCCAGATTGCCAAAAATATAATTGCCACTCACGTCTTCGCCTAGCGCTACAGTCAAATTGGATTTTCTGAATTTAAAATCAGCGCTTTCCAGAATGTTGCGCAATCTGACGATGGCGGCCACTTTGTTCGGCACTTCGATCCCAATCAATGACTTCCCCGGGATCGGCGCTTCGATTCTGATCGGATGCGCCGCCAGAGCCAAGGCCAGATCATTTTGCAGAGCCAGAATGCGCGAAACTTTTACGCCGACGGCCGGCCGGAAACTATACTGCGTGACGGCTGGTCCGGTTTTTATTTCCGCCCTTTCCACTTCAATGCCGAAATTACGCAAAGTTTTTTCAATAATTTCCGCGTTCTTTTCCACGTCGCCCCCCTTGGCGTCTCCTGAGCTTTCTTCCAAAAGTTCCAGTGGCGGGAATTCCCAATCCGTATCATCCGAAATCGGAGCCAGTGTTTTATCTTTTCTTTTGGCAGTGTTTTTGACCGTGAATTCTTTGTGTGAAATCCCGGTCATTAATTTTTCATCCACGTATTGGTCCGGACCTTCAACAAATTCAATCCTGCCGATATTAGAATCCAAGTTTTCTTTTTCAGAGAGCGCCATTGCGTCAACTTGTTTGTTCTCTTCGACTTTTTCCGTATCCGCGCCCGCGTCTTCCACAAACTCCACCTCTTCCCCGGATGGCTCGTTTTTTTCAAATAATTTTTCTACAAAATGGATGATAGAAAAATTGAAGGCCACGATGATACCGATCAAGAAGAAAGCGATGATAACCACAAATCCGCCGGCCGAACCCAAAAGCTTGACGGCCAGATACGCGACCGCGTAGCCAGCATAACCGCCGCCCGTTCCAGCGCCTGCCGCTTGGAGCATTTTGTCAGCATCAAAAAACCAGTGCAGGAATCCCGTGATACTCAAAAGCGTTATGACCAGACCGATCATCTTGCTGATATAAAAAGAAGTTTCTTTGCGCAGCAAAAGCACCCAGCAAGCCATAATCAAAAAAACCGGAGAAACAAATTTAGCCCAACCGATTAATGCTCCAGCTAGCTTGTCATCCAGGAATTGTCCAACTACTCCAGCCTTGTCAAAAAAACCCAGGGTCATCACTACCGCCACAGCAAACAAAAAAACCGCCGCTATGCTCCTTTTGGCGTCGGAGGCTATGCTCTTTTTCGGACTTTTTTCGGAAACAGTATCTTCTTTTTTATTATTCTCTTCCTTTTTTTTGCGCCCCATATATTAGTATATTACCATAAATTACAAAAACCAAAAAGCGGATCATTTTCCGCTCTTTGCTTGCCTGCCAGTGGGCAGGGACATCGGATGTCTTTAACCTTCATGCTCAGCGCCCCGCCTAAAGCTAAGCTTTAGAAAATCATGAGCTACCCCCCAAACCTAGCCCAGCCGAAGATATCCGAAAAATTCTTTATGATGATTTGCACGATATTTTCTTTATTTTTCGGAGTCAGCAGGGCATAATCAGATGAAACAGCGCTATTCTCTGACGGATCCACTGATTTGACTTTAAAATAATAGACGGCTCCGGGTTTAAAGATCGTAATAACCGCCACGTGCGAAGTTGCGTAAGCACTGCTAATTTTTATTTCCTTTTGTTCTCCGGAATTTCCCTCTTTGTAAATTAAAGAGGTAGTAGCCGGTTCATCGGTGAGCCAGGAAATGATAGTCTGCACCTTGTTATTTTGGGCAAGCGCGCTGTCAGTTCTCACTTGGTCGATCTTGGGCGGGATGCTGTCGACGCCAGTAGTAAAATTTGGACCCGCTTGAGTCGTTTCATTGCCGTCCTGATCTCTGACTTTGATCGAGGTAGCAAAAGCGACGCCGGAATCCAGGTTTTTAATTTCGACAGAATGCGTGGTTGCCAGATCCGGCTTGCCTTGGCTTCCAGTATCCTTTTGATCCTGGGTAGCAGTATAAGTCACCAGTGAGTCTGTCGGAATATTAGTGGAAAAAGTAATGGTCGCGCCGTGTTCAGTCAAGTCGGCGATCTTGGGACTATTAATTTGCGGCGGAGATTTGGGCGTCACCGAATTATCGCCCGAAGCATAAACATTGTTGGATTGATCTTTGCCTTTAACCATAAAGTGATATTCGATGCTTTGCTTAAGCCCGGTAATACTGACTTCGTGGTCGGTAGCGTAAGTTCCCGATTCTTTGATTTCTCCATAAGACGTTGTTTCGCCATATTCCACGGTGGAAGTAGTTTTTTCTCCCGTTTTCCAAGTGATATTAATTTCCCCTAATTTGGTAGAGATAGCTTTGATGGAAGAAATATTGGAAGTGGCTTTGGTGGTAAAAGAATTTTCGGATGATTCACCAATATTCCCGGCAGCATCATAGGACATGGCTTTGAAATAATATTTGGTGCCGGGAACCAAATTATTGATAATGACTTCGTGAGCAGTCACGAAATTAGTGACATCGGCATTGACATCATTATTGGCGCCAGCGCTGTCATAAACTCCGCTCTTGATGCCGTATTGAACTAAGCTATTAGCTTTTTCGTCTGTGTCCCAGGTAATGGTAACGCTCTCTCCGGTAATAGTGCCCGAAGAAACATTCTTGATTACCGGCGCTGTGTGGTCGCCTTCAGCATCGGCTCCAGATAAAGTATAGAGTTTTTCAGAAGTGGTAAAGGTAATATCTTCCGAAGTGAAGCTGATGCTTGTGTGCACCGCATCAATGGTTTGAGTGCGGATATGGTAGGGAGTATTGGGAGTAAGGTTAGCCAGGTGGTAGTAATGTAGTCTGGTGGGACTGGTAATCTCCAGGGAATTAGGACAAGTGGTGGACATGTCTTCAGAAATAGCTTCTGTTCCATAACATAGTTTGGAAGTGGCTGTCGTGTTGGTGGAAACTTCGGTGTCTCCGGTTTTCGCCGGGAGCGTAATGGTGGCTTCGGTGTCAGAAATCTGAAGTGTACCGGGATTGCCCGGATCAGTGAGATCAGGATGGTCAGTTGGAGTTTCTTTGGTAGTGAAATCAACCTGGGCGGGGAAACTGATACTGGCATTAGTTGAATCAGTGACTTTGATTTTGAGATAATATTGAGTTTTAGCCGTGAGACCAATCAAGTGGTAATAATGAGTCAGCGTTGGCGTAGTGATCGGATCCGGTCCGGTGCAGGTGCCATCAATGTCAATATCGTCATAGCTCACGGTAGAGTAGCAGAGCTTGGAAGTAGAGGCAGTGTTCACCGCCGGCAGAGTTACCAGTGCTTCCGTATCCGAATATTGCGGCACAGTTAAAGTTCCAATACCTGAGAGGACGAGATGATTGGATTGTTGTGGGAGAGTTGCAAAATGATGTTGGTCGTTCACCTGTTCGGCGACGATCGTATTCAAATTATCATGGCAAGTCAGTTTGTAATAGTAAGGCGTGCTAAAAAGCAGTCCGGTGAAATAAATGGTGTGGTCTTTACTGAATTTAGTGGTCGAAGCGTAATTGCCTCCGGCGTCAAAAATATAATTATCTTCGTCAAAAGTTAACGGGCTGGTGTAGTTTCCACTCGAAGTGGTAACTTCTGCCAAACACAAAGCTGGCTGGTCAGTGGTAAATTTTATGGCGGCGTTAGTATCCGTAATAACAGCTGCGGAAACAGTGTCGATAGAAGTCAGTGCCGCATGATTAAATTCCGGGTCTTTGTCCGTCTTGAAAGTAAACTCCCCGGAAGTGAGCGTGGTGGGGCTGGGCAGATCATCAGTCGAAATGACCTGGCAGAAGTAATCCGTATTCGCAGCCAGTCCGGTCATCTTGAGCGCGTGGGCTTTGCCATAGCCGGTCGCGTCCGAAGTAGTCATTGTGTATGGACCGGTATGGGTAGTACCGCATTGCAAAGTGGAATTGGCTATTTGGTCAGTCGTCCATTTGACATAGGCGTAGTTGTAGCTGGTGGTGATGTCGCTGGAAGTCGGAGTGGAGATAGTTGAGAGAGCCGCGTGCTGGTCCACCTGGATTTTTTTGGTATGGAAAGTGATGTCACTGGGAGCGCTGGCGGAATAGAAGAAGACACTGCTCCTTTGGGAGTCGGTGATTTTACTCTTCAAATGATAAGTGGTGTCCGGAGTTAAACTTGAGAGATGGTAATAGTGCGTCATAGTCTGATCAGTAACATCCGCATGATGAGTACAAGCGGCTACGCTTCCGTCCGCAATCGCCGCAGTCCCATAACACAGTTTGGAAGTGGATTCAGTATTGGCCGCCGGCAGATGCACAGTAGCTTCGGTATCGGTGAAATTGTCGACTATTGGATCGCCGGGATTGGTCAGATCCTGATGTTGGGTTAAAATATCCAGCGTGGTGAGACTGATTTCACCTGTAGTGTAAGTATCACCCGCATTGTCTGAATCGGTCAGTTTCATTTTGACATAGTAGGGAGTATTGGGAGTGAGGCCGGAGAGATGGTAAGTGTGGATTTTGGAATTGGTGATCGCGGTTTCACCGGTGCAATTGGCAATATCTATTCCCGGAGTGGCGGCATAGCAGAGTTTGGAAGTGGTGGTGGTGCCGGCGTTGAAATACAAGTCGGCGGCGGTGTCAGTTTTCAGGGTGACGGTCGGATCGGTATCGTGGGTGGCAGAATTCAAAGCTGTATGATCCACCTGGATTGGCTGGGTAGTAAATGTTTTTTCGGCGGGCGTGTAAGTGTCGCCGGCGTTATCCGAATCCGTCAGTTTCATTTTAACAAAATACGGGGTTGCGGGAGTGAGGCCGGAGAGATGGTAGGTATGAATTTTGGAATTAGTGATGGTGGTCTCTCCAGTGCAAGCGGCAATATCTATACCAGCGGAAGTCGCGTAGCATAATTTGGATGTGGCCGTCGTCCCCGCGTTGAAAGTGACCACCGCTTCCGTGTCGGAGTACTGGGCAATGGTGAGCGCTGTGTCGTGGGTCGCGTTTACTAAGGCAGTGTGATCCACCTGGATGGGAAGGGTATGAAAAGTCGATTCCGGATTGCTGACCGTCACATTCCCCGAAGTATCCTGCGAGGCCATGCGGTAAAAGTAATCCGTGTCCGGAGTCAGCGAACCCAGGCTCATCACAAAAGTATGCGAGAGATCCGAGTTGGAATTGGCCTGGTAATGCTGATAGGGGTTGTGGGTTGGATTATTGGGGTCAAAATTGGCAATAGGCGCGGTGTAGGGCGGAGTGGGATGGGAGACGGCTCCCCACAAAATCCAGGCTTTGGTTTTTTTGTCGGTGCTCCAGCCTAAGGCGGCCTGCGTGTCAGTGAGGATGAGCGGGTTGACATCTGGGGTGATAACCGGCAAGGTGTAATCCACCGTAGTGGTGAAATGCAGGAAGGTGCCGGTGATATCGTAGTTTTGCACGGCAAAAGCGTTGGCATCGCCTTGTTTCACGGATTTAACACTGAAGTAGTAAGTCGTGCCGGGGTTGAGGCCGGAAATAGTGCAGGCGTGTCCCGAGGTGATGTAAGTTCCCGGACAGGTGGCGGTGTTGGGACTCACCAGCTGGCCGTTGAGATATGAGGTGGAATAGTAGACTTCACTCGAGGCATTGATATCCGTGTCCCAGGTAATAGTAGCTCCGGAGTTGCCGACATCAATCGCCTGGACGTTCGTGATGACTGGACCAGCCAGGGTTTGAAAAGTATCGTAAGAGGAGGTTTTGTAATAGACTTCCGTGCCCCAGAGGGATTGCGAGTAGACTTTGTATTCGTAGGTGTGGGCCGGGAGGAGTTGTCCGCCGGGAATAGTCACGCTGTGGTGTTCGGCATAGCCAGAAGGCGAAAAGTAATTCCAAGTCTGTTCATTTAGGGTTTTATCCCGCCAGTAGACGGCGCTCGTTCCCGTGAGCAGGGTGTTGGGATCCTGTGCGTCGTAGGTGTCCCAGTTGATAGTAACCTGGGTGGCATATTTAGTGCCGTCGGGAACCGAAGAAGAGTGGATGGAAATGTTTTTAGAGAGCGAGGAGCCTCCCGCTCCGGGCACGGCGCAGAGCGCATCAGACCATTTGGAGTAATCGGAAGAATTGCCGCCGGAGTCGCTCGGGTGGTCTTTTAATTTGAACTTGTAGCAATACTTATCGGAATTCGAAAGTCCGGAGTCGGTGATGTAGTTGTCGGTTTTGGCTTTGGTGGTGTAAGCCGTGAAGTTAGAGCAATCGGCCAGAAGTTTATCCTGGTGGCAGCGGTAGATCTGGTAGACATCAAAACCGTTGTAGGTGTTTTCCTTGCCTTCGCCGTAAAGGGCCGGGACGCCCCAGGAAAGAACCAGTCTGTAATCGGAAGTATCCGGATTACTCGTATCATAATATTTGAAAGCGTAAGGGTTCTGGGGAGTAATGGCATAGTTGCAGACGGTGCCGTTGCAGAGGTTTTCGTTGTTGGTGGAATAGTTGTTGAACTGGTCTTTATACAAGACGCAGATCTTTCTGGCGTCGTCATTGTTGTCAGTGAAAGAGAAAGTTTTGGGATTGGTGTTAAGAGAGGCCCAGCTTAGGGAATGAGCCGTAACAAAAGCTTCGTAGCCCGCCGGAGTGGTCGCGCCCCCGAAACAAGCGCAAGCCGTGCCGGCGCAGTTGTCATTCACATTATACAGTTGGGTGTTGTCGATGACATAACTCAACGAATCTCCGGCATCGCCGGTAATTCCGATTTTGGCGGAAACATTGCCAGCGCTGGCTGATCTGTCTAGATATATAGTCGGTGAAGCGGGATTATTCGTATCAATTACGAAAGTCGAAGAATCCGCATTCCCCACTTGATTGGCGATATTTCCATCATTGGCAGTCACTCTGATTTTTCCTTGCGATGCATTGCGATACACTCCGTCAAAATCGGATTTAATGGTCCAGGTGATAGATTTGCCCGTGCCCGTGGTTTGCCCGGCTCCGATATTACCAGTAGCGGTGATGGCCTTCGCCCAAACAACGGAAGTTTGAACATGCGAACTGGCAGTCGTAGTATTGACTCCTCTGGTACAACCGGAAAGTACTGCGCCGGATCTCGAGGTGCATGTGATTTGTTCATTTTCAATAATTATAGTTTGCGAACCAGTTGGGAGATATGCATAATTTCCGGAGAGATTGATAGAGGTCGCTGAAGACGAAAGTGGATTATCAGCCACGGCGACGCCGATGTCAGCGCTGGCCGCCACTGTAAAACTCGACGAATCGCTGTCCGCCAATGAATATCCGATGGAAATTGTGCCGTTCGCATTTTCGGAAGCCGTGACACCAGAAACCACTGGTGGAGCGTTGACCACATAGCTCATCGTCGCGTCCTGGACGCTCGGTGTTTGCCAAGTATTGGTAGCGGAAAGATAAACTTTATACTGCACCCATTGGTCGCTTGTTCCGCCTTTCATATCATTGTCGATTGTCTCAGAAAGACCCGTTGGATCGGTAAAATATGTGCTTTCATTGCAGGTTCCAGCCACACCATTGTCCGGACCGCAGAAATTTCCACTGGCCGGAAACCAAGTGTTTGGAGTGTCGTCCGACGGATCGCCAGGCGTGCCATGATCATTATTAGTCGCCGTCCTCACCTGGAATTTTACATCCTTGGTCGTCCCATCGACATTTGATTCGTTCCATGAAATCCGCCCAATGGCATTGGCAGGATCAGTCGTGTTATACGGCGAGGACAGTAAAAAATAGGTGCCAGTGAAATAGTGGTAGTTAAAAGTAATATCTTGTAAATTTGGAGTAAGTGAAGTGTCGGTATAAGTAAAAACTGCTTTGTATTGGACATATTGTTTTCCATCGATAGCATCCAGTGATCCATTTTTAGCCACTGCCGTCCAGCTCGTCCAATTCCCCGTTCCGTCATCTGGAGTATTATCTTCTCCTGCCCGCACCGAAACATCAACTGTTGTGTTGGCCGGAGTATAATCCGTCCAGGTTATCGTATCATAATCGTTTGCGTGTCCCATATCCTTCACTTGCGAATAAAAGGTGTTGCTATTAGTCGCAGCTGAAGCGGAGTTGGTAAAAAACAAGCAAGTGAAAAATATCGCGAAGATCGCAGTGAAAATAAAAACCAAATTTTGTTTTTTTACGCCCACTTTTATTTTTTTTCCCGAATTAATTATAAATTCAAGATTAATTTTCAAATTCCAGTTTCCCAAATTTCCTAATTTTTATCGTCCTAGCGGACACAACGCACTTCGCGACCACTAGTCTTACTGAAATAGGTAAAACCACCATTGTCCCAGCGTCTAACATAGGCATTAGCAGTATCGTACTCCACATTTGACCAATACGTAGAGGTGCCACCGTTCCCCATGCCAAGAGCGACTCGGTTAGTAAAAAGGCACCCGAGTTCGGTCACAGTTGGAAGTCTCCCGCCGAGATTATAGCAGGCTAATCGTGCCGGATAGGCGGCAAAATAGTTGACGCTGTTGCTCGCGATGAGGGCGTAGTTTGAAGAAAAGTTTTGATCAAGTCCTAGAGCGCATTCCGGTCCGCGGCAATCCGTCCCCGCCGTTTTCCATTGCGGGGTTCCGGAATTTACATTATAAACCTGAACACCACAGTACCCGGAAATCCAAGGATTAACAGCGCACACGTTGCTAAGATTACAATAACCGCTCGTGCATTCAGCATCTAAATCGCAGCTTCCGCCATTGGCATTAGTTTGGCAAGAGTTATTCGCAGAATAGCAATGGTAACCGCTCCAGCACTTTGCATTGTCATCTGTCGCACAAGAGGGATAACATGATGAAGTTGAGTTGGCTTTATACGGAGAACAAGCAGAAGTGCAAGCCGGACCAAATCCCACTCCATTTGTGCATGTATTCGCCAGCCAATATCCGGAATTTGTTCCGCCTCCGGCATCACAATAACTATTACTGGAATTCGGATTGTTAACCTGATTTACCCAAGCGCTATTGGAGCAATCTTTATAATAGTTGTTTCCTGAACAACGCTTTAAATATCCCGTCGCTATTTCCCATGGAGTTCCCGATGCAAAATCCACACAACTCGACGCCGTCGCGTGGCAATAGTTTCCACTGGTAAGATCAGCGTCGCAGTTGCCCGCCGTGCAATCGCTATCCTCATCGCAAGAGCCGCTTCCATTGGCCAGTTTTGCCTGGCAGGTTGCATCGCACCGTCCGCTTTGACACAAAGTGTCATTATTTGACTCGCAAGCGTAAGTATTTGGTTTTTGCGGAGTCACATTATTTGACCCGACATAAATATAATCGGTTTTATTTCCCGCATTGAAATCCGTATCGCTGGTTTCTTGATAATTCCCGCTCGTGCTGGTGATTTTAAGTTCATCGTTACTTGTGTCAATCTGGCTGTCTTTGGAATAATATTTCAACCATCCATTTTGGTTATTCGTATGGTTGGGAAAATTCACTGTGTCCGCTCCGCCGCTCCAGGTCGCCTGCAGCCACTGATATGTCGTCGCCCCCACCCGCGTCTGGAAATAGACAAACACCCCGCCAACCGCCACAATTGCCGTGATAATACCAACTGCCAGCTTTTTCCTCCTCATAGAAGCTAAGTTTCTAATCTTTTCGAAGCTTAGCTTCTGAATCAAAGATTCATACAGAGAACCGTTCTCTGTGTTTTCGGCTTGCAGGGCTTTTTTTCTAATTCTTTTTAATTTCCATTCGCTCAGTTTTCTAGAACCCAGTTCTAGAAAACTTGGTTTTGGGTTTTGAGTTACAGGTTGCGGGACTTGGCGCATATCAAAAACCCTCCTCTTTTTAATTTCCTGGTAAGAAAGAATTTGGATGGATTTATTGATTTTGTTTTTTCTTTTCAGGTTCATCCGATAAATTAAATTATATTATTTTTTCGCTTTGGCTGGTAATTTTTTTAACCATAATATACGGCAAACCTCTAAAACAAAGTTCCTAACCGTTTCTTGAAAATTTCCTGGGAAGAAATAAACAGTTTTTCGGTGAAATTAAGATACTCGGCGGACTGCTTACTGGTAATCATCGTGCTCCCACCGTCATATAATTCGGTATTGCGCGTTTTTCTCATTTGATTGCCATATGCCAAAATGTCCCTATTTTCCAATATTTCCGACATTTGTTCTAGTATCTTTATATGGTGTCCTATGCGGCTTTTAACTTTATATCCATGACAGGCGATCAAACTGATGCCCAACTTGATGAAGGCGTTGTAGGTGAATTGAAACTTGACTTCCGCCACAGCCGCGCCTTTAGCGATTTTGAGATCCTTGCGCGCCGAATCATGATACTTTTTGATCTGATTGTCCGTAAAATTGAACTTTGCGAAATATTTGTTTTCAAATTTTGTCATATTAACCGAATATTTTTATTTTTTAAAATATTTTTTAGGAATTCGCTGTTTTTCTTCTTTTCAAATTCTTTCTCAGTCATGTCAACGACGTTGATTTCCCGATCGAATTGCTTTTGCAGCTTGACTATTTCTTTTTGGACTTCCAGAAAATTATGCGAGCCGACCAACAATAGGTCTATATCGCTTTCAGAACTTAATTTGTCTTGAGCATAAGAACCGAAAATAACTGCCGTTTTAATGCCTTTAACTTTTTTCAGAGCTTGCCCCATTCTTTCTTCCAGCCCAAAGGTTTTTTGGGCGATTTTTTTCACTTCCTTGAGTAGTGGATATTTTTTGTTTATTTTATAGAGACTTAGGTTTCCTTTTTTATTCTTGACTAAAATGCCTTCTTTTTCCCATTCGGTTAATTTTCTGGATAAGTTTCCGCGATTGACAGCAAATTTATCCGCCATTTCATTGAGATACATTTCGGCCCCGGAATTCAAGAGAAAATATGCCAGGACCTTTTGAGCTATTTTTGAATTAAAGCTGATCATAATTGTTTGGTGTATTATTTTACACTTATTAGTGTACCATATTACACTAGAGCACACAATTTATTTTTCGCATTTTTACGTTTTCAGTGACCCTTTTCAGTCGGTCACAATTTGTGATCACCTCTCAGTCCGCTAGATTACTGATTACATTCTCCGAATGCATGTTTAGGCTATAGTATGGATTATTGTTTTTGAGATAACTCAAAATCACCTGAATGTCGCTTTCAGTGTAATATCGCCAGCCCCGCGAATCTTTCTGTGGATGCGGAATTTTGCCTTCCCGCTCCCAGCGGAGAATCGTGTTGCGGTCGCGGTCGATTATTTTTTCAACGTCTTTGACTCTGAGCATCTGTTTTTGTTTTAAATAAGGGCTATGGATATAGTGAGTATATTTAGCCTCTGGCAATAAAAAATAGGTGAATTCCGCCGGAAACAAGCACTTTTGGCTTATTTTCTACGGAATATCACCCATTTACACAGGGATTTCCACCCCTACACACCCATTATAGCAGGTTTTTTAGCCTTTGTCAAATTATTGGTCAAGAAAAGCAAAAACCGCCTTTTTCAGGCGGTTTTTGCTTTATTTAAAGCTCTTTAAAACCTTTAAGCTTTCTATTTTTGCACTCGATACCCTGTTCCAGCCGGAATCAGCTTGCCGATAATGACATTTTCCTTGAGACCGCGTAATTTGTCTTCTTTGCCCGCAACTGCGGCATTAATCAAAACCCTGGCGGTTTCTTGGAAGGAAGCGGCGGACAGGAAGGACTCGGTGGAAAGCGCTACTTTAGTGATGCCGAGCAGCAGTTTTTCGCCTTTCGCCGGCTCTTTGCCGGCGTTTTTCATTTCAGTGTTTGTTTCCTCAAATTCAGCCTTTTCCACGATATCCCCTTCCAAAAGAATTGAATCTCCAGTGTCTTCGATCAAAACACGGCTGAACATTTGGCGAATGATAACTTCAATGTGCTTATCATTGATGCCTTCACCTTGGGAAGCATAGATTTCCTGAATTTCCCGCACGATATAGCGATAAACTTGTTCCCAACCCATGGTTTTGTACAGTTTTTTGAGGTCAATATTGCCTTCAGAAAGCTTCGTACCTTTGCCAATTAAATCGCCCTCGGCTACTTTCAAGGTGCTGCCGGTCGCAATTTGATATTCCTCCGCTTTCTTGGTCTTATCTTGAGACTCAATTGTGATAACTATGCCTTTGTCGCCGTGTTCAATTTTCGTTACTTTGCCATCAATCTCTGAAATTATGGCTTCACCTTTCGGCGGACGGGCTTCAAAAATTTCTTCCACCCGCGGTAAACCTTGGGTAATGTCCGATCCAGCTACGCCTCCAATATGGAAAGTACGCATCGTCAGCTGTGTTCCGGGTTCGCCGATGGCTTGCGCGGCGACAATTCCCGCAGCTTGACCCAATTGGATCAGACTGCCGCGGCCCAAATCAGTTCCATAGCATTTCTGGCATACTCCGCGAGAAGTCTTGCAGGTTACCAATGTTCTGATTTTAACTTTCGCAATCCCAGCTTTTTCAATCTTCTGACCTTGTTCTTTCAAAATGACATTGCCTTTTTCTACGATAATTTCCCCCGTTTTTGGATCTGCCACGTCTTCGGTAATATACCGGCCAATCACACGCGCGGCAAAACTCAGCCCCAGCCGGTCTGAATCTTCTCTGTAAATATAAGTTCCGACTTTATCTTTGCAATCCGCTTCATGAACGATCACGTCTTGCGCCACATCTACCAAGCGCCGGGTTAGGTATCCAGCCGTCGCGGTGCGCAGAGCGGTGTCTGCCATACCTTTTCGCGCGCCATGCGTTGAGATAAAATATTCCAATACATTCAAGCCTTCTTTATAACAACTCTTAATCGGCAATTCGATCGTTTCGCCAGTCGGTCCAGCCATCAACCCTTTCATGCCGGCCATTTGCACCACAACTGATTCGGAGCCGCGGGCTTTGGAATAAACCATGGAATAAACCGGCCCTTCTTTATCAATCGATGCTCTGACCGCGTCCGTGATTTTATTTTTGGAATCATTCCAAATTTCAATCACTTGGCTTTTTCTTTCACCTTCAGTCAAAAGTCCCATATTATATTGCTGTTTGACCACCGCCACTTTTCCTTCAGCAATACGCATGATTTCTTTTTTCTCCTCAGGCACGTTCAGATCGCGCATGCCCCAGCTGATGCCGGATTTCGTCACCGCTTGGAACCCCAAATCCTTGATTCGGTCAACAAACAAAGCCGTTTCCTGCGGCCCATTGGCTTCCAAAACTTTCGCCACCAAACCTTTAAGTTCTTTCTTGGTCATTTCTTCATTGATAAATCTCAGATTTTCCGGAATAATATCGTTTAGCATGACTCGCCCGACCGAGGTTTCAATCATTTTGCCGTTGTAATTTATTTTTACCAAAGCGCGCACATCAACAACGCCCAGATCCTTGGCCATTATTGATTCTTCCGGCGAACCAAACATTTTTCCTTCACCTTTAGCCCCGGCGACGATGTGCGATAAGTAATAACAGCCGAGCACCATATCCAGAGTCGGCGTCGTAATCGGCTCTCCAGTGGCTGGCTTCAAAAGATTGTTCGTCGAAAGCATCAGTTTTTCACTTTCCTCACGCGCTTTGTCAGTCAGTGGCACATGCACCGCCATCTGATCGCCATCGAAGTCAGCGTTGAAAGCCGAACACACCATCGGATGGATCTGGATCGCCTTGCCCTCAATCAGCACCGGCTGGAAAGCCTGGATACTCAAACGATGCAGGGTTGGGGCACGGTTTAACATTACATAATGATGCGAAATGATTTCGTCTAGAATTTCGTAGGATTCTTCACTCTCGGCTTCCACCATTTTGCCGGCGTTTCGGACATTATAGGCTAATTCGCGTTCGATAAGTTTATTGATGATAAAAGGTTTGAAAAGTTCCAGCGCCATCTTCTTCGGCAAACCGCATTGATGCAGTTTTAATTTCGGTCCGACGACAATAACGCTGCGGCCGGAATAATCCACCCGCTTTCCCAATAAGTTTTGGCGAAAACGTCCTTGCTTGCCTTTCAATGTATCAGCGAGCGATCGCAAGGCTCGTCTTTGCCCGGTTGAGGCCGTCACACTGACTTGGCCGCGACGGGCGCTGTTGTCAAACAACGCATCCACTGCTTCCTGTAACATTCTTTTTTCATTGCGCGTAATCACTTCCGGCGCTCCAATCTCGATCAATTTTTTCAAACGATTGTTGCGATTGATAATCCGGCGGTATAAATCATTCAAATCTGAAGTGGCAAAACGTCCTCCATCCAACGCCACCATCGGCCGCAGATCCGGCGGAATGACCGGAATCACCAATGGCAGCATCCATTCCAACTTCAAGCTGGATTTGATAAAGCCTTGGAATAATTTTATTCTTTTGAGCGCTTTTTTCTTGTCGATGCTTTCATCGCTGGCTATAACTTTCTTCAAATGCTCAATTTCTTTTTCCAGATTCAATTCTTCTAAAACTCTTCTGACCGCCTCCGCCCCGATGCCCGCGCTAAACACTTGCCCATAGCGGGAAGACAGATTGAAATATTCCACCTCGGAAATAATCTTCAATTTGGTAATGCTTTTTAATTCTTCCTTGGCGGTCCGGTAAATACCTTTCAATTCTTCAAATTTTTTGTCTTTGCCTGCTTGCGCCGCTTCAATTTTGCCAATCTCTTTTTGCTTAGTCTTGTATTCCTGTTCGATCTGAGCGATGGCTCTTTCTCTTTCTTTCTCATCTACATTTAAAATGATGTAGCTCGAAAAATAAATTACCTTTTCCAAGTCTTGCGGCCCCATACCCAAAGCCAAACCGATTTTGGACGGCACGCCGCGCAGAAACCAGATATGCGAAACCGGCACAGCCAATTGGATATGCCCCATTCTTTCGCGCCGCACGCTCGAGCGGGTTACTTCCACGCCACACTTGTCGCAGACGATGCCTTTGTAGCGGATCCTTTTATATTTTCCGCAGTAACATTCCCAATCGCGCGATGGTCCGAATATTTTTTCACAAAAAAGTCCGTCTTTTTCGTAACGCTGGGTCCGGTAATTAATTGTTTCCGGCTTGGTAATTTCGCCGTGCGACCATTCCAAAATTTCAGCCGGGCTGGCCAGCTTGAGTTTCACGCTGGTGAAATCGCTTACTTTTGTTATTGAATCCATATGAGTTAATTTTTAATTTTAAATTTTCAATTTTTAATGAAATCTTAATGAATAAATTTTTTAATTATTTAAACATTTAGAAATTTAAAACTGATTTAAAATTTAAAACTTATAATTTAAAATTTTTAACTTAACAATTATTCCCGCCCTGCTTTTTCAAAGCTGCCTTCATCGTCTTCACTCTTAACACCAGTCAGTTCAACATTCAGGCCCAAGCCTTTCAATTCATTAACCAAAACATTGAAAGAAGTAGGAATATTCGGACTCTTAATAACTTCGCCTTTAATGATCGATTCGTAAGCTTTGCTGCGCCCCATTACATCATCGGATTTGATGGTCAACATTTCTTGCAAAGTATAGGCAGCGCCATAACCTTCCAGCGCCCACACTTCCATTTCTCCAAATCGCTGGCCGCCGAATTGAGCTTTGCCGCCAAGGGGCTGCTGAGTGATCAGGGAGTATGGACCGATCGAGCGCATATGGATCTTGTCGTCCACTAAATGATGCAGTTTCATGATGTACTGCACCCCGACGGTTGACTCATTATCAAAGTATTCACCCGTGCGCCCATTGACCAATTTGATCTTGCCATTTTCCGGCAGTTCCGCCTTGCGCAATTCCTCCTGGATTTGTTTTTCCGTCACGCCTTCCAGCGCCGGAGTTGCCGCCTTGTAACCCAGTTTCAAAGCTGCCCAACCCAGATGAGTTTCCAAAATTTGCCCGATGTTCATACGGGAAGCGATGCCTAATGGATTCAAAATCATGTCCACCGGAGTTCCATCCGGCAGATACGGCATATCTTCCACTGGCGCGACACGCGAAATAACGCCTTTGTTACCATGGCGTCCAGCCAATTTATCACCGACTGAAATTTTCTTAAGTTGCGCAACGGAAACTTGGATTTGCTGGATTACACCTGTTGAAAGTTTGTCGCCTTGTTCGCGAGAAAATATTTTGATGTCTACCACTTTTCCATATTCGCCGTGCGGCAAATAGAGCGAGCTGTCTTTCACATCTCGGGATTTTTCGCCGAAGATGGCGCGCAACAGTCTTTCTTCACTAGTGAGGTCACCTTCGCCTTTGGGTGAAATTTTTCCGCACAGAATATCGCCAGAAGCCACTTCCGCGCCGATGCGGATAATGCCGGTTTCATCCAAATTTTTTAATCTCTCCTCGCCGATATTCGGAATATCACGGGTCACGACTTCGGGCCCGAGCTTGGTATCGCGCACATCAATTGAAAAATCTTCAATGTGGATGGAACTATAGCGGTCGTCCTCAACTAGTTTTTCTGAAATAATGATCGCGTCTTCATAATTTGATCCTTCCCATGAAACAAAAGCGACCAAAATATTTTGTCCAAGTGACAATTCTCCATGATCAGTCGAAGCCCCGTCCGCCAGCAATTGCCCCTTCTTAACCTGCTCTTCTTTTTTTACGCGCGGAATCTGATTCATGGAAGTAAACGCGTTGGATTTCACGAAACTCTGCAAACGATATTCTCTCTTAACGTATGGTTTTTTTGCTCCGGCTGGCGCCTCTTCTTTGATAATAATGTGATCGCTGTCCACTTCGATAACTTCGCCTGCAAACTTCGCAATCACAACTTGTCCGGAGTCAGCCGCCGCCTTGTCTTCAATGCCGGTGCCGACCAATGGCGCCTGCGGTTTCACACACGACACCGCTTGTCTCTGCATATTCGAACCCATGAGCGCCCGGTTAGCATCATCATGTTCCAAAAATGGAATCAAAGAAGTTGCTACTGAAATCATTTGTTTGGCGGAAACATCCACAAAATCAATCTTGTCCGCTTCAATTTCAGCCGCGTTGCCCTTGACGCGCGCTTCGATCATCGCGTCCAAAATATTGCTATGGTCATCCAGATGAATTCCGGCGTGCGCGATATTTTTCCGATCTTCCACGGTCGCGTTGACATATTCAATTTCTTTGCTGAGCCATGGTTTGATTTTGACCGTCTTAGTGTTTTTCAGCTTTCCAATTTCCCTGGCTAGCTTCTCGTCAATCATGGTTCCGGATTTCACGCCGGCGATATCTTCGTTTAAAATTTTATTAACTAAATTTTCTGCTTTGTTTTCCATTTCCCGATAGACTTTGAGATATGGTGTTTCCAGAAATCCGAATTCATTCACTTTGGCATAAGTGGCCAGATGGCCGACCAAGCCGATGTTCGGACCTTCCGGTGTTTCTACTGGGCAGATTCTTCCATAGTGAGAATGATGCACATCGCGCACTTCAAAGCCGGCGCGTTCGCGGGTGAGCCCGCCTGGTCCCATCGCGCTGAGCCTGCGCTTGTGTTCCAATTCGGCCAAAGGATTCACTTGATCCATAAATTGCGACAGCTGCGAACTGGCAAAAAATTCTTTGATCGAAGCCGCCACCGGACGTGAATTGATCAATTGCCCCGGCACTACGAGTTCAATTTCGCAAGTACTCATTCGGTCTTTGATGTTGCGGGCCATCCTGGCCAAGCCAACGCGCAATTTATTTTGCACCAACTCTCCGACGGCGCGTACGCGGCGATTGCCCAAATGATCGATGTCATCCGCAATCGCGGTTGGATCGTTATTCAGACGAATAATTTCACTGATGATAGAAATTAAATCTTCGCGCATCAAAATTCGGTGCGCTTCATCATTGGGGAAGCTCAATTCCAAACGTTGGTTCAAGCGGTAACGCCCCACCGCTCCAAAGTCATATCTTTCAAAATCAAAAAACATCGCGTCAATCATTTGTTTCGCGTTTTCTTCTGTCGCCAAATCACCTGGGCGGATTCTTTTATATACTTCTTTGTAGCCCTCGCCTTGATTTTTCGCCACATCTTTGGCAATCGTTTGTTCGATAAAATGAGTTTCGCCTTTATCAACTTGCTTGAAAAGTTCCAATAGTTGTTTGTCGGTGGAATACCCAAAAGCGCGGAGAAGCGCTGTCACCGGCACTTTTCTTTTGCGGTCAATTTTTACTGACAGCACACCGTCATAATCCGTATCGATTTCGAGCCAGGCCCCGCGGTTCGGAATAATTTTAGCGCCAAAAAGTTTTTTGCCTTTCTGATATTCCATCGTGAAAAAAACGCCCGGACTGCGGATCAGCTGGCTCACAACGACTCTTTCCACTCCATTGATGATAAAAGTTCCGCGATCAGTCATGATCGGGAAATCGCCCAGATAAATTTCTTGTTCCTTTATTTCTCCGGTCTTCTTAATGATCAGTTTAACCTTGCAGCGCAGCGGGGCTTCGTAAGATATGTTCTTATTTTTCGCGGTTACTTCGTCGTATTTGGGTTCGTCCAGATAATAATCTTCGAAAAATAATTCCAAATCTTTGCCGGTGAAATCA
>Ga0209048_10000912_pt1 | contig 31217 bp, 23 predicted proteins | sample FrelakmetCRP12CR_FD_187146 | JGI IMG/M metagenome (GOLD analysis project Ga0209048, IMG submission 187146) | Freshwater lake sediment microbial communities from the University of Notre Dame, USA, for methane emissions studies - CRP12 CR (SPAdes)... | ecosystem: Environmental > Aquatic >...
AACGAATCTCCTTCCAGGGCGAGTTCTTCATATTTAAGAACCGCTATGGGGAGGATTTCACCAGAAAATGGACACTCTTTGCTTGAAATAGAGGAACGAATATTTTTCATTTTCTCTTCGAGGGCTTCTTCATATTTAACTCTATCGGTGGCAGCAGTTGGGATTCGATTTGGATTCGTTTCTGAGGAACGAATAATCTCCAGGCGATCGCTACGCTTTGAGTGCAGGGGACTCTCTTTGGCATTTCAGTTTTTAAGGTGCGAAACCCCTGCGACTCATGTAGCTGAGGCAGCCGATGGGGGTTAGTCCCGCGGGGATGCTTCGCAAATGTCGCAGAGCTCACAAAAAAGAGGAACAAACGAATATCCGCCAGAATCCATTTTCTCTTCGGGGCTCTCTTCATACTTAACTCTGCCTGCGGCGGCAGGAGGCTGAGACATTCGTTTGTTTTGAGGAACAAACGAATACCTACCAGCAATTATTGCGTTGTGCATCAGGTGCAGGTGATCTTCTTGGAAATATCAGTTTTTAAGGTGCTAAATAAAATGCGACAAGGAGACATAAGGAATGTCGCTTGCCGCGAATATATTATAGAACATATGTACTAATTTGTCAACCGGGAACCTAACTCATGTAGGGCAATGACCTTCCATGTTTCAGGGTCTTTCTCCCAAAATTCATTACAATATATCCTCTGATAGGGATCCTGAAATATCCTAGGGGCATAACCCGACTGAGACATTTCATTTCTGTTGACAAGATACAGAAAGTATTTCTCAGCGAGTTCTTTGGCAACGCTAATTTCATTTTGAGACCAATAGAATACAACATTGTCAGTGTACGACTTTACCTCAATAAATCTATCCACAAAAACAGATTCTTTGTTATTGAAAGATTCTATATCGAACCCAGCATTCACATAATCTTCGGATATCCTTTGAATGCTAGCACTTGATGGATGTCCTAGAAGTCGCTGTCGTTCAAAGAATAGAACGAATATTTCAGCTTCCCTTCCCACCGCTTCTTGATTATTTAGTTGGATTTTAAGCCCTGAAAGCGATTTTCTTCTGTTCTGGATGGTGTTTTCCTCCTTTATTGAATTCACCACTAATGACTCAAATAGTTCAGAGAAATTTTGGCTTACATACAAGTCGCTTAATCCAAATTTTGAATCTCTAACAAAGAATCCCACAGATATTAATAAATTCCTGATACCAAAAAATTGAAATGGAATCAGACTCTCTTTCACATAATATAAGCCCCTCTCACAATCTTGTTTAATTGCATCAGATCTAATAAAATTTGAAATAGCTGTTTCGCGCTTCAAAGATAGAAATAGAATTCTAACGAAATCACTTTGATCAAGATAAGCATCCTGATGAGCAACGTTAGCTGAATCGAAAATCTTATGATTCATGGAAACCATATTATCAGAGATACTAATGAATTCTAGAAATTCAAGCAACTTTAATGCCCCGTTAAAGGATTTGCCTATTGAGAAGTGATTAGATGTGCAATACTTCCTTAGGTCAGATACCTTTTGGCTCTTGGAAAGTGGAAGAGCCTTGAAAAGCAAGAACAACAATTCGTCCTTATTGCCAAGTCCGTTATACTTGAGAAGTTCTTCTAACATAATCTCGAATTATCGCCTTAATGTCATTATCCAAATCAATCTCATAATCCATATTTTCGTTGAATAACGGTATCTCTTGGCCTTCAATAATCTCAAGCATCCGTTGTTCCTTTTCAATCAACCTGGTATTAATGGTTTCATCTATTGAATCTTTCGAAAGTATATAATAATAATGGGTTATTGTATTAGGCTCTAAACCAACTCGGTGAATTCTATCCTTAGATTGAATGAAATGTGTTGCATTAAAAGTGCGCTCAAAATAAATTGCATTATGACAGATTTTGTGCAAAGAAATTGATTCCGATACCGCAAACGGATTTGCGATGATAACCTTGAACGACGAGTCAGGATGATGAAACTCTCGTATGATCTTTTCTCGAGTTAGAATGCTCTCCATAGGTATGTCATCCCTCTCTACTGGGATTTCACCAATTAGAAGACGAGATTCTATACCATGCCCTGCTAGATACTCTTGAAGTTCTTTGATATTTTGAATAAAAGTTCCCCAAACTATAACCTTCTCATTTCTTGCAAGTAAGTCTAATACCAGATCTTTCACAGCAATAAATTTCGGAGGCACTCCCTCAAGATCGGTATAACGAATAATCTTCCTTATAATTTCAGCATCATCAATATATAAATCATCACGCAATCCTTGTTCTCGAAAAAAGACATCAAGAGGCTGTCTAAGGAGATTGGGATTTGAAGCAGCTTGCATTAATCGAATAAACCTTGCTTTTGTAAGTTCCGATTTCAAGGACAAGGAATTTTTATTCCCAATAAAATATGATAGATATTTGTTCTCAATAAACCTATATATCTCTCGTTGAACAGGCCCCATTTCTACGTAAATTGGTTCGTGATTCACTGCAGGAGGAAGTTTCAAATGGCTTTTTCTAATCCTTACAAAAAAAGGTGAGATATTTTCAATGAGTTTATTTACGCGTGGGTCATAGCGGGTATTAGACATATCTTTCAACTGGAAAATAGAAAAATCGACAATATCCTTCCCGGGCCATATGAACTCAAATAGGTTGTGGATATCTTCATATCCATTAGGAAGTGGAGTACCTGTCAGGACAACCCTTGATCTACAATACTTTGCGACACTCAGAATTGCCTGTGCCCAAACACCCCCTTCCACATTTTTTATCCGATGTGCTTCATCAAGAACAACCATTACCTTGTTGCCAGAACGCTGCAAGAAGTATAAAACGCTAGAAAGATTAAACGGCACGCTTTGGTACGACATTAATGTTAGTTCAGGCGTTTCTTCGACTGGCTTGATAGATAATAAATGCCTGTCTCTCTCTTCTTTTGGGGTGCCGCCAGAAAGTCTTATCGAATTTGGTGCTCGTCCAAAACATTGAAGAAACTCATCTTCCCAAGGGCCAAAAGAGCTCAAGGGCCCTATAACCAAAAGTTTATTCACATTCTTCGGATTTTCTTTAGGTAAGTTTTTGAGATAGGAAAAAGCCGCATAAACAGTGGTCGTTTTTCCTGATCCTGGAACAGAAAAATCGCATGCGTTTTGGGAGAATGCTAGGTGGAATGACGCAAGAAGCTGTCTGTCATACAATCTTCTCCCAACCAAGTGGGCTTCTGTAGACTTTTTAAACTCTCTGAATTCATTCGCATTAATCTCATTATGCCAGATACCATTGGCTTTTTTACTGAATACTTTAAAGTTTTCTTTCTCTCTATAATAAACACTTAAGACTTCTCGGATTCTTTCTGAATCTTTTTGTTCTATTCCATACTTCATTAAAGCATCTTGAATTCTCTTTAGAGTAGATTCTTTTTCTTCTTCATCATATTCGATGCTGGCTGATATAGTATTGTTGAATGATGCTTTAAGGACATCAGCGAAATAATATTTCGCTCGGTGATTCTTTGTTATTTGGGACACGTCACCAGAGATTAAAAACTGATGCTGATCTTCATCAATTTGCAGTTCGACAAACGACACTTTAACCTCTCTTATACTGCTTTATGATTTGCTTGAAATCCCAAGTTAATTTGTTTATTTCAGAAACCAGATTCTCAACCTCTGGTTTTTCACTGAATGGCTTAGCTTTAGTATCTATCGACTCCAATGTGTCAAGTGCCCTTCTTAAAAGTATCTCTGGTTCGTTCTGATTATTAAAGTTTTGAAGGGTGTATTTTGCCGTTCCGAGATTCTCTTTTAATGCTGAACCAGTCTTATCCGCCCAACGTTCGTCGCGCTGTTTGAGAAGAATATCCAAATCAAGATTTGGATTCTCTTTCCTTAGGTTCTCAATGCTGAAGTTTCCTTGCATGAACTCATCACGAATCGGGTCAATCTTCTTGAAATGGTTATCTTTGAACTCTGTCCATATTTTTTCGTCAGTACAGAATAGACTTTCCTTTTTGCTTGGCTTACCTATCATTCTATAGTCTTTCGAATCCTCACTTCCAAATACCCCTTCCTCTTCATCATCCTTTTTCTTCCTTTTGTTATACATGAATTGAATATAATCAAAATAAATTAGCTTTAGCTCTTCCACATCAGTATCGCTATAAGTCCACTTAGTCATTCCAGAACTCTTCCCTCTATATTTTTTTAAATACCCATTAATATCAACGAAAGCACCTTCGGTTTTATCTAGTCTGGTATATATTCCACTATATCCAAGCTTTTCAAGATAATCATCCATTAAGTCCATAATCGATAAATACTCTTTTATCTTCGTTTCAGATTCCCCCATCATTTTGCCGATTTCTTTTTCTTCAAAACCATATGATTTCAAATCCTTGCAGGTGAGATACTTTTCAATTGCATTGTAGTCAACTTTGGAATCCTCTCCCATTTGATACGTTGTTTCAAGACGCCTGATTTCTTTAGGGTTTTGATCAAGGGTTTCTTCAAGAATGACACCCAGGAAATAGGTAGGACGTTCAGAATGGTCTTTGGCAAGCTTTTTAATTAGCATTGCTCTTCTATTTCCATCAATTATGACGCCGTCCTTTGTAACGATTCCGTACTCTAGCTGCTTTTTCTCATCTAGACTCTTCATTGTCTCCCTATTACTCGGAATATTGGAATCCCACAGAAAATCCTCAATGAGCTTTTCATCACTATCTTTGCTAGCATCTAATTCGTTCCCGGTTTGTTTCTCATAACTCTTAACTCGGCTTCCGATGCGAGAATTGTAAGCGTTATATACAAGATACTGGATGTCGATTTGATAGACTGGGAGTTTTTGTTTACTATTTTTGTACCATATTTCTTTTGATGCATATGGTTTATTATCCGCAATCAAATTGGCCAAATACGCAATTCGTTGTTCCCTATTCATTATTTACCTCCATTCGCTAATGAACAAATTTTGTTGATAGCGTATAGTGCCATCACCTGCTTTTTGGGGACTGATTTCTTCTTAAAAGGTGAATTTCCTTTTTGATTGAAATTTGGCTCATTCATAACAATTTCTTCTATTAGTTCTCCAATAGTATCAACCAACTCTACAGGCTCAATGTATTTTCCGATACTTTTCTGAATCTCATACATTTCCTGTAATAATTCAGACCTCGCAATCTTCCCGGAAAAGCCATTGTTGATTATGTCAATGAATTTCAGACCTTCCTCAAACTTTTGAATTATTGGCTCTAATTCTTTGAAGTATCCATCGGGGAATGTTTGAATAGGAAATCCCGCACCCGTGCCATATTGAATTGATGTCTTCCACTTCCCTAGACTTTTACTATTCTTTTTAATGTCATAATTGGATAATGTTACGGTCAGGTTTCCATGTTTGAATGGATGTCTCCTAAACCTTGATCCTTGTTTTCTCTGAGGAGGATTTTCAAAACGTTTGCTATCAAATGAGTTTAGGTTTATTACTTCATCTAAAGGAAGTAAGATAGTTCTTACTATAGGCTGGACAATCATCTTAAGATTGTTTTCTTCTCTGACAAGTTTCGCGAATGCTCTACAAACAGGAGGACAAACTGCGTTGCCTACCAATTTCCACTTGCTACCTTCAGACCCTAAAAATTGAAATGTGATTGGAAAACCCATTAGGGTAGCTGCTTCTCTGATTGTTGGGGTTCGATACTCGCCATCCCCAGTTATTCCATTCTCTGAGCGAAAGATAATCGCCTCACGTGAATTTCCAATCTTGGTTGCTGTAATAGTTCTGCTTGGTCGATCTTCTCGTTCTGGAAAAGACATTAGGCCCATATATGGATGATTTGTCTTAAGGAACTTTGAACCTTTCCAGTCACAAGCATACAATCCTGTATCATAAAACTGATCGATTAATTCTATTTGTTTGATTTTAATATTTGAATATAGAGGATCAATAACATATTCTTCTGGCTTTTTAGTGCTCGGTATAGGTAGATTTTGCCTTATATATCCTAAGGTAATGTGTGTTGGTAAATTTCCGCCTTGGTCAGATTTTTGATGAGTTTTCAATGGAATTGATAGATACTTCTTATTAATTATTTCTCCCGTGAAAACCCTTATCCGAGTTTGAGGAACACCATAGTCTGCTGAGTTAATAACGGATCTATTTTCTTCAAGATTAATGGCAATAGATTTAGGATTAAAACCCTGTTCTAATGCCCAATTTTTCAATCCCAATTTTTCAAAACTATATTGCTTCGGAAGATGAACCTTCGAATTAGTTACATTTTCCATAAACCAAGCCTTAAGCTTGGATTGCGATTTGTACTTCTTTACAGCAACAATTCTGAGGAATATCTTCGTTAGTTTGAGCCCCATCGATTTATCGGCTTTTCCAGACTTGTTGGAAGTAGAAAAACTTACACAAGGCGGACTTCCAATTATCACATCTGTGTCAGGTAAATCTTCAATTTGCTTTATAGAAATCGCGAATTCTAAGATATTTCGAGGTTTGCATTTAAGACCAAAATTATAATTGAAGGTGTCAATGGCAGGTTTCCAACAATCAATCCCTGCAACAATCTCGAATCCTTGTTGCCTGAATCCCTCCGAGAATCCACCTGCGCCACAAAAAATATCAATAACAGATAGCTTACTCATTCACTCCTTACTGATCGACAGACATTAATTCTTTTACACGAATGACCGATTGTTTCAGATCCTTTTTTAATTGGCATTCCCATATTGTCAGTACTTTCCAGCCGCCTCTTTCCAGTTCTAGGATTTTCTCTTTGTCCCGGCGCACATTATTTCTGAACTTTTTCTTCCAAAAAGCTCTATGAGACTTTGGGAGGCTAGGGTGACAATAAGGGCAATTATGCCAAAAACATCCATTCACAAATATTGCTATCTTTCTTGCTGGGAATGCAATATCGGGCCGACCAGGGGCCTTATTCCAATTTATTCTATAGCCTTTAATTCCTTCATTCCAAAGAGCTCTTCGCAAAGATAGTTCTGGATGTGTGTCTTTTGCCCTGTTTGCACTCATAACCCTAGACGTACTTTCTTTCTCGGGTAGAGGAGATCTTCCATCTCGTATGTATAAACGCTTCATAATTCTAACGCCTTGATAGCCTCAACGGGTGAATGCTTTATCCAGCAATATTAAAGCCCAAAAATCGAATTATTTAATGTCACTTCTGAGTATAGGGCGATTTTCCTTAAAATACAACGCCCAGGGAATCCCAAGAGTAATATTAGATATATTGCAAACCATCGCCCGCGCGAAGAAGATTAACGCGCATATAACACCATACCAATCAGGTTCGACTATACCCTAGAATATGCCCCCTAAAAGAACCTTTGACCCAAAGGGGGATTTTATGAAAATTAGCGATTGAGGCGGAGTAATATTCTCTTTTCATGTAATCCTGGTTGTAATTATCAACACGATAAAGAGCAAATTTGCGGTGCGAGCCTAGTTGTTTGCGGCAAAATGGGCGAGGTGAGAAACGTTGCCTTTTTATATTGAATCGGCATTAGCCTGCCTTTGTCTCTTGAAGCTGTTGTTTCTTTACCTTTTTCCAAAGTCTTAGGAAGTCATTGCCGTCATACAAATTAAACGGTTTACCTTTTGCCCATTCAATAGCTGCATTAGAAAATCCGCTTGTCGCAATGATGGCTCCCTGGGCTGCCTTTTCATGCTGCATCACTTCATAAAAATCACGAACGATCGATTCACCCGCGGGCGTTCGCCAGCACTTGCATTGAACAACCCACTTTTCACCATTCTTTGCTTTGACAATTACATCAACGCCATGACCGCCAATCGACCCTGTTCGCCTGGCTTGATGGCCCATAGCTCGATATAGTTCTACGACCATCTCTTCAAAATCACGTGGGGATAAATTCAAAAGTCCTTCGGAAGTCATGCCGAAAGCTTTGCTTCTTGTCCGGATTCGCTTCCTATAAATTACGCCAATCCAAATCGTAATGAGAATTAATCCCGTGACGAAGAATAATATTGTACTTAAAGGTTCAGGGATTAACAAAGATTTTGAAATTGGTGCAGGGTTGAAAAACAGGATTATCCGGATGACAGCCCAAAAGCCCCAAACGCTGACCGTGCTTCTAATCCAATGTCTTCGATTTTGAAGGGGTGCGAGTAACAAAACGGGCCAGAAGTCAAACACAAAACCAAAAACTTTATAAAGAATTTGGAGCACAGAAGCAAGCATTTATATTTCTCCCCGGTCTCAATAATATCAAAGACACAGGATAACTCGCTACTCAGCCGCCGACTGGCAATAGAAGTATAGCATTGCATAAGGAAACATACAAACCCCCAATCCCCCTTGTTCTTAGGGGGGGGGGACACCCTACCCCCCAAGAACCTTTGACCCAAATGGGGGTTTTATCTATCAAATCGCTATCAATTCAACACCCATCTCCCATCAAAGCGAGCACCATTTTTTATTTTGGCATATAATGGTGACTAGTTTGGTGAAAATTGACGAATAACGCCGGAACCCACTGGGTGGTTCCATATTTTTTAAGCACTCCCTTTCGGAGGTTTTGATGAAGATCCTATTGCTCTACCCGGAATTCCCGGATACGTTCTGGAGTTTCAAACATGCCCTGAAATTCATCCGCAAGAAGGCTTCGACCCAGCCGCTAGGACTGCTGACCGTGGCGGCGATGCTGCCAGCGGAATGGGAAAAGCGCCTGGTGGACCTGAACGTGAGGACGCTCAAGGACAAGGACCTGGCCTGGGCGGACTACGCCTTCGTGAGCGCCATGGTGGTGCAACGGAAATCCACGCATGAGGTGATCGCGCGCTGTAAGGCGGCCGGGCTGAAAGTGGTGGCAGGAGGACCGCTGTTCACAGCTGAATACGAACAATTCCCGGATGTGGAGCATTTCGTACTGAACGAGGCCGAGATGACCCTGGCTCCCTTCCTGCAGGACCTGGAACGCGGCCAGGCTCAACGCGTTTACACTTCGGATGAATTCCCAGACATCCAGCAAACGCCGGCGCCGTTATGGGAACTGGCGGACCGGAAGCATTACGCGACGATGTCGATCCAGTATTCGAGGGGATGCCCGTTCGACTGCGAGTTCTGCAATATCACCACGCTTTTTGGACACCTGCCGCGGGTCAAGACATCGGCACAAATCCTGCGCGAACTGGACGGGCTGTACCAGCTCGGCTGGCGCGAGCCGGTCTTCTTTGTGGACGATAACCTGATCGGCAATAAAAAGCATCTGCGGGAGGACCTGCTGCCGGCGTTGATCGAATGGCGCAAGGGCAAGAAGGGCATGCCGTTCAATACCGAGATATCAATCAATATTGCCGACGATGAGCCTTTAATGAATATGATGACCCAGGCTGGATTCGACACGGTCTTTATCGGGGTGGAGACACCGGACGATGACAGCCTGGCGGAGTGCAACAAGAAGCAGAACCTGCACCGGGACCTGGTGGCGGACGTAAAACGGATCCAACGGGCCGGGCTGCAGGTGCAAGGCGGGTTCATCATCGGGTTTGACAGCGACACCCCGTCCATTTTCCAACGACAGATCGACTTCATCCAGAAAAGCGGGATCGTGACCGCGATGGTGGGCCTGCTACAGGCTCCGATGGGGACCCGGCTGTATAAGCGCATGGAGCAGGACGGGCGGCTGGTGGGGTCGTTCTCAGGGGATAACGTGGACGGCGGGACGAATATCATCCCGAAGGCAATGAACATCGACGTGCTCCAGAAGGGCTACCGGGCGGTGGTGAAGAGCCTGTATGCTCCCAAGAATTACTATGCGCGGGTCAAGACCTTTTTGAAAGAATACAAAGCCCCCAAGATCACCATCCCGCTGAAGGGGGAATACATCCGGGCGTTTTTCCGTTCGGTGCTGAGATTGGGGATCATCGGCAAGGAACGGGTGCAATACTGGAAGCTGCTGTTCTGGACGCTGTTCCGCCGCCCGGAACTGTTCGCGTTGGCGGTTACGTTCGCGATCTACGGGTATCACTTCCGCCAGGTGATGGATATGCATCTCAAGTAAGCGGGGAGAGAGTCAGAATTTTCAACCCCACCCCCGACCCCGCCCCACTCATGGGGCGGGGAGAACTGTTCGAAAAAAGGAGTGTGCCAGGCGCGAAACGCCCGGCACACTCCTTTTTTCGCCTCAGAGAACAAGGGAAAGCAGATGGAATCGGCGGGGAGAATATCGGTTAGTGTCTGTGCAAGTGGGTACCAGTCTTGCCTTGCTGCCCGCTGGCTTTCTGATCTTCAAGGTCGGGGAGGTCAAGCTCTTCGGTAACCAGCTCAACCAGTTCATCAGTATCGAGGTCAGGGTGGGCTTCACGGGCTTTGCGAAACCCTTTTACAGTAATACCGTGATCGGACAATGCGACCAGGTGTTCAACCTCAAGGCCTTTCAGACCCAATTCATGCAGGCTGCGAATAAATTCGGAGGTAACGCCATGGTCTGAGCATTCGACCAGTTCATCCACGTCCAGATCCTTGATCCCGGCATCCCGCATGGCGATGATGAGTTCCACGGTGACGCCATGGTCAAAGCATTGGATCAATTCATCCACGTCCAGGTCCTTGATGCCAGCGGCGCGCATGAGATGGAGGAACTCGGGGGTGACACCATGGTCGTAGCATTGGACCAAATCGTCCAGGTCCAGGTCCTTGATCCCGGCATCCCGCATGGCCCGCAGGAACTCGGGGGTGGCGCCATGGTCGTAGCATTTTACCAGCTCGTCCACATCCAGATCCTTGATCCCGGCTTTGCGCATGGCCCGGACGAAATCGGGGGTGACGCCATGATCAGAGCATTTAACCAATTCATCCAAATCCAGGTCCTTGATCCCAGCCTCACGCATGCTCCGCAGGAACTCGGGGGTTACGCCGTGATCGGAACATTTGACCATTTCATCCACATCCAGGTCCTTAATGCCGGCGTCTCGCATGGCATGCAGGAACTCGGGGGTCACGTTATGATCGAAGCATCTGACCAGTTCGTCCACGTCCAGGTCCTTGAGCCCGGACTCACGCATGGCGTGCAGGAATTGGGGGGTGAGGCCGTGATGGGAAGCTTCGATCAGCTCATCGAAATCCACGTCTTCATCCAGACCGGCGGCGCGCAGCTCACGGATGTAGTCGGGGGTAACGTTCTGCATGCGCAGGTTAACCAGCTCGTCCAGGTCGACATCCTCGTATCCGAGAGCCGCCATCTCCCGAACGAATTCGGCATTGACATTGTGAAGGCGCATCTCCTGCAGTTCGGTCAAATTAATACGATCAATGCCCAGTTTTCGCAATTCGGCGGCCAGGCTGGCGCCTTCGCTGGGTGAGTAACCGGAAGCCGCAACGCTGGCCGGGTCCACCCGGACAGGCTGAGGCTTGGGCTTGGGAGTGCTGGCGGCAAGAGCCTTTAACAGTTCCTCGCCATCCGCAGCGGTGATCTTTCCCTGCGAAATCAGGTCGAGCACAAGCATTTGTTCACTGGGTGTGGACATCCTATCTCCTTTTTTGGCTCCGTGAGTAAAGGTCCATGGTTATGAAGTTTCTTCCGCAAGAAGGGTGAGCAGGCGGGTGGCTTCCTTGACGTCGATCTCGCCCTGGCTGAGGCGGCCGAGGATCTCCTGCCGGCGGGCCGACAATTCGTCCTCGACCGGCTCGACCTCGTAACCGAGCTCGGCGATGACCTCGTCCAGCCTGCGGCGGATGACCCAGTACGACTCGGTGGTTTCGCGCTCCATCTCCTTGACATTGCCACGATTGCGGATAAAAGACTCCAGGAACTGCAGGCTTTCATTGGAAAGGCGTAGGAAGGGGTTGATCTCGTAGAGACCCACCACGTTGGTCTCGCACCTGGTGCAGCTCAACTGGGTGACGACAAGGGGGGCGGAGCAACTTGGACATTTGCGGGGGATGACGCTCATATTTGCCTCTGTGCGGGAGTTTAGCATAAAATTGGTAATATGTCAATATTATTGGTAAATTACCAATATATTTGGTTTATTCTGCTAAATATATGATACATACGGGAGGGTTCATCCCCCTCGCAGGGGAAGCTTCGGGCTATCCCCTACGGGTACAATACCGCATCGAAGACTCGTTCGACGACTCGTTCGATGCCTCATGGCATCGAAACACCTAATGGCGGCTTGTTGCCGCCTTGGGTAGTGTTGTCGAAGCAACCGACACCTGCACTTGCGTGCGGTGCAAGTGTGGTGGCTGGACGCCACCTCGGTTAGTGATCGCAGTGTGCGCTTGACGCCGCCTCAGCCAGGGGATGAGAGAAACATGCCTCTGCTCAGCAACAAGCCAATCTTTTCTTACTTTCCTCTTACAAGCGCATGCTATAATCGCCCCGAAAGGGAATTTCCATGCTCCAGAAATTTGTCAAAACCTTCGGGGGTGACCCCAATCGACGCGAAATCGAAAAGACCACCGACTTTGTCGAACAGATCAATGCACTCGAGGCGGAATTCGAGGCCTTAAGCGACGAGGACCTGCGCCTTAAAACAGACGAGTTCCGGACCCAACTGGCTTCGGAATTGGAAGGCATAGAGGAAGAGAAGGAACGCCAGGAGATCGAGAAGGCGGTGCTGGATGAATTCCTGCCAGAAGCCTTTGCGGTGGTGCGGGAAGCCGCCAAACGGACCATCGGCCAACGACCTTACGACGTGCAGTTGATCGGCGGGGTCGTGCTGCACCAGGGCAAGATCGCCGAGATGCGCACCGGTGAAGGGAAGACGCTGGTAGCGACGCTCCCGCTCTACCTGAATGCCTTAACCAGCCACGGAGCCCACCTGGTAACGGTCAACGATTACCTGGCACGGCGAGATGCCCGCTGGATGGGTGCCATCTATCATTTCCTGGGCCTATCGGTCGGCATCCTGCAGATGGCGGCTGCCACCGAAAACGGGAAGAAGGCGTATCTCTACGACCCTGAGAAAGAGTCCCCGCATGAGGACCAGAACGAGATGCGCCTGGTGGAGCGGGCGGAAGCCTACGCGGCTGACATCACCTACGGAACCAACTCCGAGTTCGGCTTCGATTATCTGCGGGATAACATGGTCTACCGCATGGAGGATAAGGTCCAGCGCGGCCACCACTACGCAATCGTGGACGAAGTGGACAACGTCCTAATCGACGAAGCCCGCACACCGCTCATTATCTCCGGCCCGGCTGCAGGCAATATAGAATGGTACGGCAAGATGGCGGTGCTGGTACGCCAATTGAAGCCCGAAGATTACGAGGTGATCGAGAAAGACCGCGCTGTTTCGCTGACCGAGATCGGGACCGCCCACATGGAACAGCTGCTCGGCCAGCCGCTGCGCGATCCCGACCGCCCGGAAGACGTGACCCCCGAACAAGCCCACCTGCTCGGCTTTTTGGAGCAAGCCCTGCGCGCCCAGCATCTTTTCAAACGCAACAAGGACTACCTGGTGCAGGGCGGAAAGGTGCTGATCGTGGACGAGTTCACCGGCCGGCTGATGCCGGGTCGGCGCTGGAGCGACGGCCTGCACCAGGCGGTGGAAGCCAAGGAAGGGGTGCGGGTGGAGCCGGAGAACGTCACCTACGCCACGATCACCCTGCAGAACTATTTCCGCATGTACACCAAGCTGGCAGGCATGACCGGTACGGCATTGACCGAGGCGGAAGAGTTCGACAAAATCTACAAACTACCCGTGCTGCCCATCCCGACCAACCTGGAATTCCAGGCGTTCGGGGCCGGGGCGCCGCTGGTGGAGGTGAAGGCCAAAGACGAAGAGGGGTACGCATACGCTTATTTCGCACGCAGTGACGACCCAGAGAAGGAAGTCGTCTTCTGGCGGCGCAAGGATTACCCGGATACCATTTACCGCAGCGTGGAAGCCAAATTACGTTCGCTGGTGCGCGAGATCGTCATCTACCACAGCATTGGACGCCCGATGCTGGTGGGTACCACCTCGGTCGAAGGATCGGAACGTTTGTCGAGCCGCCTGCGGGCTGAACCGGTGCGGCGCCTGATGCAAATCCTGCTGCTCCGGCATGCATGGTTGAAGAAGAACGACCGTATCGAGGACGGGATGCTCATCTCGGAACTTCAAGCGCTCAACGTACCGATCGAGCAATTACGGCCTGAAGACCTGCGCCCGATGGCAAAGGACCTGGGGCTTTCGCTCAACCCTGAAGAACAGGCCAACCTGACCCGCCTGCTGGACGTGCTGGGCCTGACCGCTGAAGACGAAAACCGATTAAAGTCGGTCCTAGAAGGCGGAGTGCCTCATCAAGTCCTGAATGCCCGCAAGCATACCGAGGAAAGCCAGATCATCGCGGGGGCGGGAGCCTTTGGGGCGGTGACCATTGCCACCAATATGGCCGGACGCGGCGTGGACATCAAATTGGGCGGCGACCTGGCGGAAGAAGTCATCGCGGCCGTGGCAAGGGTGCTGCGCAAGGCTGGCTACAAAGACCCTTACGACATGTCCCTGCAAGAACGGCGTGAAGCCCTGCAAAAAGCCGACCCGGCCCTCTTCGGCATCTACGAGGCAGAGGTCAAAAATTTCCTGCAATATTTTGAAGATATGGAGCGCGTGCGCGCACGAGGCGGACTGCATGTGATCGGCTCCGAACGGCACGAAGCGCGCCGGATCGACAACCAACTGCGCGGCCGCGCCGCCCGCCAGGGCGACCCCGGCTCGTCGCGCTTCTTCCTGTCGCTCGAAGATGACCTGATGCGGATGTTCGGCGGCGACCAGGTGAAGGGCGTGATGGAACGCTTCAAGATCGACGACGACTACCCGATGGAACACCGCATGGTCACCAACATGATCGAGCAATCGCAGCACAGGGTGGAGGGCGCCAACTTCGACGTCCGCAAGCACCTGCTCGAATACGATGATGTGCTGAATGCCCAGCGCCAGCGCATCTACGACCAGCGCAACCGGGTCTTTGAGAAGGAAGACCTGGTGGAGGACGTGAACGAACTGCTGAGGCAGGAAGTGGAGAGACGGGCGGCGGAGGTGATCGCGAGCGAGGAATACTGGCGACTGCTGGCCTGGCTGGACCAGATCCAGCCGCCTTTCAACACTCCCAACGGCATCTTCCCGTCCTATACTTACAAACTCCTGCTGGACGAACTTAATGCTTCATCTGCAGACCTGGCTACCGCTTTGCGCGACCTGGCCTCGCAGGCATTGCAGGCCGACCAGGTGCACTTCCTCAACACCAGCCTCGAACAGGTCGATCACACTGGTGAGAATCTAGATTCGCAGGTCGAAGACCGGATTGAATCGCTGGATACCGCCCTGGACGGCCTGGCTGACAACAGCGAGAACGAGACTCGCCGCCCGAACGAAATCATGGATGAGCTCTCTGGGCTGGTGCGAGTCCCTTTCCGGCTGGATCCGACCCAGTTGGAACAACTTGTCAATGACCCGAAAGACCTATCTGAGGAACTGCGCGAGCAGGTGGAGGCTTATGTCAGCGCCACGAATATCACCCGGCTGGCAAATACGATCGAATTCCGCCTGGGTGAATCGCTCGGGCTGAACGTATCCGAGCTACAAGAACTTGAGTGGGAGGAGGTGGCTGCCAATATCGAAGAGCGCCTCCGGCAAGTACTGGCGGGGCGCGAAGAAAAACTGCTGGGGGCAGACGGGCAAATCGTCCGTGAACTCGAGGCAGCCCTGGAACGCCTGCCCGAACGGGATGACCAGACCAAAATACGCCTGCTGGGGTTGATCGCGCAAGGCACAAGCACTTCCTTTGACGCAAAGACCCACCGCCAGGTACGCCAGATCTTCACCCGCCTTAATTATGTTTTTCTGGCAGGGGAATTGCTGGCAAACAGGTCACCTGCCACCCTGGAGGAAGATGTGCTGGAACACCTGCAACGGGCACAAGAGGCCCAGCGGGATGCCTGGGGTCAGAGCGAATTGACCCGCCTGGGCGAAAACGCCCCAGTGCTTGCGGCGCAGGAAATCGGCCGCGGCGTGCAGAGTCAGATCTACCGCCAGGTACTGTTGGGCTCGATCACCGAACTATGGGTGGATTACCTGACGAGAGTTGAGGCGCTGCGGGTCTCGATCGGTTTGGAGGCGTATGCCCAGAGCGATCCGCTGGTAAAATATAAAAGCCAGGCCTCGGAAATGTTCCAAGCTCTGCTGGCTGACATACGCGCGGGCGTCATTGGACGGATCTTCCTGTATCAACCGCGCGGTGCAACAGCCCAGGTGGAAAGTGCGGCAGAGGCGAGGTCCGAACCCGCTGCAACAGCACCCATTCCAACGCAAAGCACCGACAAAAAGCGGAAACGACACAGGCATTAAGAAACTCAGCCTGGCTGCGGCACGTGCAAGCATCCTGCCGGAAGCCGAATGCGATATACTGACAGAGCAATTTTGTAAAGAGTTGAGCATTAGAAGGTTAGAGCGCTCCAAAGGAGATCAATATGCCAAAAGATTTCTTCAAATCCAGGGATGTGCTGACGGTTGGGGCTAAAAAATATACCATTTACCGGCTCGAGGCGCTGGAAAAAGCCGGGTTGACCAAACTCAAGCGACTACCCTTCTCGATCCGCATCATGCTCGAGGCGGCGCTGCGTCAATGCAATGACCGCGAGATCACGCAAGAGGATGTCAGGAACATTGCGGCCTGGACCCCGGCCCCGTCCTCCCAGCCAGGGGGAAGCCGCCCCGGCATTCCCTTCCTGCCAGCCAGGGTGGTAATGCAGGACTTCACCGGCGTCCCAGCAGTGGTGGACCTGGCAGCCATGCGGGCGGCTGTTGCCCGCCTGGGCGGCGACCCGAAGAAAATCAACCCGCTCGTGCCAGTGGACCTGGTCATTGACCATTCGGTGCAGGTGGATTTCTTCGCCACCGCGGATGCATTGCAACGCAATGCCGAGATAGAGTTCCAGCGCAATAGCGAACGCTATGAGTTCCTCAAGTGGGGCCAGAAGGCCTTCAGTAATTTCCGGGTTGTGCCGCCTGCCACCGGTATCGTCCATCAAGTTAACCTAGAATACCTGGCTCAAGTGGTGCTGACCAAGAAAGAGACAGCGGGAGGCGCGGAAGTTTTGTTCCCCGACACGCTGATCGGTACTGATTCGCACACCACGATGATCAATGGCCTGGGCGTGGTCGGTTGGGGCGTAGGAGGCATTGAGGCTGAAGCCGTGATGCTCGGCCAGCCGATGGATATGCTTCTACCGGATGTGGTCGGCTTCAAATTGCATGGCAAACTTAAAGACGGCATCACGGCCACCGACCTGGTGCTCACTGTCACTCAAATGCTGCGCAAGAAGGGCGTGGTGGACAAGTTCGTCGAGTTCTTCGGTCAAGGCCTGGACAGCATGTCGCTGCCAGACCGCGCTACGATTGCCAACATGGCTCCCGAATACGGCGCGACCATGGGCTTCTTCCCAGTGGATAATGAGACGCTGCGTTACATGAAGCTGACCGGCCGCCCAACAGAGGTCATCGAGCGGACAGAGGCTTACTGCCGGGCGCAAGGATTGTTCCGGGAAGCCAATACCCCGGAGGCGGAGTATACCGACACGCTCGAACTGGACCTGGGATCTGTTGTGCCCTCCCTGGCCGGACCCAAACGCCCGCAAGACCGCGTGGCGCTCACTGATATGAAATCCGTGTTTCAGAAGGCGCTGATCGCGCCGGTCAAGGAGCGCGGCTATGAACTTAAACCCGAAGCAGTGAGCCGCAAAGGGAGAGTGGGTACAAACGGCGGATCCTACGAAATCGGGCACGGTGCGGTCGTCATCGCGGCAATTACCTCCTGCACCAATACAAGCAACCCGTCGGTGATGGTCGCGGCGGGACTTGTCGCTAAAAAAGCAGTCGAAAAGGGGCTGACGGTCAAGCCGTATGTGAAGACCAGCCTGGCGCCCGGAAGCCGGGTAGTCACTGATTATCTCAAGCAGGCCAAACTGCTGGAACCGCTGTCCAAACTAGGTTTTAATGTGGTCGGCTATGGGTGCACCACATGCATCGGCAACAGCGGACCGCTGCCCGGGGAGGTTGCCAAAGCCGTTACCGGGTCCGATCTGGTGTCGGCGGCGGTCATCTCGGGCAACCGGAACTTTGAAGGGCGCGTCCATCCCCTGGTAAAGGCGAACTACCTGGCATCCCCACCGCTAGTAGTGGCTTACGCATTGGCCGGGACGGTGGATATCGACCTGTCGAGCGAACCAATTGGCATGGGCAGGGACGGGCCGGTGTATCTCAAGGATGTCTGGCCGACGACGCAGGAAATAGCCGAAGCGGTGCTATCGAGCGTCAGCACCAGCATGTTCCTTGACAAGTATGCGAGCGTGTTCGAAGGTTCGGACATGTGGAAAGCCATCAAGGTAGCCGAAGGCGATCTATACCAGTGGGACGAGGCCTCCACCTATATCCAGCATCCCCCGTTCTTCCAATCGCTGACCCTGGATGTGCCGCATATCACCAACATTATTGGGGCGCGGGTACTGGCGGTGCTGGGCGACTCGATCACCACCGACCACATTTCCCCCGCCGGAAACATTGCCACGGACAGCCCGGCGGGAAAGTTCCTGCAAGAGCACGGCGTGCAGGTGCGGGACTTCAACTCGTACGGTTCACGGCGCGGCAATGACCGCGTGATGGCACGCGGCACGTTTGCCAATATTCGCCTGAAGAACATGATGGTCGCCCCCAAAGAAGGCAACTGGACCAAGTGCCAGCCCTCGGGCGAGGAGATGAGCATCTTCGATGCGGCGATGAAATACAAGGCTGATGGCATCCCGGCAATCGTGCTGGCAGGCAAGGAGTATGGGACCGGTTCGAGTCGTGACTGGGCAGCCAAAGGCCCGATGCTGCAAGGGGTGAGAGCTGTAATTGCCGAGTCGTTCGAGCGCATTCACCGCTCCAACCTGGTAGGAATGGGCGTGCTCCCGCTGCGCTTTGTGGACGGGCAAAATGCCGAGACGCTTGGTTTAAAAGGCGATGAAGTCTACGATATCGAGGGCTTGAACGACAAAATACAAGCGAGATGCATCGTCACGGTGAAAGCCAAGAAGACCGACGGTAAAGAAATCGTATTCAAGGCGCAAGCCATGCTAAACACGGATGTGGAAGTCAATTATTATCGCAACGGTGGGATTTTACTCACAGTGCTTCGCAACCTGGTCAAATAAACGATTGGTGCCTCACATCGACGACTCATGTCGTCGATGTGGCTGTGGCGGCGTGAAGCCGCCACAGCCAGGGTGAATTTATCCGGCTCTTTTTGGTCCCAAGGGTGTTTATTTAGTTGCAAGTTGTTAGTACCCGGATAGGTGAGAATCTGGTATTACTGGTAACCTCCTTACGAACGAATTACGGGTGATGTTTTTGTAAAAACAACCGAATCAAAGGAGGCAACTTTTGTTCCAAGGATTTCTTTATGTGACGAGTTGGACTTTTGTACGCATATTCGCCCTGGTTATGTTACGCCTTGACATTCGCCGGCACAGCCACCTGCCCTCAGGCCCGATGATCTATGTTGCCAATCATCCCAGCGCCACGGACCCGTTTTTAATTCACATGATTTCGCGGAAACAGTTGAATGTTCTTATTACTGCAAAAGCCTTCAGCGTACCCATATTCGGCTGGTTCTTGCACAAGGTTCAGGAAATCCCCGTGCCGCTGATGCAGGGCAGCGCGGCATTGGAACAAGCCCGCCAACATTTGGAAAGGGGACGGTCGGTTGCCATTTTTATTGAAGGGCAGATCAGTCCCTTAAAAGGCGGTTTCCTGCCGCCGCGCAGCGGTGCGGCACGGCTGGCGCTCAGCACCGGCGCCCCGGTGGTTCCGGTGGGGATATTCCTGCACCGAGATCGATGTAATAACATCCGCTCGCGCATTACCGGAGGGGTACCTTCAGAGGCGCGCTGGTATCTACGCGGACCCTATGCAATGACAATTGGACAGCCAACCCAGTTTGAGGGTGATGCGGAAGACCATGAGCATGTCCAGCGAATTTCAGAAACCATCATGGAGAAAATCCGCCACCTGGCGCTTGAGAGCGAGCGGCGCATACCCGGCAGGAAACTGGTATCAGCCCCGATATAATCAGGGTGTTTATCAAAAATCTAAATCTTCAGCCCCCCAACTCCGCCCCACTCTTTGGGGTAGGAAGATTGAGAAACGAGACCGGAAAAAACAAATTCTGGTTTCGTTTTGTTTTTCGTGCCATCTAACCAACTTTGTCAAAGAACTCGTCCTGCAACCGTTTGGCCTCTTTGTCAGCCTTGATCGTCCGGATGGCCTTTGCCAGAGCACGGGAGCGGTCAGCGAACCAGACTTCGCCCTTTTGAGCCGTGGCAGGACGGCCATCACCACAGTAATGAGTGGGATGGTCTGCATACCACCAGATGCCGACGTAGGTGCCCTGGTCGCGCAGCGATTTGAGCCGCTCCAACGGCATGCCTTCGCCATCAACGGGCAGGCTCTCAGCCCTGACCAATTCAGGCCGAATGGCAAGGATCATACTTGTCTCGCGTTCCCCAGCGTGGTCATCAATGACCGTTTCCCATTGAGCTGCAGTAGAGGGTTCCTCTGCCAGGTAAGCCGGCTGGGGAATGTAGACAACATAGTCGCGCCGGCTGGCAAGCTGGATCTGGGCAAAGTAGTTAATCAGGTGGTCATTGCCACCGTGGGCATTTATGATGACGATCTTGGTCAACCCGTTGCGGGCAATCTCGCGGCAGGTGTTTTCCAGCAGGTGGATGATCAATTCCGGTTCAATGCCGAGGGTGCCGGGTACGTGGCGTGCTTCAAGAATCTGGGTGAAGAAGAAATCCGGGAAAATCACCACCGGTTCGAGGTCTGCAAGACGGCGGCAAAGTTCGCGGCCGATGAACATATCGGTGCCGAGCGGCAAGTGATGCCCGTGGCGTTCGATGCACGAGAGCGGAAGCAGGCAAACACCTTCCGACTGTTTGACAGCCTCAGGAAACTGGTCTCCGGTTAAATCTTCCCAACGCATAGGCTACCCTTTCGGTCCCCAGGAATTCCCGTGGCAGCAAGAACCCCTGAGAATCAATCTTTCTCAAAAATGGAAATGCTTTCGATGTGAAAGGTCTGCGGGAACAGGTCGAAAGGCGTGACCTGTAGAAGCCGGAAGCCACCGGCGATGAGGCGGGCGGCATCGCGAGCCAGCGTGGATGGGTTGCACGACACATAGGCGATCTTCGCCGGATCAAGTGCAAGGAGCGCGTCGAGGAGGCGTTTCTCCAGACCTGCACGCGGCGGGTCCAAGATAACGAGGTCGGGTTTTACGTGCAGGGCGGGCAGGACATCTTCGGCGGGAGCCTGGTAAAGTTCGACGTTATCGAATTCGTCAAGGTTGAGCGTGAAATCCTCGCACGCCGAGGGGGATGACTCGATCCCAATCAACTGCCCAACGCGCGGGGCGAAGAAAGCACTGAACAATCCGACACCGCAGTAGACATCCAGCAGAACCGCGGCGGGCGAGACCGGTAAATTGGCCAGCAAGTGTGCCACCATTTTCCCAGCCATTTGGGTGTTGACCTGAAAAAACGAGGCTGCAGAGACGTGGAACAGCCGATCATTAACTCTCATTGTCAGGTATTCATCACCTGCCATGACGACCGCATCGTACCCGGTCAGGTGCACCACCGATAGATCGGCTTCCAGTTCCAGTTCGGGTGCCTGGGGGGATCTGGATTCCAAAACCAACATGGCCTCCTCATCTGTACCAAGACGCAGGGAGACGCGCTCCAGCCCAAGACCGGGTTCAAATTCGAGTTTGGGCCAGAGGAGGTTCAGCGGCGGTTCGGGCAGATGGCATTCGGTGATGGGAATGACGCTCCGACTGTGCGCATCAACGTAACCCAACTTCCCATCGGGCGTCAAATGGAACTGGACGTGGTTGCGGTAATTCCATTCGGTTATGGATGGGATAATCTGCATCACCGGTGGATGCTCAAGCTTGCCAATACGAATCAACTGGTCCCGCAGGATCTCGTTTTTGGCGATCAATTGGTTTGGATAGGGTAAATGCTGGTAATGACAACCCCCGCAAACGCCAAAATGACTGCACTTTGACAAAACCCGGTCCATAGATGGATCCAATACTTCGACCAGTTCGGCGCGTACGTGGCTGGGCTTTTCGTCAAAGCATCGGATGGAAACGGTTTCACCGGGTAAAGTAAACGGAACAAAAACGGCGCGCCCATCTGGGAGTCGTCCGAGGGCATCGCCGCCGTAAGTCAGTTTTTCCAATTTAACGGTCAGCAGGTCCGAGGTCATGGAGGCGCCGCGTCAGATATTAACCGACAAGTCACCAAGTAATCGCTCAAGGCCGTCGGGAAAAGGCCGGTGCGGGTCACCTTTATCACCTGGCGATTTTGCGTCCTGGCGGTGAACAAGCTTCTTTTATAACGAATAACGTCTATTTTACAAACAGGGCGGTGAGTTGGTTCTGGAAAATTGCCAGCATAATCAGGATGGCAAAGAAGGTCGCGGCCAGGAGACCGATACGTTTCAAATCGCGCTTGATGATGCTGTAATCCGGATTGAACTCGACGGCTTTCGCCAATATGGAAGAGATCTGGCGCGGAGTCTGACGTTTGTATTTCTTGCTCATAGAATCTCCTAAGGATTTTGAAGTTTCGCAAACACTACAATGCGTTTTTTATCAACCATATACGGGTAACAACTGATGAGCGTGACGGTCGAGTCGCTGGTGGGGTTCATCACTTCCACCTGACTGGGTTCAACGATGCGAGTTTCGACCACGAGATAAACATACTGCTGCTGCATGGTATACAAGGTGAGCTGATCGCCGGGCTGGAGCTTATCCAGGTCGCGGAAGACCTCGCCAAAAACGTCGTCATGCCCTGATAGCACCAGATTGCCATTCTCGCCAGGGTTAGCCGACCCGATGTGCTGGCCAACGCCTTTTTTCAACTGCTCCCAACCGTCGCCCTGGACTATCGGCCAATTATGGATGCCAATGGCCGGGATGTCAATCTGGATAGCTTGCTGCGGTCCCGGAGTAGGCGCCGGCAGGTTGGCCAAGGATTGGACGAGGGGGCGCAGGTGTTCGGGGATCTCGGCTTCATTAAACTGCGCCCCACCAGCCGCGGAGGGCGGGGTGTGCCCGCCGGGCAGGACAACCGCAGTGATGAGCGGGGTTGAGGTAGGCGTATTCTGGTCCTGGCGCAGTGCGGCGACAACTTCCTGATTTAAGGTACGAAGCAAACCGAAGCCGTTGAAGAGAATGCCGGCCAGCCCAAGAACCGCCAGGACTTCCACACCCAGCAGGAGACGGTCGAACCAGCGCCTCTTCGAAGGAAGCGAAGCCAAGCTTGCTGAGCCCCCCGGCTGCCCCTCGAGTGGAAGCTGGGTACGCCATTCGTCAAAGGCCGCGGGCGGCAGGTCTGGTGCGAGTCGGACGGCGCGCCCCGTGCGACGGAAGCGGTCCAGCCGTCTTTGGCGGGAGTCGTGGCGCTTATCCAATAAGAGACGGCGCAGGTCCTGTTCCGAAAGGTCTTCCGGTAACTTCGGATTCGTCACGGGCGTGATTATACCGCACCTAGCGTGCCGTTTTCCGGAGGAAAAATTGGACGCCCCAGCCCGTCCAATTGCGTTTATAATGGTGATATCCTGTTCACCTGTGCTAGAAAGACCGGCACAGGCTTTTCGCCAAAAAGGAGGTTCCTATGGCTTTCAGTTTTAAGAACAAACGCGGTGTCACTTATTTCTTGCACGCCAGAAGCACTAAAACCAAGACCGGGAAAACTGTAACACTTTACTTCTTTGCGAAAGAAAAGAAGGCCGGTGTGCAGGAGGTTATCCCCCCGGGTTACAAAGTATCCGAAACGGCCAATGGCCTGCCGGTGCTGAAGAAAGTATAGTGGTTGAATAAAATCAAAGGCTCCCCATCCGGGGAGCCGATGCTTTTAAGGGGCAAGGGTTTCAGGTTTGAAACACGGCTGGTAATCTGCCCCCACGATAAGAATATAGTTGACATCCAGTTGCGTCGGCGCAGAGACGAAGGCGGCGGGGGGCAGGCCGAGTACGTTCAATATCGAAGTTATGCGATTCAAGTCGGGGGTACCCGACAGGTCATAAAGCCAGGAATTGGGATAGTCCTGACGGTCGGCAACAGTGATGCGGGTGTTATAACCAACGTAATTCAGGCGCTCGGCAGCCAAGGAGTCCCAGTCGGGGTTGGCCGTCCCGTTGCGCACTTCGACGGTAAGTGCTTCCGCCTCAATGGCGCGAGGGGCGGGCGAGAGGGCCTGCTGAAGCATGGACTGGATGGCGGGTCCGTTGGGAAGCAACACGCTGGCACCGCCAGGGGTGGTCCAGCTGGTGACGTCGTCCCGCCCGATATAGTAACTGCGGATATCAGCATTGTTCAGATGCAGGGCCAGCGGGGCGAGTTGCAGGAGGTTAGTCAGAGTCAGGTCAGTGATGATCGAGGAACTGAAATCATTGTAGAGTTGCGGGATCTTGCTGATGGAGCCGGTTTGCAAGGCGCGGGTGTAGAGGGCGCGCAGGACTTCCTGCGAGCGGCGGCCGCGGTCGAAATCACTGGAGCTCTTGCGTGAACGTGCGTACCAGAGAGCCAGGTCACCATCCATGTGGACGACACCCGGGCCGACCGTGTAGAGCGACCAGTTGTTTTCGTTTTCCGGGTCATAGCTAGGATCAATCAGGTGCCAGTCGGTGAACGAGCAAAAAACCGGAACATCAATCCCGCCCAGCGTGTCCACAATGCGGCGGAAGCCATCGAAGTCCACAATGGCGAGATGGTCAATGCTGAGTCCCAGGTTGTATGTAAGGGTGTCTTTAAGCAGGGCAAAACCTCCGCCGGGGTAGTTCTTCATTTCGCCGTACTCATAGGCCGCGTTGATACGGTCCATACCGATGGTGGGGATGTAGACGTAAAGGTCACGCGGGACGGAGATGAGTGCCACCTGCCCGGTCTTGGGACGGATCACAGCTATGACGATTGTATCGGTGCGGAAGTAAACCTGACCGGGACGTTTATCGGAGCCGAGCAGGAGAAATGTGACCGTATCATTCCCGGACAGGGGCAGGGAGGGGTCGGGTGCGTAGGGCGGGATGTAGAATGAATCCGGCGTGGTTGTGGGGGGTATTAAGGCGTTTGGATCGAGAGTAACTTCAACGGGTAGGGGTGTTTCGGTAAAGACGGGTGAGGGAACGGGGACATCGTTACCAACGACAGGTTGGAAGGGGGTGGGGGTGGGCGTCGCGTCCGCTGGCACGGTGACCAGGTAGAGGGTGGTGGGCGTGGTGACAGACGCAGACGGCTGGCCTCCGCAGGCGGAGGCCATTAAAAGAAGCAAGCTGGCGAGGTTGATTATGCGGGTACGCATGGAGAAAGGTGTAAGAAACCTCACCCAAATTACCACCACGGGGTGTCAGTGGGCGTGGGTGTGTCGGCAGGGGTCTCGGTATCGGTGGGGATGGGGGTGTCAGTGGGTGTATCGAACCAGAGGGTGTCGGAAGGCATGAATGGATAAAAGAAGGTCGGCGAAGGCGTGCGAGCAGCCCAAGGGGGGACAAAGAGCGATTGTCCGATGTGGATAATGGAACTGGTGAGACAGTTGGCACTCTGAATGTATATGTAGGGGATGCCATAAAGCTGACCCAAGTGATAGAGGGTATCGCCCTTTTGGACAATATAGATAATCCAAGTGTGCGGCGGACCGCAAGGGACCGGAGTCTGGGTGGAGGCGGGGGGAAGGAAAATGACCTGTCCAGGGAATAGGTTGGGCGTTACCAAACAGTTAGCCAGGCTGATCTCAGCGCTGGTTTTCCCATACAGCAGAGCCAGTCCCTCCAGCTTATCACCGGGCCTGACAATGTAGGGGAGCCAGCCAAGAGGCGGAGGGCATTGGGTGAGCGAGGGGAACGGGGTGGGGGTCCAGATGGGAGGCGGAGGGGTAGGAGTATTAACCAATGAAGGGGAAGGCTGTCTGGTGAGGGTGATGACCAGCGGCGGGGTGATGGTTGGCTGTGGGGTGAAGGTAGGCCGTGGGGTGTTTGCAAGCGGCGGGGTGGGTGTCGGCGGCTTGTTGGAGGTCAGCGGCTGAGTGGGAACAGACAAGAGCGTTTTTCCTTCAGCCAAAGAAACAGAATATGCTCCAATGAGCAAAGCGATGGAGATCAGGATGTTGATTACTACCCGGAGAACCTGGCGCGTATCCCTCATTTTATGCCTCTTCTTCCGCCTTGAGCAGAATCGGCAACAGGATGCTGAAAGTGGAACCATTACCCGCTTCGGTCTCGACCAAGATTCGTCCGCCCTGGGCTTCGACGATAGCCTTGGTAATGGAAAGACCAACACCTGAATCTCCCAACCCCGGGATGAGGGAATTTTCAGCCCGATAACGGCGGGTGAAGATGCGCGGAATATCTTCGGCAGAAATGCCTCCACCGGTATCTGTCACCTGGATGGAAACGAAGTGCTTGTTTAACTCGTCCTGGACCTGGACCCGCAAGGTAATAACCCCTTCGGACTGGGTAGCAGCAGTAGCATTCTGGAGCAGGTGGATGAGGATCTGCTGGAGGGCATCCCGGTCGGTCTGAATACGCTGGGCGGACTCGGGAATATCCAGCCGCAATGTGATGTTCTTTTCACGGATCTGCCTGCTGGTATAGGTCATGGCGTTATCGATAATGAGGTTTAGGTCAATTGGCTCGGCCTTAAATTCCATCTGACCATTTTCGAGGTTGGTAATCTGAATCAAATCATCCACCAAACCGCCAACGCGTTCGGTGGAAGCTTTAATGCGCTCGATGAACTTGCGCTGTAAAGTGCCGAGGATACCGATCGATTCTCCCAACAGCAGGTCGGTGTAGCCGACAATGGAAGACATTGGCTGGCGTAATTCCAAGGAGATGGAGGCAATGACTTCCAACTGTTCATTGGTGATGGGAGCCGCGGGACGCTGTTCCAGTTCCAGGATCTTCGTATTAGCATTTGCCAGCGCGTTCTGCATGCGCGTCATTTCTTCGAGGGTCTGGTGCAGCTGGCTTTCCAATTGGGTATATTCAATGGGCGGACTGCCGTCCCCTCCAGCCAAGCGCATCTGATCGATCCTGACTTTGAGGGATTCAATTGTTTTTTGGGATTCTTCCTGCATGCTCAACAGAGCAGCCATATTCTCAGCCTGCAACTGAGACTGGGAAACCTTTTCGTTGGCTTTTTCCAATTCTTTAGCTACATCTTCCAATTTCGTCTTTGCTTCGGCAGCCTGTTCCTGGGCGGACTGGGCATCCTGGTGTGCCTGGTCACGTTCGATCTCCAACAGGGAGGCGCGCTGACCACGTTCCAGAATGGGTATGAACAAGGTTGAAACATTGGAGAGATAGGCCTGGTCCTCGGCGCTCCACAGACGGTTGGAATAAGGCGAGAGGATAAGAATGGCGCCCAACGGGCCGCGTTCCGGCGAGGTGATGGGAACACTTAACAGGTGCCCGGCATTGCTCAGACCGAGCATCTGTCCGAGGGCCTTAAGGTCTGAGGAGGTACTGCTGGAAGGTAAACGCAACGGACGCCCGTGCTGGATGGCATTTGCCAGCAGGGGGATGGCTTCTTTCTGGACGGCCAAGCCTTCCAGGTTCTCTTCGCGGATCAAGTCGTAGCCGCAGGTGATAGTCAGGTTGTTATCTTCAGATTGGATGAGCAGGAAACATAAATCGGCAAGCATGGCCTGAGCAATGCCGCGCGTCATAGTGCGACCGATATTTACAGAGTTTCCCTCGGCAGCCAGGGACATCAGGGTGTGGAGGGTCTTGGGGTCGGTGCTATACCGCCGCCGTTCCCGGGTGGGTTGTTGAGATGACTTATCAATCTTAACTTCAGGCGCACGTTCTGAAGCAAGGGTCGGGAAGCGCTGTACAACCGTCAGCAGGATGGGGAAAAGGACCAGTTGGGTCAAACGGACAAACCCGGGAAAGTCGCCGTTCATCCGCCAGACCAGACTGAGCAGGTGTCCGATAAAAGCCAACAGCAGCATGACCAGACCATTAACCCAGCCATTGGGTCTGCGCACGATCAATCCCAGAATGCCGAGCAGGACGACTGCCAGGCTGAAGCCCTGCCAGATAGTTTCGAAGACCGAGCCATTGAAACCTCTGCCTGGATTTTGCGCCCAAAAGGCCAGAGTAAGACCAAAGAGAGCGAGCACAAGCAAGCTGAGAAGCACGGTGGCGAAATCAGCCAATGTTATTGGTTCAGGGAAGGCCCACAACCAGATAATCCAAACCAGCGCCAGCAATGTGATCATCCGGTCGAGGGGGGGCAGGATCGTTTGCGGAGAGAACAACCCCAACCAGGTCAGACCACTGACAAAGAAAAGAAAAACCTGCAAACCTAGTAAAATGCCAAGACCGAAGACCGTCCGCCGCGCCTGGGGAAATTGACTAGAGCGCATGAGATGGAAGGCTCGTTGCAACGTTCCGGCAATCGAGAATACCAGCACGATGTGAAAAATGAAATTCCCCGGCGGGGTCGTAAGGAGCTTTAAAATTTGATTGATGAAGAGACTCATATGCGACTGTCTGCGCGATTATACTGCTTCCCGCTTAAGTTTATACCATTTTAGGCAGGGTGGGTATACCATTTTCATGGGTGATTGAGAATTCCCATGGTTTAGAAAAGACAAGGGGGTAACAGGTGGGGTCAGTCCGCCCAATCCCCCGAATTGGCCCCGACTCCAGAGCAAATCCCAGAGACCATTTTCGTGATTTATAATAGCAATGTTCATTATGAAAAAGACATTTGGAGCGACGCATGCCCTGATCCTAATGGCCCTGGTGATTCTCATCCTAGCCCCGCGACCCATCGCTGGCTACCTGGACCTAAAGTCTGCAGATCGTCTCGACGCGGCGGGAAACGAGGCCGAGGCCGCGCAGGCATACGCATCGGCGGCGAGGCGAATTCCATGGATGCCATTTCTGTGGGAAAAGGCGGGAGCAAAGGCGATGCAAGACGGCAATACAGAAAATGCGATCACTTTTTTCAACAAGGCAAGTGAACGCCATGCACTTTCAGAAAGGGGCTGGCTCGGCCTGGGGACAGCCTATCAAAAGCGCGGGGATCCTGCATCGGCGGTGAAGGCTTGGAAGAGGGCTTTACCGCTCGCCGAGGCAAGCAGCAATCTGGCAGCAGCGGAACGCTCCATGGGCAATTTCGCCAAGGCGATCGAATACTGGCGAGCAACCATTGCCCTGGAGCCAGAGAATGCTTCCGCCCATTACAATCTTGGCCTGCTACTGGCCGCAACCGCTCCGGATCAAGCCATGCTTGAAATGATGAAAGCCGTCAAGCTAAGTCCAGATCTTGATATCCGCGTGGAGAGTCTGCGCACCGCGCTGAATACTGCCTTTATCTCGGGTGAGCGCCCCTACCAGTTCCTAGTCTCCGGACGTGGGCTGGGAGCGCTGGGCGAATGGGATCTGGCTGCAGAAGCCTTCCGGCAGGCCATAACCGAAAAAACGGATTATGCTGATGCGTGGGCATGGCTGGGCGAGGCAGAGCAGCAACGGGGTCAGGATGGCAGTCACGAAATTGAACTGGCATTAGCCTTGAACCCGGAATCGGCCATGGTTCAAGGACTGAGCGGTATGTATTTTCAACGCCAGGGACAGACAGAGACCGCACTAGCTGCCTTCCAAAGAGCCGCGAACCTGGAACCGAGCATCCCCGGCTGGCAAATGGCCCTGGGCAGCGCCTCCGAACAAAGCGGGGACCTGGTTGCCGCGTATGGATATTATGTCCATGCAGTAGAACTGGCTCCGACCGACGCTTCAACCTGGCGGGCACTAGCGGGTTTCAGTGTAAACAACGCCGTGGATGTGGATGTGACCGGCCTGCCGGCGGCGCAAAAGTTGATCAAGCTGGCGCCGGACGACTGGCAGTCTTATGACCTGGCGGGTCAGGCGGAGTTTTTGCTGGAGGATTACAAGGATGCGGAAATTTATTTAAAAAAGGCCGTTCAAATTAGTCCCACCCAGGCAGCCCCGGCCCTACACCTGGGACTAGTCTATATGCAAACCGGCGACCGAACGACGGCCTATTCTTACCTCAACCTGGCCAGGACGTTCGATCCCGATGGACCTTACGGCTGGCAAGCAGGTCGTTTGTTGGAGCAATATTTTCCCTAAAGCTTCTTCTCCCAAAGAGAGCAGATCAGGCGAGAGAAAATAGATATGAAAATCATACGCGGTTTATTCCTGGTCATGTTTTTAACCGCCTGCCAGAGCACCTTGATCGCCGAGCTGGTAACGCAATCAGGACAGGCACTCTATCACGACGATTTCTCGGACCCTACGAGTGGCTGGCCCCAAACGACCAGCACAAATGGGACCCTAGGATACTCCGAGGGCGGCTACCAGATTCTGGTGAAGTCCCCCGGATATGACTTTTGGGCCGTCTCCGGGCAACCTTACGGGGACGTGCAAATAGAAGCGGATGCGACCCGGCTAGCAGGACCAGTATACAATCGATTTGGTTTGATATGCCACTATCAAGATAAGGATAATTCCTATGTTTTTATTATTTCCAGTGACGGGTATTATGCCATTGGCAAGATCAAAAATGGCGCAATTTCCCTGCTCGGACAGAAGATGATGGCCTACAGCGGGGTCATCCAGCAAGGCAGCGGTGCCAACCACCTGCGTTTTGACTGCATTGGGAGTTCCCTGAAAGGATATGTCAACGGACAGGCCATTGCGATCACCGAAGATGCTGATTTTTCAGGTGGCGATGCAGGTCTTATCACCGGGGCGTTTGACGAAGGCGGCGTGGAGGTAAAGTTTGAACATTTTGTGGTGTATAAACCGTAATCTGTAATTCGTGAATGGTTATTGGTTAATCGTCCAAGCTGAAGACGAAATTATGAATCATGGATTAAGAACAATTAACATATGAAAATCTTCCTCGACACCATTGGCTGCCGCTTGAACCAGGCGGAAATCGAATCCCTGGCCCGCAAGTTCCGGGCTGCCGGGCATGAGATTGTCCCCACGGCGAGCGAAGCCGACCTGGCAGTGATCAATACCTGCACGGTCACCAGCGAAGCTGCCTCGGATTCACGCGCCGCCATACGCCGGGCAAATCGTCTGGGAGTGGGTGAGGTTGTCGTTACCGGCTGCTGGGCCACGCTTGAACCGGACAAGGCCGCGGC
>Ga0209048_10000913_pt1 | contig 31209 bp, 21 predicted proteins | sample FrelakmetCRP12CR_FD_187146 | JGI IMG/M metagenome (GOLD analysis project Ga0209048, IMG submission 187146) | Freshwater lake sediment microbial communities from the University of Notre Dame, USA, for methane emissions studies - CRP12 CR (SPAdes)... | ecosystem: Environmental > Aquatic >...
CCGTCCAGCTGTTGGCTAGTTTGTTCAGGCCCGCGCCCGCACCTTGATCCCGCCAAAATTATTTCTCCTTCGGTGTCTTTTTTGATTGAGGCAACACGTAACTCGCCGAGCCGCGGCAAGGAGAGGCGGTTTCCAAACCGCCTTTTGTTTTGCGTTCGGCGGTTTGTAAACCGCCGTTCCTTGTTACCGCGCCAGGACGTATCCGAATTGCCGCGCCTGATGGAGCAATGGACCCGGAGTGAGGCAATAGGCGGGAATAATCGGGCAACCGGCCGTTGCGAAGACCCGTGGCCACCCAGGTATTGCAGGTGCTAAACGCGGAATGGGTTCCCCGCGCCCGATACCACCCCTTGCCCAAACGAATGGACTGGGCCGGCAGCGTCGAGCAGGTAGGTTTGCTCAATGTGCTGGCACATTTGGTCGAAGCCTCCCCGCGGGAACCCGATGGTTTCAACGATTGGCGTCAAAATCGCTACGTGGGGGTGAAATGCGACAGCCAAATCTCGATGGGAGACCAAGTAGTTCTTACTGCGTTTACGCTAAATATAGTAAAAATCGCTTGCACAGGCCCCCGCTAGCATGGATAAGGGCGCTTCCCGTGCGAAGAATTACTCTCTCAATTACTATACTCGGTAGCTGCGCTCTGGCCGTTTCCGCAAACGCGGCTCGAACCGAGAGCTTGTCTTTCAAACCGCAGACCGTTTTTCAAAAACGAGCAAGCGAGACGAACTCGGAGCCTCCGAATTCACATTTCGTCTTCAAGGATCAGAACGGCCAGACCGTCTCCGCGCCGATCGTCGAGCAATACCAGAAGGACCGGATCGTTTATCCGATGGCGAAGATCGATCCGCGTCTGGACCCGAAATTGAGCCGCGCGGCCACCATCGCGGACGAGCGGGCCCATGCGCACTCGAAATCGCGCTGCTGGCATTATGTGAAGGAGGCCCTCCTGGCCTCGGGAGCTGTGACCTCGTATCCGAAATCATCGCTGGCGAAAGAGGCCGGTGAAGAGCTCGTGCGCGACTTTGGTTTCAAGAAGCTCCCAATTCGCGACCCGTACGCGGCTCCGATCGGTTCCGTGCTGGTGTATTTCAAGGGCAACCGTCGGCCCGGGCATGTCGAGATCCGAACGAGGACCGGTTTCGTGAGCGATTTCCGATCGAAGAGCGCCTGCAAGTCTGCGCTCATCGGCGTCTACGCGAAGAAGTAGGCGGGTTTACTTCCGTTTGCCGGTTTTCTCGAGCGTCTGGCAATTTCTCAAGCGCCGATGCGACGCATAGGTCGCATAGGTCGAATTGAGCGTGCTGGGCTCAGACGCTCGCTACCCACTCGCGAGATGCTCGCGGCCGTGCGGAGCGTTCAAATCGAGCGCAGGACCAATTGGCACAATGCGGGTCGGATTGATCTCGTCGTGCGTCATGTAGTAGTGGCGCTTGATATGATCGAGGTTCACGGTCGCGGCGACGCCGTCGTGCTGATAGAGGTCGCGCAGGTAAGGCCAAAGATGCGGGTAATCGATCAGGCGACGAAGGTTGCATTTAAAATGGCCGTGATAGACCGCGTCGAACCGGATGAGCGTGGGAAAGAGTCGCCAATCGGGCTCGGTCAGCCGTTGGCCTAACAAGTAGCGCTGTGAAGCGAGGCCCGCATCAAGTTCATCGAGTGTTTCGAACAGTCTCTTCGCGGCACGTTCGTACGGCCGCTGCTGAGTCGCGAAACCGGCGCGGTAAACGCCGTTATTCACACGCTCGTAGATAAGCTGGTTGATCGAGTCGATTTCGTCGCGGAGGTCGGGTGGGTAGAAATCGTAGTCGTTTGTCGCGAAGTCGCTGAACTCGCTGTTGAGCATGCGCAGGAGGTCGTCGTCGGAGTTCGAGACGATACGCCTGGTCTTTTTGTCCCAGAGCGCCGGGACGGTGACGCGGCCGTGGTAATTGGGATCGGTCGCGCGGTAGGCTTCGCTCAGGAACTTGAAGCCGTTGACCGGATCTTCGGAGTGGCCGGGACCGTTGCGGAACGCCCAGCCGCGCTCGTCGCGCACGGGATCGACTACGGTCAGGCCGATCGCTTCTTCGAGGCCCTTGAGCTGGCGCAGGATAATGGTGCGATGCGCCCATGGGCAAGCTAGCGAGACATAAAGGTGGTAACGGCCGCGCTCGGGTTGGTAAGGCGTCGAGCCGTCGCGCCGCACCCAATCGCGAAACACATCTTCCTGGCGTTTGAACTCGCCGGACTTCGATTGTTCGTCTGGAAATTGTGACATCAGTTTGGGGCTTTGTGGGCTTCGAGATGATAATCTCGCGTGGTCGCGTGATCTAGTCGCCGGTGAGTCGCATCTCATTGGTGTCGACGAAACCGAGGCGTTCATAGAGCGCGCGTCCGGTGTCCGAGGCGTGAAGCACGAGTCGATCGAGGCGTTCTGCGCGGGCCCATTCGATGATCCGCTGGAGAAGAAGCAAGGCCACGCCCTGGCGCCGCCATTCCAATTCCGTGAACACGTTTTGAATAGTGCCGTGCCGTCCTTCCGCGACCTTGTTTCCCTTGTTCCTGGATGGAAGGGGGTGGGGCAGGACCTGCCGGAGGTGGACCCCGGCTCCGCCCGCGATAAGGTCTGGGCTCCGCGCCGGGACCGCCAGCCACCCGATATACTCTCCCCGTGTCAGGAGGTCGCGGATACGCTCGCGCGATCTCGCGCGCAGGATCTCTAACGTTCCTAACCCGACCTCGCCCATCTCATCGAACATGCGCGCGCGATGCCCGGCGATGGTGTCCGCGTCCTTTGCCGTGGCGGGACGAATTAAGAATCGTTCTGACATCGTGAAGCTGGTCAAGTTTCATTGCGACCGCGGGCGGCGCAACTGGGCTCACCGTTTGGTCGTGGCTGCAACTTGTGTGCGGCGATGGAAAGGAGAGTGTCCCGTTTACGGTTATTGCTCTATTTTCTCAAAAATCAGACCCATCGCCGTCGATGGACGTAACCGCAAAAATAGTTCGCTGTCCCGGCAAGAAAACGCTTGTCACCTGGTACGACCCTTGCATATCAGACAAGCCGTGCGACCCGTTCTCCTGTTGCTTTTTCTTGGAAGTTTTGGACTAACCCTGGCCCCTGCGAACCTCCGTGCTGAAGGGCTGGCCTCTTCGAAAGACAAATTCTATTATCGGACCTCGTCGGGGTCGACCGACTCGGCGGGAATCATCACCCATTACCGAAGGGTGCCGGTCGTTCATCCGGATGCACGAATTGATTCCCGCCTCGATCCGCGGCTGTGTCGTGCCGCCACCATCGCGCAGGAGCGCGCCAACGCGCGTTCCAAGAGTCGCTGCTGGCGTTACGTGAAGGAAGCGCTCGTGGCCGCCGGTGTAATCAACTCCTACCCAAAAACCAACTTTGCTTCGGAAGCGGGCGAAGAACTGGTGCGTAATTACGGTTTCAAACGCTTGCCGGTGCACGATCAATTCGCAGCGCCGATTGGCGCGGTGTTGGTGTTCGGCCACGGCAGCACGGGCCATGTGGTGATTCGAACCAAGACCGGTTTCGTCAGCGATTATTGGACGAAGAATCGCTGCAAATATCCGCTGGTCGCGGTTTACGGAAAATTTCCTTCTTCGTAGGGGCGACGCTGGGCTCGGAACGCGAGCGTTACTGCAAGAAGACCATCCCAAGGTGGTCGACAAAGCAGGAGATCCAGTCCTCGGCAATTTCCTTCTGAGCCTGAGCGAGGGTTAGTTTCCCCTCGGCGATCTCGGCCAGAAGACGCTGGGTCAGGAGCTCTTTCCGCAGCGGGCTGTAAGGCCTGACGCTCAGACTTTGCGGCCAGAGGTTTTCAACGTTGTCGGCCCCGCCGAGCGCGATGGGAATGAGATGGTCGATTTTGAATTCGGACCGTCTGCGCCACGGAATATGGTAACGACTGAACACTTGCCGCTCCATTTCTTCGGTAACGCGGTGGCGGTCGGTGTCCCGCCGCGCGATTTTCCCCGGCGTGAGTTTGCGATCCGGCAGCAAGCTGTCTTCCGACCGAACAGGGCCGGCCAGGCAAAGGACGATCAGGAAGGTCGTGGCGCAGGTTTTCAAAGTGGAGACGGTATGATGACTTTCGACCATCGCAATGAATTCGCTCGATGAATGCTGCGAGTCGGAATTCGAGGTGGCCGGCGCGCACTCTTCGCGAATTTGAAACTAGCCAAGGCGGGTGATATCGGGATTCTTTGGAAATGATAACGGCTCCGACCCCTCTCCGACTGGCGATGTGGTCCGGACCGCGAAACATCTCCACGGCGATGATGCGGTCGTGGGGAAACCGGTCGGATACGATCGTGTGCGACGAGCCGTTCTACGCGCACTACTTACACGGGACCGGTCGCGAACATCCCGGCGCGGCTGAAGTAATCGCGAGCGGCGAGACGGATTTTCGGAAGGTGATCGAACTGCTGACCGGCGATGTCCCGAACGGGAAAAATATCTTTTATCAAAAACAGATGACTCATCACCTGCTGCCGAATATTGGACGCGAATGGTTGGAAGAGGTCACGAATTGTTTTTTGATTCGCGATCCGCGCGAGGTCATTGCTTCTTACCTTAAGAAGAATAATGATCCAACGCTCGAAGATGTCGGCTTCGTCCAGCAGACGGAAATCTTCGATTGGGTCCGCACGCGAACCGGGGCGAATCCGCCGGTGATTGACGCGCGCGATGTGCTCGAGAATCCCGGAAGAATCCTGAAATTGTTATGCGCCAAGGTCGGCGTCGAATTCAGCGACGCGATGCTCTTCTGGCCGCCGGGTTTGCGCGAGACCGACGGGATTTGGGCAAAGCATTGGTATGGCGAAGTCTCAACCTCAACGACTTTCCGCCAGCCCTCAACGCGGGAACCGGAGCTGGTTCCCGAGCGTCTGCGCGGTGTTTATGAAGTATCCTTGGAGGCCTATCAGTCTCTTCACCAGTATCGCCTATACTGAATGGTCTCGCACAATGTTCACGAAGGACACGAAGGAAATTCTGATTCCAATGACATTGTGATCCGCCTGAGGGGGATGCCCTCCGTGTGAGGTCTTTTTTGCATGCTCCAGCAATTCAACGAGAAGAACCGCCACCTGTTGATCAACATCAACGGTGAGCTCGTGCATCGCGACCAAGCCGGCATTAGCCCATTTGATTCCGCGGTCCAGGGCGGTGACGCCGTCTGGGAAGGACTCCGCCTTTACCACGGTCGCATCTTCAAGTTGGACGAACATCTCGATCGGTTGGAACGTTCGGCGCGCGCCTTGTCGTTCAGGGAGATCCCCGTTCGCGAGAAAATCATCGACGAAATCAAGCGCACGGTCGCCGCGAACGGGATGCGAGACGCCGTCCACATCCGCCTCACGCTCTCGCGGGGAGTGAAGATCACTTCTGGGATGGACCCGCGTCTGAATCAATCAGGCCCCACGTTGATCGTGCTCGCCGAGCACAAGGCGCCGGTTTACGCGACGACTGGGTTGACCTTGATCACGAGCAAGATGAGGCGTCCTCCGCCTGAGATTCTCGACCCCAGAATTCATCACGCCAATCTGCTCAACTCGATCCTGGCTAAGATCGAAGCGAACAACGCCGGTGCTGACGATGCGCTCATGCTCGACACGCATGGGTTCGTGGCTGAGACCAATGCGACGCACGCCTTTGTCGTGCGCGAGGGCGAGCTCGCCACGAGCCGGGTTGTAGCCTGTCCCGAAGGGATCACCCGCGCCACCGTGCTGGAGATTTGCGCCGCCGAGAAAATCCCGTGGGTCGAGACCGATCTGAAACTCGACGACGTTTATCGGGCCGGCGAAGTGTTCTGCACGGGGACCATGGGGGAATTGGCCGGCGTCGTCAAAGTCGACGGACAAGTAATCGGCGATGGTGAAGTAGGGCCGATGACCCGCCGGTTGAGTAACGCATTTGCGGAGAGGACAGCTTCGGAGGGCGTTCCGGTCGCTTAATCTTCGAGCTTGAGCATCTCCACGTCCGATTGCAAAGCGCGCTCGAGGTTCTCAATGTGTTTCCGCGCGATGGAAATATAGGCTTCGTCGTCGTCCTTCAATTTCGCCAATTCGCGCACGGAAGCTTCGTCGTGTTTGCGGAAGAGTTCCGCGGCCCGGCGCGCGCGCCGTTCATCCAGACCAAGCTCGCGTAGGGCGTCAATACTGAGATCGAGTGCGCTGCCGAGCGTTTCGCGATAGACCTGGGTCACTCCGAGTCGAAGGATCTCGTAGGCGTGTTGGCGGCTGGTGGCGCGAGCGAGAATTTTCAAACGCGGGAATTCGCGCTGGACCGTTTCTATGATCTCGAGGGCCTTTGCCTCGTCGTCGATCGCGAGGACGAACAACTTCGCATGTTCCGCGCCGGCCGCCTGGAGCAGATCGAGGCGCGAGGCGTCACCATAGAAGGACTTCAGTCCATAGCGGCTTAACGTCTCAACCTGATCGGCATCGTGATCGAGGACCGTGGTTCCAAATCCGTTGGCGCGCAGGAGGCGACCAACAATATGGCCGAAACGGCCGAAGCCGGCCAGAATCACGGGATTGTCGTGCTCGTCGATTTCATCGGGAGCGCGTTCGGGATCCGGGCGCTGGAACCGCGGCCGGACCAGCTTGTCATTGATCGTGAGCAGGACGGGCGCGGCCGCCATGCTTAGTGCGATGGAGGCAATGAGCAGATTTGCTGTTTCGGCCGGAAGCACTGCGTTTTGCGTCGCAAAGGAGAAAAGGACGAAGGCGAATTCGCCTCCCTGGGCGAGTGCCATAGCGAAGAGCATTCCATCGCAGGCTTTCAACCCGAATGCGCGTCCGAGGGTAAGAAGGACCGCGAATTTCAAAATAAGCAAACCCGCTACGATCAACGCGATCGTTCCTGGCTGGTGCGCGATGAGCGAGAAGTCGATGCTGGCGCCCACGGAGATAAAGAAGAGACCGAGCAGGAGTCCTTTAAATGGTTCGATGTCCGTTTCGAGCTGCACCCGATACTCGCTTTCGGCGAGGACGACCCCAGCGATAAATGTGCCGAGCGCCGGTGAGAGCCCAAGCTTTTGCATGAGCATGGCGATCCCGACGATAAGAAAGAGAGCCGTGGCCGTGAACATTTCGCGTAGTCGCGTCGCGGCGATATAACGGAAGAACGGCCGGAGCAAGAAGCGACCCGCGAAGACAATTGCCGTCACTGCCACAACGACCGCAACCGCCTGTTGCCAGGCCGGCAGACCCGCCATCATTCCCGACGCGGTTGAGTGAGTTGCAGCTCCAGCACCCGGGCGAGCGGCGAGCAGCGGAATGAGGGCAAGGATCGGGATGACCGAGATGTCCTGAAACAGGAGCACGGCGAAGGAGGCTTCGCCTCCCGGGGTTTTCATGAGCCCTTTCTCGCCGAGCGATTGCAGGACGATGGCAGTGGAGGACATCGCCAGAATCAGCCCCACCGCCAGAGACGACTTCCACGGCAATCCCAGCCAAAATGCGCCAAGGCCAAGAACCAAGGCCGTACCGACAACCTGCATCCCACCCAACCCTAGAATCGGCCGTCGCAGTTGCCAGAGGAGGGCGGGCCGGAGTTCGAGCCCGATGACGAAGAGCATCATCACCACCCCGAACTCGGCGAAATGCATGACGTCGCCGCCACCGTGCACGAACCGCAGGGCATGGGGCCCGATGACCGCGCCGGCCAGCAGATACCCGATCACGGATCCCAGTCCCAGGCGCTTGGCCAGCGGCACAGCGACGATGGCTGCGAGCAGGTAGATAAAGGCCTGGTAGAGTCCGCCGCTCATCTCGGCTCGCGTCCGGCTTGAATCAGGAAGACTGGACCCTTCATACTTTCTGATTCATTTCTTTGCATGGTGGCGTGACGTCGGAAGGAAACGTTTGCGGATGCTTCCCGAATTACAAACTCGCAAAACGGGTCCCTTGATTCCAAGCTGAAAACCATGGCCGACGCTCTTACCCCTATGATGCAACAGTACCAGCGGCTGCGCGCCAGCGTGCCGAAGGATACGCTCCTGCTCTTTCGGCTCGGCGATTTTTACGAACTCTTTTTCGAAGACGCGAAGGAAGCGTCCGGATTGCTCAATCTCGCGCTGACCCACCGCCACAGCGTGCCGATGTGTGGAATGCCTTACCACGCGGCGCCGGGTTACATCGCGAAACTGATCCAGGCGGGACGGCGCGTCGCGATCTGCGATCAAACGAGCGATCCGCAACCGGGGAAAATCGTGACGCGGGAGATCACGCAGATCATCACCGCCGGCACCGTGAGCGAGATGGATCTGCTCAAATCCAACCGATCCAATTATCTCGGCGCCGTCTATTTTCAAGATGGGCTGTTTGGGTTCGCCTATGCGGAACTGAGCACCGGCGAATTTCGGCTAACGCAGTCGCGCGACATCAGCACTCTGATGGACGATCTCGCGCGGATTTCTCCGGCCGAATTATTGATCAGTGAGGGGCAGAACGCGCAATTCAGCGAGATCGAGGGGGCCCTTCCTTATGATGATTTTGCCTTCCTGGCGGAGCACGCGCGCTTCACTTTGTGTGAACATTTCGGGGTCAAGTCGCTCGACGGCTTTGGATGCACGGACATGCCCGCAGCGATTGGCGCGGCCGGAGCGATCATTCATTATTTGAAGCAACAGCTGCGGCGGAAGGTGGACCATCTGGCTTCGTTGCGTTCCGACGTCCGGGATAGCTACGTCATGCTCGATGCCGCGACGCAGGTAAATCTCGAGCTGGTGGAGTCGCGCGGAGCGCGGAACACGAGCCTGCTCGCCGCGCTCGACCGGACTGTCACTCCCATGGGCGGGAGGAAGTTGCGGGCCTGGATCCTGCAGCCGCTGCGCGATCTCAGCGAATTGGAACGAAGACAGCAGATGATCGCCGATTTGTTGCACGAGTCCGACTTGATTGCTGCTCAGCGCCATTCCTTGAAATCGATTCGTGACCTGGAGCGCGCCTCCGGCCGATTGAGCCAGGCCTCGGGCAATGCGCGCGATCTCGTCGCCTTGAAAACCTCGTTACAGCAGATTCCCGAACTGAAGCGAACGCTGCAAACGTTGCTTGATCGGCTGGCGTTCGGGACCAATCACGCCGGAGGCGACAGCCGGCCGGAATCGCTCGCCCAGGCGCTGCAAAATCAACTTCAGGAAATGCCGGGGCTGGCGCAGAGACTGAGTCAGGCGCTGGTCGAAGATCCGCCCATGGTCCTGAAGGAAGGAGGAATCTTCCGTGACGGGTTCAACGCTGATCTGGATGAGCTGCGGCAGGCTTCTCGCGACGGCAAGAAGTGGATCACGGAATTGCAGGAGCGCGAGATTGCGGAAAGCGGAATCAAATCGCTCAAGATCCGTTTCAATTCCGTCTTCGGTTATTTCATCGAGATTACGAAATCGAATCTGGCGAATGTGCCGGCCCGGTACATTCGCAAACAAACGACCGTGGGCGGAGAGAGATTCATCACGCCCGAACTCAAGGAGATGGAGGCGAAAATTCTTGGTGCCGACGAACGCGCGCGCCAGCTCGAGTATCAGCTTTTCCAAACTTTACGCGAGGAAACGCTCGGGGAACTGGCGCCAATTCAACAAACCGCCGCCGCGCTCGGGACCCTCGATGTCATCTGCGCGCTGGCCGAAACGGCGCGGCTTTTTGGTTACGCGCGGCCCGTTCTCAATACGACTTTGAAGCTGGTCATTCGTGATGGGCGGCATCCGGTGCTCGATCAAAATCTCGCGGAAGAAAAGTTCGTGCCTAACGACACGGATCTGGATGGAGAAAAAATGAGGCTGGCCATCATTACCGGTCCAAACATGGCCGGCAAATCGACCTACATCCGGCAGGTCGCGTTGATCGTCTTGATGGCGCAGATCGGAAGTTTTGTCCCGGCTGTGAGCGCCGAGATCGGCCTGGTGGATCGCATCTTTACTCGCGTCGGGGCGAACGACGATCTGTCCCGCGGTCAATCGACCTTCATGGTCGAGATGAACGAAACGGCCAACATCGTGAACAATGCCACGGAACGCAGTCTGGTGATTCTCGATGAAATCGGCCGGGGCACCTCGACCTTCGACGGACTCTCAATCGCCTGGAGCGTCGCGGAGTTCCTGCACGACAGGATCAAGGCACGGACCCTTTTCGCGACCCATTATCACGAGCTGACCAAGCTGGCCGAGGAACGCAAAGGGGTGGCGAATTTCAACGTGGCCGTCCGCGAATGGAACGAGCAAATCATTTTCCTGCGCAAAATCATTCCCGGTGGCGCGGACAAGAGCTACGGAATCCACGTCGCGCGGCTGGCGGGAGTGCCGAAGGAGATTCTCGACCGCGCGAAGGACATTCTGTCCCATCTCGAGAAGCCGAATGGCGCGACGGAGGGACAGAAGCCTGACAAGGGCCGGCGAAAGAAGAAGGTCGTTAGCGCGCCAGAGAAACCGCAGTTGGACTTGCTGTGACCTTTCTTCCCTCCTGCCTCAATCGCATCGAATTCGAGGCCAGGGAATCATGCCCGGGTCAGAGTGTTTTGTTTGTTTCCGCGTCACGACACCATTTGGGATGACGACGCGCCACGCTGAAATTATGGTTGTTGGTCATTGCCCCCAGAATGTATGCCGGTTAGGACCGAAAAAGATTTGAGTGAACCATTGCGCGCGCTCTGGCTGAAAGCTGTCGCGGCGATCGAGCTGCGTAACTTCGATTACGCAATCTCGCTTTTGCAGGGAGTCCTCAAACGGGACCCGGAATTCCTGATGGGTCGTCAGCTCTTGCGTCGCGCGGAAGTTAACAAACATAGGAACGATAGAAGGGGGTTATTCAAGATCTCGACTTCGGTGATCTCGATTATGAAGGCGCAACGTGTGTTGAAGAGGGACCCGCGGCAGGCCATGGAAATGATCGAGAGAATCCTGGAAGACGAACCGTACCACCGTCACGCCAATCTGGTTTTGAAGGAGGCGGCGCTGGCGGCAGGCTGTCCGGAGATTGCAGTGTTTGCGCTCCAAACTTTGCTCGAAGAGAAAACGGACACAAAGATTCTCCACGAATTGGGCCGCCTTTACCACCAACTGGGGGAGAACGAGAAGGAGGTCGAGATTTACCACAGAATTACAGAGATCGACTTGACCGACACCGAAGCGGGCCGGCTGGCCAAAGATGCGTCGGCCCGCGCCTCCATGAAGACAGGCGGATGGGCTCGAGCAGAAAGCGATGACGATTAGGATCGTTAGGCGGGGTTTTTGGTCCAGTTTGCACCATGACGGCCCACGGGGCCGTGGCTACAGCGTGAGTCTGCTGGGTGCTTTAGCTATTTTCACGAGAAATCTTAAGCAGATCCAGAGTCCCGGCCCGGGCTTCGTTCCCACCTCGCGTCAGAGGCCGTCTTGGAAACGTGAAGACGCATCTGCAATACGAGCGGTTCCTCGCCGGACGGGAGGTCCACGACCGGGAGGAACAATTGCGGATCGATTCCCGTGATCTTCAACCGCAGGACGGTTGGGTCGGGCAGGCGCTCGGCGTCTCCCTTCAAGATGATTGAGTCGAAACCGGCTTTGTCCGCGATGGAGAGATAGTCAATTCCGGCCTTCGTCAGCACGATCGAGGAAACTTCGATGATGGTCAGGGGGCTCACGAAATCTATTCGAAGGGGCGAGGCTCCGCCACCTGGCGGCAGCTCCATTCTGATTTCGTTCCACTCCTCATGTCGGCTGCGCCCGAGCACCGAATCTTCCTCTCGATGCGCTCCATCTTTGCTATAGAAGGCCTGAATAGTGGTTTGCTGCGCGAACGGCGTCTGGCGAATCGTCCCGTCCCGCCAATGCTCGGTAATCCTGCGCTGCATTTCTCCGGCGCGCTCGCGGTAATATTGCGCCAGTGCGCTGTTCCACTCGTTAGGTGGCTCCAGTAATTGTTCCAGGAACCCCGGCAATTCCTGCCGGGGCGGTTTCTGCCAGACCGCGAGGCCCGGGCCATCGTGAAAGGTCCAGGAGCGACCCTGTTCCTGGAGGGTGGCCCAGACTTTCCAGGCCCCAAAATCGCGCCCGCGCACATCCACGTCGTGCAGGAGAATAACGCCACCGGGGCGGACCCTGGGTAACCAGGAGTCGAAATCGTGACGAACGGCATGCTCGGTATGAAGCCCGTCGATATGGAGAAGATCGACGCTCTCCGGCTCAAAGTTCTCGAGCGCAGCGTCAAATCTCGCCCGGATCAGGGTGGAGAAGGCGTCGTAATTGACTCGATTGTAGGTCGAGACTTGTGCAAACGTCGTTTCGTCATACCCGCCCGCATGTTGATCGCCACGCCATGTATCAACCCCAAAACATTGCGTCCCTGTTTTGTTTTCCGCCGCCGACTGGCAAAAGGTGAAGTAGCTTTCGCCACGATCAACGCCCAGTTCGACCAGCACCCGCGGTTTCAGCACGGCCACCAGATCAAAGGCGAAATGCAGGTGGGGCGTCCACGCCCCCACATCGTAGATACGCGGTTTGAAATGGTGCGACGGTAGGTCTGCAGTAATGAGTTTCGTTCCCATCGAGCGGGTCAGGATAGCTCGCCCCGGCCCGGATGTCAGCGCACAAGGGCTAGTCTCGCAGACTTTCCAAACCCACCGCGTCTGCTAGGTTCGACACTCCTTTAATGTTCGAGAAATTCCCGAGTCTGTCTGGCTTTCAGCCGAAATTCTATCTCGGCGGGCCGGTGCGATTTCATTTGCCGCTCGCGTATGATCTGGTGGCGACGGGACGACCGAAAGTGATTGTGACCCTGGGATTTGGTGACGGCGAGATGCATTTCGCATTTTGTCAGGCGGCGCGGGAAGGTCGGCTGCAGTGTCGCCTGCTGGCCGTACGCACTCTCGGGAGCGGCGAGCAGGGCGATGACAATGCCTGGCGGGGCGGCCTCGATTACAATCGCGAATTCTATGGTGACCTTTCCGCCTTCTTTGACAGTTCGCCGGAAGCGGCCGTCGACGTGGCGGACGCGAGCGTCGATCTCCTGTTCCTAAATGATTGCGACTCGTATGTCGCCGCTCGCCCGCAGCTGGATCACTGGCGGCCTAAAATTTCTCCGACCGGCATTATCCTGGTTCACGGCATTGGCACGAAGCGAGGACAGGGTATTTCCCAGCTTTGGACTGAGATACGAACGGCAACCAGCGCGGAGTTCTCGGCGGGCGCAGGCCTTGGTGTGACCAGCGCCGGCCCAACCGCGTCTCCGGTGCTGACGCAACTCATCGGTGGGACCGATCAACATTCCGAGCTCGAGTCGCTCTATCTGCTTGCGGCCGAGAGGATCGCAGCGCAGGCGCAGGCGGAGAAAGTTTCCGGCGAGAATCGCATGCTGCAGTTGCGTCAGGTCTGGCTTCCAACGCTGCTCGATGATCGAATTCAAATGCAGGAGACGATCGATCATCTCAATCGCCATATCGAACATCTTGGGCGAGTTCAGGAATGGAACGAGACCCAGTTCCGCCAGCAATTGGACTCACTCGGAGCGGCCGCGCTGCTCGAAAAGGAGGCAGCGATTAGGAAGTGGAAAGATGAACGCGCCGCGCTCAAAGCTCGCCTGAATGATTTGACGCATGAGCTGGAGCGCGCGGCCCGTGAGCGCTCCGTCCCGCAAAGGATCGCCCGGGAGATTCAACGCATTCCGAAGAATCTCAGCCGGCTCTGGAAGCCCGCCGCGTTAAAAAAAAAGATGAACCAGAGGCACGGGAACGGATCACGACCGAAGTCCGTCACCAGCCGCCTCCAGTCGAGCGATACCAGCGGTGGATCAACGAACGCGAGCCGGACGAAGTAGCGTTGTTGGAGCAGCGACGGCGTGGAGCCGAGATAACGCATGGGCCGAAAATCAGTCTGCTGGTGCCGGTGCACGACACGCCGGTTGGATTTCTCGAAGAGATGTTCGCCTCGGTCCGCCAGCAGACTTATCCGCATTGGGAGTTGTGCCTGGTTGATGCCGGTTCGACTCGCGCGGAAACAATCAAAGCTTTGCAGGGTTGGACCGAACCTCGTCTGCGGTTCGAGCGTCTGGAACGCAACCTCGGTATCTCCGAGAACACGAATCGCGCGCTGGCCCTGGCGACGGGCGATTTCATCGCGCTGCTGGATCACGACGATCTTCTCGCGCCGTCCGCGCTTTATGAATTTGCCCGGGAGATCGAGCGGTTTCCCACGGCGGATATCTTTTACAGTGACGAAGATCGAATCGATCCGGGCGGGCGCCGGCATTCGCCCTTCTTCAAGCCGGAATGGAGTCCGGAGCTTCTTTACTCCTGCATGTATATCGGACATCTCACCGCCTATCGCCGAACCTTGATCGAAAGTCTGGGTGGGTTTCGGAAGGAATTCGATCTCTCCCAGGATTACGATCTGGCCTTGCGGGCGACGGAGCGAGCCCGCGAAATCCGCCATCTTCCGCGCGTGCTCTATCATTGGCGCGAGCATCCGGGCTCGGGATCGGCCGGAGGAAAGCCGGAGGCGCGGAAGACAAATCTCGCCGCGTTGGATGACGCCATGCGGAGACGGAGTTTGCCGGCGGAGGTAATTGAATATTCGACCGCGAACCGGGCACGCCTGACTGTTTCGCGCTGGCCCAAAGTGTCGATTGTGATCCCCACCGACTCGCTCGAAAGAGCTGTGGATGTTGCGGGCCGCCTCCCGCGGATGAGTTCCTATCCGGATTTTGAAATTATCATCGTAACAAATAGCCGCATCGGAAACGCGCTGGCCCGGAATCCCGACCGATCGCCCTCCGTCCGGGTCATCCGTTACGACAAGCCATTCAATTTCTCGGACAAATGCAATGTCGGGGCCGCGGCGGCCACCGGTGAGAGAATTCTGTTTCTGAACGACGACATTGAGCCGCAACAGCGCGATTGGATTGAGAATCTGATTGAGCCGATCGAGAACGCGGACGTGGGCGTGGTCGCGCCAAAATTGCTCTACCCGTCCGGAACCATTCAACACGCCGGTTTGGTTACGGGCGTGCGCGGACTTGTCGGCACAGCCTTCCACCAGCTGCCGGGCGAGTCGACCACTCACGTGAATTTTGTCCAATCAATGCGCGACGTGTCCGCGGTTTCCGGAGCCTGCCTGGCCATGCGGCGGGACGATTTCGTCCGCGCCGGCGGTTTTGACGCGGAACATCTGCCGATTCTCCATTCGGATGTCGATCTCTGCTTCAAGGCGCGCGACGCCGGGATGCGTTGTGTTTATACGCCGTTCGTGGTCATGACGCATCGCGGCCACGCCTCGTTAGGTGCGATCGGCGAACCGTTGACGCTCCCGAAAGATAAATCGGATCTCTATCTCTTAAAAAGATGGGGCGGCTACCTCGCGCATGATCCCTATTTTCCCGAAAACATGAGTGATTGGCTTTACACCGATTCGCCCGGTCCGATCCGGATATCGGGACGAAATTGTTCCGACCCCGGCAGGTGGACCCGGGACGTTTTGCTGGCTTCGTCCAATCCCGGCGACGATCGCGTCGCCAGGGTCCTGCTGCGTCTCGCGGTCTGGTGCAGCGAAAACGGAATCTTCCCTCTGGTGGCCATGGCTAAGGAGGGACCGCTCCGCGCAAAGTGGGAAAAGGCCGGGGTCCCGATTTTGATCGATCCACTGTTTTTTGAGAAGGATTACCTTTGTCGAAATTTCTTGCGAAACTTCGATTGTCTCATCGCGGAAACGCATGACGCCGAGCTGACCGTCCGGGTTGCCCGGGAAGAAAACGTTCCCGTAGTTTGTTTTCCGCGTGAACCCGAGATGGATGATCGCCAATTCGGTGCGCTCACCGCGCAGATCATGGCGGCGACGCAAGTCCCTGTGACGATGTCACGACAATGAGCGCGCGCATTCTCTTCGTTTCCCATGAGACCACCCTGAGCGGCGCGCCGATTCAGTTGGTTGATCTCGCAATCTGCTTAAAGGAGCGAGGATGGGAACCGATCTTCGTCGCGCCGGAAGAGGGCCCGATCGTGGAGAAGCTACGCGCCGCAGAAATGAAAGTGGTGCTGGAACCGCAGTTGCTTCTCGACCCGGATCATTCGGCTCTGCGTGCTCTGACCAAAGAGTGCGAGGTCGTGATTGTGAACACAATCACGACCTGGCAGGCCATCCAGGCCGCGCATTTGGAGAAGGTTCCTTCGATCTGGTATCTGCACGAAACCCTGGTGGGCCGGCGCCTGATTCAGCAAATATCCGAGATCCGGCCGTCGCTCGCGTTGGCCAGCGCGTTGGTCGTTCCGACTCGATCGACCGCCTGCGTCTATGAAATGTGGGCGCGTCGTCGCCCTGATGTCATTCCTTATGGCCTGGCTGTGCCCGTTGTTCCGTCTGTCCCACGAACATCCGACCGAACCATCTTCGTCACTCTCGGCACGTATGAGCGGCGCAAAGGTCAGGATGTTTTGATCGAAGCGGTCCAACATTTGGAACCGGCCGTGCGCGCGCACGGCTTGTTTCGCATGGCTGGCCGAAAGCTCGACGAATTATTCTATGAAAGCTTTCGCCGAAATGCGGCCGAGATCAGTGAAGTCGAGATTCTTGGATCGAAAGGACATGACGAGGCTCTCGCCCTGCTGGCCGGGGCGGACGTTCTGATCTGCTGCTCCCGGGATGAGGCCATGCCGATTGTGATTCTCGAGGCGATGAGTCTGGGCAAGGCAGTCATCACGACGGATGTTGGTGGCATCCGGGAATGGTTGAGGGACGGGCTCAATGCGCTGGTCGTGCCTCCTGAAAACGCGGCAGCACTTGCCACAGCGATCGAGCGCTGCATCCGCGATCCCGAGCTCGTCCGAACCCTGGGGGTGGCGGCGAAACGGACGTTTGACTGCCAATTCACCCTTGATCGTTACGGAGCGGAGTTCGAACGAATAATCCGGCGGGTGATAGACCGAAAGAGCGCGGGTGTCGCGCTGGACCTGCGAACGTTCGACTGGCCGAAACTGTACGACCAATGGGTGCGCGAATGCGACACGTTCGCGGCGGCGGACCGCATTGCGGTCCAGCAGGGTTTGCGAAACCTTCCGGAGCATCCACTGATTTCCGTTCTGCTGCCGGTTTACAATCCCGATCTTGAACTGCTGCGGCGCGCGATCGATTCGCTCAAGAATCAGGTTTACCCAAATTGGCAACTTTGCATGGCCGACGACGCGTCGACCGACGTGCGGGTTCGCTCTTTTTTGGAAACGGAAGCGGCGGGCGACCCGCGGATCCAGATCATGTTTCGCGAAACGAACGGGCATATCGCCGCCTGCTCAAATTCGGCCCTGGCCCTGGCGACCGGAGAATGGAACGCGCTGTTGGATCAGGATGACGCCCTGGCCCCGCACGCGCTGGCGGAAGTTGTCGCCGAAATCAACGCTCATCCTAAGGCCGGCCTTATCTATTCCGACGAGGACAAGATCGATCTGGCGGGCGTTCGTTCGCATCCATTTTTTAAGACAGATTGGAATCCCGAACTGTTCCTGGCGCAGAACTACGTCCATCACCTCGGCGTCTATCGCGCCTCGCTCTTGCGTGAGATCGGCGGCTTCCGGCCAGGCTTCGACGGATCGCAGGACTACGATCTGGCTCTGCGTTGTTTGGAGCGTCTCGAGCCCGGGCAAGTCCGGCACATCCCCCGGGTCCTGTATCACTGGCGAGCGGTCCCGGGGAGTCTCGCGGATCAGCCGAACGCGAAACCGTACGCGAGGGAAGCAGCCCGCCGTGCCATCGCGGATCATCTCAAGCGTCGCGGAATACCATCCAAGGTCACGCCCTGTCCGGAAAATCCAGACTCGCATCGGGTTATTTATGAAGTCCCAACGCCGGCGCCTCTGGTCTCGATCATCATTCCAACTCGCGATCGCGTCTCCTTTCTGCGGCAGTGCGTCGAGAGCGTGCGTGCGCGCACGGAGTACGCACCGTTTGAGATCATCGTGGTCGACAACGGTTCGTCTGAGCTGGAGTCGATCGATTATCTCAACGACCTGAGCAACTCCGGCGGCCAGGTGCGGACGATGCGGGATGAAGGCCCTTTCAACTTCAGCCGGTTGAACAATGACGCCGCGCAACAGGCGCGCGGCTCAATGCTCGTTTTTCTAAATAATGACGTCGAGGTCACGGATCCGGGCTGGCTTTCCGAGATGATCGGTCACGGCGCGCGTCCGGATGTGGGTGCGGTCGGAGCGCGCCTCTGGTATCCGGACGGGACGCTGCAACATGGCGGCGTCGTGCTTGGGCTCGGCGGAGTGGCCGGTCATGCGCACCATCGGGTCCCGCGCGGACATCCGGGCCATTTCAATCGCGGCTTTCTCCAGCAGAATTGTTCCGCGATTACTGCGGCCTGCATGCTGGTGCGCAAGTCGGTCTTCGAGGAACTGGGCGGATTTAATGAGTTAGATGTTGGCGTCAATTTCAACGACATCGATTTTTGCCTGCGCCTGCGAGAGCACGGCTGGCGAATCGTTTGGACGCCTTACGCTAATCTTGTCCACCACGAATCGGCTTCCCGCGGGACGCGAACCAGTCGGGCGAAATTAGACTTGTTTGTCCGAGAGGCCACTTACATGCAGACAAAGTGGGGCAGGGAACTTCTGGCCGATCCGTTCTACAGTGTGAACATGTGCCTGGAGTTGCCCGCTTTCTATCCGGCGTTTCCGCCGCGACGATCGAAGACTTCCTTCTCGCGCCCTTGAGCCAGGCTGGCCCGGTCGATTCCGAAGAGCAATTCCCGCGGCTCGAATCGATCCAGCAGATCGCCATAGTTCTTGATGAAATGCTGAACCAGTTCGAACTCGAAGAGGATGGTCGTGTTGATCATGGAAGTTTCATGAAACCGGTAAAGGCAGAGAATGTTCGGAACGAAGGCGACCCGATGCTGCTTCTGAGCGAAGCGCAGCCACATGTCGTAATCCTCCCATCCGAACCAGCCAATCTGGCTTAGTTGATGGTCGTAGCCTGGCGCTTCCCGCAAGACGTCGCGGCGGAACATTGCCATGGCATCGATGTAAGGGAACTGCACCAGGATCTCCGGATCCCAGTCAAAATGCGAGAGAAGGCCGACGCGGTTGCGCGGCGTCCCGTGGAAGCGGCAAAGCAAACTGTAGGCGGCCGCGTAGTTGTCCGTCGAGATTGCGACGTGGAGTTGCCGCAAGGCGTCGGGGTAAATCAGATTGTCCGCGTCCAGAATAAACACATAAGGCGCTCGCGCCAATTCGACCGCCACGTTACGCGCGTCGGCCAGTCCGGTATTGAACTTCTTGTCGACCACGCGAATCGGGAGCTGGAACCGCTCCTGGCATCGTAGGGCGCGCGCCAGCGAATTATCCGTCGAGGCATCATTCACGATGAGCACTTCGCAGGCGCGTCCGAGTTTGCCGGCCGCTTTTTCTACGCTCGCGACGCACTCTTCGATGAAATGCGCGTAATTGTAGAGAGTAATCAGAACGGAAACCTCCGGTTGGGTGCAGGCGGCAAAGGCAGAGTTGTCGTGGAGATCCAGAAATGGATCGCCTTTCAGACGCAGCTCCTCCTGCTTCATCCATCGGTCGTGACAGGCTTCCCGTTTCAGGACGACTTGCCGGCGAGCCTCGGCCCTCTGCGAGATGGGCAACTCGATTTTTTTTGCGAAATCAGGCGGTGCTTTCCTGGTTCTCCAGCCCATTTCGTTAAAATCACGGCGCAGTGCTCGGCGAAAGAGTTGGGTCGTTTGTCCAGAAAGTTTTTGGAGCAGCTCGACCGGCATGGGAACGGGAGGGGCATCGACGGGAAGCGCGATGGGCCGCGGTTCGCTTCCGCTCCCGGCGGCCTTGGCAGTGGCAACTTCCGCTCCTTCCACTTCTTCCAGAAACGCCCGACAGGTCTGTCCCTGCCGGAGGTGGTTCTGAACAAATTCCCTGCCTTGCGCAGCAATCCGGGCGCACTCCTCCGGATGGGCCAGGTAATACTCGCAGCAGGGAATGAGGTGCTCCGGCTCGACCATGACGAAATGTTTTCCAGGCTGGAGCGCGCCATATCCCCGGGAGGTTTCGGTGATGATGCAGCAACCGTTCGCGAGGGCCACCAGCATCCGATGCCATTCGAAATAATTTTGATCGGAGTAATGAACGTTGAGAAGAATGCGCGATTGGCTCAGAACCTCGTTTCGTTTCTCCACACTCAAGTAGCTTTTGGTCGTTTTGGTTTTGGCAAAGCCCAGCGGTACCAGCCGGAGATGGCAGGAATGTTCGGAAAAAAACTCCGCGTGCTCCGCAAAGAACGCTTCGCGCTTTGGCGTCATTGAGCCCAGGAAGGTAAGGTCGATCGTCCGGGCCGGGTGCGGCGGGACATCGCTGTGGGCCAGCATGGTGTGGTAACCCAATTGCAGATGGTGGCAGCGAAGCCCCCTCGTGCGATAGGCGGTGACGCCGAGAGTGTTGATGTCCGCCAGGCCACGCGCGTGAAGAGCCCAGAGCAGGTTGCCTTGAAACCAGTGCGTCTCCGGTTGTTCCGTGCACAACAAAAACACGTTGCGAGTCAGCTTGCGCAAGCGAGGCCGGGAAAAGCGTTCGCGCAAAAAAAGATTATAGAATTCGTGCGGCGTGACGACAATCTGGAGTGTATCCGTGGCCGGCTTTTCTTCCGGGATCTCGTCGAGAAGGAGCTTCGCGTCGCAGCCGATCTCACGAAAGCCCGCAGCCACGAGCTCGCCGATCTCGACAATGAAGAGATTCGATTTCGAGGTGGCGAAGAGACGCACGCGCGTTTGTGGTCGAGTCCCAGGCCGGTCATCATTTCCCAGTGAGGAACCCTGCAGGTTGAACCCGGCTGTGGGGACATCCCGGGCCTGGACCGCCAAAGATCCATCGGAAGAAGTGGAATCGCTGCCGGCCGCGAGGTGTTTGAAATAGAGGACAAGAAAGCGGCGCAGATTTTTTAGTCCAGGCCGCGTCAGGATCGAACGCGGCATCGCGAAAACGCTGGCCGAGTGAAATGTTCGCCAGACGCGTTCGTGATCCTGCACCTGGAAAATGAGCTGGCTGCGGCCGAAACCGAGTCGCAGTTCGAGAAGAAAGCCACTCGCCAGTGCGTCCGGCAAATTCGGATAAGCCACGGCGACCTCGGGGCGGTTTCGCTTCCGGCGAGCGCGAACAGTCTTCGGCCGAAAGAATCGGCGCGTGACGATCGCCCGGATGCCATGGATCGGCTTAGCGCCGCGATGCAGAAGCGAACCGTGGACCTCCAGATCGGCGCCGAAAATGATAGGTTCGAGCGGCGTGTCGAACCGAATGTCGTAATCGTCGAGGAGATCGCGAGGACCGGACAATGGGTTCATCGAAGAAATCTGGACCGGCAATCAGCGCCCGGGGCGATCGGCTTCCCACGGCTTTTCCAAGCGCGGTGGGAAGGCCAGAGTGAAGAGCTTGTTGTCGAGGGCAAGGTTGGGATTGTAGAAAGGATCGGCCGGCAACAGGTCGCGCCATTTTTCGCGCATGTACTGTTCTTCGGCGAGGAATCGGCGTTGCTTAGCCGAAGTGTTTTCGATCCCGCGACTGGCTGATTCGTGGTGAACGAATTCGGCGTGGGGTGTCCACACGATTCGGTAACCGGCACGGCCGAGGCGAAGGCAAAAATCGACATCACTAAACGCAACCGCCAGGTTGGCTTCGTCGAACCCGTTCACCTCCAGATACACATCTTTACGGATCAACATACAGGCGGAAGTTACCGCGGAAAGATTTTGGGTGAGATGCTGGCGAGAGAAATAGCCGTCATCTTCACGGGTGCCGCCGTGGATGTGACTCGCTACGCCATCAAAACCGAGGATCACACCGCCATGTTGCAACACTCCGTTTGGATACCAGAGGCGCGCGCCAACGACGCCAACATCCGGCCGGATGGCGTGACTCAGCATCTCCGTCAACCAATCGCGATTGATCACTTCCAGGTCGTTGTTCATCAAGGAGATGACACTTCCGCGGGCCTGCTCGACACCGATGTTATTGAGCTGGCTGTAATTGAAGGGACCCGGAACACGATGGACCAGGACGCGCGGGTCTCGCTTCAACTCATTTAGAAAATCCAGCGTCGCTTTTTCACAGCTCTCATTGTCAATGATAACGAGCTCGTAGTTTGGGTATTCGGTTTTCGCGAAGATGCCCGCCACGAGTTGTCGTAACAGCTCGACGCGATCACGAATGGGGATGACCATCGAGACGAGCGGCGCCTCATCCGGCGCCGGATACCTTACTCGCAAATAAATCTCTCGGTGTCGCTCCACGGTTGCCGCAACCCCGTTCCGGGCAAAGTGCTCCCGGACCGCACGTGCGGCCGCGTCTAACGCATACGGTTTGGCGATGAGGCCGGCGGCGGTGCTTTGTTCAGAGGTGCGCCAGTGGTAAAGCACGCGCGGAAGGTGGGCGATCTGGTCAGCATCAATCTTCTCCGTGCAGCGCAGGGCCAGGTCGTGATCCTGCGCTCCTTCAAAACCGGTGCGGAAACCGCCCACCTCCCGCGCGAGGGCTGTGCGGTAAATGGCGAGGTGCGAGATGTAGTTCTGGGCCGTGAGCAGATCCGGGTTCCAGTCGGACTTGAAATGCGGTTGGCACCTTCGACCCCGCCGATCGAGCTTGTCTTCGTCACTATAGAGAAGCTGGAGATCGGGCCGGCGATTCAACTCCAGCGCCGCAAAGTAGAGGGCCGTGGGAGCGAGTTCATCGTCGTGATCCAGAAGCGCGACAAATTCTCCGGTGGCCATGACCAGTGCGTCGTTGGACGCGGCGCAAATGTGCCCGTGCTCCGATCGCCTAACGACTTTAATCCGGGCATCGCGCTGGCCGCAATTCTGAAGAAATTTCCAAAGGCTCGAGTCGCCCGACGCGTCATCGACGATGCACAATTCCCAATCGTGGTAGAGTTGGTTGCGGACGGAGTCCACGGCGCGCCGGAGCCATTCGGGCGGGGTTTTGTGAACCGGAAGCAGGATCGAAAACAGCGGGCGACGTTCGAACTGCGCGATCTGGCGGGAGATTTTTTGCCGGTCGCTCCGAGTTAGGGTGTCATAGGTCCGGATCCACCTGGCGTAATCTCCGACTGCTTCCAGGGGGGCGTCCCCAAGCCTTGAGAAGATGGGGCCCTTGATTCGCCGGCTAAAAAGTTTTCTCCAACCATGCTCGGTTCGGCCTTCCAGAACGAACGTCGCCCAGCCATGCGGAGTCTCCATCTCGCCGGAAAACCCGCTGGCTAATGCGTTCGGGCAGCCTTCAAAGTTCAACGCGATATCCAGCCGATGAAGGCCGTAGGTCACAGGAAAAGCTTTGCGTCCGATCCGAGCGCGCATTTCGGCGATGGATTCGCCGCCGGTCGCCACACACCACCCGGAAATGCGCAGATCGCGGTCGAGTTTGTCCCAATCGGCGGGTCGATCGATCCACAATTCGAAGCCCGGCGGCTGTGCGTTGGCCAGAAAATACATCGCTTCCCCCGGCGCGATGGCTCCCGAGTCCCGGTTGGTTGAGCCGTAAACCTCGTGGCTGAAGAATGCTCGCCATAAGCCGTTTGCGTCCTTCACCTCGAGAAGCACGATCGATTTTCCAACTGGAGGACGGACGGCGACTCCAAAGCCGCTGTGAAGAGCCGGTGCAAGGTTCGGATGGATCGTCGCGATGTCCCTGCGGACCATGCCGAAGTTTCCCTGGAAGGTTCGTGAGCCGATTCGGCCACGAATTCCTTTGATCCACGCCCCGCTGCGGTCGACGCACCAGCCAGAGATGTAGAGGGTCGAAACCGGCTTGTCCCAATCGGTCGGTCGATCGAGCCAGAAGTCAAAGCGGGCGCTCGCATTAGCCAGGTCGATCTCGCGCCACCGCTCACGCTCCGTGCCGTTCGAAAACCAGGGGCCGTAAATGGTGCGTTTGAAGGCCTTGCGCCAGCGCCCGTCCGCGCCGGCAACTTGCAGTTCCAGATCGCTCTTTCCCGGCGGGACCCGGAGTTCCACGGTAAAGCCGCACCGCAGTGGTGCCGTCGGCATGGCCAGGTGATCGGCGACGTCGGGACGATCGCGGTCAAAGAATCCTGGGAAGGATTTCCCACGAAGCCGTGCTCGAATCGCGGTGAGCGGTTCGCCGCTGGAAGCCACACACCACCCGGAGAGCCGCAACCAACGGACTCGCGCGTCCCAGTCCGTGGGCTCGTCGAAGCAAAGGAAAATTTTTTTCGTCGATGAAGCCTTCGCCCTGGGATCCGGCGTCACGGATGGCTCGGAGTTCCCCATGCGCTAACGGAGGCCCGCCGGCCAGGTCTTTGGAATCTCAGGAATGTTCAGCATGATGAGCAGCCTCGCGGATCTGCCCACTATGGCGCCACAGGTTTCCGAGCCAGCAGTTCAAATCCAGCCGCGATCCGTCTTTGTATCGGTTGGGGGAGCGATTGCAGGGCGTGAAAGCCGGGAGGCGGTTCGCCGCGCTTGTTCCAAAAGTTAGCCCATTCTCCTACCGTGGTCGTCGAGACAAGGTCTTGCTCTTCCAATGGGACTTCACCAAGACGCACCGATTCCATGACGCTAGACATCAGGAAGGCTAGCATCATCCCCGGGCCAAAATTCCCGCTGACCCGGCAGTCTTCGATTTCGAAGGAAGAGAACCATTGCCGCACGCCGTGTTCGGTTGCGTTGTAATAATGATCGGGCTCCTCGTGCAGGCCCTGGAGAAAAGCGGTGTGAATAACGATCTCGCCCCCCGGTCTTAGGGTGCGGTGGATCTCCTGCGCCGCGGCCTTCGGATCGGCCAGATGTTCGAAAACGTTGAAGGCAAAAACACGGTCGAATGTCGCATCGCGAAAAGGAAGATGGTGCGCATCACCCACCACATCGGTGTTCCGAAAAATCCGATGTTCGAGCTCGATGCAGTTCGGGTATCGCTCCGCCGTTCCGCCCGCCCCAATGTTCAGGACGAAGTCGTGGCCGGCGCGCAGGACCGCTTCGTATTCCGGTCCGATCGAGTTACTTTTGTGATCCGGAGCAGCCGACGGAAACGGTTTCGACAGAAAAATCGGGACACCTTGATCGATCGCGAAGGGACGGAAACAATCCTGGCAATTGAGCCCATCACCCTGGTCGCGAAGCTGACCGCGACACATGGGACAAACTATGATGTCTCGGACGCGCGCGCTAAGCTTCGGCGAAGACATTGGAAGAGAGTACGAAAAGCAGATAGGGAAGCAAGCCCGCGCCCGGAGCGGCCGTCGCTAAACTGATACCCGGCGTCAGTCACACGATGCGCGTCTCCAGACTCAGAAGTGATGACAGGCTTTACGGAGCGCGTTGGGTCAGGCTGGAGCTAATTCCATCCGCGATTTTTCTGGCGATGATCGCGTTTCCTCTGTCGCCAAAATGGTAGGAGTCCAAGAAAATCTCATCGTTTGCGCTCAAACTGGCAAACGCATCGGACTCATCCAGGTAGAGAAAGTGATCGCTGTGAATGGACGACAAGTGAGACCTGATCTCGTGGTACGATTTGGCAAAATTTTCGAGAGCGGGCGGCAACAGGCCGGCGCGCAGTTTCTGTTCGCGCGCCGATAAGGGCTTGCTCGTGATTGCGAGGGCCGGCTGCAAGACAAACACGTAGCGCGCACCCTTCAACGCGAGCGCCGTTGCGCTGAGACGCACATTCTTTTCCAAGCGCGTGGCGACGGAGACAGGATCGACTGGAGCGGCGCCGGCGACCACCTCCTTCATCGGATGGAATCTGGCGATTTTTCGCGCGGAATTCAGCAGATCCCAAAAAAATTGATCGGCGTATGTGCGGAACCAAAAAACGTCACGACCCGCGCCGGCCCAATGCACGTCGTTGCTTCCCGAGAATGAGACGACCATGTCGGGCGCCAGCTCGGAGAGTCGATTTTCTATGATGATGCGCTCGTGGGTCGAGGTCCAGGCCGGGCTCGCAAGGGTGAACACTTCGTAGCGTAAATGCTTCGGGAGAGTTGTCTCTCCGTTGAGCAGATTCTCGAGATACTGGCCGATGATTTTATCCTGGCTCGGGGCGCCCGAGCCGAAGGCGGTCGATCCACCGGTGACAAAAATGCGATAAACGTCCGGAGGCTTTGGCATCGCAACTTCCCTGGTGGAACGAAACTGCATCGAGTTGATAAAGGCGTTATCATGCTGGCCGGGCTCCGGCCCGCTTCCCACGAACGGCGTTAGGACGCTGGGAACGGCGTAGGAAAAATTATCCATCTCCAGCGCCGCCGAGGTGGGATCCTCGTAGGCCAGCGCGTAGCTTTGTTTTTCTCCTTTCGCGACGACGTGACCGAGCGTTTCACTTTGCGCGTAGTCCGTGATCTGACGACGGAGCGATCGTCCGGCCTGATAGCGACCGGTGGTGAATCCAATGCCGAAAATTGCCAGAGCGAAAACGCTGGGCAAGGCCGCCAGGATTATTCGGCGCATGGTCACGTGGCATGATGACATCGCGCCATCGCGCTCGCCGAGCATTTTTCGCGGGTGACCCTGTCCAGAGACCAAGCGAGCGAGTCGGAAGAGGGGAAACCGTTGAAACGGCTTCGTCGCGAGGAGCGTCGGTGCACCGGCCTGAAGGCCGGTGTTAATGAGAGGCCAGCCGTTTGATTATTGGATGTCCGCCGCACCGGGCTGAAGGCGCGTGTTAACGGGAGGCCCATCGCCGTCTTATTAACACCGGCCTTCAGGCCGGTGATCCTGGCTGGAAATAGACTCAAGCCGTTTTAACGGCTTCATCTCGCAATGAAGCCGCCCCGCGCTCGGCGAAGTTTCCCGCCGCGCCACCGGAAACATCCGCACGATCAGCCAGCGTCATGAAAACCGTCTTGCTTTTAGCGCGGGCTCTCCAATTCTGGTTCGGATGCGTAAGACGAAAATCATCTGCACCCTCGGACCCATGACCAGCGGGACCGGGACGTTGCAACAAATGATGAGCGCAGGCGCCGATATCTTTCGGTTGAACATGAGCCATGCCCAACATGCGTGGGTGCGTGAGATCGTGCCGCGCATTCGGAAAATCGCCGCGGATATTCCGCGACCGGTAGCGATCCTCCTCGATACACAGGGACCCGCCATTCGGACGGGCGAATTGAAAACGAACCTGCGATTGAAACCCGGTGACATCCTCGAGTTCACCGTTCGCGGGGCGAAAAGCGAAGAGAAGTATTCGGTCGACGTAAATTATGACGGCCTGATCAAGGACATTTCGGTGGGCGATATCGTTCTGGTCGACAATGGCGTGATGCGTCTCCTGGTTTTGGCGAAGAAGCGAAATCGGATTCGTTGCAAGGTGCTCACCGCTGGCACACTCGGCTCGCGCCGGCACATCAACCTCCCCGGTGTTCGGGTGAATCTGCCTCCGCTCACGAAGAAGGATCTGGAAGATGTTGCCCTCGGTGTCGAGGTCGGGGTGGATTTTGTTGCGCTCAGCTTCGCCCGCCAAAAGAGCGATCTCGATGAGCTTCGAGCGGTGGTGAAGAAACTCGGCAGCGCCGCCCAGATCGTCGCGAAAATTGAAGATCAATCCGCGGTGCGCCAACTCGACGAGATGATTGCCGCGGCCGACGCGGTCATGATCGCGCGGGGAGATCTTGGGATCGAGTGCCCGATGGAAGAACTGCCGATCATCCAACGGCGAATCGTGAAACGCTGCTTGCGGTTAGGCAAGCCGGTCATCGTCGCGACCCACATGCTCGAGTCTATGATCGAAAACCCGGTGCCGACCAGGGCTGAAATCACGGACGTGGCCAATGCCGTTTTCGAGCAGGCGGACGCGATCATGCTAAGCGGCGAAACCAGCGTGGGCCGGTACCCGGTCGAATGTGTGAAGGTTTTTGATCGGGTGGCGCGCCGGATCGAACGCAGCGGGGGGGCGGGATATGGTGCGAACGCGCTGCTGGAGGACAATCGGCAGAAGACGGTGGCTTCCGCGGTGGTTCTGGCAAACTCATTGGATCGGGCCAAGCTCGTCGTCTTTACCCATCACGGGACGATGGCGCGATATGTGTCGAATATGCGGCCGGAAAAAGCGCCCATCTTTGCCTTTACCCCGAGCGAGCGAGTCTACTGGCAAGTCGTGCTCTGCTGGGGAACGCACCCGATCCTGATCGAGTTTACGGACGATCCGGATCAAACGGTGGAGACGGCGCTAAAGTACCTGCGCGACCGGAAGCTGACGGAGCCTAAAGACAATCTGGTTATTCTCAGCCACATGCTCGCGCGTGGCCTGAAAGTCGATTGCGTGCAGCTCCGGCAGGCGAAATAGCGAAATGCGTTAGGAGCACAAGCATCTCGTCCGCCACAGGACGGACTCGCCGCGGTGATTCGTGTGTCGCTCTCTATTCAGCGCCAAAATCAACGCAACCGTCGACGGCGCGAGGCAGAAGGCCAGCTGGCGTCGTCGCTCGGTCGTTGCAAATGTAGTGGCGCTTCTGCGAAGCGCCTTCGGACGGTGTCGCACAGTTCCGGGCGCTTCACAGAAGCGCCACGACATCGTCTACGCGCGACCCATCCCAGTATTTCAACACTCTCCCAGGGGGTTCGTGCAACACCAACCTCAAGCGCTGAAAGCGCGATTCATTTTTGCCGTGACGGCGAATCGGTACGGTGAATCGCGCCATTACCAATCTCGCCGCCGCGAGCTGTTTATGAAAGCCCGCCAAACAGATACGACGCCCGGCCTCCCCACGGGCGAGACGCGAAACGCCAGTGTTCGATTCCAAGAAAAAACGCGAAGGATTTTCTCCTTCGCGTTTTTGTTAATTTCTTCGGAGGGACATGCTTCTGCATGTCCTGGCTCGAGCCTTAAGCCTCTACCGGCAATTCAACATCCACCGGCCGCTCTTTCTTGCTGAGGGCGCGGCGCAATTTCGAGAGCGCGATGTTCTGCAACTGGCGAATGCGTTCGCGGGTCACGCCGAATTTCTTTCCGACTTCCTCGAGAGTCTTCGGCTTACCGCCGTCGAGACCGAAGCGCGAGAAGATGATCTTTCGTTCGCGATCGTCCAGCACATCCAGCAATCCGCCGACTTCGTTCCGGAGATTTTTGTCGCGCAGCAATTCGAACGGCGTCTGCGCTTCTTCGTCGCCAACGATCTCACCGAACTCGGTGGAATCGTCATCGCTGATTGGTGCGTCCAGCGAAGCCGGACGAATCGACACGGTCTTGAGTTGCGAAACTTTTCCGCTCGCGATGCCGATCTCTTCGCCGAGCTCGTCGTCGGTCGGTTCGCGACCGAGTTCCTCGCTCATCTGCAGAGAAACGCGGCGCATCTTGGAAATCTTATCAACCAAATGCACCGGCAGCCGGATCGTCTTGCTCTGGTTAGCCAGGGCGCGTTTGATCGATTGTTTGATCCACCAGGCGGCATACGTGCTCAGCTTTCCGCCCTTGGCGGGATCGAAACGCTCCACGGCCTTCATCAGGCCGATATTCCCTTCGGAGATGAGGTCGAGCAGTGGGAGACCGAGGTTCGCGTAGTCGTGCGCGATCTTGACCACGAGTCGCAAATTCGAGCGAATCATCAGGGCGCGCGCCTCGCGGTCGCCCTTCTTGATTTTCGCGGCCAGTTCGATCTCCTGATCGGGAGTCAGGAGAGGGATCTGCCCGATTTCTCTCAGGTAAATCTTTATTCCAGTATCGCTATCTTCAGCAGCCATATAACTTTTCATGAAAAGGACAAGGGGATTGCACTAACAAAAATTCGGTTGTCACGCTTCGCGAGCGTTTGTAGACTCTTGGTTTTAACATTCCGCGAAGTAGTTAACAACCTTAAATATCGCAAATCTGACACCTTTTGGATGGGTCCTGTTCAATATTTCTCCTGAACGACCCTAAAGCGTTGATCGCAAGCAGGTAAAGCAGAATCCAGCGATCTTTGCAAAATTCTCAGGGTTGACCCGGCTGGAGGACGCCGGATAAGGTAATTCTCACCCCCCGGAATTGCTCCGCCTTTCCGAGGGCAGCCCCCGTTTCCCCCTTCATGCTGGCCAAGATTTACTCCGCTGCCGTCTTTGGCGTCGATGCTTACGAGGTCGAAATCGAGGTGAACGGCGCGCGCGGCGATCCGCACATTATTATTGTGGGATTGCCCGATGCCGCGGTCAAAGAGAGCCGTGATCGCGTCACCACGGCGATCAGTAACAGCGGCTACTATTGGCCGCGAGGCCGGACCACGATCAATCTGGCTCCAGCGGATATCAAAAAGGAGGGACCGAGTTTCGATCTGCCGATTGCGCTCGGGATGATCGCGGTGGCGGAAGAATTGGACAGCGCGGCTTTCGAAAAATTCGGTTTCGTGGGCGAACTGGCCTTGAACGGCGCGGTCCGCGCCGTCAAAGGGGTCTTGCCCGTTGCTTTGGAAGCGCGTCGCCGCGGCAAACAGGCAGTCTTCGTTCCGGAAGCGAACGCGCACGAAGCCGCCATGGTGAAAGGCATCGACGTCTACGGTGTCCAGAATCTCCGGCAAACCTTCGAATTCATCCGCGGCGAAAAGACCATGGAGCCGATTCGCGGCGATCTGACTTCATTTTTCGAGACGCATCAAAGTTACGAGGTCGATTTCAGCGATGTGAAGGGCCAGGGGCACGTCAAGCGCGCGATCGAAGTCGCGGTCGCGGGCGGACACAATTTGCTCATGATCGGGCCGCCCGGGTCCGGGAAATCGATGTTGTCGAAGCGCATCGCCACCATCATCCCGCCGATGTCGCTGGAAGAAGCGATCGAAAGCACGAAGATTCACAGCATTTCCGGTATGCTCAGCGGCGAACAGGCGTTCGTTTCCACACGGCCATTCCGCTCGCCGCACCATACGATTTCGGATGTCGGTTTGCTCGGCGGCTCCGCCATTCCGGCTCCGGGTGAAGTCAGTCTCGCGCATCACGGTGTGCTTTTTCTCGATGAATTGCCTGAGTTCAAACGCTCCACGCTCGAGGTCATGCGGCAGCCGCTCGAAGATGGAAAGGTGACGATCTCTCGTGCAGCCGGCAGTGTGACGTTTCCCTCCGAATTCATGCTCGTGGCCGCGATGAATCCATGCCCTTGCGGGTATTTCGGCGATCTGAAACGGGAATGCCGCTGCGGGCCACTCCAGGTGCAGCGTTATCGGCAGAGAATTTCCGGACCGTTGCTCGATCGCATCGATCTGCACATTGAAGTTCCGGCGGTGGAATACCGCGATATCTCGAGCAACCGGGCGGAAGAAGCTTCCGCGGCGATCCGCGATCGCGTGGGAC